>Ga0181536_10005893_pt1 | contig 12440 bp, 14 predicted proteins | sample PEATcosm2014_Bin_41_FD_121105 | JGI IMG/M metagenome (GOLD analysis project Ga0181536, IMG submission 121105) | Peatland microbial communities from MTU Mesocosm Facility, Houghton, MI, USA - PEATcosm2014_Bin17_60_metaG | ecosystem: Environmental > Terrestrial > Soil > Wetlands > Peat | place...
GTTCACTGATGTCCGGCGGTATGTTGTATGCGAGCCAGTGCGTGAAATCGGCCGAGGCATCGGGATCGTCCATCACGATGGCGAAACTTTTTGCCCCCGCAGGCGCAGCCGTCCATTGCAGGTTTGGTGAAACGTCGGCGCCGTCGCAGGTGAAGCGGGTCGGGATCTTGCCGCCATGCGTGAAGGCGGCGCTTGTCAAATGCATCGTCATGGAGAGCTGCTCCTTGGATCTCGTGGGCTGCGCCTTATCCCTCCCAGAGGGGCTCTTCGCCTGGGCCCGATCGCTCCAGGGCGGGCAGCAGGTCCCGCAGCATCCGCCGCGTCGCGGGATGGACGGCATAGCTGTTCGATGCCCGCCGATAACTCCAGAGCTTGGCCCCCGGCTGCTTCGCGGCACGTGAGGCAAGCCGGTTGAGGGTCGAGAGGCAGCGGCCGAGCTTCGCTCGCGCATTGCTCGGCAACGCCTTGGTCAAGTCTTCCCGCTTGGGTTCTTCGGCCCCCTCGCCATAGGCAAGCCGTTTCAGGAGCGCATGCAGAGCATGTCCATCCGGGTGGAAGCTCGCCTCGCGCAGCAACGCCATGACTTGCAAGCGTCCAAAGGGAGTCGTACCGGGCACGGCGGCTTCTTTGGCGCGAGGAGCGCCGCTGAGATACTGCAACAGGCTCTGCCGCAGCTCCGGCGGCATTTTCTCGAGATCGAGCTCAGAAAGGATCAATTGCATCGCTTGCATCCATCGGTGGCAGCGTTTCCGCTATCGCGGGCCGGTACATAAGATGGCCCCGGCCGCGGCGGCCGGCATTGATCGATATCAAAGGCGCCGGCGCGAGACACATCACTCCGTGGCGCGAATAAAGCCACGAATGCGCGGCATGACCTCGTTGCGCCAGGCCCGCCCGTGGAACGTCCCGAAATGCGCGACGCCGGGCTGGAGGTAGTGCAGGCGCCGCTGCGCGGGGATGTTGCAGCACAGCGCGTGAGCGACCCGGGTCTGGCCCGGCGCGGACACGTCGTCGTGCTCGCCTTCAACCGTCATCAGCCCCGTCTTCGCGATCGCCGCCGGTTCGACCCGCTCGCCGCGCCAGGTGAGACGGCCCCGCGGCAGCGCGAATTCGTGGAAGACCAGGCGTACCGTGTCGAGAAAGAAGGCCGCCGACAGATCCATCACCGCCAGATAGAGCTTCAAGAACGGATGCTCTGCCGCATCCTCGCCGTCGTCGTGAAGCAATTTGCCTAGCAGCTCGCCGCCGCTGGCGATGTGGCGTGCGAGATAGGCGAGCAGCGCGGCCCGCTGAACCTCCGCGGGATAGACGGCCCGGCCCTGGCCAGGATAGACCCCCGGCACGGCGGCAATGACGCGGCTTTCGAACCAGCTCGAGGACCGGCGTGCGGCGAGGCGATCGATTCGCGTCGGATCGATGCGCGGGTCGATCATGCCATTGATGAGGGTAAGGGTCCGCGGCTGCGGGACGTCGCCACGTTGGGCAATCAGCGCCGTCGCCGCCAACGCAGGCATGGCGGACTGGCACAACGCCAGTAGGTGCAGGCCGCCTCCGAGATGCCTGGCGAACTCGATGAGATAGCCGATATTCTCCTCAATGCCGAAACCGCCCTCGCGAAGCGGCACCTCGCGCGCGTCGATCCAATCGGCGAGATGGAGATCGTGGTCGGGGAGGAGAGCGGCAAGCAAGTCACGAAGCAACGCCGAAAAATGCCCAGACAGCGGCGCCACGACGAGGACGCGCGGATCGTTGCGGACAACGTCCCGCTCAAAATGGACCAGGCGGCAGAACGGCTTCTCGACCAGCGATCGCTCCTGGACCGCGACGCGGCGGGCGCCGATGGCGGTGTGGTCGAGCCCGATCTCGGGGCGGCGCAGGCCCCAGCTAGGCCCATGGGCTGCGGCCAAGGACGCCAGCCATGGCGATCGGGCCTTCATCATGGTGGCGGCGGCGCGGGGATGAACCCTTCGCGGCAAAGTGCGAGCGCGGCGGCCTGGGCGGATCGGATGGCGGCGCAGGCGCGTCGGTAAACCTCGTCGGCACTGATGGACAAGCCTGCCACGCCCTGTTGCTGCGCCGCCATCGCCGTGGCCGTGGCGACGCGCGCCGTGACGTGCTCATCCGCGAGGTTGGCGAGGATCCGGTCTTCGCGCAGGCCGAGACGCTCGGAACAAGCGGCAAGCTCTTGCGCCGCCGCCATCGCCATGCCGTCGGTAATGCTGCGCGCGCGCACATCGAGCACGCCGCGGAAGATCCCCGGAAAGACAAGACAATTGTTCACCTGATTCGGGAAATCGCTGCGCCCGGTAGCGACGATCCGGGCGCCGGCCTCCTGCGCCTCCCAGGGCCAGATCTCCGGTATGGGATTGGCGCAGGCGAAGACGACGGCGTCACGCGCCATAGCGCGAATCCAGCCCGGCTCGATCACGCCCGGTCCCGATTGCGAGAAGGCGATGCAGACATCGGCGCCGCGCAAAGCCTCGGCAATGCCGCCGGTTACCCGATCCCCGTTGGTTTCGACGCAGACGCGCCATTTGTCGCGGAATTCGCCCTGCATGCCTTGGAGGTCTGCGCGTCCGTCGTGCAAGGTCCCCTTGCTGTCGCAGGCGATCACCAGAGCGGGCGTGATGCCCGCCTGTTTGAGCAGGCGGTAGGTGGCGACATTCGCCGCACCGATGCCGATCATCGCGATCTTGATGCTGCCGATCCTTTTGTCGACGATCTTGAGGGCGTTCAGGAGTGCGGCGAGCAAGACGGTCGCCGAGCCCTGCTGGTCGTCGTGCCAGACCGGAATGCGCATCTCCTGGCGCAGGCGGTCCAGTATGCGGAAGCATTTGGGCTGCGCGAGATCCTCGAGATTGATGCCGCCGAAAGAGGGCTCGATCGCCTTGACCACCTGCACGATTTCGTCCTCGCTCGAGGTGCGGATGCAGAGCGGGACCGCATCGACTCCGCCGAGATATTTGAAGAGAAGCGCCTTGCCCTCCATCACCGGCAATCCTGCCTCGGGGCCGATATTGCCGAGGCCGAGCACGCGGGTTCCGTCGGAGACGACCGCGATCGTGTTGCCCTTGTTGGTGTATTCGTAGACTTGCTCGGGGTGTTCGACGATCGCCTTGCACGGCGCCGCCACCCCCGGCGTATACCAGACCGACCAATCCTCCGGCCCGCGGATCGGGCATTTCGGCATGATTTGCACCTTCCCCCGATAGAACGGGTGAAGACGCAGAGATTCGGCGGTCGGCTTCTCGGCCCGCGCCAGAAGCTCATCGGGCGTCGGCATGTCTCCACCTCCGGCGGGCGCGCGGTTGAGAGGCGCTGCTCCCGCGCCTCGGCTGGCGGCCAGGCGGCCCGCTCATTGCGCCTCCTCTTTCGCCTGAAGCATGTTGCGATTGGCACCGGTACCACCACCTTGATCCATATCAATGAGCCGGCGCGCCATTCGTTCTCAGCTTAATCCACATCCAAAAGACAGGCGTCGCCGAAAGGCGCGCGAGGCCTGTCCTCGATTGGGAGCCAGCGGAGGCCGGGCCATGCGCATCGACGGCACCAAATTCGGCAGCATCACCATCGATGGCAATTCCTACGATCACGACGTTGTCATCCGCCTCTCCGGCCAAGTGAAGAAGCGCAAGAAGAGGCTGTCGAAGGAACAGTACGGAACCTCGCATATCATCTCGAAAGCCGAGGCCAAGGCGGTCTTCGAGAAAGGCTGCGACGAAATCGTCATCGGCGCCGGCCAGGAGGGCAACGTGCATTTGTCTCCCGAAGCCAAGGACTACTTCGAGAAGAAGCGATGCCATGTCGTATTGCAGCCGACGCCAGCGGCCATCCGATCCTTCAACCAGTCGCGAGCGCACAAGATCGGACTCATGCACGTGACCTGCTGATCTGGGGACGCCGGACGCTCAACCCGTCGGACGCGGCAGCGACGCGGCGAATGAGCTCGCCGCAGCGGAGTTCAGGGCGACGACGGCGGCGGCATGCCGACGGAAGCGCGGCCGGCAAATGCGCGATCGACTTCGCGCCTGATCTCGTCCTCGCGCCCGAGATAACGCGCCGAGAAATGGAACGGCACCACTCGCTTGACGCCGGCGCGGCGCGCGAGCGCGCCCGCCTGGGTCGCCGTAAGGTGGAATTTCCGGGCGGCGATGGGCGCATCCTGATCTAGGAACACTGCCTCGATGAAGAGCCGGTCGGCGCCTCGCGCGAGGTCAATGATCCGCGCCGCATTCTCTTCGCTATAGAGAGCATCGACCACATAGGCGAGCTTCTCTCCGGGAGCGAACCGCAAGATCTCGGTTTTGAGATCGCCGAGAGAGGTCTGCCTCTCGCTCCGTTCGCCCTTCGCCGTCCAAGAGACCGTGAAACGCGTCTCGTCCGGATCGCCGCGGCGAACCGCCGCCTTGAGATCATTGAGCCACGGTCCGACCGGCAGGCCCAGACGTTGCAGCCTGTCCTTCCACACGTTGATCCGAAGCTTCTGCTCGAGCGCGAAGGCGAGGCACGGGGTCCGATGATCGAGCGTGACGGCCCGGACACGAAATTCCTTCTCGTCCAAGACGACTCCCTTGGGCAAGGGCGGCGGCACGACCGGACGCCGGGCGAAGGCGTCACGCGTGTGAAACTCGGCGGCGGCGGTAAGCAAATCGCCCTCGAATTCTCGGGCGCTGATGACGAAGTCCGTCTCGTTGCCGCTGATGAGGTTCCAGGTATAGGCGGACAGCTTGTGCTCGACCCGGTCGACGAAGCCCGGCGGGCCGAGGAGCTCGAGCCGCATCGGCCGGCCCAAGCAGACCAGCAGAAGACGGTCGAAGCCGTAGAAATGGTCGATATGGGCGTGCGACACGAAAACATGGCTGACGCGGCGCAGTTGGCGCGGCGGCAGGCGCTGGACATCGCCGAGGTCGAACAGCAAGGCTCGCTTCGAGAAGCGAAGATCGAGATAGAGGCCGGCGTCGCCGAAAGGGTCGTTGACGAGCCGCGGATCAACCAAGCCTGCCATTGCGCTGTCAATTCGCGAAAAGCCTGCGCCTCTCACGCACCGGCGCCGAAGTCCTGCAGAATGCTCAACGTCGCGTCGATATCGGCGGGCGTGTGATCGGCGCAAATCTGGAAGCGGATCTCCTCGTCGCCGCGCGGCACGACGGGAAAACTCAGGCCGGTGGCGAGCACGCCGCGCTCTCGGAGGTGACGGACGAGCGCTGCGCTGCGCAGCGAATCGCGCACCATCAGCGGCACGATTGGATGCTCGCCGGGAATCGTCTCGAAATTGAGGCGGACCAGGCCTTGCCGGAACCGCCGGGCCATCGCGTGCAAATGTTGCAGCAGATTGCGCCCGACCGCGCTGTCGACGACCGCCACCGCCGTCACCGCGGCGGCCGCTTCGCCGGGCGCAATCGGATTGGAATAGACATAAAAGGGCGAGGTCTCCCGCAGGTAGTCGATGACGACGCGGCTGGCGGCGACGTAGCCGCCGTTGACCCCGAAGGCCTTGCCGAGCGTTGCGACCAGTATGTCGGCGGCAGCCCCCGTGCGCTCCTCGGTGCCGCGGCCGGTCCGGCCGAAGGCGCCGATGCCATGCGAGTCATCGACGACGACGAGCGCGTTCTCGGGAAACGCCGCATCGTGCCGGCGGGCGATGGCAACGATCTCCGCCAATGGCGCGTGGTCGCCGCGCATGCTGAACACGCCGTCGGTGACGATGATGGCGCGCCGGCAGGATTTCGCCGCTGCCGCGAGCCGCGCCTCGAGTTCGCCGAGGTCGCCATGCGGATAGACCTGCCGTTCGCGCGGGCGGGCCAAGCGGACGGCGTTGATGATGCAGCTGTGATTGAGCGCGTCGCTGATCACCGCGGTGTCGTCCGTGATCAGCGGCGGCAGGACGCCCATCATGGCCGCATAGGCCGAGCTGAAGACCATCGCGGCCTCGCGCCGGTGAAAGGACGCGAGCCGCTGTTCGAGCTGCACATGCGGCGTCCAGGTGCCGCTGATGAAGCGCACCGCGCCGGGTCCCGTCCCGAAGCTCCGCACGCCCTGCTCTTCGGCGGCGATGATCTCCTCGCGCAGCGACAGGCCGAGATAGGCGTTGGCATTCATCCGCAGGAACGGCTTTTGACCCTCGCCCTCGATGAGAAAGCGCGGCCCGCGATCGCCCGCCGGCTGCAGCACGCCGACGATGACGGTTTCGGGGCCCTTGCGCCGCCCTTCCGCTTCGAGCTTGCCCAATTCGGCGCGAAGAGCGTCTCCCATTCGATCTTGCGGCACGATCGCCTCCCTCGCGGGTCGGCCGGCCTAACGCGCCGGCTTGAGCTTCGCTGCGAGCCTCTCCAGCATGTCCTTGGTCATCGCTTCGATGTCGTAACGCGGCTGCCAGCCCCATTCGCTCCGCGCCGCGCTGTCATCGACTGACCGCGGCCAGGTGTCGGCAATCGCCTGGCGTCCGGGATCGACCGCGTATTCGATGACGAATTGCGGGATGAGCTTGCGGATTTCGGCGGCGAGACGGTCCGGGTCGAAATTCATGGCGGTGATATTGAAGGCGTTGCGGTGCACGAGCCGGGCCGGATCCGCCGCCATAAGCTCTTGGATCGCGCGGATTGCGTCCGCCATGTACATCATGTCGAGCGCGGTGTCGGACCGGAGAAAGCAGACGTAATGCCGGTAGCGGACCGCCTGGTAGAAGATCTCGACGGCATAATCGGTGGTCCCGCCTCCCGGCAAGGCGACATGGGAAACGAGCCCGGGCAGACGCAACCCGCGCACGTCGACGCCGAAGCGCCGCGCATAGTAGTCGCATAACAGCTCGCCCGCGACCTTGGTCGTGCCATACATCGTCGTGGGCCGCTGGACCGTATCCTGCGGCGTCCTCTCGCGCGGCGTGGTCGGGCCGAACGCGCCGATCGAGCTCGGGAAGAACACGGCGCAGCGATACTGTCGCGCGACCTCCAGGACATGATAGAGACCGCCCATGTTGAGGCTCCAGGCGGCCTGGGGCTTTTCCTCGGCCACCGCCGAAAGCATGGCGGCGAGGTGGTAGATGGTCCGGACCTCCGAGCGATGCACCACATCCAGGATTTGATCCGGCCGCGTGCAATCAATCAGCTCGAATGGTCCTTGCGCCGTGGCCGGACCCGTTATCGGCATGCGGATGTCGGATGCGATCACGCGATCGGCCCCGTGGCGCTCGCGCAACGCGGGGACGAGCTCGGAGCCGATCTGTCCAAGCGCACCGGTGACCAAGATGGCGTCCATCGCCCTCGCGTCGCCCTTTCCCGGTTCTCGCCAGCCCCGGATAAATGTGCTGAAATAGAAATAATCGAACGAGCTCGATCAACATGATAAGGGATTGAAGGGCCCATGAAAACGCCATGGGTGTTATCGCGGTCTTGGTGATGATTCGCGCGCGGGACGGCATTTGGGGGCTGATTTCGCGCCGCTTCGACCGCGCGCTTTTTCCGGTGCGCCGTCGCTTCACCGGCGTCGACGCCGCCCTATGATGGCATTCATACTTGAATTGAATGGACGCTCTGTCATGAAAACAATTCTCGGCACCGTCGTACTGGTTTTCTCGCTCGTCGTCTGTGGAGCTGCGCCGGGATCGGCGAAATCGCCATCCGCCCTCGCACAACCGAAGGGCTGGAAGGCAGTCCTGGTCGCCGGCGACGACCAGGAGCCGGCCTTCGACAATGCCGTCGATGCGATGGCCGAGAAACTCGCCGCCTTCGACGTGCCATGGTCGAACATGACCATCCTGCGCGCGACGGGATTGGGTCCGCATGCAGCGACCTATGCCAACATTCGCGACGCCTTCGCCGCCCTCAACCCCGCGGCAGGCGACGGATGCTTCGTCTTCATCACGTCGCATGGCGCGCCGGCCCGCGGTCTCGTGCTCACGCGCGAGCGCGGCTTTCTCACTCCGGGCGAGCTTGGCGCGCTGGTGAACGGCGCCTGTCAAGAGCGGCCGACCGTGGTGGTTGCCTCGGGCTGCTATTCTGGCAGCTTCGCCGAGGGCCAAGCGCTGACCGGCGCCAATCGGATCATTCTCACCGCGGCGCGCGACGATCGGGCGTCCTTCGGCTGCAACGCCAATTTGAAGTTCACCGTCTTCGATCAATGCATTCTCGATAACCTTCAGCGCGGGATCGGCTGGCGCGTCGTGATGGACAGGGCGCGAGGCTGTGTTGCCGAGCACGAGAAATCGATGGGCATGAGCCCGCCCTCGACACCACAAATTTCGATTGGCGCAGCCGTCGGCAATCTCCAGGTCTTTCCCCAGTGATCCTAGGCGGCGCCGGCGCCGCGGCACCATTCCGAGCCACTGACTCGCAACGGCCTTTCATGTTTAGGGGAGGGCCAGCCCAGCCGATGCAAGAGGAGGCTTCTCATGCAGTTGCACAAGACGAAGAACGACATGAAGTCGAACGCCAAGACCGTGTCGGTCACGCTTCTCAACGCGCGCTTGGCCGATGCGATCGACCTGGCGCTGCTCACCAAGCAGGCCCATTGGAACCTCAAGGGGTCGCAATTCATCGCCGTTCACGAAATGATCGATTCCTTCCGCACCGAGATCGACGGCCATGTCGATACGATGGCGGAGCGCATCGTCCAGCTCGGCGGCACCGCGCTCGGCACGACGCAAGCGGTGGCGAAGGCGACGACGCTTGCGCCCTATCCGACCGACATCTACGCGATCAAGGATCACCTCGCGGCGCTCATCGAGCGCTACGGCAAGGTCGCCAATTCCGTGCGCGCTGCCGTCGACGAAGCCGACGAGGCCGGCGATCGCGATACCGCCGACATTCTGACTGCCTATTCCCGCGCGCTCGACAAATCGCTGTGGTTCTTGGAGGCGCATACGACGGAGATCTAGTCGGCGCGCGCGGCGCTTGGCGGTGAGTCCAGGCGGACGATGTCCGGCTGGCCGGGCAATGCCGGGAAGCGCGTCAGCACTTCGAGATCGTGGCCGCGGATCGCCCAGATGTAGAAATCCATCGGCAACGACACGTTGTGCGAACCGGGCAATATGAAATTCGCGATGGCGGCGCGGGCAGCGGGGGCATAGCGCGGGGCGAAGACCTCGTAACGCGGCGATTTGCTGGACATGCCGGCGTCTCCCGAGTCTTCCTTATGGTTAGGGCCGGAATGTTCAGGCGCGGCGTCCGCGCGCGGCGGGACTCTATCCTCGACAGGAATTGCGTCAACCGGCTAGCATGACATGATCTCCGCTCGCCGCGCGGAAAAAATCCCTTCATCCGAGACCGAAGGCGGGACATGGCAAGGGCGCTCCTCCACCTCATCATCGCATCGAGCGCGTGGCCGCTCTCAGCGGCTTGGGCGCAGCCGGCCCCGATGGTGCCGCCGGAGTTTGTCCCCTATAGCGCGCTGGCCCAAGTGCCGCCCAATGGCTGCGTTTGGGGCAACCTCATCTATTCGAACGGCGCCGTGATCGAGCGGCAGCTCACGACGCGAGTCTATTTCCGCTGCATCAAAGGCGACTGGCAGAGTTTTCCCACTCTGGAACAAGCGACAAGCAAAGCGCAGGCTGCGGGAAATCCCGCGCCGGCGCATTGACCGCTGCAATTTGTCGCCCGGCCTGCTCTGACCATGTATGTCGGCCGGCAGATAGCGAAGGGCGTCGGCAGCGCCGCCGATCTCTGCTAGTATCGCCGGCGAATTCGGCCGAGGGAGCAATGCCATGACGATCAAGACGATTCTCGTCGCCGCCAGCGGCGGCACGGCCAGCGAAGGCGCAATCGAGCTCGGCTGTCGCCTCGCCCGCAAGTTCGAGGCCCATCTCGAGGCCTATCACGTCCTCACGGATGTGCGCGAGATCCTCCTGGCGACAGGCGAGGGCTTCGGCATGCCCATGAGCGGCGAGCTGATCGACCGCATCACCGAGGATGCCGCCGCTTTGGCGGCGAAGACCAAGGCCGCCTTCGAGGCGGCGCTTGCTCGGCATGCGATTGCATCGGCCGCGGCGCCGGGCAAGGCCGGCGCCTCTGGCGGCTGGCGCGAGGAAAGCGGCTACGGGCCCTATCTGGTGGCGCAGCGCGCCCGCTTTTTCGATCTCGTGCTGCTCGGGCGCTCCGAGCGCGTGGTCGATCAGCCGCATTCCGATGCGGTCGAGCAGACGCTGCTCCAGTCGGGCCGCCCGGTCCTGCTGGCGCCGGCGAAGCCGCCGCAGGCCCTCGGCGACAGCATCGCGTTCGGCTGGAACGGCGAGGCAGCGGCGGTTAGAGCGCTCACCGGGTCTCTCCCTTTGCTCGCGGCGGCGCGTACGGTCAATGTCATCGTCGTCGGCGAAAAGCATCGAACCAGCGCCGCCGCATTGGTCGAACACCTCGCCTGGCATGGCATCAAGGCGAGCCTGCGCCCGGCCTACGCGATTGAAGGCGTCGGACCCGGCGAGCAGCTTCTGGCCGAGGCGCGCGACGCCGGCGCCGATCTCCTGGTCATGGGCGGCTATGGCCATAGGCCCTGGCGCGAGGCGCTATTCGGCGGCGCCACCCGCGAGATCGTCGGCGTCAGTCTTTTGCCGATCTTGTTGTCGCACTGAAAGGTGCGGCTCAGACGCCGAGATAGCGCTGCTGCATCTCGCTGTTGCCGCGCAGCTCGGCGGAGCTGCCGGACCAGACGATGCGGCCCTTCTCCAGGATATAATGCCGGTCGGCGATACGCGTCAGCGCCGCGACGTTCTTGTCGACGAGGAGGATCGACTGGCCGGCGGCTTTGAGCTGCTCGAGCACGCGCCAGATCTCGGCGCGGACGAGCGGCGCCAAGCCTTCCGTCGCCTCGTCGAGGATGAGCAGCCGCGGGTTGGTCATGAGCGCCCGACCGATCGCCAGCATCTGCTGCTCGCCGCCCGACAACAGCGCGCCCATGCTGTTGGCCCGCTCAGCCAGCCCAGGAAAGAGCTCGAGCACCGCGGCATAGGTCCAGCCCGGCGCGGCGCCGGGCCGCTGATGGGCGGTCGCGACGAGATTCTCGCGTACGGTCAGGTTGGGGAAGACCTGGCGCCCTTCCGGCACCAGGCCCAGGCCACAGCGCGCGATGCGGAAGGACGGCAGGCCACGGATCGGCTGGCGGTCGAAGACGATCTCGCCGGCCTTCGACGGCAGGATGCCCATGACGGCGGAGATTGTCGTGGTCTTGCCCATGCCGTTGCGGCCCAGAAGCGTGACCATCTCGCCCGTCCCGACCTCAAGCGAGACGCCGAACAGCACTTGGCTCTCGCCGTAGCTCGCCTCGAGCGCCGAGACCCTGAGCAAGGCGTCTTCATGGGTCATGACGCGGCCTCTTCGCCGAGATATGCCCTGCGCACCTCGGCATTGTCACGAATTTCCGCCGGCAGACCGCAGGCGATAACGCGGCCATCGACGAGAACGGTGATGCGGTCGGCCAAGGCGAAGACCGCGTCCATGTCGTGCTCGACGAGAAGAATGGTGAGGCTTCCCTTGAGGCCGGCGAGCAGGCCCACGATGCGCACGGAATCCTCAGGCCCCATGCCCGCCATCGGCTCGTCGAGGAGCAACAAGCGCGGCCGTGTCGCCAGCGCCATCGCCATCTCGAGCGCGCGCTTCTCGCCATGGGCCAGACTGGCGGCAAGCGCGTCGGCGCGCGCGGCAAGGCCGACCTGGGCGAGCACGGCGCGCGCGGGCTCGCGCAGCCCGGACTCGGTCTCCGCCGGACGCCAGAAGCGGAAGCTGTGGCCAGCATGTGCCTGGACGGCGAGCGCGACATTGTCGAGCGCGGTGAGGTCGGCGAAAATGCTGGTGATCTGGAACGACCGCGCCAGACCGCGCGCCGAGCGCAGATGCGGCGCGAGCCGCGTGATGTCGGCGCCGGCGAACCGGATGGTGCCGCTGTCGGGCCTGAGCTCGCCCGCGAGCTGCGCGATCAAGGTAGTCTTGCCGGCACCGTTCGGTCCAATGATTGCATGAACCTCGCCGACAAAGATCGAGAGATCGAGCTCATCGGTGGCGACGAGACCGCCGAAGCGCTTGGTCAGCCGCTCCGTCATCAAGAGCGGTTCAGCCACGGGCCGGCCTCCGCGCCGCTCCGGCGAGCAGCCCCAGGATGCCGCGCCTGGCGAAGATCACGATGACGATGAGGATCGAGCCGAGCAGAATCTGCCAATAGGTGGTGATCGTCGAGAGCGTATCTTCGAGCACGAGATAGACCACGGCGCCGAGCACCGGTCCGAACAGCGAGCCCATGCCGCCCATGAGGACCATCATCAGGATCTCGCCCGAGCGCGACCAATGCATGAGCGCGGGCGAGACGAAGAGCGCCTGGTTGGCCAGAAGCGCGCCGGCGCAGCCGCACATCGCCCCGGAAATGACGAAGGCGGCGAGCTTGTAGCGATAGGTCGGAAAGCCGATGGCCGACATCCGACGCTCGTTCGACTTGGCGCCGCGAAGGACCATACCGAAGCGCGA
>Ga0181536_10005894_pt1 | contig 12440 bp, 10 predicted proteins | sample PEATcosm2014_Bin_41_FD_121105 | JGI IMG/M metagenome (GOLD analysis project Ga0181536, IMG submission 121105) | Peatland microbial communities from MTU Mesocosm Facility, Houghton, MI, USA - PEATcosm2014_Bin17_60_metaG | ecosystem: Environmental > Terrestrial > Soil > Wetlands > Peat | place...
CGTGGTGCGCGAGCCTGGCACCGACCGCGGCTTCGTGTTCCAGAACGACAGCCTGTTGCCGTGGCGCACGGTGCTCGCCAACGCCATCATCGGGCGCGAGGTGGCCGGCTCGATCGGTCCGGCCGACCGCAAGCGCACGATGGAGCTGTTGAAGCTCGTCGGGCTCGAAGGCTTCGAGCACTATCACCCACGCCAGCTTTCCGGCGGCATGCGCCAGCGCGTCAATCTCGCGCGCGCGCTCGCCATCGATCCCGAAATCCTGCTGATGGACGAGCCGTTCGCGGCGCTCGATGCGCAGACGCGCGAGATCATGCAGGCCGAATTGCTGCGCATCTGGGAACGCGGTCACAAAACCGTGCTGTTTGTCACCCATCAGATCGACGAGGCGGTCTTTCTCTCCGACCGCGTGCTGGTGTTCGCGCGGCGGCCCGGCCGTTTGCTGGCGGAGGTCAAGATTGCGCTGCCGCGTCCGCGCAACTTGGAAATCAAGCGGACTGCGGAATTCGTTGCCCTTGTCGATCGCATCTGGCGGATGATCGAGGACGACGTGCGGGCTGCCGCGCTGTATGAGAACGCGTGAAGGAATCCTTACTTCACCCGCGCGATGTAATACGCGAGATCCAAAATCTGCTCGTCGGTGATCGGTTCTATGACATCGGCCATGGAAGCATCGTAGCCGCGGCGGGAGTTATCCTTGTAGCCGCGCAACGCCTTGACCAGATAATCCTCGCGCTGGTCGGCGATGCGGGGCACGTTTTGTTGGCCGGCGAAGCTCGGCGTGTGGCAGAAATTGCAACGGTTCGGCTCGACCAGCGCGCGGGCGCGTTCAATCCGCGCTTCATCCACCGGGCCGGGCGCCGGCTGCGGCGCCGGCAGCTTGGAAATAATATCGGCAAAACTACGCAGATCGTCGTCGCTGAGCCCGTTCGCCATGTCGTTCATCGGCGCGACGACGCGCATGCGATCGCGGAACATCAGAAACTCGACCGTGACGTAGAATGCCTGCTGGGCGCCGAGCGAGGGCACTTCTGGATTTTGCGACTGCCCGTTCTCGCCGTGGCAGGCGAGGCAGGTGGGCAGCCGCTCCTGCGCCGTCTGCGCGGACGCCGGCAACGCCGCAAGGCATCCCAGCGCCAGCGCGACGACGATCCTGACAACACCGCTCACGCAACGAACTCAGCGGCCCGCAACCTTACCGTCACCGTAGGTTATGCGATAGATCGCGCCGTCATAATCGTCCGAAACGAGCAGCGATCCGTCCTTCATCGGCTGCACGTCGACCGGGCGGCCGATGTAATTGTTGTCTTGAATGAAGCCGGTCATGAACGGTTCTTGCGATTTCACCGTACCATCCTTGTTGAGATAGACGACGGTGATGTCGCCGCCGATCTTCTTGGTTTTGTTCCAGGAGCCGTGTCGCGCGAGGAAGATCGCGTTGTAGTATTTTGCCGGGAACATGTGGCCGGTATAGAAGCGCATGCCGAGCGGTGCCGAATGCGGCCCGAGCTGCGCAATCGGCTTGGTGAACTCGCTGCAGCTATGGCCCCAGCCGTATATTGGGTCCTCGATATCGCCGCCGTCGCAATAGGGGAAACCGAAATTGTCCTTCCCCGGGTTGAGGAGCCGGTTGAGCTTGTCCTGCGGCGCGTCCTCCGAAAGCCAGTCACGCTGGTTCTCGGTGAAATAGAGGACCTTGGATACGGGATGAAAATCCATCCCAACGACTTGCCGGATGCCGTGGGCGACGACCTCGGCGTCGCTGCCGTCGAGCGCGATGCTGCGGATCTGAGCATTGCTCGGCGGCGGCATACAGATATTACACGGCGCTCCGACATTCACGTAAAGCCTGTTGTCGGGACCGAGCGCCAGGAATTTCCAGCCGTGCGACTGGTGGTTCGGAAAATCGCTGTAAATGACGACCGGCTGCGGCGGCTTGTCAAGATTGTCCTCGATCTTCTCGAGCTTCGAGATTCTGGTGCCTTCGGCGATGTAGAGCGTGCCGTCCTTGAAGGCGAGGCCGTTCGGCCGGTCGAGCCCGGAGGCGATGACCTTGATCTCACGCTTACCGTTCCGGTCGACGATGGCATAGACCTTGTCGCGTACGAGATTGCCGACGAACACGGTCCCCTTGTCGCCGATGCGCAGCGAACGCGCGTTCGGGACGCCGCTGGCATAGACCTCGATCTTAAAACCCTTCGGCAGCCTGAGCTGCGCCAAGGGAAGTTTGTCGGGCGCTGCCGCCAAGGGCGGGACGGGGACGCCTGTGAGTTTTTGCGCCGCTTCCGAGGTCGGCATGTTGGCCGTCGGCGGCGCCGGCGTCGCCCCGGGCGGCAGCGGCAGCGCTGCGGCAGCCGGAGCGGCGGGTGCGGCAGGCGTTGGCGCGGGGGCTTGCTGTTGCTGCGCGAATGCGGTCGCGGCCAAAAGGCAGAGGGTTCCGGCCAATATCGGGCCGGCCGATACGCGTCGGATCATGATGTTCCTCCCTGGTGCGGAAGTCCGGACCGGCCGGCTTCCTTGGCGCCAGTGTCCGACATTTCGCCCCCTGCATGCAATCGCGGTTTGGCACTTTGGCGCGCGCCTCGGACGTGCCGTCGCCCGGTTGTCACATTCGCCGATAGGCGTAGGGCGCGTCTTTCTGCACCGCCGCAAGCGCGACGACGTCATTGTGGCGCGGCGCAAGATGGCAGACCGGGTCGGTCGCGCGGGCGTCGCCGGTGAGCGCGAAAGCCTGGCAGCGGCAGCCGCCGAAGTCGATGTCGCGCCGCGCGCAGCTTCGGCACGGCTCCTGCATCCAGGCGGTGCCGCGGAAGGCATTAAAGGCCGGCGAATTTTTCCAGATATCGTCGAGCGAATGCTCCCGTACCGACCAGAATTCGAGACCGGGTATGGACTCCGCTGCGTGGCACGGCAGCACCTTGCCCGCGGGCGTCACGTTGAGCGAGCGCCGCCCCCAGCCGCCGATGCAGGGCTTCGGCAGCCGCGCGTAATAGTCGGGCACGACAGCATCGATGACGATCTCGCCGTGATGGCGCCGGCGCAGTTCATCGACCGCTTCGGCCGCGCGCGCGACCTGTTCGGAGCTCGGCATCAGCGCGGCGCGGTTCTTCAAAGCCCAGCCGTAATATTGAACGTGGGCGATTTCGACGCGGCTTGCGCCCAGCGCGAGTGCAAGCGCCACCATCTGTTCGATCCGGTCGATGTTGGCGCGGTGCACCACGACATTGACGGTGAGCGGAATTTTCAGATTTACGACTGCGGCGGCAAGCGCGCGCTTGCGTGCAAACGCGCCGACGTAGCCGGCAATGCGGTCGGCGCTGGCATGTTCGCTGTCCTGGATCGAAATCTGCACGTGATCGAGGCCGGCTTCGGCGAGCTGGCGAAGGCTGTTCGCCGTGATGCCGACCGCGGAAGTGATGAGATTGGTGTAAAGGGCGGCGGCATGCGCCGCAGCCGTGATCGCGACCAGATCGCGCCGCGCGCCCGGCTCGCCACCGGAGAGATGCACTTGCAGCACGCCGAGTGCCGCCGCCTCGATGAACACGCGCGCCCACATTGGCGTATCAAGCTCGCTCTCGCGTGGATCAAGCGCGAGGGGGTTGGAGCAATACGGACAGCCCAGCGGACACCGGTGCGTCAGCTCGGCCAAGAGGCCGAGAGGGTTGTGCAGGCCTAGGCTCGCGTCGGCGACCATCGGATCACAATTCCAAGAGCTTCTTGTCGGCAAGTCCGCGCAGCATCATCGTCACGTCGGCGAGGATGCGTTCGCGGGGCGCGTTGAAGGTCTTTGCGAGATCGTCCACGATCGCGGCGAACGTTGCTTCGCCGGTGCAGCGCTTGACGATCGCGGCGGCGATGGCGTCAGCCTTGAACACGCGCTCGGGCGCGAGCAGCACCCAACCGCCTTGCGCCTCGCTGTGCACGAGCCGCACGCCGTGCGGCAGGCGCGGGCGGGCGTCGGACGCAATGGCAGCCGTCGCCTCGCTCATAGTCCGCTCCTAGTCCTTGGGCACGAAGCCACCCGGCGGCACGTGCTGCGGCGCAACGTAAGCGTGGTACAGCGCATCCAGCATCGCCCATAGCACGTCGCACTTGAACTCCAGCGCGGCAAGCACGCTCTGCTGGGCTTCCGTCGTGCGCGCGTTCCGTTTGACGTAGTCGAGCGCGAAACGAGAGTCGCGTTCGGCCTGCGGCGGGCGTTGCGAGAAATAGGCCAGCGTTTCTGCCGTCACAAAATCGTAACTCTTGAGCATGCCCTCGATCCGCTCACTGATGATCTGCGGCGAAAACAGTTCCGTGAGCGAGGAGGCAATCGCCTCGATCAGCGTTTTTTCGCGTACGAAATGGACATAAGCCTCGACGGCAAATCGCGTAGCAGGCAACAGTCCGCGCAGCGATGTGACGTAATCGCGATCGAGTCCCAGCCCGTCGCAAAGCTTCAGCCAGCGCGCGATGCCGCCCTCACCCGCACTCTCGCCGTCGTGATCGATGAGGCGACTGCGCCATTCGCGGCGCGTCGCTTGATCCTCGCAACGCGCGATCAGGCTTGCGTCCTTCAGCGGGATCATCGCCTGATAATAGTAGCGATTGAGCGCCCAGGCCTGCACCTGGCCCTTGGTGCATTGTCCACCATGCAGCAGCTCGTGGAACGGATGCAGTCGATGGTAGCGCCGCGCGCCGATGTCGCGCAGGTGCGTTTCGAGCTCGTCCGCGGTGAGAAGGTTCACAGCACGATCTCCATACCGTCCTCCGCGATCTCGAACCCGGCGGTCTCCACCTTGCGCCGTTCCGCCGAGCCGGCGATCAGAATCGGATTGGTGTTGTTAATGTGAGTCAAGATGCGTCGTGACTTGAGGCGCCCGAGCGCCGCCAGCGTTCCGCCCTCGCCGTCGAGCGGCATGTGACCCATCCGTCGCCCGGTTTTGCTGCCGGTTCCGGTCGCGATCATTTCGTCGTCGACGAACAGCGTGCCATCGAACAGCACGACATCCGCGTTCGCGAGGCGCTCAAGTACGGCTGCCGTCACGCCGGCCGCGCCTGGCACGTAGGCGAGTCGCCGCGTGCCGCAGACGAGCTCGACGCCAACATTTGCACCAGTCTCGGCGTCGAGCGCGGGATTATCCCCTTCAAGATAGAGCGCGACCTTGCCAGGAACGGTGAAAAGCTCCGCAGTGAGACCACCTGGTAAAGGAAATGGTTTGCCGAGCGCGACAACCTCGCGCGTCACCACGCCGGCGGCCAGCACGCCGAAGATGGGATTGGCGTCGAGCGCCGCGAGTGTCTCGGCGGTGGCAAACACGGCAAAACCCTGGCGTTCGCGCAGCGTGAGCAGCCCCGCGGTCTGGTCGACCTCGGCCCCGGTCAGGACGACGGCCGCAATGGGACTGCCGCGCAGGCCGGCGCGCGGCTGCAATGCCGCCGTTGCCTGGACCTGAGCGCGCAGGTCGGGCGAAGCGTTGAGCAAAATCCAACGCTCGCCGTCGGCCGAGACGGCAAGGCTTGCTTGCGTGCGCGGCTTCACCCGCGTGTCGCCCGCCCAGGCGAGCCGGCACACGCCACACCGACAATTCCATTGCGGAAAACCGCCACCCGCCGCGGCACCGAGAACGATGGCGGTTAGGTGCCCCATTCAGCGGGGCCGAAGAAAAGACTTGCGGGTCAGAACTCGGCCGGCAGATAGCCGTTGATCTCAAGGCCGATGCAGATTTCGACGAGGGTCGGAGTTGTCCACGCCATGGTCGTTTCCTTTCAACTCGCGAGAACGTCTTGGTCTATCGACCAGTCCCTCGCGCGGCCCGGATAAGCGAACACCTAGAATAATTCAAAGAAGTACCCGCCGACAAGGGGCTTGTGAGGCCTGGGCTTGCGAGGCCTGGGCTTGCGAGGCCTGGCCGAACCGGCGAGGCGGTCTTCAAGGCCGGCCACGCCCCAATTCCGTTGGGGCCGCGATAAGTAATGGCTGAGCAGCAAGCGCCTGGGCAGATTGCCACGCTGCTAGTCCCGCTCTTTTCACGAGTTCTAAAGCAGGGCATCCTGTGGGGTGACACTGTCGCGTCAGATCCGACACCGGGCGGCCCGACAGGGTCCATGAATAGACAAACCGCCTTCTGGAGGAAATCATGAGTGATCACGCTTCGCGGCGCGGCGTTGCCTACGGGCTCGGTGCCGCCCTTCTTGCGACCGGACTTGTCGCGGCAACGGTCCCCGCCGCCGCGCAGAGCGGGGAGCCGATCACGATCGGCTTCAGCATGGCGCTGACCGGTCCGCTTGCGGCCAATGGCAAGCAGGCGCTGCTGGGCGCCAAGATCTGGGAAGAAGAGACCAACGCCAAGGGCGGCCTGCTTGGCCGGCCCGTCAAGCTCGTCTATTACGACGACCAGTCCAATCCCGCGACCGTGCCCGGCATCTACACGAAGCTGCTTGACGTCGACAAAGTCGACCTCGTCGTCAGCGGCTATGCGACGAATATGGTGGCGCCGGCCATTCCCGTCGTCATGCAGAAGGGCAAGACCTTCATCGGCTTGTTCGCGCTCGATGCGAACGGTGAATTCCACTACCCGAAATACTTCTCGATGCTGCCGTCGGGCCCAACGCCGAAAGAATCGTTCACCGAGGGCTTCTTCCAGGTCGCTGCTGCGCAGAATCCGAAGCCGCAAACCATCGCGCTCGCGGCCGAGGACGCCGAGTTCTCGCGCAACGCCTGCGAGGGCGCACGCGATAACGTGAAGAAGTACGGCTTCAAGACCGTCTACGACAAAACCTACCCGCCAAACACGACCGACTTCTCGCCGATCATCCGCGCGGTCCAGGCTGCCGATCCGGATCTCGTGGTGATCTGCTCTTATCCGCTGAGCTCGGTCGGCATGTTGCTTTCCGCCAATGAACTCGGCTTCAAGCCGAAGATGATGGGCGGCGCCATGGTCGGACTGCAGGCGACGGTGTTCAAGGACAAGCTCAAGTCCAAGCTCAACGGCATCGTTAACTACGAAACCTGGGTGCCGTCGGCGAAATTGCTGGCCCCCGCAGCGGACTTCTTCAAGAAATACCAGGACCGCGCCAAGGCTGAAGGCGTCGATCCACTCGGCTATTATCTCGGCGGCTGGGGCTACGCCTATCTTCAGGTGCTGGGCGACGCAGTCACCGGCGCCAAGAGCATCAACGACGACAAGCTCGCCGACTACCTGCGCAGCCACGAGTTCAAGACCATCATGGCCGACGTTAGGTTCGGCAAGGATGGTGAGTGGACCAAATCCGGAATGTTGCAGGTGCAGTATCACGACCTCACCGATGCCGCGAACCTCGATACCTGGCGCGGCATGAGCTATCAGACGGTGCTCACGCCAACGAGCGAGAACACCGGCAACGTCATTTATCCCTACGCCAATGCGTTGAAATAGGTCGACGGTCATCCTCCCCCGCTTGCGGGGGAGGAGTGTCGTGCGCGGGCAGCAACGCAGAGGAATTGAACCTGCCTAGAGCCCTTTCCGTTCTGATTGAATCAGAACCGGGCTCTAGCATTTTGTTGGAGCATGATCTTTTCGGAAAACCGGTTTCCACTTTTCCGGATCACGCTCTAGCTCGCTCGTCATGCCGAGCGACAGCATGACCGTGTTCCAATTAGACCACGATCCGATCGAATAAAATCGGATCGTGGTCTAGATGTTTCGTTGGAGCATGATCTTTTCCGAAAACCGGTATCCACTTTTCGGGATCATGCTCTAGACTGGCTTCCGGGACACCGGGCAACGGCGGGAACGTTTAAGCAACTGTTTGTTTGAACGCGCGCTCCAGCGCCTTGCGGTCCCAGCGCGCCTGATCGGCCGCGGCTGCATAAGTCTCCTGCAAGAATCCGAGCAGCAGCGTGTCGGGGTTGCGCGCCTGGCGAACCGCGTCATAGGGTAGGATGAATTGCCCAAGATTTTTGTCGTAGAAGGCTTCGGCCGTCCGCAGCCGCATGTCGCCATAGCCCGCCGGCTCCGGATAGGCATAGACATAGAAGGCGGCGCGGCCATAACCGCCGTTGCCGGGCCAAAAGCCGCAGCTTGAAACTTCGTGCGAATAGGCTTCGGCCATCACCCAGCTCGCGACGTTGGGCGTGACGCCCTTCGGCGGCGGCGCGGTGCGGCCGGAAAAGCGCGTCACTGCAAGGTCGAAACTGCCCCAGAAGAAATGCACCGGGCTTACTTTGCCGATGAAGCGTGCGCGAAACTCATTCATCACCCGATTGGCCTGCACCAGCGCCAGCCAGAATTTCTGCGCATAAGCAGCGTCATATTGCGCATGCGCGCGATCCTGGTCGAACGGCACGGCGTGCTCGATCTCGCACGGCATGGTCCAGATATGGACGTCGATGCCCAGGCGGCGCAATCGCTCCATGAATGCGGCATAGAACTCGGCGACCGACATCGGCTTGAGCGCAAAGCCTTCGACGCGGCCATCGCTGGTTTCGACGACCAGCCGATGGTTGACGAAGTCAAAGATGATATCGAACGTGCGGCCTTGGTACGGGATCGCCAACGCAGCGAGCCCGCGTGCGGTGACGCGAAACGTCACATTCCACCAATGATTGATCAGCGGAGTGAGCGCGAGGCAGACCTTACCGGTAATCTGCGTCCACAATTGCAACGTGTCGCAGGTTTCGCTCCACTCAGCGAGCGGCAGGTCGGGCCACGGCGAAATTTCGCTCATGATTCCGTGCTCACCTCGTCATCAAATACCCGAACTTCGCCAGCGCGACGCGGCGCTCCTCCGGTGACGGCATGTTGACCGCCGGGAATTTGTCGCGCCAGTGCCACGGCCGGCAGGCATCGATCACGGCGCGACTGTTGGTAAAATCGCCGGCCGCCGATCCGATCACGATGCCGAGTTTCGATCCCGCTGGCAAGTTCGCGAAGCCGCGCGCGGCAGGCTCACCCGAATACGCCTCGGCTCCGATAGGATTCGTATTCCACCTCGCTCAATCCGAGCAGATCGCGAAACACGAAATCGTTGTCGGCGCCGACACAAGGGGCGGGGCCGATGATATCGCCGGGCGCCTCGGCGAGATCGAAGCCCGGAAAGCAATAGCAATGGTCACCCATTTCCGGGTGGCGGCGAACGCGAAAATTGCGCCGGGCGTGCAATTGCGGGTCGGCGAACAGCCCGGCCATGGTGACGACCGGATAGGCCGCAACGCCGGCGGCCTGCAACGTCTCCGCGACGGCATCGGCGGTTTGCGGCCGGGTCCAGGCGGCAATGACCGTTTCCAGTTCCGTCCGATGCGCCCGGCGCGCCGCAAGCGTCGCAAACGCCGGGTCGGCGGCGAGGCCGGCCTTCCCGATCGCGCCGGCGAACGCCGCGAACTCGGCGTCGGACCAGCACGACAGCGCGACCCACTGGCCGTCGCGGCAGGGAAATGCCCCGTGCGGCGCAGCATCGGCATCCTCGTTGCCGCAGCGCTGGGCAAGACGGCCGCTGGCGAAGTAATCCTGCAGGGTGCCGGCCATGAACATGAGGCCGCACTCGTATTGCGACACGTCGATGCAACAGCCCTGGCCGCTGCGCCGGCTCCTGCGCACGCCGGCGATGGCCGCGGCGGCGCCGAGCAACGATGCGACGTAGTCGATATAGGGGCCGTAGAGCAGCATCGGCGGGCCGTCCGGAAAGCCGGTCATCTCGCAAAATCCCGCCAAGGCCGAGAGCTGCGAGCCGAAGCCCGGCTGATCGGCGCGCGGCCCAGTCTGCCCCATATTGCAAGTCGACAGCATCACGAGGCGGGGGTTGAGCGCGGCGAGCGTGCCATAGCCGAGCCCGAGACGCTCCATGACGCCGGGCCGCATATTCTCGATGATGAGATCGCACCATTGCGCCATGCGCCGCGCCAGTTCAACGCCGGCCGGCTTCTTCAGGTCGATCGTGACGCTGTACTTCGAATCGTTGAAGAACGCGAAACAGCCGCTGCGGTTGTAGCCGGCGCGGTCGTCCTTGAACGGCGGATATTGAATGCGGAATCCGTCGGGCCGGTCGCGCGACTCGACGTGGATCGTCTGGGCGCCGAAATTGGCAAAAACCTTGCCGATATGCGGCCCCGCCGCATAGCCGCCGAATTCGAGCACCCTGAGCCCCGCCAGCGCCTGCGGCACGGCTGTCACGTCTGCCCCCGCTTGCAATCGTGTTGTTGCGCGCTGGTGAAGGGCGCGCCGGGGGCGTGGCGCAGCGGCGGGCGCTTGCCGTCGATGATGGCGAACGCGCCGCAGAATGTCTCGGCAAAACCGGCGACGCGATCGAAGAACTGGCGCGCTTCGAGCTGCGGATCGGTAGCGATGTCGGCCACGGTGGAGACGGGATAGCCGAGCATTTCGCGCCGGTGCGCTTCAGTCAGGAATTCGCGTTTGCTGACATCGGCAAAGAATTTCATGACTGGGGCCTCGATCGCGTCGACCTCGGCTTGGTCGGCCTTGGTCGGATCCCAGCTTTTCCAGTCTATCGCGGCAAGAACGCCAAGCTCGGCGCCGCGTTCGCGCATCCAGCCCACCAACTGCTCGTTGGTGCGGCGGCCGGCGTTGCCGCCGTAAAAGATGAAATTGATGTAGCCGTCGCGGCAGGGCCAGAACACCCGGTAGCGCGCGCCCTTGATCGAGCGCCCGGTCATGAAGGCTCCGGCGCGGGTCGGCTCGATGCCGAGGAGGTCTACGAAGGCGGGCGCATGGGACAGCGCGGTCACGACCGACGCCTGGGCGGAAATGTCCACGAGATCGCCGCGGCCGGTGGCCTCACGCCTGAACAGCGCAATGAGCGCGCCGACGGCCGCCTGGGCCCCCGCCCAAGCATAGGCTTGCGGCTCGCTGACGCGCACCGGCACCCCGTCCGGCTCGCCAGCGAGCGCCATCGCTCCGCCGGCCGCCATCGCCTCGATATCGGTTCCCTTCCAGGCGCTGCGTGGCCCGAGCGAGCCGAACGGCGTGATTGTGACAACGATCAGACGCGGGTGGCACCGTCGCAAGGCAGCGGGATCGAGCAGCGCGCCGCCATGACTGGCCGGCGTGACGAGACAGATGTCGGCCATAACAACGAGATCGTCGAACCGCGCGCCATCGGCCGGATTGCTCAGATCGAGATCGACGACGCGCTTGTTGACGTTGAACGCACGCCATTCCGGCCGTGTGCGATCGGTACCCGGCGGATCAAGCTTGACCACGTCCGCGCCGAGATCGGCGAGGACTCGTCCAGCGAGCCAGCCGAAGCGGTTCGTCGCGTCGATTACCAGGACATTCGACAGCAGCATGGACCCGTGCCCGACTTGTTTCTCCTGCCCTGCTCCACACGGGAACGGGGCAAGGAAAAAGCGCGCGCTCTCACCTCCCCGTCCGTGCCAGCGAGTGCACCCAGCCGTGCATGCGCTTCTTGGCGTTCTCGATGTCTTGCTTAGAGAAAAAGTCCTCCGGCCGCACTTTGTCGACCGGATAGACCGGGCGCAAAAAGTCGTTCTCGTAGCCGAACGGCACCGAGGCATCGATGCCCATGCCGCCTTCGAAGCGCGTGTGCGACGCCGTCCATTGCTGCGCGCCCGCCGTCATACGCTCCGCCGGCATGAAAGTCTGGCCGCGGCCGCCCGGGATCGGGTTGAGGATGTCGGTCTGCGGATTTACGCGCGTGGTGAGGCACCACATGATGTCGTCCATCGAATAAGGATCGACGTCCTCGCTCACCGCGATCGCGAGCCGCATCCCCTGCGAGCAGGAGAGCGCGGCGCCGAGGAAGTTGCGCTGCCAGCCCTCGTCGAGCTGGTGGCGTTTTTTCACCTGGATGACGCAGCCGCCCCAATCGGTCATGCAGTAGGGGATCACCACGTTCTGTATGATGCCCGGCTGCAGCCGGTTGCACAGCTCGTAGATGGCGGCCTCGCGCACCGTGGTGTCGATGTTGTGGTCATCGAGCGTGTGGACGCCGAGCGCGAAGATGATGGGCTTGGTTGCCGGCTTGCGCATGGTAATGGCGGTGACGTGGAAGGTCGGCGCCTTGTAGGCCTTGCCCATATAGCCCGCCCATTCGGGGTGGAAGTGATAGCGGCCCTGCACGCCGGCATCCTCCGATTCCTTGGTCTCGAACCGGCGGTCGCGCGGGTCGACGTAGCCTTCGAGCACCAATTCGCAGTCGGCGAGCGCCATGGCATCGACCGTGCGCGCCTTCACCAGGCGGATCGGGGCGCCCTGCACGGCCGACGCGATGCCGATCTCGTCGCAACCCATCGGCAGCACGGCATAGTCGAAGCCGGCGCCGGCCATCAGCGTACAGGCTGGCGGCACGCCGAAGCACATGGTGATCGGCACCGGCTCGTTTTGCTTGTAGTACTTGTTCACCACCTGCCACATGTGCGAGCCGGGCGAGATCTGGAACGTGCCGATATTGCCCCAGCGGAAATTCATGCGGTTGTAGCCGAGGTCGGAGCCGCCATCGAATTGCGC
>Ga0181536_10005896_pt1 | contig 12435 bp, 8 predicted proteins | sample PEATcosm2014_Bin_41_FD_121105 | JGI IMG/M metagenome (GOLD analysis project Ga0181536, IMG submission 121105) | Peatland microbial communities from MTU Mesocosm Facility, Houghton, MI, USA - PEATcosm2014_Bin17_60_metaG | ecosystem: Environmental > Terrestrial > Soil > Wetlands > Peat | place...
CAAGTTCACCTCCCCCACGACAGGGGACAAGCTGACATCGACCATCACCTGCCAGACGCTCACGGCACCGACCGGGACCTGCACAGGGACGACGACCGACCTCAAGGTCGGCCAGTCGGCCACCTTCGAGGCGACCTACGACGTCACCGCCGCGGACCTCGGCAACGGGGTGATCGACAACTCGGCGACGGCCTCGGGCAGGCCGACCAATTCGGACACTCCGGTGAAGTCGACACCGTCGGTGGCCGCGGTGAAGACCGCCGACCTGATCGTTTCGAAGTCGGTGACACCGCCCTCTGGGACCGACGTGAAGCCCGGCCAGGTGCTCACCTACACCCTCACCTTCACAAACACCCACGGCACGGCCCCGGCCCCGGTTGCCTACACCGACACACTGATGGGCACGACCGACGACGCCGCCGTGACCACCACACCCAAGTTGGCCGCCGGCACCGGGTTGACAGTGACCAAGCCCAGTGATGGGAAATTCACTGTCACCGGGGCAGTTCCCGGCGAATCGAAAGACACCGTCACCTACAAGGTCACGGTCGACTCGGCCACCGCCGACACCGGGAACCACCTGGTGACCGACTTCCTGGTGCCGTCCGGGACAACCCCGCCCACCACATGCTCGGTGGACAACCCCGACTGCACCACAAACCCGGTCCCGGCGATCACGATCGTGAAGTCGGCCACACCGACGGTGGTGACCAAGGCGGGCCAGACGGTCACCTACACCTTCGTGGTGAAGGACACCGGCGGCACCGGGCTGGACGGCGTGTCGGTCTCGGACGCGTTCACATCGCCGCTGACAGCCGACAAGCTGTCGACAATCACCTGCACGTCGCTCGGGACACCGACCGCGACGTGCTCCGGAGCCACGGCGGACCTGGCGGTCGGCCAGTCGGCGACCTTCAGTGCCACCCACACGGTGGTGGCGGCCGACCTCGGCAACGGGGTGATCGACAACTCGGCCACGGCGTCGGGGACGCCGACCAATTCGGAGACCCCGATCAAGTCGACACCGGCGACGGCGTCGGTGAAGGCGGCTGACCTCGTCACCTCGAAGTCGGTGACACCGGCCTCGGGGACGGACGTGAAGCCTGGCCAGGTGCTCACCTACACGCTGGCCTTCGCCAACACACACGGGACGGCCCCGGCCCCGGTGGCCTACACCGACACAGTGAAGGGCACCACCGACGACGCCAAGGTCACCGCCACACCCAAGGAGGTGAGTGGGTCGGGGCTGACGGTGGGCTCCATCAGCGGCACAACGTTCAAGATCACGGGCACAGTGCCGGCCAAGTCGAAGGTGACGGTGACCTACGAGGTCACGGTCGATTCGGCGTCGAGCGACACCGGGAACCACCTGGTGACCAACTTCCTGTTCCCGACCGGCACAGTCCCGCCATCCAACTGCACGACGACAAACACCGACTGCACCACAAACCCAGTGCCGGCGATCACCATCACCAAGACCGCCACACCGATCACGGTGACCAACCTGACACAGGTGGTCACGTACACCTTCGTGGTGAAGGACACGGGCGGGACCGCACTCGACAAGGTATCGGTGACAGACAAGTTCGCGTCGCCGTCGACAAAGGACAGCCTGTCGTCGCCGATCGACTGCAAGTCGCTCTCGACACCGACGGGGACGTGCTCGGGGACGACAGTGAACCTGGCCGTCGGCCAGTCGGCCACCTTCACGGTCGCCTACACGGTGACGTTGGCCGACCTCGACACCGGCGTGATCGACAACTCGGCGACCGCCTCGGGCACGCCGCCGAACTCGAGCACCCCGGTCAAGTCGACACCGGCCACGGCGTCGGTGAAGACGGTCAAGCCGAACGCAGCGGGGGCCGCCAACTCGGCTGGCACCGTCGCCTCGTCGTTGCCGTATACCGGTGCGCCGCTGGCCCAGGAGGCCGGTGGGGGCGCGCTCCTCGTCGTCCTCGGCTCGGGGCTGCTCCTGGCGGTGGCCCGCCGGCGGAGGCGGACCGCCTGACCCTCGGCCTCCCCCGGGTCGGCGGGGGAGTGCCGACGGTGTCGGGGCGGTCGGGACCGTAGGGATCGGCAGCCGGCGTCAGGGTTTGGAGCCCGGGGGGCGGCGATCGACCACCCGCCCCCGCTCCATCACCACCACGTCGTCGAACCCCTCGAGGTCCGCCTCCCGATGGGTCACCATGAGGACGGTCCGTCCGGGTGAGGCGGCCACGACGTCGGCGAGCAGACGGGCGGCGATCGGTTCGTCCAGTCCCGACGTCGGCTCGTCGAGCACCAGGACGGGCGCCGCCAGGAGGAGGGCGCGGGCCAGGGCGATGCGCTGGCGCTGGCCGCCGGAGACCTGACCCCCCCGCTCGCCGACGGGGGTGTCGAGCCCGTCGGGGAGGGTGGCCACCCACCCCTCGAGCTGGGCCAGCCGTGCCACCTCGGCCACCTCGTCGTCGGTGGCGTCGGGCCGGGCGAGGGCGACGTTCTGGCGGATCGTCCCGGCGAAGAGGCGGGCGTCCTGGTCGAGGAGGGCCACCGCCCGCCGGACGTCGGCCTGGGCCAGCCGCTCCACCCCCACCCCGCCAAGCTCCGCCCGTCCCGAGGCGAGCGGCCAGAACCGGAGCAGGACGTTGACCAGGCTGGACTTCCCGGCCCCGCTGGCCCCGACCACCGCCGTCCGCCGCCCGGCGCGGACCGTGAGGTCGAGGCCGTGCAGGGCCCAGGGGAGGTCCGGGCGGTAGCGGAGGTGGGCGTCGGCGAAGGCCACGTCCGGGCACCCGACGGGCAGGGGTTCGGGCGCCTCGGGGTCGGTCACCGGCACCGCCACCGCCTCGATGGCCAAGAGGCGCCTCCCGGCGGCCACCACGTCGGCGGTGCGCAGGGCGGCGGTCGCCAGGGCGGGGACCGATTCGAACGCCCCGACCGCCGCCAGGGGGAGGACGGCCAGCATGACCGGTTCCATGCGATGGCCGTGCACGGCCGCCACCCCGGCCGCCAGCAGCCCCACCACGGCGGCCCCGACGCAGAGGACGACGAGAGCCGAGGCGGTCCCGGTGGCCAGCGCCCGGCGCCGAGCCAGTCGGGTGAGCTCGTCCTCGGCCGCCTCCACCCTCTTGAGCAGGTCGCCCTCGCGTCCGAAAGCCAGCAGGTCGGGCGCACCCTGGACGAGGTCGACCACCTCGGCCGCCAGCTGCCCGCGCAGCGCCGCCTCCCGGCCTCGGGAGGGGCTGGTGGCCACGGCCACCACCGGGGTGGCGACCGCCGCCACGGCGAGCGAACCGGCCAGCACCGCCCCGGCCTCGGGGAGGATCAGCGCCACCACCACCACGGCCAGGGCGGCCGCCGCCACCGTCACCGCCACCGGCAACAGGGCCCGCAGGTAGAGGTCCTGGAGGGTGTCGACGTCGTCGGTGGCCCGGGAGAGCAGGTCGCCGCTGCGCCAGGCCCGCAGCCCCGCCGGTGAGAGCGGCTCCAGGCGGTCGTAGAGCCAGACCCGCCACCCGGTGAGGGCCCGGAAGGCCGCGTCGTGGCCGACGAGCCGCTCGCCGTAGCGCAGGGGGCCGCGTGCGAAGGCGAGCACCTCGACCGCGGCGAGGAGCCCGGCGATGGCTCCGAGGCCGGGGCGGGAGGCGGCCCGGTCGACCACGTAGCCCGACCCGGCGAGCAGGCCGACGGTGGCCATGGCCGCCGCCACCCCGAGGAGGGTGGCGAGGGCTAGCCGTCCCCACGCCGGCGCGCTGATCCGGGCCAGGCGACGCAGGACGGCGGGGCCCGAGGGCGCGGGCCCGGTCACGCCCGGACCTCGAGGGCGGCGTCCGGGGCAGCGGCGGGGGCGTCGTCGGGTGGCGCCAGGACGACGACCCGGTCGATCCGGTCGACCAGGGCCGGGCGGTGGGCGGCGACGAGGACCGTGCGCCCGTCCATCCACGGGGCGAGGGCGAGGCGCAGCTCGGCCTCGGTGGTGGCGTCTTGGTGGGCCACCGGCTCGTCGAGGAGCACCAGCGGCGCATCGCGCAGCACGGCGCGGGCGATGGCCAGTCGCTGGCGCTCGCCGGCACTCAAGTCGAGGCCGCCCTCGCCGATCGGGGTCTCGAGCCCCAGGGGGAGCTCGCCCGCCGTCTCGGCGAGACCGGTGGCGGCCAGCGCCCGCCGGAGGGCGCCGTCGTCGGCCCCGGGGTCGCCCAACCGGAGGTTGTCGGCGAGGGTGCCGGTGAAGAGGTGGGGCCGCTGGGGGACCCAGGCGACGTGGCGGCGCCAGGCGGCGGGGTCGACCGCGGCCAGGTCCACCCCACCCACCTCGATCGTCCCGGCGTCCGGGGAGAGGAAGCCGAGGAGGAGGGAGAGCACCGTCGACTTGCCGGCACCCGACGGGCCCACCAGGGCGACGTGCTCGCCCGGTCGGAGCTCGAGGTCGAAGGAGTCGAGGAGGGGCCCGGCCCGGCCCGGGAAGGTGACGCCGACGGATCGGAGGCGGACCGGCGCCGCGGCGGGATCCGGGTCCGCACTGGTGCCGCGGCGGTCCCGAGCCCGGTCGGCCCCCGGGGAGGGGAGGTCGAGGACGTCGAGGATGCGCTCGGCCGCCGCCTGCCCCTCGGTGCTGGCGTGGAACTCGGCCCCCGCCCGCCGCAGGGGCAGGAAGATCTCGGGTGAGACCAAGAGGACGGCCAAGGCGGTGTACAGCGAGACCGAGCCGCCCAGGAGGCGCAGGCCGAGGACCATGGCCACCAGGCCCGTGCCGATGCCGGCCAGGAACTCCATGGCCAGGGCGGACAGGAAGGCGACGCGCAGCGTCTTCATGGTGGTCCGCCGCAGCCCCTCGGTGGCCTCGACGACCTCGCGCCGGCCCTGGGCGGCCCGCCCGAACGCCCGGAGCGTCGGCAGGCCCTGCACCAGCTCGAGGAAGCGGGCCGAGAGGGACGAGAGCTGCCGCCACTGGCGCCGGGTCTGGCGGCCGGCCTCGCGCCCGAAGAAGGCCATGGCCACCGGCACCAGGGCCACCAGGGCGGCCAGCACCAGGAGGGAGACCCAGTCCTCGAAGCCGACCCAGGCCAGGATGGACAGCGGGGCCAGCCCGGCCAGCACCGCCTGGGGGAGGTAGCGGCCGAAGTAGGTGTCGAGGGCGGCGGTGCCCCGGGTGGCGGTGAGCGACAGCTCCCCGGCCCGCTCCCCGGCCAGCCACGACGGCCCCAGGTCGAGGGCGTGGCGCAGGAGCTGGCGGCGGAGGACCGAGGTCACGGTCGCCGAGGTCCGCTGCGCCGCCGCCTCCCCGGCCCATGCGCACAGGGCCCGGGCCAAGAAGGCGGCGGCGAGGCCGACAAGCTGCGGGGTGACCGAGCCGAGCGTGGCGTGGTGCAGGAGGGCCCGGGAGACCACCGTGGCCAGCAGCACCGCCTGGGCGACTACGCAGACCGTGGAGGCCAGCCCGACGGCCACGGCCACGGCCAGGTACCGCCGGGTGACGGCGACCCGCCCGGCCAGCCGGCGGTCGACGAGGCCGCCGAAGTGCCGCTCGGCGGCCGGGGTGGACATCAAGACAACGCTACCGACCCGCCCGCCCCCCTACGAGTCGGGCCCGCCGGCCCGGCCACCTCAGCCGCCGTCAGGGGAGTCGCCCAGGTAGAGGAACCCCGACGCCTCGTCGCGGTGCTCGACGCCCGCCGCACGGAGCGGCCCGCCCCAGTCGCCGCCGCGTTCGGGCGCCGTCTCCTCCATGCCGTGGTCGGCCACCACCACGAACGCCGTGTGCTCCAGCACCCCCCGCCGCTCGACGGCGGCCACCACCTCGGCCAGCCGGGCATCGGTGTCGGTGAGGGCGGCCCGGGCGATCCGCGAGTACGGGCCCCCCTCGTGGAAGGCGGCGTCGGTCAGGGAGAAGCTGACCCAGGTGAAGGTCGGCACCGGGTAGCGCTTCCCGAGGTGCTCGCCGGCCCAGACGGCCGCGGCCTGGCGGACCGCCGAGCCGTCGACCAGGGTGCCCCAGCGGTAGTCGGCACTGGCCTCGAAGAAGCGCGCGTCGGTGTGCGGCGGCGTCGAGGCGGCCCCCTCCAGGAGGCGGCCGATCTCGCCGCGCCGCATGACCTCCATCGTCGAGTAGTCGGCCCCCCGGTCGGCCGGCTCGTTGACCGCCACCGTCACCGCGTCGGGCCGACGGCGGTGGACCGCCTCGTGGAGGGTCTCGACGTCCCCGAAGAGCCAGCGCATCGACTCCTGCCAGGTGGCCGGGGACTCGGTCACCACCTGGCGGCCGGCGGCCCGGTCGTACCAGGCGTTGTGCAGCACCCCGTGGTGGCCGGGGTGCAGGCCGGTGTTCAAGGTGGTGTGGTTGGCCAGGGTCACGGTGGGCAGCGAGGCGATCGCCCCCTGGGCCAGTGCGGTGCCGCCCTCGATGAGCCGTCTCACCGTGGGCATGGTGCCGTCTGCGGCCGCCGCGTACAGGACGTTGGCGTTGGCCCCGTCCATGAGCACCACGACGACGTGGTCGGCCGGCGGCGCAGCCGGGTCGACGACCAGGTCGACGACCACCCCGTCCTGGCGCAGGAGGTGGAGGCCGCCGGCCGGCCGGCCCCCGGGTCCCAACCCGGGCCCGGGCTCGACCCCGAGGAGGGCCAGCACGGTGGGGGCGACGTCGACCATGGCGCAGTGGCCGGCGACCATTCCCCGGCGCGCCACCCCGGCGCCCGAGGCGATGAAGGGGGCCCTCGACTGGATGACGTCCAGGCTCCCGTGCTCGCCGCGGTGGTCGGAGGGCCGGTGGGCACTCGTGTGCAGCACGCAGAGGTCGGGGGCGCACGGGTGGTCGAAGACCTGGGCCACCCGCTCGAAGGCCAGCGGGTAGCTGTTCTCCCGGGGACCCGGCCGGCGGACGGCCAGCTCGTCGGCGAGGGGCGAGAAGCGTGCGGGGTCCTGGACGCCGAGCGGGTCACGTCCCCAGGCCCCGGTCACCTCGTAGCGGTCGGGCCCGTCCCGCCGGGCGAAGCGGACCGAGCCGTCCGACGACCGGGCCTCGTAGACGCCGGGGGCGGGGGAGAGCAGCACCATCTCCACCATCTGGTCGAGGGCGGGGGAGCAGAGGACCTCGAGGGCCCGTTCGACCAGGTCACGGCGGTCCGGACCGGCGTCGCGCAGCGCGGGCATGGCCCGATGCTACGCGTCGGGATCCCGGCGGCGTCGGCCGCCGCCGCCTACTCTTCGGCGATGGCAACGACGACCGGGGCGCTCGACGGGTTTGTGTGCGAGCGGGTGACCCACCTCGGCAAGCCCCGCGACGTCTACCGCCTGGGCTCGGGGCCGGCGGTGATCGTGATCGCCGAGGTGCCGGGCATCACCCCCAAGGTCGCCGACTTCGCCCGCCGGGTAGCGGCCATCGGCTGCACCGCCGTGCTGCCCCACCTCTTCGGCGTCCCGGGGGCCGAGCCGACGCCCGGGGCGCTCCTCCGGACGATGGGGCCGGCCTGCGTCTCGAGGGAGTTCGCCACCTGGGCGCTGCGCCGCACCAGCCCCGTTACCGCCTGGTTGCGAGCGCTGGCCCGCGCCGAGCACGAGCGGTGCGGCGGCCCGGGGGTCGGCGTCGTCGGCATGTGCCTCACCGGCGGTTTCGCCCTGGCCATGATGGTCGACGACGAGGTGGTGGCCCCGGTGCTGAGCCAGCCCTCGCTGCCGTTCCCCGTGTCGAGGCGGCACCGGGCCGACCTCGGGATCTCCGACGCCGACCTGGCCCGGGTGAAGGAGCGGGTGGCCGCCGGGGCCTGCGTGCTCGGCCTGCGCTTCACCGGCGACCCGGCCTGCCCTCCCGAGCGCTTCGAGCGGCTCCGCCAGGAGCTGGGCGACGGGTTCATCGGGGTGGAGCTGGACTCCTCCGAGGGCAATCCGTTCGGCCACCCCAAGCGGGCCCACTCGGTGCTTACCGAGCACCTCGACGACCGGCCGGGCACGCCCACCCGAGACGCCCTCGACCGGGTCCTCGACTTCTTCGCCGAGCGACTGGTGCGCGCCGGGTGAGCCGGTCCCCCGGCCGCCGGTGGGGGCGGCTCTGCCCGGTTGGCGCCAGGGAGCGCGGTGCCGCCGTGCACTTGGCGAGGATGGGGGCGGCCCTGGCCGCCGTGGTGAGCCTGGCCAGCTGCACCTCGGCTCAGCACACTTCGTCGTCGACCACTTCGTCGTCGACCACCTCGTCGTCGACCACCTCGTCGTCGACCACCTCGTCGTCGACCACCTCGTCGTCGACCACCTCGTCGTCGACCACCACCTCGGCGCCGTCCTCGGCCACCACCGAGCTGACGCCCACCTCCACCACGGCACAAGGGGCGAGCGACCTCCCGCTCACAACAGCCGTCCGATCGCAGCTGGTCGACGCCGGTGCGACCCTGCACGGCCTCCCGCCGTCGTCGTTCACCGGTCTCGACCCCGGGACGAGCTACTACGCCTTCGATCCGGCCACCGACACCTACTGGGCCGGCGCCGGCCTCGACCCGAGCCCGACGACAACCCAGGCGCAGGTCTCGGTGCAGGACGACGGCGGCTACCTCCTCTTCGAGCGGCCGGCCGCCGGTGCCTGGACCGCCTACAACGTGGGGCTGGCTGGGACGGACGGGTCCACCTGCCCGGCGACCCCGCCAGCCGCGGTGCTCGCCCTGTGGGGCTGGCCCGCCGGCAGCTGTCGACCGACGACCATCGGCTGAGCGCGTGCCGCAGTAGGGAGCGGGTATCGCCCGGGCCCGGTCCGGTGTGCGCGATATTCGTACCGTGGTCCGAGACGGCCTCGTCGACGCCTACCATGAGCGGCTGGGGGTCGGGCGGCCGGCGCAACCCGGTGTCGCCGGCCTGCGAGCCCTTCACGCTGCCCACCTCGAGTCGGTGCCGTTCGAGAACCTCGACATCCACCTCGGAGTCCCCATCTCCCTCGACCCCGGCGCCCTGGCGGACAAGGTCCTCGCTCGCCGGCGCGGCGGGTTCTGCTACGAGCTGAACGGCCTGTTCGCCCAGCTCCTGGTGGCCCTGGGCTACCGGGTCACCCTGCGCGGGGCGCGGGTCTGGGGCGACGGCGGGTTCGGCCCGCCCCTCGACCACCTGGTCCTTGCGGTCCGGTGCGAGGGTGACCCCGACGAGTGGCTGGCCGACGTCGGCTTCGGGTCCCACTCACTCCACCCGTTGCGCGCCGTCGCGCACCTGCGCCAGGACGATCCCGGCGGCGTCTTCCGGGTCGAGCCGGCCGGCGACGGCGACCTCGACGTAGTGCGTGACGGCACCCTGCAGTACCGGGTGGAACCCCACGCCCGCTCCCTCGCCGACTTCGAGGCGATGTGCTGGTACCAGCAGTCCTCGCCCCGGTCGCACTTTCGTGAAGGCCCGCTCTGCAGCCTGCAGTCGGCGAGGGGCCGGGTCACCCTCTCGGGCCGGCGGCTGATCCGCACCGAGCGCGGCGTTCGGCACGAGTCGGTGCTCGGCGGGGACGACGAGGTCCTCCGCACCTACCGCACGGTGTTCGGGATCGAACTGGACCGTGTGCCGGACGCCGCCGGCGGCTGACCCCGCGGGCGCCGTGTGGGGCCCCGGCACTCTCCACCGGCAGGCCCGCCCCGCCCGGCCGGTAGGAACGGGACGCCCATGCAGGCACCGTCGGGTGGAGCTGGCCAATCCGGGAAACGGCCCTTGCCTTGGGGGTCTCCGACGCGAGAGGATTCATGCTGCCTCAGGGAAGGGGATGGCAAGGTGGGCGAGGGCTCGCGGGCCGACGGGACAACCGGCGGCCGGCCCATACCGAGTGGTGGCGCGCTGCCGCGTGGCAGGACACGTCGGAGTGCGGGCGGCTCGGCGGCCGTCTTGGCCTCGCTCGGGCGCGACAGTGCGGCCGGGCGCGACGGTTCCTCGGACGTGCACCTCTTCACGCGCTATCTGCGAGAGCACCTCACCGACCCGTTCGTGCTGCTCAACCACCGTCGGGCGCCCAGGAGTCGCCACGCCATCGACCACGTGGTGGTGGCGCCGTCGGGGGTGTGGCTCATCGACGCCGTGCGCTGGGAGGACGGCACGATCGAGTTCACCGGCGACGGGCGCATGTCCGTCTACAAGATGCGCCTCCGCTCACCCGACGGGGTGCGGCCCAAGGTGACCGAGGACATCTACCGACAGGTCGGCCCGGTGGCGCGGATCGTCGGCGACCCGACGGTCACCGTGCAGCCGGCGCTGATCTTCGTGGGCACCGAGGGCAGCGGTCGTTCGGCCCTTCGTTTCATGGCCAACGAGCCCTTCGAGCACCAGCGCGTCCTCATCGCCGCGCCCAAGGCCATCGTGCGCAGGATCCAAGAACCCGGCCCGCTCGACGCCGGGTCGGTGGCCGAGATCGGGGCCCGGCTCGACGCCGCACTGGGCCACACCTCCACCGTGGGGTGACCGCCGCCCTCCGCCCGGGCCCGCTCGGGGGCGCCACCCGCTGAGGTCACGGCCCCGCAGGCGGGTTCGGGCGCTCGGCGGTCCTGCCGGCTACTCGCCTTTGTACCCCTCGGGCGGGCCCTCCTGGGGGCCGAGGACCGGTTCGAAGGACCTCCGGTAGGTGTCGAAGTGGACCTTCCACGCGTCGGCGGCGGGGGAGAGCCCGACCAGGCGGTCGAGGCAGTCCTCCCACCCCGCGGCGTTGCGGGCCGCCGCTCCCGGGGCCAGCTCATCGAAGAGGACGAGCCGGGTCCCGTCGCCCGCCACGGAGAGCTCGAACCGCAGGACCTCGTCGCCCCAGTGGTAGAAGAGGGTGGTCGGCTCCTCCACGGCGATGACGGCGCCGGTGAGCGTCATGTCGATCACCTCGGGCGGGAAGGGGAACGAGATGGCGGCCCCGACCTCCCAGCGGCCGCCGTCGACGACCACGTCGCAGGGGAACCACTCCCGGAGTCGTTCCCGGTCGGTGATGGCCAGCCAGACGGCGGCCGGCGGATCGGGCAGCGTTCGCTCGAGCCGAACGGCCGGGCGAGCACCTCCGGTGACCAGCGTGGCCTCGTTCATCGCTCCTCCTTGGGTGCAACCGCAGTCCCCGTGCTCGGGGACTCCTCCGGGTTCGCCCGCCGATCATCGCGCCGGCGGCGCGTCATTGGTGGTGGCATGGCGTCGGTGAGCCAGCCCGGAGGCGGGACCGTGAAGATGACAACGACAATTGAGCCACCTGGGAGATGGTCCGAAAGTGCTTGTCACCAGGGACTTGCGGTAGCCGGCCAACCGCTCGTTGCCATGCACCCGTGTCAGAAGTGTGTCAAGTGGCTTCGACACACTGGCTGCTCCGGGGAGCATCAGTGTCGTTCTCGAACTCGTCGGCCTCAGGTCCGAAGACGATCCTGCGAGTGCTGCCGTCCCTGGCTCGCGTTCTGGCGTTGCCCCGTCTCGCACTACCCCGTCGTCGGCTTCGCCCCCACGACGTCGGTGACGTGGTCTGTGCCCCCGCAGGGAGCCCACGAAACCAGCGTCCCACAGGTCGAAGCTGTCGTCGGCCCCGATCAGCCAGTACCCGGCGCCGATGACAACGGGTCGCTCCCTACGGTGTGACTGTAGAAAGAGTTCCTCCGCGCGGTAGGGCATACGGCAAAGGCAATGATCGGGTCCTTCACCTGAGCCGACTCACCCTCGTCGACGCACTCCTCACCCGCGTAACGGCGCAGGTCAATGACCCACTGGTCGGGTCAGAGGAACATTCCCATGTATCGATGTCGCGCGGTTGACATTTCAGTACCGTCGAGGCAGCATTGGCCTTTGCACCGCCATGCGACCCAGCGGAGGGGGGCGTGAGGACCTCGTGCGTCGGCGTACCTCGCGTGTCGGAAGACTGGACGTTTGGCGGATACGGAGGGGATGTACGGCATGCGAACACGTTTCATCAAATTCTTGCGCGGAGGGGCAGGTGTCGCACTTGTCGCGAGTGGCATGGGCATCGTCGGCGCCCTCGGTGTAGGTGCGGCCACCAGCGGCATCGCCTCGGCGGCGACGACCACAGGCCTGTACCACTGCGCGACGCCGCTCGGCAACAAGTCCATCCAGGCGACGATCACGACACTGAGCAACACAACGCCCAAGACAGTGCAGAGGACGCACACGTTCTCGGCGAAGCCACAGCTCACCGCGGTCATCCCGGCGTCATTGATCAAGACGGCGTACACAGCCGACAAGACACTGACGTCCCTGGCGGCCTCCGCGGCGACACTGGTGGTCACCAAGCACAACTTCTCGGGACCGTCGTTCATCAAGGCGACCAAGAAGGCGACAATCACAACAAACGTCGCACTCGCGCTGATCGACACAACAACCATCCATCACGGCGCATCGATCACGGTTACATACACAGCAACCACATTCACCGTCACGTCGACATCGGGGAAGGCGACCATCACGCCGGCCACACTCGACCTGACGGTGCTCGTGCCGTTGACGTGCTACCCGCCGTCCGAGGTGATCACCTTCAACACA
>Ga0181536_10005897_pt1 | contig 12435 bp, 11 predicted proteins | sample PEATcosm2014_Bin_41_FD_121105 | JGI IMG/M metagenome (GOLD analysis project Ga0181536, IMG submission 121105) | Peatland microbial communities from MTU Mesocosm Facility, Houghton, MI, USA - PEATcosm2014_Bin17_60_metaG | ecosystem: Environmental > Terrestrial > Soil > Wetlands > Peat | place...
CCCGTTTCCCACATCCCCACACCCCCGACGGCGACTACGGACAAAGGTCAAAAGAGGCGTTACACTAACATCCCACTTGGTACAAAACATCGGTCAGGTCACTGGCGAGTGCCATCGACGGTTATCAGCAAGCGCGAGTGGCGTCACATCCGGTTGTCGCCGATCGAACCTCGACGTTCGAATGCGGTTCTGTGTGTAACGGTATGGCAATGGACGGATGCAACGGAATGCGTGGCAACGATGAAACACCGACAGAACGACTGGCGATTGTCAAACGAGATTTGCCGGAGCTTGAAGAAACCACCCTCTTCGATTTCAAGCTAAAGAACCAACGCTGCCTCGAGATTGAAAAAAGGATTTCTACAGAGTCACCCTACTTCTTGTTCGGCGCGGACCACGCGGAGCAATTACCGTCAGGTTGGGAGCACGCGGACTTCTTCTACTTCTCTCGCGCTGCCTTCAATGCGCAGCAGACTCAGGCGCTTGTTCACATTAGCTTCATGTCAGGCACAAACGGCGCTGATAGCGGGGGAAAGTACTTCCTCTTTAAGAAGCAGGGCGGCAAACGGGTGGCAAAGGGGAGTTCCAATGTGTGGCAGCTAGTGTCCCGCTAAGGTGATGTACTCACTTCCGGCTCTTGCCATGCGGTGCGGGAAGTCTCGTTCAATCTGACCCTACACACAGCAGAGCGCGTCGCGGTAATTGTTGATAAATCGCGATAGCACTGACAACCCTAGAATCGACTGGGGAGCCTAGTACGCCCTACTCCGGGCCGTGCGTCAGTACGGGCCGCAATATTCGCTAATGCCCGCTAAGTGCCAAAAGATTTCCAAAGCGAAACTGCGAGCCCGGGATTCAACGGCATCCCGGTGCCCGCACGGGAAGATGACCTGTCCAGGTCAGGTTAGTGAATGGTTGCCATGAGTTTGTAGGGAGCCACCGTCGAATAAACCAGCACTTCGTTGGAGGTCGTCAGCGCCACAAAGATGCGCTTATTGACGGAGTCCACCGCGATACCGTAGGGCGTCGATGGAGTGGTAATGAGAGCGACCTCCTCGAGACCGCTGGCGCTCCAGATCTGTATCTGGTTGTGAGCGACGTCGGTCACGTATTGCTGGTCCAGCGAATCCTCCGCTTCTCCACCCGCCTCGGGGGAGCCACCCGGGAAGTAGTAAGGCAGGGCCGGACCATAATGCAGTGCTTCGCCGACGTTCTGGTAATCTTCGTTGTAGCCACCGCTTCCGTCGGGGATGCCCCACACGGTGACATTCGGGCCCCACGGTCCGACTGCGGTTCCTCCGCCGGTGGCTACGCTGCCAACCGGCGTGCCATTGTCCAGATACAGATGCAGCGTGCCCGCGGCATCCAGAACCCAGACGTCGTTGGCGGCGTCGATATACATGCTGAGGGGATTATTCAGGGAAGAGTCGGTGATCGTGCCCACCTGTTGCAGGCTCGGATTGTAGATGGTGACGTTGTTGCCACCATTGTTGGCCACGTAGATGTTGCCGCCGAAAGCGATCGCAACCGCTGCCGGATAAGCGGTTCCGGCGGTGATTTCGCCTTTGTACTTGAGGCCCTTGCTGGCGTACATGGTCACGCCACCGAAGATGTTCGCGACGTAGAGATTCCCGGTGCTGTCAACGGCCAGGCCGTAAGGATAATTGAGCGTGGTCTTCGGTGCCCCCTCGGGCTGGGCTTCGTGTTGCTCCCCTTCGCCCATGCCAGGCAGGATCGTAAGTTTCCCGGTTGGAACGACACTTGGACGGTCCAGAGCCTTCACTTCCCTGTTCTGCGCCAGAGCGTTGGTGCTGCCCAGACCCAGCACGCTAACCGAAAGCAGCAGAGCGGCCGGCACCACCGACTTGAAATATTGCAATACTGAGCTAACTGACGTTCGTACCGAACCCGACTTCACTTCGACGTTCATAATGGATGACATTTCTGATCTCCTATGTGTTTTTCAGTTTGTGAGCAATCGTTCTTACCGGCTCACTCTTGTAAGCGACAACAGGGGTTGGATTCCCTCACGGTTGGCAAAAATTATTCTTCGAACTTGGATGACTGCTAGCGAGGGGCACAAGATGTCAATGTATCGTGCTGAACTACAAGAAAAATGGCCGTAAGATGAAGCGAAATGTGGGCTTTCCTGAATAGGTCGCTCGCGTCAACATCTCAAAGATGCTGCGTTATAATTCACCACCGGCCTCATTGACCTGCCTGGGGCCGGTGGAAGCGAAGAGGCGCGCCGCAGATGACTGAAATTCCACAAGAGCGCCAGTTGGTCACCCGCCTTTTGAGGGAATGGGGCGGCGGGAATAAGGAAGCGCTGGACGAACTGATGCCGATCGTCTACCAGCAGCTTCGCAAGTTGGCGTCGATATGCCTGCGTTCGGAGCGTCCCGACCACACGCTACGCGCGACTGCCTTGGTTCATGAGGCTTATCTGCGTCTGGTAGATGCGGACGTAGCCTGGCAGGATCGCGTCCACTTCTTTGCGGTTTCTGCTCGCCTCTTGCGCCGCATCCTCGTCGACCACGCGAAGACAAGCAAGCGGCAGAAGCGCGGCGGCGGCGCGGAGACGATTTCGCTAGACGAAGCTGTCATGATTGGGCCGCAAATCACGGGTGGAATCATGGAACTGGACGCGGCGATGCAACGTCTGGCGGCGCATGACCAGCGCAAGAGCGACATCATCGAACTGCTTTGCTTCGGCGGGCTGACTTACGATGAAGCCGCAGCCGCGCTCAAGATTTCTCCCGCGACCGTGCACCGCGAGTTGAAAATGGCCAAAGCCTGGCTGCACCGCGAACTCACGCACGACTCAACTCCAGCCTAGGACGGTCCGCGCATGGCGTCTTCTCCGCGCTCCAATCGTTGGCTCCGCATCGAGCACCTGTTCTACGCCGCGCTGGAATTAGAAGATGGCAGGGAGGCCTTTCTCGACGAAGCCTGCGCGGGCGATTCCGAATTGCGGAGGGAGGTAGAATCGCTACTGCATTCGGCCGGACAAACGATGGGGTTCCTCCAGAAACCCGTACTGGAAGCGGCACAACAGATAAGTGCCGAGGAAGGTGTCTCCGGGCAGCGCATTGGCTCTTATCAATTGTTGCGGGTGCTGGGGGAAGGCGGAATGGGAAAGGTCTACATGGCTGCCCGCGCCGACGACCTTTACCGGAAAGAAGTTGCCATCAAGACCGTGCAAGGCGGCCTCGGACAAAACCGGGCCATGCTGCTCCGCTTCCGCAGTGAGCGGCAAATTCTGGCGAATCTCGATCATCCCAACATCGCGCGACTGCTGGACGGTGGCATCACCGACGATGGCTTGCCCTATTTGGTAATGGACTACGTCGATGGCGTTCGCGTCGATAGTTATTGCCGGATCAACAAACTCGGAACGGAACAACGGCTACAGCTGTTCTGTACCGTGTGCGCAGCCGTGGAGTACGCGCACAAGAATCTGGTGGTGCATCGCGACCTCAAGCCGGCCAACATCCTGGTAACCGCGGAAGGCGTTCCCAAGTTGCTGGATTTCGGTATCGCCAAGCTGCTTGACCCCGAAGGCGGCGACCTTGCCCAGACCCTGACCTCCGAGCGCATGATGACGCCGGAGTATGCCAGCCCGGAGCAAGTGCGCGGCGACCCGGTGACCACCTCCACCGATGTTTATGCGCTCGGGGTGCTGCTTTACGAACTGCTAGCCGGCAGGCGGCCTTTTCGGCTGGACACGACCAGTCCTTTCGAGATGGCGAAGATCATCTGCGAGCAAGATCCGGAGTTGCCGAGTGTGGCGAGCGCGACGAATGCCGAAGCAGCCGCTCCTGATGCCGCCCGAAAGCTGAGCGGAGATCTCGACAACATTGTGTTGATGGCGATGCGCAAGGAGCCAGCGCGTCGGTATGTCTCCGTAGCCGCGCTCGCCAGCGACGTGCAAGCGTATCTCACTGGGTATCCAGTGCACGCCCGCACGGCCACCTGGAAGTATCGTGTGGGCAAGTTTGCTCGTCGGCATAAGGCGGCGGCCTCCGCGGCAGCTATAGTAGCGCTGGCCTTGATCACCTTCAGCATTGGGATGGGATTGCTGGCGAAGCGTGCCACGCGAGAACGGCTTGCCGCCCAGCGGGAGTCGCAATTCCTGGAAGGCATCTTCGAGGCAGCAACGCCGGAGCAGGCTCGAGGCCATCAGATTACGGCGCGCGAATTGCTCGACCAGGGTGCGAAGCGCGTGGATCGGGAACTGTCGAGCGACCCTGGGTTGCAGGGCACAATGCTCAACAACATTGGACGAGCGTATCTTTCGCTGGGATTGTATGACCAGGCTGAATCCCTGCTGTCGCGCGCCTACGCACTGCGAAGGAAATCGCTGGGAGCAAGGAACACCGACTCCGCGGATGCTCTCTGGGCCTGGGCGAACTCGGTCCGGCTCGAGGGTCAGTATCAAAAAGCCGAACCTCTTTTTCGGGAGACGCTGGCGATTCGCCAGGAAAGGCTGGGAGAACGCAGCCCGGCTGTGTTGGAGAGCCTGGCTTCTCTCGGGGAGTGTCTCTACCTCGAAAATCGAGACGCGGAAGCCGAACCGGTGCTGCGTAAGGCGCTGGCTCTCGGCCGCGAACTGGGTGTCGACTCGGGAGCCCCAGGCTACCTGGCGCTTTTGCTGGAACGGAAAGGAAGCTACCCGGAAGCTCTGCAACTGCTGCGAGAAACGGTGGAGGTTCGGCGGCGGTTGTACGGCGCGGACAGTCCCGATTATGCGCTGGGCCTGCACAATCTAGCGGGCGCGTTGATCGATGCCGGAGATCTTACGGGAGCGGAAGCCACCGAACGCCAAGCCCTCGAGTTGCAACGCAAAATCCTCGGCGACAATCATCCCGACCTTGGCTACCCCTTGAACAACCTCGGGTTTTTACTGCTGGAAAAAGGCGATTGGCAAGCGGCGGAGCCGGTGCTTCGGGAAAACCTGGAACTCCGGCGTAAGACGGGCGGAGAAAAAAGCGTCTTGTTTGGAGCCGCTCTCAATAATTGGGGTCGAATGTTGCAGCAAAAGGGTGACTACGATCAAGCCGAAGCGACTTTCAAACAAGCCTTGGCGACGATCACGCACGCCAGTGGATCCCAAGGCTGGGCGGTGGCCAAAGTAACCGCAAATCTAGGGCTATTGCAATTCGACCGGGGCGACTACGCCGGCGCGGAGAGTTATGCACGCCAAGCCCTCGACATGGACCACCAGCTCGGTGGCGAGGAGAATCCGCAGGCTGCGTCCGCGCTGATCGATCTTGCCGAGGACCGAACCTTTCAGGGCGATCCGGCAAGCGCCGAGCCACTGCTGCGCCAGGCGCTGACAATTCGGAAGAAAGAATTTTCGCCGGGACATCCCAATGTCATCGCCGCCGAGGTACGTCTCGGCGAAGTCCTAACCGCGGATGGCAAAGCTGCGGAAGCCGAACCTATGCTGCGCGAGGCTTTCTCGTCCGCCCAATCCGCTCCGTTTCCTTTGCTTCCGTGGCAAATCGCTGAAGCGCAGAGTGCCTTGGGTAGCTGCCTCGTTCTGCTAGGGCATTCGGCAGAGGGCGAACCGTTGCTTAAGGCAAGTCAGGCCGATCTTCACAAAGATCCCCGTCCGGCTTTTCGTCATCCGCGGCGACCTCCCGCAGGTCGTTGACCGTCGTAACTCGCGGAGTCTATAGAGGCAGAACAGACCACTGCTACTCGATCACTTTCAAGAGCATACCCGACAACCACCCAAAAACAAGAGGACGATGCCTAAACCCATTCTAAGTGCAGTCTAGCGGCACCCTTTGGCATCGCAATGACACCCGCTTCCGCAACTGCTGCAATATCCCGATTCCACTCGTAACCAAACGGTTACAAGTGTAATCGCCTGGTTGCAACAGTAATAAACGGCCAGCATCGTCGCTTCAGAAGAAAAATCTCTTCCGAAAGGTCGGAACACCTGACTTGGAAGTCGTGGCGACGTCGATCGAAAGACCGCCGCCTTTAAACTTCAAGTCAGCTGAAGCCGTCTCGTCCTCTTGGAGTGCTTCCCCGGAGGTCTTCAGAAACGCTCTCGAAAAAACCAGCTCTCCGCTTTTGTTGAGGTTCCAAGTTCCTTCAGAGTGTTTCTCCACGCCGAGAAGGCTGACTGTTTGCTCGAAGGTATGATCCTCCTTAAGAACTAGGGTCGCTGGCACCCCTTTTTCATCCCTAGAATACGTCCCGAACAACGTGTTCTGAGAGGAATGGTCGACCCCCTTGTAGTCCTCGATGTGATATTGATTGAGTGTCAGAGAAACGAGAAATCCGAAACGCTTATGAATCTCGCCATAGGGCGTGCCGTCCTGACTCAACTCCTGCCCAGATACCGTTAGAAACTCTTTCGAAAACGCGACAGCCCCTTCGCCGAAGCGTCGCCATGTTCCAGTTGCGTGTTCGACTTTTCCAAGCTTACTCAGTTCCTGCTGAAAGGTGTGGTCGGGTTTGAGAACCAAGGTTGATGTTTCGCCGTTCTGAGAGAGATGATACGTGCCCGATGTGACGCCGTCGCCGTAGTCGGCGGCAACACTGTACCAGAGTACAAAGCAGATCAATAGAACGAAGAGATTCCGCAAGGGTTTCATCGCAAACGCCGATTCTACACTCAGTCAGTTGGCGAAAAATCGCCATAGCGCTCATTAAGGGGTTTTGAGTGTAAACGCCTTCCATGAGAAGGCCGGTCGGAGTCAAGTTGATTCTTGTCTGTTTTTGTTAGGCACGTTTTCTTCTCCCGCCGAGTGGCCACTGTCGCCATGCTTCCATCCGCACTCTCGAGGAGCGAGTTGTTTCGCTCGGTGCATGTTGGGCGTTCTCGGTTCAGCCGGTGCTGCCATCTGTTTGGCGCCCTGCGGTTCTGCTCTTGAAGAGTGGAACCCGGGCCAGGCGATTAACGCAGTCACCGGAACTCAGCTTTGGCTTTTGTCTTTTCTCTTCCTGGAACGATTTTGACTTGGTTTTGCACCGTTCTGTTTTTACGCGGCTGCGGCCACTGTCATTCGGCTGCTGTTGTGTAGCGGTTCGTACACTTCTCCGCTCACCCACAGGCGATGCAGCAAGACTGCCAGCTTTCTTGCCGTGGCAACGATCGCTCGTTTCTTTCCGTTTCTTTCACCGCGCTCGGCCAGCTTCAGGCCCCAACGTCGCAGGTCACAGTCGATCCCGAACGGCCCCAAGATGTGTTGTGCTCCCTGCACTAACAATGTTCGCAGATACGGATCACCTTCCTTGCTGATGTGCATCTGCGGCTCGCTCGGTCCCGATTTCCTGCGTCCCGGCTGCGGTCCCAGATAGCAGCCCACGTCGCGGCTCTTGCGGAAGCGGTGCGGATCTTCCAGCGTCAGCAGGAAGGTCAACGCGATCAACGTGCCTACACCCTTGATCTGCTTCAGCAACGCCACTTGCGCCGGACTCAATCCTTCGGCTTTCTCCGGATTCAGGTTGCGCACGTTGCAGCCGCGCAATCGCTCCCCGTAGCTCTTGGCCAGTCCACGCTGCGATGCTTCACCGGATAGAGCAACTCCGGATCGATCCGGGCCAACCGCGCCAGCGTCTGCGCATCCAGCCGATCGTCTTCCTTGCGGCTCTCCCCGATCAAGCGCACCTTGCGCGCATTCGCCACGATCACTTCATGCCCCAGTTCGCTGAGCAAGCGACTGATCCAGGGTGAATGCGTCCCGATTTCCAGTGCGATCGGACTGCGCGGCATCTCGCGGAAGACTTCCTGCAATGCTTTCCCACTCGTATGGACTCGCTGCTCCCGTTGTATCTGCCCGGCTTCATCCACCACGCAGTACCAACTGTTGCGATCTCCAGATCCAATCCAATGGTCAGTTTCTGCTACGAAATATTCCTGCTCTGCGCTGCTGCTCTGGTGCTAACCTTCTTCATTGCCGGTCTCCTTTTTATCTGTGCTTCGAGCACGTCGATAACTTGGGAGCGTATCGCATCCCGCCGGAGACCGGCCTTCTCATCCCATCTGTTTACAGAAGTTATCGCGCTCCCACGTTTCGCGGGATGCAAAAAAGCCGCCCAGACATCGAGCGGCTCCTCCGTGATTTCAGCTCGACGAAGAACAGCGCGCTTTTCGTCGAAGATTCCGAAAAACGCGAAGCTCGTTCGCCCGGGACGATGGAATTCGGGCCGTGTCGGAGTTTCGAGTTTCCCGCTAGAGTTACTCGTGCGGACAGGGTTTTGGGCTTTGCTCGACGACGCAGGGCGGGCCGTTCTGGTAGCTCTGGTTTGTTTTGTCGACCCAGTGACGAGCAACGCGACAATTTCCTATCGCGCTATGATGACGAAGGACTGCGACGTGTCGGATCGTACAAGCTCACAATGGAGAGCGGGCAGTTTCAATCCCTGCTTTCCAGTGTGCGCGAACGTCTCAAGTCCGAACGCGATCTTGAGAAACTGCTCCTAACAGATTCCACAAACCCTATCCGAAACAAACGAGATTACCTAAGTCAAGACCTCTGTCCACTACGGTGGACCAGCGGGAAAGTCCACGGTTCACTACGCTGGACCGTTCACTTGGAGATGAGCCTTAAATGCAAAGCGCACGGTTCACTGCGGTGGACCGTGGAAATGGGAATGGCGCTACCGGGCAGGAAGCGTTGCGACTCATGCCTTGCTATGTCCACAGAGGAAAACCGCCGCACTGGAAACGTGGTGAGGATTGGCTCTGCGGGCTGTGTCATCCGAATCCGACGGAGGTGCGGGTCCAGTGAGGAAGTTTGAGTCGAGGATGACGAGTTCACTGAAACCTGCTAGGACTCGCACAGGTCTGTGGAGGGTGAGAGCAAGAGTGGATTTCGGCAAGGACTTCTCGCGGGGATTTGGTCCCGGCGCGAGACTCAGCGATGGTCTGGAACAAGTCGTGGTCGCCGTAGAGATCGAAGGCTCTGCAATCTGCGGGGAGGAACGATGAACGAGACAGCTAAGGTGGATGCGTTGGGTCAGTCCTCCAACGCTACCGGCACAGTGACTACAGCGCCGGCATCACCTCGGACTCCCGAGTATTACGAAGATGCGAGAGAAGCGGCGAAATTCTTGCGTATCCAACGCCGTACTGTTCTGCAGATGGCTCGGGATGGCGTGATCCCGGCTCATCCCCTGGGCGACGGGAGGCGAAAACTTTGGCGGTTCCTGTCATCGGAGTTGGACGAGTGGATGCGCGATCGAGTAAACTCAGCCCGCCGTCCGTGTTCTCCGAATTGGAGGAATATGCAGTAACGAGAACACGGTACCAGAAGGGCTGTTTGAAGCAAATCACGCGCAAAGGGGGCCGTAGGGTTTGAACCTTTCGCTGGCGCGAAACCGAATCGGACGGATCCCGAAGGGCTCGGAAGATTGTGGTCGGTTCGGTGCGCGATCTGCGCAACGAGACGGCTGCGCGAGAGGTGCTCGACGGTTTGAATCTCAACATCAACGTCGACCTGTCGGAAGACGCTAGACCGCCGGGTTGCTTCTCAGAGCTAGTTGAGCACTACCGAAGAAAGGAACTAGCCGTTAACAATGAACGCAAGTCGTACTCCACGAAACGGCGTTACAGCGACTATCTGACAAACTGGATCGTTCCGCGTTGGGGCGAATACACCCTGACCCGGATCGAAAATGGGATTGCCGTCCATGTTGAAGAGTGGCTGTCCACGATTCAACGGAGCCGGGGGACTAGGGCGAAGATCCGCAATATCATGAGCGCGGTGTGCAGCCACGCTATCCGCTACGGTTGGATGAAAACAAACCCCATCCGTGCGGTGCGGCAGAGCGCAAAAAGGGAACGCATTCCTGTACCTCGGACAGCCGAAGAGCTACAGGCACTCTTTGTCGAATTGGGACTTCGAGAGCGCACTCTTGTGTTGCTCGATGTTCCAACCGGCATGCGTCGTGGCGAATTGCTGGCCCTCCGGTGGCTCGACGTCGATTTTCAGAAGCGGACGCTGAACATCCAGAAATCGATTTGGCAACAACACCTGGGTCCGGTCAAGACGGAGGAGAGTGAAAAGACAATGCCACTGGATGAAGAGATGATTGCCGATCTGTTGCGTTGGTGCGCCGAAACGCCCTACGCCCAGGACGACGAGGACGTAAAGACCGTGCAATCGCCGATGCGCCACGCCAACAGCAACATAACTATGAACATCTACACCCATGCCGTAAGCAGCAAGAAGCGCCGGGCTCAAAGCAGGGTGGTGGAGATGATTCTGCCGCAAGATCGGAAGGCCCATGTGGCGGTGGCCACAGGAGGTACGGCTTACCTTCTTGTGTACCACGCCAAATGGCAATCGCTCCTAAGCTACTCAAGAGAATGGCGGGGACGACGAGACTCGAACTCGAGACCTCTGCCGTGACAGAGTCGCTGGCCGACGTAACTTATTGGAACTTAACGGTACTGACAGCCCGTTGTTAATCCTCCAAGGGAACTCCTGGGAATTCCTTGGCCGGCTCACTGGACCCAGATCGGACCCGGATTGTCCGATCTAAACGAAGGTGAATGATTCCGCAGTTCTGCCAGGGTGCGGTCTGAGCTAGGCTAGAGGGAACTACGGTAGTTGCGCTGGAGCGAGACTCAGCAAGAAGTTCGTGCGCTGTGCCGCTATGCTGCCTGGCACGGAATCTTCCGCAAGATCCCTCCCCGCAAACCGTCGATAGCTCGTCATTTGCGCTTCCGCTGCGACCTGCACGAACTCCACGGATAAGGGTACGTCTGGGATGCGTGCGCCGAACCAGTGTGGGTCGTCGCGTTGAACCCACGTGATGAGTGCCAATACCGCGCCCGCTGGATATTTCGGGCTGCCCGGATCGGTCTCACTTGGGTGCAGGGCTCGTAACGCTTCGTCGTTGCCATAGAGCGTTGCTGTCGTATGAGTGTTGGGATCGGTATACATAGTGATGGCGTTCCAGCTGAGTGGCTGATAAGGCAGACTTGCGGGTAGGGCAGCAGCTCGGTTGTTCGCCACTTCCTCGCGGCTGATCTTCGCAGTCGTGATTGGCAGCGTGTAGACATAGTCGTCGCCTCTCACCGGCTTGTGACAGCCGGTACATTCGTTCACGAAGCGCGCGTCGCCACCGTAGGGTTTTAGATCCAGGCCACGCCAACGGCCCCAACCCCAGCCCTCCGTATCTTTGTAAAGTTGAGCGTTCTTCAGCATCAATTCCACCTGCACGAATCCGCCTGGGTGCATGAAGCCGTCCGGACCCAACTCCTGCTGCCATGCAATTTTCGCGAAGCTCGCGCCATCCGGCCACGGCGAGATGTTGCCCGCCTGCGCCGCCTTGATAGCAATGTCGTTGCCGAGCACGAAGCGAAAAGTATTGTTGTCGCCGCGATCGGTGGTGCTCAGCGGCTTCCAGTTCTCGAACTCCGGATCGAAAGGGAGTCCATTGAACTCAGGCCGTACCGACGCCAGGGACACAGATGCGGAAGTCTCTCCGGTGCCCGAAGGCGATCCTGCTGCCGCGGTCTTCGAACTGATGCTTTCGGACGGACCGCCAGTTTCACTTGTCGTGGGCGCCCACGGGGCAAGATACGCCTTCAGCGTCGCCAGCTCTTCTGGCGTCACTTTTGAGTCCTGGTGCAGACTGAGGAACCTCGGCAACGGCATCGCGCCCAGCTGAATCATGTTCACTGCCTCAAAGAGCGTGGCCTTCTGCGCAGCTGGGGGTTTGGAACCTAAAGTCGAGAAATTTGAGGCGCTGGCGTGCGGTCAGCACGTCGTATCGCACCAGCCAATACGCTGGCACGATCTGATCGAACCATGCTAGCCGTCGCTGGTCCGAGTGGCAGCTATAGCAGTCTTTCTCAAGAATGCTCTTCACCGCCGACGGCACCTGGAGTTCGGCCGTCCCGGGCCCAACGGGATGCTCGGTCGCACAAGTTGCAGGACTGCAAACGTAAGTATTCCAATCATGCAAAGCTTGGCGAACATCTTCATCGATCCGTTCTCAACTTTTTCGCGGACGTTGTATGCGCTCTGTGGATTGGATGGTTGGACTAAGCCTCCGAAGCACTCTTTGATCGAGCCGGCTCCGATATTTTACTCCTCAGCCGACTTGGCCGCGAAGGTCCCTATGACAGCCACGTTCTGTATCAGCCGTGGGGGTTTTCAGGGCTAAGAGAATTAATCATTGCTCAATGTGGATCACGTCCGTGGATCTAGGCAAATTTCTCTTTCAACTCAGGCGTCGACCACCGGCCAGGGTTCGCAGGAAGTCAAATCACGAAATGCCAAGACGAGCGAAGACAGGGATCTTCACCCCGTCCAGGATCAACCAGAAACCGATTGCCGCTGCAAATTCAACGGCCAGGACTGAGACGGGCAGTGGTGCCATGGCAATCCCTCGAAGGGCCAACGTTGAGATAATAAGAATGTCTGCAACGGAGGACGCAACGAGCCATACCGTCGGGCG
>Ga0181536_10005900_pt1 | contig 12428 bp, 10 predicted proteins | sample PEATcosm2014_Bin_41_FD_121105 | JGI IMG/M metagenome (GOLD analysis project Ga0181536, IMG submission 121105) | Peatland microbial communities from MTU Mesocosm Facility, Houghton, MI, USA - PEATcosm2014_Bin17_60_metaG | ecosystem: Environmental > Terrestrial > Soil > Wetlands > Peat | place...
CTGCAGATGACCGATGCCGGCCGGCAGTTGATTCTGGAGCGGTGCGCCGCCGCCGAAGAAAAACGCATCGTGATCACCCACGGAACCGATACCCTGGAGCACACCGCGGCCGTCCTGGGGAAACGGATCACGGGCAAGACCATCGTGCTGACCGGCGCCATGGTGCCCTACACGTTCGGCAGCTCCGACGGCATGTTCAACCTGGGAACCGCGCTGGCTTTCGTACAGACTCTGAAAACGGGCGTTTACGCGGCTATGAACGGGCGGTGTTTCACGTGGCAGACGGTGCGGAAGAACCGCAAGCTGGGGGTTTTTGAGACCGTTCCGGCGCCCCGATCAGGATCTTAGTGTCTCATTGTCAAGAAAAATAAAATAAATAGTGTCAATTAGTTACGATCAGTTCTTGTCACTCTCCGGCAGAGTGTGCTAATAATAGACACAGGGACCCGGAACGGCCCGAGGCCGGGGTTCCAACTCGAAACTTAACCCTAAAATATTCTCAACTGTGGAGGTTGTGATCCATGAAAATTCGTCCGCTCTATGACCGGATTGTGGTCAAGCGCATTGAGCAGCAAGAACAAATGCAAGGCGGTTTATACATTCCCGATACGGCCAAGGAGAAGCCCCAGGAGGGCGAAGTGGTTGCGGTAGGGAAGGGCAAGCGGCTGGAAGACGGCAAAGTGGTGTCGTTGGACGTTCAGCCCGGCGACCGGATCCTGTTCGGCAAGTATTCCGGCAACGACATCAAGCTGGATGGCGAAGAGTATCTGATTATGCGTGAGGACGAAGTCCTCGGAATTTTGGATGCCGCGCCGGTAGCGGCCAAGAAAGCTAGCTAAGGAGTAAAGAAGCGATGGCGAAACAGATTGTATATTCGGAAACTTCCCGTCAAGCGATTCTGCGCGGCGTCAACCAACTCGCCGATGCGGTGAAGGTGACGCTCGGCCCCAAGGGGCGCAATGTGGTCCTGGAGAAGAAGTTCGGCGGTCCGAACATCACCAAGGACGGCGTGACCGTGGCCAAGGAAGTGGAATTGAAAGATCCGCTGGAGAACATGGGCGCCCAGATGGTGCGCGAAGTGGCCAGCAAGACCAGCGACGTAGCGGGCGACGGCACCACCACCGCGACCATTCTGGCGCAGGCGATTTTCCGCGAAGGCGTGAAGGCGGTTGCGGCGGGCGCGAACCCCATGGCCCTGAAGCGCGGCATCGATAAGGCCGTGGAAGTGGCCATCGAGGAAGTCAAGAAGCTCTCCAAGCCGGTAAGCGGCGAAATGATCGCCCAGGTGGGCACCATTTCCGCCAACAGCGACACCACCATCGGCAACATCATCGCCGACGCCATGAAGAAGGTGGGCAAGGACGGCGTGATCACGGTCGAGGAATCCAAGACCATGAACACGGAGCTGGACACCGTGGAAGGCATGCAGTTCGACCGCGGCTACCTCTCGCCGTATTTCGTGACGGATCCGGAGCGCATGGAAGTAGTTCTGGAAGATCCCTACATCCTGATCCACGAAAAGAAGATCAGCAACATGAAGGACCTGCTGCCGCTGCTCGAGCAGATCGCGCGTTCCGGCAAGCCGCTGCTGATCATCGCCGAGGAAGTGGAAGGCGAAGCGCTGGCCACCCTGGTGGTGAATAAGCTGCGCGGCACCCTGAACGCCTGCGCGGTAAAGGCTCCGGGCTTCGGCGACCGCCGCAAGGCCATGCTGGAGGACATCGCGATCCTCACCGGCGGCAAGGCCATCATGGAAGACATCGGCGTGAAGCTGGAAGGCGTGCGGCTGGAAGACCTGGGCCGCGCCAAGCGCGTGACGGTGGACAAGGACAACACCACCCTGGTGGACGGCGGCGGACAGCAGAAGGCCATCGAGGGCCGCATCAAGCAGCTCCGCTCGCAGATCGACGAAACCACCAGCGACTACGACCGCGAGAAGCTGCAGGAGCGGCTGGCGAAGCTGGCCGGCGGCGTTGCGGTGATCAAAGTGGGCGCGGCCACCGAGACCGAAATGAAGGAAAAGAAGGCTCGCGTGGAAGACGCCCTGCATGCCACGCGCGCGGCGGTCGAGGAAGGCATCGTTCCGGGCGGCGGCGTGGCCCTGCTGCGCGCGGCGATGGCTCTGACCGGGCTGAAAGTGCCGGGCGACGAGCAGATCGGTATCGACACGGTGCGGCGCGCGTGCGAAGAGCCGATACGCCAGATCGTGGCCAACTCGGGCACCGAAGGCGCCATTGTGGTGGGCAAGGTGCGCGACAGCGATAATCCGAACTTCGGGTTCAACGCTTCCACCGATACCTACGAAGACCTGGTGGCGGCCGGCGTGATCGACCCGACCAAGGTGACCCGCACGGCGCTGCAGAACGCCGCATCCATCGCCGGCCTCATGCTGACGACGGAAGCCATGATCGCCGAGATCCCGGAGAAGAAGCAGGCTCCCATGGGTCAGGGCGGACACGGTCCCGAAATGGACTACTAAGCACAAGTTGGACAGGCCTCGTGCCTGTCCCCTCTCTTGCAACCAAAGGCCGCGCTCCTCCGCAAGGAAGGCGCGGCCTTTGCGCGTTTGGCGCGCTTGTATAGATTTGTAATAGCTCCTTCGGACCAGGAACGGATGGCCCTTGGCTTGCATCTCATCAAGTGGATGAAGAAGGAGAAGATTCAAATGGATAACCTGTTGAAAACACCGGTCCGGCTCGCCGGGACGCTGTTGGCGGCGGCGTTGCTCCTATCGGCTCAAGGGCTGGGAAATGTGGGCCGGCCGGGAATGGTGAATTACACGGAAGGGCAGGTCACGCTGAATGGGCAGGCCATCGGCCAGAAGCAGATCGGCTACTCGCAAGTAGAGCCGGGGCAGGTTCTGGAAACACAGGACGGCAAGGCGGAAATGCTGTTGACACCGGGCGTTTTTCTGCGCCTGAGCAATCAGAGCGCGGTGCGCATGGTTTCCCCTTCGATCACCGATACGCGCGTCGAGTTGTTGCGCGGCGAAGCCATGGTGGAAGCGGACCAAGTGTTGCCGGAGAATCGCTTGGACGTGATGGAAGCGGGCGCCAACACGATCATTCAGAAACACGGCATCTACGAATTCAGAGCCAATCAACCCGCGGTAGCGGTGTTTGACGGCAAAGCTGAAGTGCAGCAGGACGACCGCACCGCGGACCTCGGCAAGGATCGCCAAGTGCTGCTGAGCCAAAACAACCCGAAATTGAAGACCGAGCATTTCGACGCCAAACAGGCGGAAATGACGGACCCGCTCTACAACTGGAGCAAACTGCGCAGCGAATACGTGGCGGAGGCCAATATGTCCACGGCGCAGACGGTGGTGGTTGCCAACCCGTGGTGGTGGTATGGGACCGGCTGGTATTGGAACCCCTACTTCGACAGCTTTGCGTTCATGCCGGGCGCGGGATACCTGTATAGCCCGTTCGGCTTCGGCTTCTACTCGCCGGCTTATTGGGCTTACGCGGGACCTTACTTCGGTTATCGCGGATTCTACGGCCGCGGATTCGTGGCTGGACGGCCGGGCGCGGCCTTCGCGGGACGCGCGGCGGTTCCGGCGGCGCGCATGGGCGGCTTTGGCGGCGGCCACTTCGGCGGCGGCCACTTCGGCGGCGGCGGCAGACGGTAGGTAACGGCAGCGCCGGCGGTCTTGGGGCCGGTGGCAGCGCTGGGGCGGGATCGGTGGGCAGGCCGCAAGGCCTGCCCTTTTTTACTTCGGGCGGCGCCAGCATCCCGGAACCCGGGTCGCGGGCGCTGCCAGTTTTGGGACTGGCCTTGATGATGGGGATCAGGATGCGGCGTTCCGCGCGGCTGAGCTAAAGGCCGCGAGCATCCGGGCCCGCCCGCATTTTATGCCCCTTGAACCGCGCCGGAAGGGGGAGCCAGGCGGGCGCGGATCTGGCCCATCACGTCGCTGGCGAGAAACGGTTTGCGCAGCACCGGGAAGCTATGCTCCTCGCAGAGGGCTTCTTCTTCGGGCGGCAGAATGGTTCCGGTCATGACAATCACCAGCATTTGCGGAACCATTTGCAGGAATTCCACGCCCAGTTCGACGCCGTTGCCATCCGGCAGCATATAATCCAGCAGCGCGGCGTTGGGCTTGTGTTCCTGCATCAGCCGCTTGGCCTCGGTGGCGGATTCGGCGGTGAGCAGGGTCCAGCCGGCGTCGGCCATCAGGCGCTCGAGGAAGTGCAGCAGGTCGCGGTTGTCGTCCACCAGCAGGACCGTGGGATTGGCGGGGAAAGGGCCGTCGGCGGCTTCCGTGGAACGGATATTCAACTTGTCTTCGGCTTCGGCTAAGTCCACGCGCACGCGGGCGCCCGGGCTCACCTGGTTGGTAGCCACCAGGGTGGCGAGCGGCTGCGTGAGAAAACGATGGATGGTGCGGTTCAGCTCGCGCGCGCCGTATTCCGGGCTGGTGCCTTTTTTGAGCAGAAACTGGCGGGCTTCAAACGGAACTTCGAGGGTGAAGGAGCGGTTTCCCAGGCGCGTGTTGACGTGGTTCTGGAGATCCGAAATCTGTTTATCGAGAATGGCGGACAGCGATTCGGCGGTGAGCGGCTGATAGGTGATGATGCAGTCGATGCGGTTGACGAATTCGGGCGAGAAACGCTTGCGGACGGCTCCCAGGCCGATGCTCTGCAGCTTGCTGGTAAGGTCGGCGCGGTCGGCGATTCGGGCGGACTGAAAACCGAATTCGGGGTTGATTTCGCGCAGCATTTCGCGCGCCCCCAGGTTGCTGGTGAGGAAAACCAGGCTTTTTTCGAAATTGACGGTGGAGTTGTCGCCCAGGCGCAGAACGCCTTTATCGAGAACGCCCAGCAGCAGACGGGTCATGGAGGGCGCGGCTTTTTCGATTTCGTCGAAGAGCACCAGCGAGAGGCTGCACTTTTCGCTGGTGATGGCGTTGAGCTTCTGCTGCGTGAGCATAGGCTGGGTTTCGCGGTGGCCCAGATAGCCTGGCGGGGCGCCAATGAGCTTGGCTACTTCGTGCTCCATCTGAAATTCGCCGCAATCCACCTTGAGGATGTTTTTTTCGCTGCCGTGGAGCACGTCCGCCAGCGCTTCGACGGTTTTTGTCTTACCGGTTCCGGTCGGTCCGAGGAGGAGGAAGACGCCAACCGGGCGGCCTTCCGGCGCCAGTCCGGCCTGATACATTTGGATATACGGAACGATGACCCTGGTGGCGTTCGGTTGCCCGACCACCTTCTGGGATAATACCGCCGTCAGATCTTCAACCGGCTCAACGGCTTGCCGGCGCAAGCGGTTTTGCGAATTCTTGGGTTTGTCCATTCCCCCCTCCGCTTTCATTGTAACGGCGGTGGAATTCCTCACGCGCGTGCGGCGCTTCTGTTCGGGCCGGTTCGGCTCTTTCATACAAGGGCCTTAGGTATTGAATTCCAGCAATTTAGCAGGACCGGAGTTGAGTCGCAAGTAAAATGCATTGTGCTGTGAACGGCGAACGGCCCCTCAGCGATTCTGACATGCTTAGAGGTTCCAGGTGTGTACCGATTCTCACGAATGGTACCGGAAGAGGGTGGGATAGGTAACGGCTAGCAGGCTACCTGTGCCGAAAGGTGATTCTGCCCTTGGTGAGGTCGTAGGGAGACAGTTCCAGAGTGACCTTATCGCCCGCCAGCACGCGGATGCGATTGCGGCGCAACCGGCCGGCGAGGTGCGCGAGGACTACGCGCTCGTGCTCGAGCTGTACGCTGAACAGCCCGCTGGGAAATTTTTCCAAAACGGTGCCGGTAACTTCGATGCTGTCTTCTTTGCTCATAAACCTCCACGATCAAGATTCGCGGACCGGACCCGAACCCGTTGGCGGAACCGGTCCGCGGGGACTGCCATTTAGGACATGGTGACGTTGGTCGCCTGCAGACCCTTGGGCCCTTTCGTCACTTCAAATTCCACGCGCGCGCCCTCATCCAAGCTGCGATACCCTTGGCTTTGGATGGCCGAGAAATGTACGAAGACGTCCTCTCCGTTTTCCCGCTGGATAAAGCCGTAGCCCTTGGCCGCGTTAAACCACTTCACTGTACCTTTTTCTTTCATCTGCCTATATTCCTTCTTTTACTCATTCAACTAAACGCACCTGAACAGCCCTCGGCGCAAAGCAAAAAAGGAGGATGCGGATGGACTCGCGCAACCCCCTTTTCGAACGAAGCGGAAAACTAGAGTCAAATGCCCTACTATTATACAACAGGAGCGCCCGCGTCCCCGGCCATACCGAGGTGAATACATTCGAGTTCTACCGCTTCCGCTTCCACTTCCGCGCGATCGGGACGGTGCACCTTCCGGCCGGCAAAGGAGCCAATCTGGTGCGCGGAGTTTTCGGCGCGGCGCTGCGTGAAACGGCCGGCGCGGCGGAGTACCGAAGGCTCTTCGAGCCCGGCGCGGGGTTGCGCGAAACGGCCGGCGCGGCCGAAGATCGGCGGCTCAGCGAGCCCGGCGCGGCCGGCGGCAAATCGCCCAGCGGTCTGGCGGACTGGCCGCGGCCCTTCGTTTTTCGCGCGGCCCATCTGGAAGGCGCGACCATCCCGCCGGGAGACAGTTTCTTCGTGGATGTGCACGTTTTCCATGCGGCGGCGCCGGCGCTGGGTTTATGGCGGAGAGCTTTTGCGAGGCTGGCGGAGAATGGCATCGGGCCGGGGCGCGGACGGGCCGTGCTGGAGCGCGTCGAGCAGTTGGATCCGGAGGACCGGGGATGGACAGTGGGAGATGCGGCGGGGGCGCCTTCGGTGGTGGCGCTCTCCCAACTCCCAGCGGACAGGCCAGGAGGCCTGTCCTACTGCCGGGTGAGGTTCGCTACGCCAACCGAGTTGAAGTGGGAGGGACACACGGTAGCGCGGCCCGAGTTCGGGATTCTGTTCGCGCGGCTGCGCGACCGCATCGCCACGCTGCGCGCGCTATACGGCGCGGGACCGCTGGAAATGGATTTTGCCGGTTCCGGCGAACGCGCCGCGCGCGTGCGGCTGGCGCACTCGGATTTGCATTACCAATCGGCCGAGCGGCGCAGCCGGCGCACCGGCCAGGCGCATCCGCTGGGCGGATTCACGGGCGACGCCGAATATCAGGGCGAACTGGCCGAGTTCCTGCCCTGGCTGCGGGCGGCGCGCTGGGTGGGGGTGGGGCGGCAGACGGTATGGGGCAAAGGCGACCTGCGGGTGATACCGTAGGAGTTCTATGACGCGTGGCATTGTGCTTTCCCTGATTCTCGCGGGCGCGCTCTGCGCCCAGACGCCCGCCGGTCCCAAACCCGAGCCGCTCTGGCCGGGCGGCGCGCCGGGCGCATTGGGCTCGGCGGACGAGGATATTCCGACGCTGACGCCGTACGTAGTGCCGGCGGCCCGTTCCACGGGCAGCGCGGTGATCGTGGCGCCGGGCGGAGGGTATCTGCACCTTTCCATGGAAAAGGAAGGCAGCGACGTGGCGCGCTGGCTGAACTCGCTGGGGGTGACGGCCTTCGTGCTCCAGTACCGTTTGGGGCCGAAGTATCATCACCCCATCGAACTGGGAGACGCGCAGCGGGCCATTCGCACGGTGCGCTCGAAAGCGGCCGAATATCACGTGATGCCGGACCGCATCGGCATGATGGGGTTTTCCGCCGGAGGCCATCTGACCTCGACTGCCGGGACGCACTTCGACGCGGGCGATGCCCATGCGGCCGACCCCATCGACCGCACCGGCAGCCGGCCGGATTTTCTGGTGCTGTGTTACGCCGTGATTTCCTTCGGACCGTTCGCGCATAACGGGTCGAAACGTGCGCTGCTGGGCGACAATCCCGACCCCAAACTGGTGGAACTGCTGTCCAACGAACTACAGGTGACGGCGCAGACGCCGCCCACGTTTTTGTTCGCCACCACCGACGACCACACGGTGCCGGTGGAGAACAGCGTGATGTTCTACATGGCTCTGCGCAAGGCCGGAGTACCGGCGGAAATGCACCTTTACGAGCATGGCCCGCATGGGGTGGGACTGGCGCCGACGGATGAAGCGCTATCGTCGTGGCCGGCGCGGCTGGCGGATTGGCTGCGCGTGCGGGGGCTGTTGAACGGCGCGAAATAGAGGAGCGAACGATACACGCGTTTTCGGGTTTCCCGGGACACTGTTGAGACTATTAGAGGTGGATCGGGGAAGCGAACGGGCTTGCGGCATTGACACGCCGCGGAAGTCTTGAGCCGCCGCCGCGATTTGCAGACGGCAGGCCCCAAAAAACCGATGGCCTGCCCCGCCAGTTAGTTGCTGGACCCGCCGCGGCCGCCCTTGGGGGACTGCTTGCGGCCGGACCTGCCGCCGCCTTTTTTCCCGCCCTTTCTGCTGCCGCGACTTTGCGCGTTAGCCAATGTGGGGACGGCCGTCATCAACATGACGCCCAAAAGGCCGAAGCCAAGAATTCTGCGAAGCTTTTTGTACATAGCGCTCCTTCAGCGAACCTAACCCTAGTCTGCAATGCGGGTTGCGCGCTGGCAAGAGATCCGTAAAAAATAAATCGGGCAAGATTTCGGAACTTTTGGTAGTGGGCCGGCGGGAGAGACCCGGCCCGCTGCCGGGCGGACGATCAGGGCGGCGGTTAAGAGAGAAAAGGAGCTGATAATCTGATAGATCCTCGCAGTTATTGCGGTATGGCACGGCCGACACCGCAACTCCCAACATCGGCCTGGTGCAAGACTCCGCAGGGAATCTACCACGTCGAACTTTTCGCCCTGGGGCTTGGACCGACCAACGGGGGTTTGGGCACGGCTGGATTGCGCGATCCAGCCGGCCGGTGCAAGAACGAGGGCGGTGGGCCGATTCACAATCGGCCGCAGCTTGCCAGGCTGCCCCGCAGGAGCGCCGACCCGCAAACCGACCCATGGTGGCGGCAGCGCGTGCCGCGCGGTAACGTGGAATGCTGCCAATCCGTCGCAAACAGGAGACCCCCGTATGAAACAACTGACGCGCAGAAGCCTGCTGCAATCGACCCTGGCGGCGCCCGGCGTGGCCGCCGTATCCTCCGTAGGCGCCGCTACGGCGGAAGAGCAGGCGCAGGGCGCCGCATCCTCCCTGCCCGCGCCCGGACGCGAGCGGCTGCTGCTGGATTTCGGCTGGCGCTTCCACTTGGGCAATGCCGCCGACGAAGCGCAGGATTTCGGCTTCCGCGGCAACTTTTCCAAAACCGGAAACTTCGGCGCCGTCGCCACGCCCCCGTTCGACGACAGTAAATGGAAGCCCGTGGACCTGCCGCACGATTGGGCCGTGGAATTGCCGTTTCAGGACGATCCGGCGCTGTCCAGCAAGGGCTTCTATCCGCTGGGGCGCGCCTATCCGGCCAGCAGCGTGGGCTGGTACCGGCGGCTGTTCGACCTGCCGGCGGCGGCGGGAAAGCGCATCGCCATCGAATTCGATGGCGCGTATCGCGAAGCCCTGGTGGTGTTCAACGGCTTCTACGTGGGGCGGCACATCGGCGGCTACGATCCGTTCCGCTTCGACGTCACGGATTTCGCGGCGCCGGGCGGCCAGAACGTTCTCGTGGTGCGGGTGGACGCCACGCAAAGCGACGGCTGGTTTTACGAGGGCGCGGGCATTTACCGGCACGTGTGGCTGACCACGAGCCATCCCGTTCACGTGAAGCAATGGGGCGCCTTCGCGCGCTCCCAGTTGCGCGGCGGCGAGGCCGCCGTTTCCATTCGCACGGAGGTGGAAAACCAGGCGGCCGGGGCGCGCAGTGCGCGCGTGATCTCGACCATTCTCGACCCCGCCGGAAAGAGCGTGGGCAAGGCAAGCAGCGCGCCCGCTTCCATCGGGGAAGGCGGCGAAACCAGCTACGAGCAGCAGGTGACGGTGAAATCGCCCGCCCTGTGGTCGCTGGAGCAGCGCAACCTCTACAAGCTGGTTACCGAGGTGGAAGTGGCGGGCGCAATCACCGACCGCACGGAAACCCGCTTCGGCATCCGCACCTGCGCGTTCGACGCCGAAAAAGGCTTCTTCCTGAATGGCAAATCCGTCAAGCTGAAAGGAACCTGCAATCACCAGGACCACGCCGGCGTAGGCGCGGCGTTGCCCGACGCGCTGCAATATTTCCGCGTGCGCAAGCTGCAGGAGATGGGCTGCAACGCGCTCCGAACCTCGCACAATCCGCCCACTCCCGAATTGCTGGACGCGGCCGATGAGCTGGGCATGCTGGTGTTCGACGAAACCCGCATGATGTCCTCCAACCCCGAAGGCCTGAGCCAGTTCGCAGACCTGGTGCGGCGCGACCGCAACCATCCCAGCGTTTTCATGTGGTCGATGGGGAATGAAGAGGGCGTGGCGGCCACCGACCGCGGACTGCTGATCACGACCGCCATGAAAGAAGTGGCCACGCGGCAGGATGGCTCGCGGCCGGTTTCCATGGCGCCGGCCGGCGGGAACAACATGGGGAAATTCGGCTTCAAGGCGTGCGACGTGCAAGGCTACAACTACGCCGATCCGGCCGCGGAAGCCTTCCACAAGGCCAATCCCACGGTTCCCGTGATGGGAACCGAACAAGTCAGCGCGGTGGCCACGCGCGGCATTTACGTGATGGACCCGGCGCACGGATACGTGGGTTCGTACGATCCCTACACCACCACCGGGCGCGCTTCGGCGGAAGGCTGGTGGAGTTTCTGCGACGCGCGGCCGTGGCTGGCGGGCGGCTTCGTGTGGACGGGATTCGACTACCGCGGCGAGCCCTCGCCTTACAGTTGGCCCAACATCAGCTCGCAGTACGGCATCCTCGATACCTGCGGGTTTCCCAAAGATCCGTTCTACTACTATCAGGCCTGGTGGACGGACAAGCCGGTGCTGCACCTGTTTCCGCACTGGAACTGGCCGGGGCTGGAGGGCAAGGAGATCGCCGTGTGGGTGTATTCCAACCTGGACCGCGTCGAGCTGTTCTGTAATGGCGAGAGCCTGGGGGCGAAGGACATGAAGCGCGCCTCGCACCTGGCGTGGAACGTGAAATACGCCCCCGGCGCGATTGAAGCGCGCGGCTTCCAAGACGGCCGGCAGGTAATGGCGGTGAAGCGCGAGACCACCGGCGCGCCGGCGGCGCTGGGGATGGCCGCCGACCGCGCGTCGCTGGCCGCCGATGGCGAAGACGCGGTGGTCTTGGCGGTGGGAGTGCGCGACGCGCAGGGGCGATTTATGCCGCTGGCCGACAACGAGGTGACTTTCCGGATCGAGGGGCCGGGGCGGTTGATCGGCGTCGGCAACGGCGACCCCACCTGCCAGGAATCGGATAAAGGAAGCTCGCGCAAGGCGTTCAGCGGGCGCTGCATGGCGATTGTGCAATCCACCCAATCGCCGGGTGAAATTGCGATCGAGGCAACCTCGCCGGGATTGGCGCCGGCGCGCGCCAGCGTGACCTCGAAGCCGGTGGCTCTGCGGCCCCAGGTGGCCGTGTGGGAGCGCGAAATTCCGGTGGGCGAAGGCGTGACGGGGCTGTGGCGGACGGCTTCCGGCGGCAACCAGGTTTTCACGCTGCGGCAGTCGGGAAGCGCGCTGGCGGGGAAAGTGGAAGGCGCGGGCTTCCCGGGCGGCGGAGGGACGGGCGAAATTCAAGACGGCAAAGTGGACGGCGCAACCATTTCGTTCCGCACCGGCAATATCACGTATACGGGGACGGTGACGGGAGACCGCATCGAACTCGAGCGGACGGGCGGCTTCGGCGGGCGCGGGCGAAACGCCGCAGCGGCGCCGGCGGGATCGGGGCCGGCGATTGGACCGCCGCCGGATGGATCAGATCCATCGAACGCGGCGTTCGTCGGGCTGCGCCGCGGCGCGCCGCAGGGACCCGTGACGGTAGTGCTGCAAAGAAGCCAAAGGTAGCGCCGGCTTCAGCCGGCCGATCGTTGCGGGACAGGCCGGGGGGCCTGTCCCTACATGCCGTAAACTAATGGTAGAACCTCAACGCTTCCGGCTTTCCCATGCCGCTTCTCACCAGACGCGAGCTTTTGTGCGGTGCGGCGGCTTTGTGCGCCTCACGCCTGGCCCGCGCTCAGGATACGGTTTTCACCACCGAAGTCAAAGTGGTGAACGTGCTGGCGACGGTGCGCAACAAAACCGGCGCGCTGGTCGGCAATCTCAGCCAGGACGATTTTGCGCTCTCCGAAGATGGCCGTCCGCAGCCCATCCGCTATTTCGCGCGCGAGACGGATTTGCCGTTGACGCTGGGCCTCATGGTGGATACCAGCGGCAGCCAGCAGCGCGTGCTGGATGCCGAGCGCGGCGCCTGCCTGCGCTTCCTGGACCAGGTGGTTCGCGAGAATAAAGACCGCGTGTTCATCATGCAGTTCGACAGCGCCGTGCAGATGCGCCAGGCGCTGACTTCGTCGGTCGGCAAGCTGGACGACGCGCTGGCCTACGTGGACACCGAGACCATGCAACAGGTGATCCGGCAGAACGGCGGCGGCACGCTGCTTTTC
>Ga0181536_10005904_pt1 | contig 12425 bp, 6 predicted proteins | sample PEATcosm2014_Bin_41_FD_121105 | JGI IMG/M metagenome (GOLD analysis project Ga0181536, IMG submission 121105) | Peatland microbial communities from MTU Mesocosm Facility, Houghton, MI, USA - PEATcosm2014_Bin17_60_metaG | ecosystem: Environmental > Terrestrial > Soil > Wetlands > Peat | place...
CGGCGCATTGGGGCGTAGCCAAGTGGTAAGGCAGCGGATTTTGATTCCGCCATTCCCAGGTTCGAATCCTGGCGCCCCAGCCAGCATTTAAGTAATTGATATTACAGTAGTTTTGTCTCTAGTGGCAGCTCAGTTTTAGCGCTGTTTGGCGGGGTTTTCTTGTCGCTGCACACGATCCAATTTTGCGGCAGAGACGGTTTCACGCGTGATCTCGGCGACAGTCGGCGCGAAAATCTCTTGGGCGCTATTTCGTGGTTGATTCTTTGCGCGCTGAAACGCCGGTGCCGCACGCTAAACGGGTGCGACCGCGCGAAACCGCTTGCAGAACCGACGATGTGTTTTCAGCGAAACCCGAGCTGCGTTCGCTGCTCGACCCAATCAGTCGGCAGCTGCGATGCCTGTCGCATCAGCGTCTTGGCGCTGAGTTGTTGTGGTTGCCGACCATTGACAATGGCCGTCGTAATGTCGGGTGCCAGCCAGGGAAGACGCAGGAGATTATAGATGTAGGCTGCCGACACGTGCTCTTCGCGAGCGATGTCATGCACGGTCAGCTTGGTGTTCTGAATGAGGCGTGCCTGGATGTCGTGAGCGCGAGCGATAATCCTCAGCAGGCTCGGGTCGGCTGCCGCATGGTCATCAGAATTCTCGACGAGCATTCTCATTTCGCGACCGACGCGCTTGAGGCGTGCAGACGCCACTAACGTTACGACATCATCGGATTTACGGTCCAACCTCTGATCCTGCATCGTCAGATCAATCGGCTGCCCACCAAGCAACTCCGAAAGACGGCGTCGGGAGAGATCGATTTCAATTCGATCGGGTTTGACTGCCACGCGGCATAGCAGCGTCATGAGCGTCGTTCTAACCTCGTTCGGTGCCTGGGCTCCAAGTTCTTCCGCGATTTGACGGCCACGTTCGATCAGTTGGCTTTGCCCTGAACCGCTGTGGGATTCGTTGTCGACGGCATCGAGGACCGCTGCGGGGTCGGCAAGAAATGCGCGAAGCCTATCAATTACCAAGCCCTCCAAATTGCCAGCCGGTATACGCCTGCCGCTTGAACGGTTCCGTCCCGCTCCGGTGAGGAGGGCGGTCGAAACATAGTACCGATATCGCGTTCCCTTCTTGACCGCATATGTTGGCGTCAGCCGCTCGCCGCTCTCGTCAAATACGAGGCCGGCGAGCAGGCTCGGATGCTTTGCACGTACGCCAGTTGCCCGTTCGATCCGGTTCCGGGCAAGGACCGCCTGAACTTCGTCCCACAGTGGTTGTTCGATGATGGCCGGATGTTCTCCCGGATAGGAATTGCCCTTATGAGTAATCTCGCCGCGGTAAATTCGATTCTGAAGCATCAGGTAGAGCGCGCCACGGGAGAGTTTCTGACCACCGTACTCGGTGCCGTCGGATCGAACCCGCCGCTTGCTCTTTATCCCGGCCTCTGCAAGCTCGTCCTTCAGCGCGTGAACAGACTTGAGCGCGAGATAGCGCCGGTAGATGTCGACTACAGTTCGGGCCTCGTCGTGGTCGATGACTAGCTTGCGGTCTCTTACGTCGTAACCGAGTGCCGGCATGCCGCCCATCCACATGCCCTTCTTCTTGGAGGCGGCGATTTTGTCGCGCACGCGCTCGCCGATGACCTCGCGCTCAAACTGAGCGAAGGACAGCAGTACGTTGAGCGTCAGTCGTCCCATGCTGGTTGTGGTGTTGAATTGCTGTGTTATCGACACGAACGAGACGCCGCGGCGGTCGAAGATTTCCACGAGCTTGGCAAAATCGGAGAGCGCTCGGGTCAATCGGTCGACCTTGTACACGACGATAACGTCGATCTGGCCTGCTTCGATATCGGCTAGCAGCCTTTTCAGGCCTGGTCGCTCCAAGGTGCCACCGGAAAACCCGCCGTCATCATAGAGCGCCGGCGACACCGTCCAGCCTTCATGCTTCTGCGACTGAATGAAGGCAACGCAGGCTTCACGCTGGGCGTCGAGCGAGTTGAATGCCTGCTCCAAGCCCTCATCGGTCGACTTTCGTGTGTAAATCGCGCACCGGAGCTTTTTGGCCGACCGCCGCTGGGTCTTTTCCGAATCAGCCATCACGATTCCCGTTAGTCGGACGTTCCACACCCGCTGACGGCACCCCAAAGAAACGGGGCCCCGACCAGTGCGCTCCCGTGATCTTTTTGGCGATCTTGGTCAGGGACAGATAGCTCGTCCCCGCATATTCGAATCCATCTTCCGTCACCGTGACGATATGAGTGCGACCATGCCATTCGCGTACGAGACGCGCACCTGGCTTTAGGTTGAGGCTCGGCAAGGGCCCAACGCGGCCGGTCTTCCGCAAGGCTTTCGCTACCGTTTGCAACTTGCGGCGGGTCGACTTGCCAAGCCCCCCATGTTCGTTTTCCTGAAGCCTGTAACCGAGTGCAAGGATAAGGAGGTCGCGGCTGATCTTTGGCGGTTCGCTGTGGTGCAGCCGCCGCCATTCGCCGCGCAGCTCCTCGAGGTCGAGCGAGCGAATGCAATCGAGCTCGCGCTCGATTGCCCGTGTATCCACTTTGGCCATAGTTAGGCGGCCGGTGACGCAGGAGTGCTCGGATTCGACTTCGACTTGGGTGTTTTCCCGGCGGTCACACGATAGATGCGTTCGCCGTCGGTCTTGTCCGACGTCAGCGCTAACCTGAGCTTCTTGCGCACCACGCCGGCAAAGAACCCGCGGACCGAGTGCTGCTGCCAGCCGGTCGCCTTCATAAGGGCGGCGATCGTTGCACCCTGGGGCCGTCTAAGCAGCATGAGGACAGCCTCTTGTTTGGTCCCACTGCGGCTCGAAGACGAGGGAGTGCTCCCAGTTTTCGCGGGTCGCTTCGCGCCGCTCTTGGCGGGTGCGGGCTTGGTCTTATTGGACGTTTTGCGGTGCGACATTTTAGGATCCTTTCGGTTGCGACGGCATTAGGCGCCGTCACCACCGAAGCCCCACAGTGGCGGTGTCGCCAGCGGGGCGGGATCCTAATAGGTCAAGCGGACCCTTATCGGCACGGCGACACTGACGCTCCATTTGCAGCGGAAGTCCAGTCGTTTCTGCAATGAATATTGCGCGCCGATCGCCCTCGGTTGTGATGAAGTCTTGCCCAAGAGGCGCCTCAAGTCTCTGGATTCGAGAGTTCGAATCCTTCCGCCCCAGCCAGCCAGTGCCGCCTCTTTTGGGGGGTCCAATCTCCCAGAATGTCTCCGCAAAATCCGCGGCTTGGGAGGCTACAAATCGGTCTCCGCGGAAAGCTTTAGTCGGTATTTCGATGCTCACCGGGTAATTTATGCCCTGAGTCTCCGACTGCGAATTTTCAATATCCGAAATTAATCGGCGGAGACTAGGTTCGCTTTGTGCAGAGACCGTTTCGCACCTCCGTAGACCGAAACGGCCAAAACATGGTTGCGTGCACGGCCAACTCTGGCCTTGTGTCTCGTTTCCGGATCGCCGACATGATCTGGCTTCGGCTGGACTGGCTGATTGTCAGCATTCGCGGCCTTACGTTAACTGACCGGCGAGTAGGCAACGCGTTCCACCAGCGTTTGCGCGCGCGCGAAAACCTTGACGTGCTTTACATCGATTTGCACCGGGACGACCTTCGTCGTCGGGTCCGACGCGTTCGCGGCATGAATCCGGCACCCGACCGCCCCCTTTGTTTGTGGTGCGTCGCCGGTCAGCACGATGACGGCCGCGAAGCCCTCTGGGGTAACGTGATGGCGCCACTGCTTACATTTCAGGCTGAATTCGGATACCGGTGAATCCGGCCGATCCGCATAATAAAACTCATTCGGATCACGGAGCCGGGGCATATTGGGCCTGAGAAGGTCGCCAAAAAAGTCACCCCGCTTACCTCCGGACGTGTACGCCGCGATGTTGCGCAGCAGCTCAGCGTTGCCGAATAGGTGGTCGAAAGGTTGCTCGATACGCCATTTCCCTTTCGGAGGCCGGGGAGGACTCGGCAGCTCGATCTCAGCCGCCGCACCTGTCTTCTCTTCACCATCTTTATCGCTGCGTGAGGGCGGCGGCATGATCGCGAACGGACCATGCGCGGTCAGCGTGACAAGAACGTCAGCCGCTGGCCTTGTGCCATCATTGCTAGCTCGAAATCCGAAAACTAATGGACGTTCTGCGTTCTGCAAAGTCGCATGCAAGTTACACAAAGCATCCTCGCACGCCGTAAGCCACTGAGCGTGCTTAGCTCGATATTCCTCGATCTCCTTATCAGTTGCCGGGACGAAAACCTCCTTCGCGTTCAGCGCGAGCGCAAACAGGCCTTGGTTTCCTGCCATCCGTTCTTGGCGCTGGCGCGGGCCGAAATCATTCGCGAGTGCAAATCGCTCCTTCAAGCGAGCGACTAACCCCGCAAGCTCGCCCACCGAAATCGTCTCAAAACGAGTCGCCTCGAGATGGAGCTTCTCGCATTCCTCGCCCTCTTTATTGATGCAGGTGATATCGAACGCGGGCTCGGCTTCCTTCAAGCGGCTAACCTCCGCCTCGAGCGACCTGATTCGCTTGTCCGCTTCCGATTGCTCCGGCGGCAATAGCCAATTATCGGGAATGACAGCGACCGGAACATTGACCGCCGTCGCGCTCGCCATCGGCCCGGTGTCGTGAGTCAGCAACCGCGCGTCGCAGCCGGGATTTTCTGACGCAAAGCTGTGAACGATACCGACGAGCTGGTCGTCGGCCTCAGCGTAATTCAACGTCCCGGCAACTGATTCGCTTGGCTTGATCTCTGTCCTGACAAGCAGCATGACGCGCGGGCTGGCTTCCCTGATCACCTTATGATCCGCGCTGCCTGCTATCACCTCTCGCAGAAGGCTTGCAGCCTTTCTGCCCCGCTTCGCCAGCCGGTCACCGCCGCTGTTCTTGTGCTTGTCTATCTCCTTCTGGACCGGGCGCGATACGATGACGTGGACCTCATCGAACTCGTTCCACTGCCCCCAATCCAGCTCCTCAAGAGGCCGGCATTGGATGAGCAAGTTCGTATCGGAGAATAGGTGAAGTATCTTGGTCATGGCGCGCTGACAAGCGGCCACCGCCGCCCCGAAGCTATATTGGGATGACGCGGCTCATCCGCAATCCGTCCGTGCTCGTCGCGGAGCTTCTCAATTGCAATCAGGCACCGCCCCGCCAGAGCGGCCTCTGGCCCGGCGCCCGCGGCAACGCCAAACAGCTGTTGGCGCAGCGGAGCGAGCGAGACGCTGAACTCCTCATAAGCTCCAGCCCTCCAGCCCTCCACAGCGCGCTGACCCAACGCGATCTTGCGAACTGCATGCGATAGTCCGCCGTCATATCCCCGCCCGTCCGCGGCGTAGCCATCAATCAGCGCCCGGATAATCGTCGTATCCGCAAGCTCGATAAGCGTTGCCTCGATGATTACCTTGGGCTGGCCTGCGCGCATCTCGCGATATCGTCTCAGCATCTCATCCTTGATTCCTGGGAAGCGCTGCGCTTGATCCGCGAGATGGTGCACCAACTGGTGCGTGTCGGCACCTCGCGTGTTGCCGACTTGCCCACTTGCAACAAAGGTAAGTAAGGCACGCCCGGAATCTTCCGTCCCGAGCTTCATGACCGCGTTCAGCCAGTCATAATCCGCAAACATCCTGGGATCGCGGCTGGCAAGACTCTCCAGAACACCTAGTACACTGTCATGCGGGCTCTGGCCGAGCGTCGCTAACAGTCGCTCGAGCCCACGCGGATACCGGCGATACGCGTCGGGTAAGGTGTCGATGACAGCAAGCACATCCTCAGGGCGGTCGGAGAAGGCAAACAGCTCTACCCAGCCCATGAGCTCGCCGTGATTGTCGCTCAGGCGATAGGATTGGGTTTTGCCGATTTCCAGCAGTTCCTGAAGCCCGGCTACCAGCGCGCTTGCCGGAACGATCTCCCCGGCCATTGCCGCCGCCATCAACAGGCGTTGCTTCGTTTCAAACGGGAGAGGTAGCCCCAGTAACGCGTTAACCTCAGCTCGCTTAGTTTCATGGGGCAGCCCGAGACCGACTACCGCAAGCGCGATTGCGTGACGTTGCGCGCCCTCATCGGCGTTTGCATTGCCGAGCGAGCGGACCGCCTCAAAGATCATTTCTGCGAATTCACACGTTGCCAAAGTCTCTGGTGCGTCACGTCGCTGTTGCCGCAGAGGTCTTGCTCGAGAGTAGTCGTGCCACGACGCAAACCGGTGTTCCTTGCCCGGCGGATTTTCTTTCATCCAGATTTGATAAAGCGCGCCCGCAGCCTGCATTCCAAACCGCAAGTCGGGCAGATATCGCCTTAGGACCTCGATTGCGCTCTTGTCTCCGATTGCTGCAAGCGCTCGCTGGTATTCAATGGTATGGCTGTGCGATACGTCGGGTGACGTCGGCCCGCGTCGCGGATTCTTTCTGAACTCCTCACGCGCCTTGGCCCAATCGTCCAGATCGCGGGCCAGCATCCGCTCCAGCCCCGGAACGAATTGCGGGTCCGGAAAACGCGCAATCGCATTAACGACGTGAGCGAAGTGATGCCTGTTTGCCTGTGGCGAGCCAAGCAACGTGTCAATCCAGCGCTGAATTGCAGCCAGCAGCGCCGGACGTTCCTTATCTATAACAAGCGGGCCCTCGGCCTCATCCCGACGCCCGTGCCACGCAAGAAGGTCGGCCAACCACTCGATTCGCGACGGGTCGGAGCTGTCGGCTCGTTCCAGCAATGCAGGAATAAATGAATCACTGCGCGCGCTGCCAATCGCCTCTCTTAGGCGCTGATATTCGTTGCTCCAAGCTTGACGATCGGCTTCGCTCCGGGTGCCCTGCAACGCGAGAAATTGATCGATAAGCTCACCCACGGTCTTCGGGCCAATCACGGCAAATGCGCCTCGCGCGACGCGCTCGGGCGTTGCGTTGTCGAGCGCCGCTGCCGCAACGGGGCCATCATCCACGACGGGGCCACTCTTGAGCAATTCAGCGGCGCCATAGGGCAATTCCAAGCCTGCCGCGATGCGCTGTAGAAGGCCGTCGTGGACAGCTACCGCAAACCGCTCAGAGGTCCGATGCATAATCATATTTGCTCGATCATCTCGCGGAGGGAAATCTGCCGATGCGATGATTGCCGCAATGCGTCCCCGGACATCTTCTGAGTCGGAAGCATGCTGGGTCAAATTCCCGAGCACCTGTAGCGGATTGGTCTCCGAGCGGAGCTGAGACTGCCGCAACTCGTCTAGCCGCGCGTTCTGCGCAGCGTCTGCCAGCACGTCGGGATAGCCCTTTTGCGCGACCAGCTCCCAGACCTCGCCGCGAGTGTCTTGCATGATCTCCCGGACCAAACGGTCAGCGCGCCGAAACTGGAGAGCCTGCAGCACCTCAACGACGACGGCGGCGCTCGGGTCGGCTTTCGCGACCCGTACGGCCAGCTCCATGCCATCAAAACCGCTGTTGCTTGCAATTTCCGCGACGACGTGCGCGCGCGTCTCATCGGGCAATGCTGCAAGCCGTGCTTCAGCGCTATCGCCGAGCACCGATGGCCGAAAGCGAGGCGGCGCGCGAAGCGCAGACAGGTAGATTTGGTCGTCCGAGCTTGCGATCAGAGGCCAAATCTGCGTCGCGAACTCCGCGCGCCCAGTCATCATCATGAAGCGAGCGGCGCGATCCGGCCTGCCTACCGTGTGCCAGCGAGTCGCGAAGCGAACAACCTCTATGCTGATTTCTAGCCAGACTTCCGGCGCTGAGCGGAAGATCATCTCCGCTCCCAGCATCGGGTCAATCGCAAGCGCATCCCGGATAGCAGCAGCGACTGCGCGCACACCAGCTTCACTCTCGCGCGAGAGCCTCTCGCACGCGAACAGGATGGACTCCTCCCACGCCGGCCAGTTCAGGATATCGACGCGGAGCTTTGCTCGCGCGTCCGCATCGCCGTTTGCGGCGTGCGACATCAGGTGCTCTACCTCGCGGGAGGCATACCATTCCTGGAATTGCTGGTGCTGAAAAGAGACTCCACCGCCTGACGACGACCGCACGAGCACGTGGCCATTCACCAAAACATCGATCACGGTTACGGGCTGTGGTGGTGCCGTCAGCTGGCCATCCGCAGAGAGGTCGGCTTCGATCTCTGAGATCACACGCCGAGCATTCGTCTCCGATAGAACCGTGTTCGCTGTGCGGTTGGCTTCCAGCGCGAGCCCAGTGAGCATGTCGCCGTGAAACCCGTGCAGCTCCTTACGTAGAATCTCTGCTTTCTCGGGGGATTCTTCGTGCTGCGTGACGAAGAGACGTAGTACTTCCTCCTTCGTTCGTGGAAATTGCGCCCCGGGGGTGCTGCTTAGGAGGGCGGTCAAGTAGAGCGGAATGGCGATAAGCTCCCGCACGCCCGGCGTGCGCCACGCCTGATCGACCAACGCTTCGCCTTCTGGTCCGCGGAGTGCGCGTGCGAGTTCAAGTTGTTGGTCCTCTGAGAGCGCTTCAATCTCGATAGTCGGACCAGAAACCGGCAGTTGATGCCGTCTCGTCCCAATCACGATTCCCAACAGCGGATAGTCTCGCCGCAAGGCTTTCAGGTCGCGCGTCGCGCGAATGCGCGACGTTGGGTCAAGCTCGTTCCAACCGTCCAGCAGGAGAGCAAGGCGACCGTGATAGGCCAGCTGCATGAAATGCTGCCGTCGAAAGCTGCGAAACGCGTTGCGGCGTGCAAGGAAATCAAAGAAATCTTCAAGCCGGTCTGACCATTCCCCCAAGGGCACAAGCAGGGGCGCACTTTGGCTGACCTGAAGGATCGCGTCCGTCAGCTGTACCAACGTTGTTGTTTTTCCCATGCCGGGCGGGGCGATGACGTTTACGGGCTCGGCGAGATCGATCGCGTTGGCCATGCCTTCGAGGGAGACGGCGTGACGCCCCGTATTCGCATGAAGCGTGAGCGTGAGCTGTATCGTATGCGCAGGCCAATCCTTCGTGTTCCGAAAGGCGGCGATATCGCGCTGCGTCGCTTCGCGCAGCCGCTTCGCTACCGCATCGGGCTCGTCCTCGTCCGGCAACGCCAAGGCGCGCAGGAACGCGCGATCGTCATCGTCGAGCTGGACCACAACGGTCGGACGCCGGTAGGTTCCCGGCGCTGCCGTTGCGATGTCTTTCAACGCGCGTTCAACGGCATCCTTTTTCCATTTGCGCAGCAGCTCGACGGTGAAGCGTTTCTCTTCCTTATCGATCAGACTTGCGCACAGATTGCACAGCCAAATCCCATTTGCCTCGGCGCGTCGCTCTTCAGGCGTCAATAGTGTGTCGTATCTCTTGCCGCCGGGCGCGGCGGCGGTGATATGCGCCGCCTGCCCGACATTTACTGAGCCAGATTCGTCGAGCGCCGGTCCCGACGTCGGGCGCAGGCATTCCGGATTGGAGCACCGATGCCCAACGCGAGCCTCGAGCGTCCGTTTTGTTGAGGCCAGAAAGTCGTCGCGCTTCGTCATTTCTCTAGGGCCAGATGATTTCCCGAGACCCGCAAGAGGGTTCTAACATAGGAATAAAAGCCTTATTTTCTATTCCGTTCGCGTACAGAGTTGCCGAGGCTTTGTCGCGGGACGAAGCAGCCTGATAGCTGGCAAGGCTCATAACCTTGAGGTCAGCGGTTCAAAATCCGCTGCCCGCAACCATACATCGCCCTTGCCCCAAGGGAGGGAATAATCTGTGACACAAAAGCTGAGCGAATATCGAACTGACGCGCGCTCCGTTGAGTTCGCTCAAGGCGTCCCTGACGCAATTGCGATAGTTAACTTGGGAGCCGGGGCGTCGTGACTAATGCAAGAGCCAAAGCGCTGCTTGGAAAGCAGGGTATTAGATACGAGCGCGAGCCCGATTGGATAACGAAAGGCCAGAAGCCAGACTTCTATTGCTACGGCCACCTAAAATTCTGGTGCGAGGTAAAAACACTGGGGCGTTTACCAGATTCCGAAGACCAACATCGCGCTCTCGTCGAGCTGAGAAACAGAACATCAGGGATCTTTTCTCCCGGCTATGGAATTGCCTATATCCGGTCACCTCTAAGTCCTCGCGACGCGAAGGCCGTTTCGCATCTTGTGAAAAGAGCGGTGCCTCGGCTTCAAGACCCAGACGCTCCGCAAGTGGCCGTGGCGCTCGTCCCAAATGATGCCAAGCGCGACACGTTCGTCCGTTTCTCAGTATCAACGAAGGATTACGGGACGGTCGAATTCCACTGCGCCGCATCTCTATCCAGTCAATACGGTGTTCCCCATGGCATGAGTCCAGAACCTTGCGATCAAATCATAAAGCTAAGGTTCTCCTCCGGTCTGCAGAAGGAGCAAACAGCCGAAGACATTATTAGGGCAGTGGACGACTTCAGAGTGGCCGTTGTCGTGCGTCCCGACGACACGCCATTCGAGGTGGTAACGGTGATGTCAACCGGCGGCATGCGTAGATTGGACAATCCGGGACGCATCCGGGAAGCGGTGGGCGAGGCGAATGATCAGTTCAAAAATGCGATTAGCTACAGAGCGGTTCCATGCCTCTTGATGATCTTTCAGGACGGCTTGGACGTTCCAGACGATGCGATCATCAAAAGCGCGCTTTACGGTAATCTCAAATATGAGTTTTCGACAAGCAGCCCGGACAAAGGCAGGCTCATACTAGACCAGGACGGCGCGTGGAACAGTACAAAAAACCGTACGACCAGCGCCGTCATGTACGTGCGAAATTCAGGCGAGCCTCTGATCGTCCACAATTACTCGGCTGATCGTCCGCTCCCCGCGGGGCTTTTTTCTTGTCGGGAAATCGCGGTGCTGCAAGACGGCAGCTTTGCGCAGGTGAATTTCCCGAGCGGTATAGCCGGCTGGATTCCAAACTTTCGCCGATGCGCCTTTCGAGCGAGGCAGAAGCGTCGTGTACGCTCGGCGGCTAAAGCGTTGATGTGAATGGTGGCGCTATGTGCCGCTCATGGAATGGGTCGGCTTCCGCAGATAAATCGCACGCCGCGTCGGGCCTCTACCCGCAAAGCCGGCTTTACGGTTTGAGCCGGATGTGCCTTGCCGGGGTCTTTCGATCCCAAAGAGTTGTCCCCACATGACTTCAGATCTCACATAACTTCAGATTATGCGGCGATATATTTCATGGGCAGCAGTAGCTCTTAGCTATCCACGCCGATTGTAGCCCCCTTAATCCCCCCGGGGCCCCCGAGTACCGCCGGCTCGCAAGCCGAGAACCTGAAGTTGAGGGATTGCTATTTGATGTATTCAAAATAGAATTAAGGTGGGGAACCCGCTTTAAACGCTAGCCGCCGCCCCATTGGATCGGCAAATAACTCAGGATTATCCGTTGATCCCACGATCGGATGGTCCCCCATTGACTGAGGCCCGCCAAAGAGTGGCGGCATAACTGGCTGGCGTGACGAGGAATGGGCCGGAGGAACCGGTAGCTTTTCCAGAGCGTCCTAGGGGATGCCATGCCCAAAAATATTTTGATTTTTTCGGATGGAACGGGCCAAGCCGGAGGGCTGACGCCCGATGAGAATGTAAGCAATATCTACAAGCTATTTCGGGCAACGCGCTGCGGGCCGGATTCAGACATTGGCCCGCGCGATCAGCTGACATTCTACGATCCAGGCTTGGGCTCGCAGCCTGAGAGCGGAGTCTTCGGTGCTGAGCGCGCCTACCGCTGGGTCCACAATCTCGTGAGCCAGGCGACAGGACTCGGGATAACTATGAACATCGTCGATTGCTACGCCGCTATTTTGCGAATGTGGCAGCCTGGCGATCGCGTCTTTTTGTTCGGCTTTAGCCGCGGAGCATATACGGTTCGCTGTGTGGCTGCGGTGCTTTCACAGTGCGGCGTACCGACCACTATGGCGGACGGGCAGACGCCGCTCTTCAGGGACCTCGGGTCCACTCGAAGGATTGCAAAGGAAGCTGTCAAGAAAGTCTACCAGCATGTTAGTTCGCCGAAGGATTCGGCGTTTGTCGAGCAACGAAGGGCGCTCGCGCTTCAGTTCCGCCAGAAGTATCACTCCGATGTAAACGGAGCGGCTAACGTAAACCCCTATTTTATCGGGGTGTTCGATACTGTCGCGGCACTGGGCAGCTATTTATTCTCCGCAGCCCTTATCGTTCTTGCCGTCGCAATACTGGCCGTGATCGACTATTTACAATCGCTTTTTCTGTTCGCGTTTCTTCCGGTGTTCCTATGGTCAGTGGGTGTTGCATTTGTCATTGGCGTGATCTGGTACGCCGTAACGCACGTGCAATACGCCGTTGGGCTTCCTGGGTACTCGTTCTTTCAAACGCTGCATTTCACAACACCGAAGATGCAATTCTACGATAAACATTTGGATAACGCGGTGTGGTACGCGCGCCACGCCATGTCGATCGACGAGAACAGGGCGGACTTTGCCCGCGTGCCTTGGGGTAGCACGCAGAACAAGGGCCCGCCGCGTCCCGACAG
>Ga0181536_10005905_pt1 | contig 12424 bp, 11 predicted proteins | sample PEATcosm2014_Bin_41_FD_121105 | JGI IMG/M metagenome (GOLD analysis project Ga0181536, IMG submission 121105) | Peatland microbial communities from MTU Mesocosm Facility, Houghton, MI, USA - PEATcosm2014_Bin17_60_metaG | ecosystem: Environmental > Terrestrial > Soil > Wetlands > Peat | place...
TGCAACAGGTCGCCGGCCCGGACCTCGCGCGCCGCCTTGGCTCGTTGTCCGTTGCACTCAATCCTGCCGATGTCGCAGGCCCGTCGAGCCAGCGTGCGCGTTTTGAAGAATCGGGCGGCCCAAAGCCACTTGTCCATTCTCACGCCGGTCATAATCCCATTCTCTTCGCTGCGAGCGGATCTACAATAACCTTGATGAAGGATTTACCTCTGTCGAAAGTCTACCAGTTGCTCGAACCGGGTCCGGTAGTCCTGCTGACCACCGCCCAAAAGGGACGCGCCAACGTCATGACGATGTCCTGGCATATGATGGTCGAGTTTGAGCCGCCGTTGGTTGCCTGTGTCGTGAGCAACGCCAATTACAGCTTTGCCGCATTGCGGGCCACCAAGGAGTGCGTGATCGCCGTTCCCGCGCTGGAACTGGCGCCCAAAGTCGTCGAGGTCGGCAACTGCTCGGGCCGGGACGTGCGGAAATTCGAGAAATTCGGCCTGACTCCGGCGCCAGCCGAGCGCGTGGCGCCGCCTCTGGTTGTAGAATGCTTTGCCAATCTCGAATGCAAGGTGGCCGATACCCGTCTCGTCGACAAGTACAACCTATTCGTTCTGGAGGTGCTCAAGGCCTGGATCGATCCGGCGCAAAAGAATCCGAAGACCATCCACCATCGTGGGTGCGGCAGGTTCACGGTTGATGGTGAGACGATCAGGCTGAAGTCGAAAATGCCGTGATCCCCATCGTTTCCATAGCCACTTGGTCCGCCGCCAGGAAGTCCGGCGAGGCGAGCGCAATTTGCATCGACACGAGGTCCCCGTTGACCGGGCCGTTCCCCTCCATGCCCTCGAACCCGTCGATCACCGCGACGCTCCAGGAAGGCCGTAGATGCTTGGCCACGATGGCGAGGTTGTAGTTCATGGCATCCCGATTGAGGTCCACCAGCCAGCGCGCGAATGCGACACCGTCCCGCGGTTATAATGCTACCAAGGATGTTTCGCACGAGGCGTTAAATTGGTTATCTGTCCCGAATGCAAATTTGGCCTGCCGGAAGGGACGCGGCGTTGTCCCATGTGCGGCCGGCTGCTGGTCCTGCCGAGGACAGCCATGCTGGTAGCCGGGGTCGTGCTATTGGCGTTACTGGGCCTGTTCCTGTGGGGATCGGGCGTAGCCAAAACCAGGCTGGCTTGGGGAGAAACCATGCCGGTGGACGCTTACAAGGCCGCCGTGGCATTTGTCGCGAAGGACCCCGCCATGCGTGGTGCGGTGAAGTTCAGCAAGCTGGAAGAGACGGTAGTCGAACGATGGGATGTCGGCCGCTGGCGGGTGGCGGGTTTCGCGGACACGCAACCGAAACCGGGCGTCAAGACCCGCGTGTTCTTCCACTGCGTGTTGCAGTATACCGGCACCGACCATTGGGCCATCGAGGATATGCAGTTCGAGAAGGTTGAGTAGGGGCCAGGGGAGGCCCGACTGCCATGCGGATTGGTTTCATCGGACTCGGAAGAATGGGTTCGGCCATGGCGCGCAATCTGCTGCGCGCCGGCCACCAAGTGGCCGTCTACAATCGCAGCCGCCAGAAAGCGGAAGCGCTGGCCGGGGAGGGCGCGCGAGCCGCCAATTCACCCGCGGATGCCTGCCGCGAATCCCAAGCGGTCATCACGATGCTGGCCGACGATGGGGCCGTCGAGCAGGTCGTCTTCGGCGAAAATGGCGTGATCTCCGCGCTGGCCGAAGGCGCCGTACATATCTCGAGCAGCACCATCGGCACGGCGCTGGCGCGGCGGCTGGCCGCCGAGCACGCCCGGCGGGGGCAGGGGTACCTGAGCGCTCCGGTCTTCGGCCGTCCCGAAGTGGCGGAAAGCCGGAAGCTCATCGTGGTGGCCGCCGGTCCCAGCGAACTGGTGGAACTCTGCCGTCCGCTATTCGACGCCATCGGACGCCAGACCTTCGTGGCCGGCTCCCAGCCGTGGCAGGCCAACGCGGTGAAGCTGTGCGGGAATTTCATGATCGCGAGCATGATCGAGGCGTTCGCGGAAGCCTTCGCAACGCTGCGAAAAGCGGGCGTCGAAAGTCACGTTTTCCTGGAAATCGTCAACAGCCTGTTTGCCTCGCCGGTCTACGCAAACTACGGACGCATGATCGCCGATGAGCGGTTCGAACCGGCGGGATTCGCCTTGAAGCTGGGGTTGAAGGACGCGCGCCTGGCTCTCGAAACGGCCGGGGAGTGCGCCGCGCCCATGCCGCTGGCCAGCCTCATTCGCGATCATTTCCTTTCCGCCGTGGCGCATGGGCAAGCCGACTTGGATTGGTCCAGCATGGCGCGGGTGCTGGCGCGGAACGCCGGGCTCTGAGCGCGCCTGCTCACTGTTTTTCGCGGGCCTGCACGTAGCGGGCGGTCTTGGGATTGGCTTTGTTCCACTGCGGAGCTTCGGCGCTGTCGGCGATGCCGTAAACGCCCAACGCCACCGCGTCGTCCACTTTGGCCATGTTGTCGTAGTCGAGCTTGGGCCACTCGTCGCCGGGGCGGTGATAGTCCGGGAAAATGTAACTGACCGAAAGCGTGGTCGATGGCACTCCGGCGTCGGCAAAGGCGGCGTTGTCGCTGCGGCCGAAAAACGAATCGCTGTTCTCTACGTCCTTCACCACCCGGATGCCGGTTTCTCCGCCGGCCTTGCTCAAGAACGCGGCGATGCCGGTGTAGTCGAAGCCCGTCAGATTGAACTGGAGCAGGCGCGGCCCCTCGCTGTCGTCCGTGCGGCCAAGCTGCTCCAGGTTGATATCGGCCACGGTCTTCGCCAGCGGAAACACGGGGTGCTGGCAATAGTAACGCGAGCCCAGATCGCCCAGTTCCTCGCCGAAAAACGTCATAAAGACGATGCTGCGCCGGGGCCTCGGGGCGAGCCGGGCGAACGCCTTCGCAATCTCAATTACGGACGAGGTGCCGCTGGCGTCGTCGTTGGCGCCGTTGAAAATGTGGTCGCCTTCACCGGTGCCGCGAACGCCCAGGTGATCGTAGTGCGCGGTGAGCACCAGGTAGGTGTCTTTCAGCGCCGGGTCGGAGCCGCGTAGAACGCCGATCACGTTGCGCAACTTGACGGGCACCGCCGCCGGCGCCGGAATGTGCACCGAGACTTTGATCTCTTCGGCAGAGGCCACGACCGCCTGGATAGCCGCGTCCCACACCGCGAGAATGGGCACCTTGGCCGCCGGCGCCGAGGTATCGCGCAATCGCGGACCGGCACTGAGCCCCCGCCCGTGCGTCCGCACTGAAAGCACCAGAGCAGGCTCCAGCCTGACTATGGCGTCGGGAATGCCGCGGGTCACCGAATACTGCGTGTCGGGTGGAATGACGAGGAGCAGCACCTTGCCGCGCACCTGGTCCGGCGTCAGCGCATCCAACGCCGCGGCGTCCGTCATGGTCGCTTTGACTGCGGGCACGTGGCTGAGATCGGCGGCGGCGGCTTCTTGCAGCCCCATCGATGCGCTTTCGGCCTTGATAACCCGGTCACCGGTTTCGAGAGTCAGTTCGAGGCCCTCCGAGTTGGGTGTGACCGAAGCATAGGGCGCCGTCTGGAAGTAGCCGTCGTCGCCGGCCGGTTCCAGGCCCGCGCGGCGAAATTCCGATGCGATGTATTCGGCCGCGATATCGAGGCCCTTCGAGGGCGTCGCCCGGCCCTCCAGCGCGTCGGAAGCGAGAAAGGAAACGTCGGCCTTCAAATCGTTGGCCGTGACTTTCGGCTGCACCTGCGCCGCTGCGCCAACCGCCGCGATGGCCGCGAAAACGGCCGCCAGAAATCTCTTCCCGTTCATTTGGCTCCTCGATGGCCCATGGGAATTCGAACCAGCACCCAGGCCACCGCCGCGAATCCCACCAGCGACAGCCACCCGCCCAGGGCCGGATAGAAGCTGAATTCGTCGGCGCCGGTCAGCAGCTTGGTGAACGAGCTGATGCCCGACAAAAACGTCACCGCCAGCAAAATGCCCACGAGGGCTTCACCGGCGATCAGCCCGGACGCCAGCAACACGCCCTTCTCTTCGATTTTCGCGCGTAAGGGGTGCCCTTGGGGCCCCGCGCGGCGCGCGGTGATCTGGTCCGCCACCCACTTCAAAACGCCGCCCACGAAGATCGCGGAAACCGTGTCGAACGGCAGGTACATGCCCACCGCGACGAGCATCGGCGAACGCGCGCCGCACATAATCAGCGCAATCCCGAAAGCCGCGCCGATGGCGATCAGCCCCCACGCCATCTGCCCGCCCACGATCCCCTTGGCCAACTGCGCCATCAGACCGGCCTGCGGCGCCGGAAGCGCGCGCCCGCCGATGCCGCCAGTCGCCAAGTTGGCCTCGTGCAGCGCCACAATCGGGAACATCAGAAACAGCGAGAGCACAATGACCGACACGATCTCCACCACCTGCATCTTCCAGGGCGTGCCGCCGAGCAGGTGCCCGGCCTTCAGGTCTTGTATCAGCGACCCGGATACCGAGCAGGCGCAGGCCACCACGCTGGCCACTCCCAGCACCGCGGCCACGCCGCTCATCCCCTTGGCGCCGATGGCCAGCATCACCAGCGCGGAAAGCACCAGCGCGGAAAGCGTCAGCCCCGAGAGCGGCTGGTTGGAGCTGCCCACCAGCCCCACCAGGTATCCGCCCACGGCGGAAAGCAGGAAACCCGCCACCGTCATGATGGCGGCGGCAATAATGGCCGCCAGCCAGCTTCCCGTGAACATGTAGTAGATGATGGTGACCGCTACCACCAGCACCGCGGTTCCGAGGGCGAGCCATTGGAACGGGATGTCGCGGTCGGTGCGCGCGATGTGGCGGCCTTCGTGCGCAGCTTTGGCCGATGCGCCGAGCGCGCCCGCGATGGATTCGACGATGGAGCCGCGCATCGAGAACAGCGTGTGGCACGCGCCCACCAGCATGGTGCCCACGGCGATGGGCCGCACGATGTTGTACCAGACCGAGTAGGAAAGCACGTCCCAGCCCGCGTTCTGCCCGGCGCCCAGCCGGTGCGGCAGGTCGGGATCGAAGAACAGCAGCAGCGGAATCAGAATCCACCACGCCAGTACGCCGCCCGATGCGTTGACCGCCGAAAGCTCCGGCCCGATGATATAGCCGATGCCGATCAGCGCGGGCGAAAGGTTGGGCGTGGACCAGTAGATCCCTCCGTTGTGGACCACGTCGCCGATAGCCTTCTTCTCGAAATCGAAATGGTGCACCACGGATCTCGGAAAGGCCAGAAACCCTTCGACGTACTCGCGGAAGATTTGCAGACCCTTGTCGGTCTTCAGGATTTGCAGCAGCCCCGCGAAGCCCATGGCCCCGAACACGTACTTGGGCGCGTCGCTGCCCTCGGCGCCGGCCTTGACCACCTCCGCGCTGGCCACGCTTTCGGGAAACGGCAGGTCGCTTTCCACGCACAGCGGCCGGCGCAGCACGATGATGAAGAAGACGCCGATCAGCCCGCCCACCAGCAGAATCGCCACGGATTGCCAATAGTGCGTCCGCAGGTCGGCCCACAAGTGTTTCCCGCCGATTTCCACCATCATGAACGCGGGGATGGTGAAGATGGCGCCGGCGACCAGGGCTTCCCCCACCGAGGCCGCCGTGCGCGTGATGTTCTGCTCCAGAATCCCGCCGCCCCAGACGCGGAACACGGCGATAGCGATAACGGCGGCCGGAATGGTAGCCGCGATGGTCTGCCCCGCCTTCATGCCCAGGTAGGCGTTAGCCGCGCCGAAGACCAGCGCCAGCACGAGGCCCAGCCCCACGGCTTTGAAGGTCATCTCGGGAGGGTCGGCGGGATGCGGCGCGTCCGGCATAAAGGGGGATGGTATCACGGGCGGACAGGGGCTTGTGACGAGAGACGAAGGTCAAGGCGTGCTAAAGTGCGGTTTGTGAGCACAGCCAACAACGTGATCGTCCGTAGCGAAAAGCCTGAAGAGCACGGCCAGATCCGTCTTGTCAACGAAGCTGCTTTTGGTCAGCCGGACGAAGCTGACCTGGTGGATAGTTTGCGCAACGAAGGGGTTGTGCTCGCCTCCTTAGTTGCCGAGCTAGAGACGCGGGTCGTGGGGCATATTCTTTTCAGCCGAATGTCGATTGAGACAAGCAGCGACCGAGTTTCGGCGGTGGCGTTGGCCCCAATGGCCGTGTTGCCGGAACAACACCACCGGGGGATTGGTGGAAAGCTGATCAAACACGGACTGGATCTGTTGCGCAGACAGGGTGAGCAAGTCGTCATCGTCGTCGGCCACCCGGATTATTATCCGCGCTTCGGCTTCTCTACTGATAAGGCCCGCTCCCTTGCGAGTCCGTTTCCTCCGGAAGTCTTCATGGCGCTTGAACTTCGGCCCAGCGCTCTTGATGGCGTTCGTGGCAAAGTCAGATACCCGGATGCATTCGGACTGTCTTAGAGGCGCCCGGCGGCGTCTTCATCCGCGTAGACGGCCACGATCTCGCCGAAATATACCCGGTGATAATCTCCCTGGGCGTAGAATTCGTCTTCGACGGCCTGTGCCAGCGTGTCCGGCGCGAGGTCGTTGCGGTGAAGCGTCCGGCACTCGTAGTGCAGCACGCATTCCCGGATGATGGGGGCGTGCACCTGCCGGCTCCGAACCGGCGTCAGGTGTCTTTCCAGGAACTTGTCGTGATCTCTGCCGGACACCGCGCCGCAGTGGGCCACGGCTTCGGCCAGTTCGCGGGGCGCGACGTTGACCGTGAAATCGCCGGCGGCTTCCTCCAGGCGGGTGTAGGAGTAGCGCGAGTGCCTCACCAGTACCAGAAAGACCGGCCGCGACCAGATGGAGCCGATGGTTCCCCAGCCGATGGTCATGACGTTGGGCTTGCCGTCCGCGCCGGCGGTCACCAGCAGGAGCCCATCCTCGCGCATGCGGCGCATGGTTTGAGCGAAGTAATCCGTATAACGAACCGCTGCTTTAGGCATGATTCCGACCTCGATTCTGGCGCTTGATAGGGGTCACACCATCAGAGACCAGCGCCAGCAGGAGCCCCAGCCCCACGGCTCTGAAGGTCATTTCGGGTGGATCGGCGGGCTGCTTCGTCTCCCCCATAAAGGAGGATAGTACCACGGGCGGGCAAGGGCGAGGTTCGTACTGGAACCAGCCCCTTACCCACAGAACTTTCAATAACCTGGCCCCTATGGCACACTCGAATTGGGTCCGAACACCGTGAAATCTACATGGAATCGACAGACATTGCGCCCGGAACTGCCACGCCGGTCGATAGAGCAGGCCGATTTCGCCGAGATCGGCAAAAAGCAGAGCGCTGATGCGATCCGCGCCAGAGCCAACAGGCTATACATGGTGGGAGAGATGGCGCGGGCGGCGCAGCTACTCATGAAACTCAAAGGGCAATCGAGTCAGGCATGATTCCGGCATCGATTCGGGCGCTGACGGCGGGGTCATACTAACAGACCGGTGACGGCGATGGCCGCCCCCGCGATTCCGGCCACGATTCCGATTACCGGGAACAAGCGCTTGCGCGAGATGAAATACAAGGAGCTCAGAACCAGGGCGATTTCGAGCAGCCCTTCGCCCAAGTCGTAGCGCAGGGCGCGGTGTTCGGCGGCTTCGGCCGCACCGTCGTCCCGCTCCGCTTCTTCCTGGATCTTCTTGCCGCGCGCGTCATAGTCCTTCTCTTGCGCGGCGTACTTGGCGACCAGCTTTTCGGTGGCATCGCCCTTGGCGCCGAGTGCGCCCACGAGGCTCTCGCCGAGCTCCAGGTTGTGATACTTCACGCGGGTGGACTGGTAGTGCGCCCAGGCGTCGTTGGCCGAGGATTTCTGCATGATGGCCTCCGTGTGGGTGCGGTGCGATGCAATCGAGACAATGGCCAACGCCACCGCCAGCAGGGCCGCCAGGACGCCGACGCGTTGTCCCGCCGGATCTATAGCGTGTTCGCTTTCGTGGTGAATCTCGAGTTCAGGCATAAGTGTATTCCTTGTATTATCTCAAGAAGGAGTCTGTTATGCGAAACGATCCACTGCGCCGCCGCTTCGTGCTGGGGCTGGTCCCCGCGGCGGCGGCCGCGGCCGCGGCTCAACCGGGCCGTCCGGCCACGGCCACCGGCCAGGCCGGTTTCAACGTCCGCGACCATGGCGCCGCCGGCGACGGCACACATCTCGACACCAGGGCGATCCAGGAGGCCATCGACGCCTGCGCGCGGGCGGGCGGAGGGACGGTCCTCGTTCCCGCGGGCGCTTATCTCTCCGGTACCATCGTGCTGAAGAGCCGCGTGACGCTCCATCTGGATGCCGGCGCGGTGCTGCTCGGCAGCCGGGACTTGCGGGACTATCCATCCTTCGTCCCCGCCTTGCGCTCATTCTCCGACACCTACACCGAGAAGAGCCTCATCTACGCGGAAGGCCTGCAGGACATCGGCATATGCGGGCGCGGCGTCATCGACGGGCAGGGCGCCGCTTTCAAAGGTGCGTACAAAGTGCGGCCCTACATGATGCGTTTCGTGAGCTGCCGCAATGTTTCGGTGACGGATGTCAGTATCAAGGATTCGCCCATGTGGGTGCAGCACTACCTGGCCTGCGAAGAAGTGGAAATCCGCGGCATCGGCGTCCATAGCCGCGTGAACGTCAACAACGACGGTATCGACATCGACGGCTGCCAGCGCGTGCGCATCTCCGACTGCGAAATCTCTTCCGGCGACGACGCCATCGTGTTGAAGGCCACCGCGGACCGCCCCTCGAAAGACGTGGTCATCGCCAACTGTGTGTTGAGCACCGCGTGCAACGCCCTCAAGCTGGGCACCGAATCGAACGGCGGCTTCGAGAACATCGCCATCTCGAATTGCACCATCTACGACACTCGCCTGGCCGGCATCGCGCTCGAAATGGTGGATGGTGGAGTGCTCGACCGGGTCAACATTTCCAACATCGTCATGAACGGGGTGACGACGCCGGTTTTCATCCGTCTCGGCGACCGCGCACGGCCGATCACCGAGGGTGGCGCGCGCCCGCCGGTGGGGAAGTTGCGCGACGTTTCGATCGCCAACGTGCAGGCCGCGGGCGCCGGCGCTGTGGGATGCGCCATTGCGGGACTTCCCGGCCATGCCATTGAAAACGTCGTTCTGGAGAATCTGCGCCTGACGTTCGCCGGAGGCGGCAAGCGGGCGGACGCCCGCCGCGAGATCCCCGAGAACGCCGCCAAATATCCCGAGCACAGCATGTTCGGCACGCTGCCGGCGTATGGATTCTATTGCCGCCACGTGAAGGGGCTGAGCCTGCGCAACATCGAGACAGCTTTCCTCCAGGACGACGAGCGCCCGGCGCTGGTTTGTGACGACGTGGAAGGTCTCGAAGTGGCGGGATCGGCTCTGGCGGGCGCGGTGCGCCTGAAACAGGTGAGAGATGCCTTCGTGCACGGCTGCCGCGCGCCCGGACGCGTCCAGACCTGGATGGAAGTGTCGGGCAACCAGAGCGAGCGTATCAGCGTGATGGGCAACGACCTGGGCAACGCGGGTAAAGCGGTCGATATAGCAGGCGATGTCGCCAAGGATGCGGTGTTCGTGAACGGCAACCGCATTCAGGGGGGGTAGAGGCCCGCTCAGCCGCGCCGCAGCCTTTGCGCCGCCGGCCGTGACTCCTCATTCGGAGGCCACAGGGCTTCGCGCGCTATGCCTACTGGAAGCCTCACCGGCACGAAGTATTCAGCCGGGTAGAGGTAGTCCTCCCCCGATTCATCGATCACTCGTACATAGCCGTCCCGCGCCGCCGACCGGTCGGGCAGAACCCGATACACCTTCCGGGGTTCCAAATCGTCCGAACCCTCGCTGCGGATGCACAGCACGAACCTTGGTTGTAGCTTCTCAACTCTCATAATCTCGCATCCTGCTCCATTGTATTGCCGTAAGACCGCTCCGCGCCGACGTGGCGCAGACTCTCAGTCTGCCGCGTCCCGACTCATCGGGACGCGCTTTGGTGCACCCCTTGCGTGGCCACTTACAGCCTCCCCCACTTCCGGGCCGCATCCCGGCACCATCCCAGGTTCTCCCAGGGCGTCGGCAGCGGAGTGGTGCAGCTCGAGGCAAAAATGAAATGACGCCTGTCCCCCATGGACGCGAACAATCCGCGGACATATTCATGCAGGCGGCTCTCCGCGTTTTCCACGATCTCCAGGTGAGGCGCGTCCATGCCGCCGTTTACGGTGAAGCGGTCATACCCCGTCATGCGGCGGGCCTCCGCTAGCGGCACGTTGCCCATGGGAGGCGGCGTGAGCCCTTCCAAGCAGTCCACGCGAGACTCTCCCACCAGCGGCATCAGCGCCCGGTTGCGCCCGCAGGCGTGGACCACGAAAATCTTGTTCCGGCGGTGAATGATTTCGGCCGCGCGCGTGAAAAAGCTGTGGCAGAAATCCTTATAGAAACGGGGTGAATAGAAAGCCGAATCCAGGTTGTCGAGCGCGATGAAAACCTGCGCGTCGGAGTTATCCACCGTGCTTTCCAGCAGCCGAAGGGCCTTCTGTTCATGGATGCGGGCCAGCGCCTGCATCTCCGCCGGGTGATCCGCCACCCACAGGCTGGCGTTTTCCGGGCCGGCCAGCCAGTGCAGGGCCTTAAGGGGCGATTGCGTGATGTGCGCCATCATCACGCCGTCATCGCCCACGCGCTCCACCCAACGATGAAATTCGGCGGCGTCGAAGGCGTATTCTCGGGCTTCCAGCAGAAAGCGGATGGATCGATACTCGCTCCAGTCCTTCCACCAGTGCTCGGATTCAAAATCGGCGCCGGCCTGCTCGGTCAGGGTCCAGGTTTGAGTGAGCGTCCCGTAAGGCGTCGCGAATCTGCGCCGCCGTTGACTGGTGTGGGGAGGGTAGCGATTGAAGGCGGTCACCAGCGGACGGTCATAGGAGCTGTCGCCGCTGTACTCTTCGGAGAACTCGCCGGCGGTATAAACCTCGCGCGTGGCGTGCTCCGTGTCCCATCGCGCCAGGATGTCCGCGCCCAGCGCGCGCAAGGCATCGAACGGATGTTGCGCGCCCTCGAGCGCAAGCGGCAGCGTGCCGGTGGCGAGGCGGTTGTAGAACCAGTAATAGAGATTGGGGCAAAAGGGGACCGTGTCCGGCCGCTCGCCGTGAAATGCGGCCAGGATGCGCTGCTTTCCGGTCATGAACCCAGTGTAATGCGCCGCGCATAGTGCTACTATGTTTTGAGACGTGCTACGCACCCTGCGAATTTGCGCGCTGTGCCTGGCGGCGGCCCTGCCCGGTTTCGCCGAAACCGGAGTTTCGGGCCGGGTATTGGACCCTGCCGGAGAAGTTGTGCCCGGCGCGGCGGTGGAACTGCGGCTGGCGTCGTCGGGCGCCGTGGTCGCCGGTACGACCACCGACGGGCAAGGCGGGTACCGATTCGCCGCTCCGCCCGGTGCTTACAATCTGGCGATTCAGGCGCAGGGTTTCGCTCCGGCCGTGTGCAAGGCCAGCATCGCTGCGGGCGGGATAACCAGCCTCGATCTGCGATTCGAAAAGATTGCCGCGCAGAGGTCCAGCATCGTGATCACCGCCCAGACCACCGAGCCGGCTCTGGATCTGCGGAATGCCGAGGTGTTCAATCGCACCCTGTTCACGCGCGACGATCAGGTGTTCCAACAGCTCGACGCCGGCATCGACGCCGGCCAGCACGAAGGCGGCGGCAAATCGCTCGAATTTCGCCGTTTCGGTTTCAATCTCGATCATGGCGGAGAGAACGGCGGCTTGAAGGTCATGGTGGACGACGTGCAACAGAACCAGGGAACGCAAGGGCACGGACAGGGCTACCTGGGCTCGTTGAAGGCGCTGACGCCCGAATTGATCCAGGAAGTCACCATCATTAACGGCCCATTCAGCGCGGAGTATGGCGATTTCAGCGGCTTGGGCGTGGTGCAAATACGCCAGCGTGAGTCGCTGCCGGACGTGCTGACCCTGCGCGCGGAGGGCGGCAACTTCGATACCAGCCGCGGCTTTCTGGCTTACAGTCCGGATGTCCCCACCGTCGATTCCTACTTCGCCTATGACGGTTCCTATACCGACGGACCGTTTCTGAATCCGCTCCGCTACCGCCGCGACAATGTGAACGCCAACTTCACCAAGACGCTGGGCGCGGACCAGAAACTCGGGTTCCGGTTCCTGTTCGGCCGCAACAATTTTTATTCTTCCGGCCAGATTCCGCTCGACCTGGTGGCCGCCGGCCTCCTCGACCGCTTCGGGTACATCGACCCCACCGACGGCGGGCACGTGGTACTGGGCACGCTGTCGTCTTACTACAGCAAGACCTTCCACGACGCAGGCACGCTGCGGGCCGACGCCTTCCTCTCGCGATCACTCTTCGATCTCTACTCCAACTTCACGTTCTACTTGAACGACCCCGTCAATGGCGATGCCATCCAGCAGCACGATTCGCGCCTGGCGCAGGGCGCGAACGCCCA
>Ga0181536_10005906_pt1 | contig 12422 bp, 7 predicted proteins | sample PEATcosm2014_Bin_41_FD_121105 | JGI IMG/M metagenome (GOLD analysis project Ga0181536, IMG submission 121105) | Peatland microbial communities from MTU Mesocosm Facility, Houghton, MI, USA - PEATcosm2014_Bin17_60_metaG | ecosystem: Environmental > Terrestrial > Soil > Wetlands > Peat | place...
GATTCGATGGCGGCGATTTTGAGAGCCGAGCCGGATCTGACGCAGGCGCCGGAGAGGACGCGGCGGCTGCTGCGGGCTTGTCTTCAAAAGGATCCGAAAAACCGACTGCGCGATATTTCCGACGCGAAATTGCTGCTGGATGATGTGGGGCAGGCGGTTCCGCCTGCCGAGCAGGCTGGAAGCCCGCTCCACAAGGGATTGATCGCTGCGGTTGCTTTCCTGACGCTGATTGTGGCTGGGCTGGCCTTCATCCATTTCCGCGAAAAGCCGCCGGTCGCCCAGAGCCTGCGCTATGAGATTGCGCCGCCGGGGGCTACACCCGCCCTGTATCCGGCGTTGTCGCCGGATGGGCGCTACTTTGCATTCGTGGCCAATGATGGCGGACCGGACCAGTTGTGGGTCCGCGCCATGGATACGCTCGAATCGCGAGCACTGCCTGGCACCGACGGAGCGGCCTACCCGTTCTGGTCGCCCGACGGCGCCTATCTGGGATTCTTCACGGAACGCAAGCTCAAGAAAATCGCCGTAGCGGGCGGTCCGCCCCAGACCTTGTGCGACGCTACCGGCAGCCGCGGCGGCACATGGAATCGTGATGGCGTGATTCTGTTCTCGCCGGGTCCGGCCAGCCCGATCTTCCGCGTATCCGCCACCGGAGGCATTCCGGTTCCGGTAACCAAACTCGCCGGGAACGGCGGCACTGCCGCAGGGAACCGATTCCCGGTCTTCCTGCCCGACGGCGCGCACTTCCTCTACCATTCGGGATCGGATAAGCCGGACGAGTCCGGCGTTTTCGCTGGATCTCTCAACGGATCCGCTGCCGTGAAAGTACTGCCCGACAACACCAACGCGCTTTATGTGCCGTCTGCAGCGCCGGGTGGCACTGCGCACATCCTTTTCCGGCGTGAGAACACACTCATGGCGCTTCCCTTCGATGCGATAAGCCTGAAGGCCACAGGAGAGATGTTCCCGGTCGCCGAACAGGTGCCAAACAGCGTGAACGCCGGATTCGGAGCATTCACCGCCTCGGCGAATGGCATCCTGGCATTCCGCTCGGGCGACGAGGCTTCCGCTCGTGAACTAATCTGGATGGATCGAACCGGTAAACGTCTCGGCACCGCCTCCGGCAAGCCCGGTGACTTCCGTACAATTAGCATTTCACCGGACGAAAAGACCGTGGCATTACAGATCGGAGACCCCACCTCTCATTCCGACATCTGGTTGCAGGATTTGGAGCGAGGCGTTCTCTCCCGGTTTACCTTCGGTCCCGGAGTCAGCCGAAACGCGACATGGTCTCCGGACGGCAGCCGTCTCATCTTTGCGCTGTTGGCTTCGGACGCGTTTTCCGCCGACATCTACCAGAAGGCCGCGGGCGGGAACGGTCAGGAAGAACTGCTGGTCCATTCAGGCATCAACGGGTACCCGTCAGACTGGTCGCAAGACGGGAAATGGATCGTTTACCAGCAGACTGTCCAGAAGACAGGGACGGATTTGTGGCTCCTGCCCCTGGACGGCGACCGCAAGCCGGTACCGTACCTGCAGACTCCTTTTAACGAGCAGAACGCGCGCTTCTCCCCGGATGGAAAGTGGATGGCGTATCAATCCAACGAGTCCGGCCGGTTCCAGATTTACGTGCAGTCGGTTCCGGCCAGCGGGACCAAATACCAGATCTCGGCATCGGGCGGCACCGGACCCCAGTGGCGGCGAGACGGCAAAGAGCTGTTCTACATTTCGACCGACCGAAAGCTGATGGCCGTGCCGATGAAGCTGGGCGCGACGGTTGAAGCGGGCACGCCGCAGGCGCTTTTCCCCCTGCCCCCGACGGGGAACAACGTTTATGCGCCGCTGCGCGACGGCCAGCGTTTTCTGGTAACTGTCGCCGCGGGCGGCGACGCCGCCGCCATCCCGGCGACCACCGTCGTCACCAACTGGGAACGTTCCCTCGCGCCGCAAGGGCGCTGATCCTGCGCTCTCGCGCGAACGTGATCACCAACCTGGAGCAGGCCGCGCCCGGCAGTGAGCCCACTCCATAACTGGTATCCTCGGGTCATGAAGTATCCCAGCCTCGCCGAGCTAACCGAGCTTACGCCTGACGAACGCCTGCGGCTGATCGAGGATGTCTGGGAAACGCTGGCCTCAGATTCGGATTCTCTGCCTCTCAGTGACGACCACAGGCGAGAGATCGATCTGCGGCTTGAGGCTCTTCGGAGGAGCAGCGACCGAGGCTCGGCGTGGCCCGACGTCAGGGAGCGAATCGCCGGGAGGAAATGAACCAGAATTGCTCACCGATCCGGACGCCTGCTTTTCCCGGATCGCCCGGAGGCCTGCTGCATTTCCGACCGTTCGCGGGCCCGTGCGCCGCGCGCTGCTCAGGCGTTTTCCTTACTGCGTTTATTTCGTCGAAGGAAGGGCGGAGGTTTTAGTGATCGCCGTCCTCCACGGCAGCCGGCATCCCGCAGCATTGCGAAGAAGGGCTTGACCGCGTCCCGCGCACTGCCGACGGATGCGTCGCCATGCCGCCGGCGTGAACATCGTCCGCTCCCTTACGGTCGCGTTTCGGTAAAGGCAAAATGTTACCGAACCGCGACCGTGAGGGAGTCGGACATAAATTAAATTCCTTCGCCTTCGAGCAGTTGTTCCTTGTGGCCGATCAGCACGCCGCGCCGCTCCAGCAGATTAACCGCTTCGTGCGTCGCCATCTTCCGCGCATCAATCGCATGGGGAGTTTCGCTGGTGACAATCACGATCAGTCCGGCCGCCCTGGCCAGGTTCAACGCGCCGACATCGGCCGCGCCGACCGCCGCCACCAGCGCGCCGCGGTCGAATAGTTCGCGCTCGAGCAGCAGCGCCGCTTCGGCGTCGTCCACCAGCACCGCCGCCGCGCGGTTTCCGAAACGCGTCGCGCGATCGGATGCCGACACCTGGCCGCGCGTCTCTTCCCGGCCTTCGACATCCACGATCATGCCCGCGCCCAGCGTTTCGTTGGACAGCGGATCGATCACGATGAATGCGCCGGTGATGCGGTTCGTCGTATAAGGATCGAAGAACAGCGGGCGGTGCGTCTCCACCGAGATTTCGCCGATTTCGTTCAGCTCCAGACGCTGCGCCGGGACATGCTCCAGCGTGTTCACGTCCACCCGATGGTTGATACTGCGAATGGCCGCGCGCACCTGATGCGCTGTGTGCTTGATGAAGTAGCTGCGCCCCGGTTCGAGCGGCTTGGCGTTCATCCACACGGCGTTGGCGCGGAAGCGGCGGGCCACATGCGGGGAGTTCAGCGCCGGAACGATCATGTCGCCCCGGCTGATGTCGATTTCGTCGGCGAGGCAGAGCGTGATCGACTGCGGCGCCTGCGCCACTTTCAGATCGCCGTCGTAAGTTACGATGCGCTCGATGCGCGAGTGCCGCCGCGAGGGCAGCGCCAGCACCAGATCGCCCTGGCGCAGCGTGCCCGAAGCCAGCTGACCCGCATAGCCGCGGAAGTCCAGGTTCGGCCGCTGCACGTATTGCACCGGGAAGCGCGCGGGTAGATCTTCCGGCCCGGCGTCCGCCGGAACGTCTTCGAGCCAGGAGAGCAGCGCCGGTCCGTCGTACCAGGGCGTGCGTTCGCTCTTCGTGACCACGTTGTCGCCGTCGCGCGCGCTGATGGGAATGAACAACGCGTCCGGCGCGCCGATGCGATGCAGGAAGGAAGTGAATTCGTCGCGAATGGAATTGTAGACGGCCTCATTGAAATCGACCAGGTCCATTTTGTTGATGGTCACGACAAAATGTTTGATGCCCAGCAGATTGGCGATGAACGCGTGGCGGCGCGACTGGCGCAGCACGCCGTTGCGCGCGTCGATCAGGATGATGGCGAGGTCGGCGGTGGATGCGCCCGTCGCCATATTGCGCGTGTACTGCTCGTGGCCCGGCGTATCCGCGATGATGAACTTGCGCTTCGGCGTCGAGAAGTAGCGGTAAGCGACGTCGATCGTGATGCCCTGCTCGCGCTCGGCGCGCAGGCCGTCGGTGAGCAGTGAGAGGTCGATATGCCCGCCGATACCGCCGTTGGCCGAAGCTTTGACGACACTGGCGAGCTGGTCCTCATAGACGCCTTTGGAATCGTAGAGCAGGCGGCCGATCAGCGTGCTCTTGCCGTCGTCGACGCTGCCGGCGGTCGAGAAGCGCAGCAGACTCACCTTAGAAGTAGCCCTCGCGCTTCTTGATCTCCATCGAGCCTTCCTGATCGTGATCGATCACGCGATTCTCGCGCTCCGACCGCCGCACCAGTTTCATCTCGTCGATGATCTTCTCGATGGTGTCCGCGTCCGACCGGATGGCACCGGTGCAGGGGCTGCAGCCAAGCGAGCGCATGCGGCACATCACCATCTGCGGCTGTTCGCCGGGCAGCAGCATGAACTCCTGTTCGACCGGAATCAGCGCGCCGCCGCGCACGACCATCGGCCGCGGCTTGGCGTAATACATCGGCACGATCGGAATGTTTTCGCGCGCGATGTATTGCCACACGTCGAGCTCGGTCCAGTTCGAAAGGGGAAACACGCGAATGTGCTGGCCTTTGTCCACGCGCGAATTGAAAACGTTCCACAACTCGGGACGCTGATTTTTCGGGTCCCACTGGCCGAACTCATCGCGGAAAGAATACACGCGTTCCTTGGCCCGCGACTTTTCCTCGTCCCGTCGAGCCCCGCCGAATGCGGCATCGTAACCGCCCGCCGCCAGCGCATCGAGCAGTGCCCGGGTCTTCAGCAGCCCGCAGCATTTCTGGGTCCCGATGCGCAGGGGATTGGCGCCGTCATCGATGGCCTGCTGGTTGGTATGAACGATCAGGTTGGCGCCGATGGATTTGGTGAACTCGTCCCGGAACTCGATCATTTCACGAAACTTATACGTCGTGTCGATATGCAGCAGCGGGAAGGGAATGCGGCCCGGATGGAACGCCTTCTGGGCCAGGCGCACCATGCAGGAGGAGTCCTTGCCGATCGAATACAGCATGACCGGATTGGCAAACTCTGCGGCAACTTCGCGAATAATGTGAATGCTCTCGGCTTCGAGAAGGTCTAAATGGTCCACGGAGACTTCTGTTGTATTACCAGGATACCAGAGCAACTTGATCGGGATTCAGGGAGTAGCCGGACGCCAGCGCCAGGCAAGCACCAAAGCGAGCAGGAACAGGACAACCGTCAAAACCGCGCTGGCTGGCGAGGGGACGAGGAATAGGTTGGTGAACGTGGCGCCAACCATCACGGCCGCGATCACCAAAGCCGCCCAGAACCGGAGTCGCGGGATCAGAACGACCAGCCCTCCCGCAGTTTCCAGGGCGCCGGTGAAATACATGAACCACATCCCGATTCCGAGCTTTTCGAAAAGCGGCACCATCGAAGGATGGCCGATCAACTTGAGCACGCCGGCAAGCAGAAAGATCGCCGCCAATAGAATCGCCAGAATCCACTCAACCACTTTTCCGCGAGATCGCACGGGTACTCACGAACAAAGATGCGAAACGTGACTGCGCGGATTCAGCGACGTGCTTTAGCCGGATTTTAATAAAAACCGTCTAAGATGGTCTTTCAGTATGACCCGCCGGTTCCTGCTCTGGTTCCTCCTCAGTCTGACGCCGCTTTTCGCGCAGGATATTAAGCCTCTCACCATTCTTCATTCCAACGACCTCCATGCGCATCTGCTGCCGGACGAGCATGGCAACGGCGGCTTCGCGCGTCTCGCCACGGCGGTTCGTCAGGAAAAGATGAACTGCGCGGCCTGCCTGTATCTGAATGCCGGCGATCTCGTCCAGGGAACCCCCGTGTCCACGCTGTTCCAGGGAAAGCCGGTTTTCGAGATCGCCAATCTGCTCGGTTTCGACGCCTCCACTCTCGGTAATCATGAGTTCGATTACACGTGGCGGGGCGTCCAGCAGTTTGTGAAGATCGCGCATTATCCGCTGCTCTCGGCGAACGTCGTGGATGCGAACGGCAAATCGATCACGGGCCAGCCGTATGTCATCAAGAATGTCGGCGGCATCCGCGTGGCGATTATCGGCGTGGTTCTGAGCGATCTGGTGGGGAACTTCATTTCGCCTCCCGAGATCGGCCCCTGGAAGGTGCTCCCGGTGCTCGATACGGTGCGGAAATACGCCGCGGAACTGCGCGATCGCTCCGATCTGATCGTCGTCCTCGGCCACATTCACGACAAAGAGGAAGTGGCGGAGATTCTGAAGCAGATCCCCGAAGTGTCGGTGGTCGTCGCCGGCCACACGCACGTGGCTTATCCGGAGATGATGAACGTCGACGGTCGAGTCGCGGTCCTCGTGAACAGCTATGCGGATCAGCTCGGCCGCCTGGATCTGCAAGTGGACATCGCCGCCAAGAAGCTGCGTTCGGCGGACTGGAAAAAGATTCCGATCGAAGCGAAGCTCGCGCCGGCTCCCGATGTCGAGCGGCTCGTGAACTTCTGGGAAGCGAAGGTCAGGCCGCTCGTCGACGTTCCGATCGGCGAATCCACGAAGGCCCTGACCCGCACCGATCCGGAACTCCGCACGATGATCGAGACGGCAATGGCGGAGCAGACCGGCGCCGATATCGCGTGGATCGACACGGGAAATATTCGCGACGGCTTGCCGGAAGGGCGGATTCTCGCCCGCGTCATCTGGAATATGCTTCCGTTCGACAACTACATCGTCACCGGAAAATTCAAGGGCAGCCAGCTGCCGAAATCGATTACCGACCGGTATCCGGTGCAACCGGACCGCGTGTATACCGTCGCCACCACCGATTTCACAGCTGACAACCAGGCCGCGAAAAACCAGCTCGATACGACCGGAATGGTGTTCCCGAAGACCGGGCCGTTGCAGCGCGATGCGGTGATCGCCTGGGTGAAGAAGAAAGGGAAGGTGCCGGCGGAAGCGGCCAGTCACGCCGTCGCGGGTGTGGTTATGACGCCGCGATGGGCGTGGCTTGCGGCCATGATGCAGACTTACACCGCGAGAAACATGGTGCATTCTGCAAGTTGATGCAGCTGTATAGCAACGACGATCAAAGTTGATTTCTAACCGCTGCGGCCCTTGTCGCTGGTAATCGGGTCAACTTCCTGGAATGGGACTTGGGAGGCGCATGACTGAAAGACCGGATAACTGACGGAATGCCGGTTTTCAGGACCTAAGTCCTCAGTCCTCTCTGATCGGGTAAAGTCTGATCTGACAGACAGACGCCGCTCGCTGGCAGCACAAAACTCAGCCCGCACGAAATCCTCGCGCGCATCGTGCGCGTGAATGGTGGCAGTGAACGTTAATGAGAAAGGGTTGCCATGCGTTTATTGTTCGCAGCTTGTTAGTGAAATCATCTCCAATCTACATTCGCCGCAAGACACGCACCGTATACTAGGTCCCATCGGACCGCTCACGAAAGGCGGCCCGCAGGAGGCTTGGACCATGAGGGTTCTCCGCGCGCACAGTAGGAATTGGACCCTGGCTCTTTCGACGTTTTTTGCCGCGATCGCCTCCCTCGCGCCCGCCGCGCAAGCCCGCATCAGTCGCATCACCATCACCAGCAACGAGCCTGCCTACGGCGGCGCATCGTTCGGCACAGTGGGCGCCTACCGCCTCGTGACCGGCATCGCCTACGGCGAAGTGGATCCCAAGGACCGCCGCAACGCGCTCATCCAGGACATCGAACTTGCGCCGCGCAACGCGAAGGGCATGGTGGAGTACTCGACCCCGTTCCAGTTGCTGATGCCGGCCGATGCGAGCAAGGGCAACCGGACGATGCTGTTTGAGATCGTGAATCGCGGGCGGCTGCTCGATCTCACGTACTTCAACATTGGCGTCACAAACAACGCGCCTGCGGGCGATGGGTTCCTTGAGAACCAGGGCTTCACTGCGTTGTGGGCAGGCTGGCAGGCCGACATGGTGATTCCCGCGGTGGCGCCCACGCCCGGGCGGCCGGGCGCTCTGCTCGGCATGACGGCGCCCGTGGCCACCAGCAAAGGTCAAGTGATCACCGGGCCGGTGCGGGCGGAGTGGATCCTGAGCGAACCCGATTCCACGCGGAACATTTCTTTTCCCGACACGAACCTGATTACGCCGGGGTATCCGACGGCCTCGCTCGATAACAAGGGCCTGACGATGACGGCGCGCGTGACGCAGTACGGGCCGCGCTCCGTGATTCCGATCGATCAATGGGCGTTTGCCGATTGCTCGGCGACGCCCTTCCCGGGCAAGCCAGACCCGCTCAAAGTTTGCATGAAGAACGGATTCGATACGAACCACATTTACGAGCTGGTGTATGTGGGCAAAAACCCGATCGTGATGGGCCTGGGACTGGCGGCCATCCGCGACCTGGGAGCGTTCTTTCACAACGCCGCGAAGGATGACAACGGCACGGCGAATCCGGTGGCGGGCGAGATCCGGCACACGCTGATCAACGGCATTTCGCAGAGCGGCCGCGTGCTGCGGACGTTTTTGCAGTTGGGCTTCAATGAAGACGAACAGGGACATATTGTGTACGATGGCGCGAATCCGCACATCGCCGTGGCCGGCAATTTCATCAACTTCCGCTTCGCGCAGCCGGCGCGGCTGGCGGGCACGCAACACATGGAAGCACAATATCCGGGCTCAGAATTTCCGGTGACCTACGGCAGCGTGACCGATTCGCTCACCGGAAAAACGAGCGGCATTCTGGACCGCTGTGCGAAGACCAACACGTGCCCGAAGATCATGCACACGATGACGGACACGGAATACTGGCAGTCGTCCGGACGCGCGGTGACCACCGATGCGATGGGCAAGCGCGATATCGAGATCCCGGCGAACGTCCGCATCTACCAGCTTTCGAGCAACCACCATGGCGGCCGGAGCCCTGTGGCCGCGCTGCCGGCGGCGGCGCCCAAAGGCTGCGAGCAACTGCCGAATACGAATTCGTACACGTACAACCTGCGCGCACTCTTGGTCTCGCTTCAACAGTGGGTGGCCGATGGCACGGCGCCGCCGCCCAGCCGCTATTCGCGCGTATCGGACAACACGCTGGTGCCGCTCAAAGAGCTGACGTTCCCGAAGATCCCGAATGCGTCCGGGCCGCTCGGCGTGCCGGGCGTGAGCGGACCGGAAGGCGTCTTCAACACGCGCTTCCTTTATGACCGGGGGCCGCGCTTCAACGCGATGGAGGCGTCGGGCTTGGTGGATAAAGAGCCACCGGTGCGCGGCAAGCAGTATCCGTCGCTGGTGCCGCGCGTCGATGCCGATGGCAATGATGTCGCGGGTCTGCGCTCGCACATTCTGCAGGCGCCGCTCGGGACTTACACGGGCTGGAACGTGCGCGTGGCGGGCTTCAGCCAGGGCGATTCGTGCGATCTGGTTGGGGCCTATATCCCATTCTCGATTCTGGCAAGCGATCGCCAAGCGAACGGCGATACGCGCCTCTCCTTGCAGGAACGTTACACCGATACAGACGGGTACGTAAAGGCGGTGACGACGGCCGTGAACGCGTTAGTGGCCGATCACCTGATGCTTCCCTCCGACGCAGCTGGTGCGATCAGCAACGCGGCGAACCGGTTCAAGGAAGCAGCGAAGGGAAAACTGCCCTGAAGCGCTTCGGCATTAACCGCCTCTAGGGAAAGTAAGCTCATTTGAGCGTAGCCCTGCGAATCTTCAATAACGTCCCTTATTGGAGCGGGTTAGCTAGATAGCGGATGTATGGTCCGGTGCTCTTCCATAATGTGTTTTTATCGCCCAGCCCTGACGCCAAAGAAAAATTAATTGACGGAATGCCGGTCGCACGTTGTGCGCCGGGGTAAACCGGCATGTTGTAGGGGATGAAAGAGCCCTGCGGGAAAGGAGAAAGCGAATCCATCCTGGCCCCGAGTCTTGCGGCGGGCATCGCGAGGTGTCAATCGAAGCGTAGACAGGGGTATTGGTGGGCCGGGCTATTGAGCTTCGAAAAACCGCAATCAGGACGCCGACTTGTTAACGTGCAAAGGAAGGCAAAACAACTGGCCGCGTTAGACGCGAGTGGTCAGTCGGTCCTGCGTAGTCGTAGAACCCGCGCACGCTGAGAAACAACATGCACGAGAACCGGGAGACCTCCGGAATGTCTCGGTCGAACCAGAGCCGAGACCGGTCCGTAAAGGTGCAGAACCGCAATGCGGACACGCACGTTTCGGAGGAGTCGGACTGCGCCACAGTACCGATGAACCAGTCGAACAAAGGAGAGCAATCTTCGGCGGAGATTGGGGAGGGAAGGTCGCAGGCCAAGGAGAACATCGTTCAGTCCGGCACGAGCCCAACACAGAGTGGGGAACGAGTGTCACAGGGATTGAGCGGTGTGCGGGAAGCAGCAAAGGAAGGGAAGCAGGAACGGTTCACCGCTTTACTTCACCATCTGAGCATCACTCTGCTTCGGGACAGCTTTTACGCATTAAAGCGGCAGGCTGCGCCGGGAGTGGATGGTGTGACGTGGCAGGAGTACGAGACCGGGCTGGAGGATCGGCTTGCCGATCTGCACGGCCGGGTACACCGGGGAGCGTATCGGGCACAGCCCTCGCGGAGAGTCTACATACCGAAGGCCGACGGACGGCAGCGTCCGTTGGGCATCGCGGCTCTGGAGGACAAGATTGTTCAACAGGCCGTGGTGACCATCCTCAATCAGATTTACGAGGTGGACTTCCGGGGCTTTTCGTATGGGTTCCGGCCCGGTCGCGGACCGCATCAGGCGCTGGACGCGCTGAGTGTGGGAATCCAGCGGAAGCGAGTGAACTGGGTGCTTGACGCGGACATTCGGGGCTTCTTTGACAACATGAGCCACGAATGGATCGTGAAATTTGTCGAGCACCGCGTGGCCGATCCCCGCATACTCCGCCTCATTCAGAAATGGCTGAAGGCAGGGGTGTCGGAAGACAGCCAATGGTCGGAGACGAAGGTGGGAACGCCGCAGGGGGCAGTGGTTTCTCCGCTGCTTGCGAACGTGTACCTGCACTATGTATTCGATCTGTGGGTAGAAGTCTGGCGCAGGAAAGTGGCTAGAGGCGATGTGATTGTCGACCGCTATGCCGACGATCTTGTGGTGGGCTTCGAAAACCGGGCGGACGCTGAGCGGTTCCTGAGAGCATTCGGGGAACGGCTGGCGAAGTTCGGACTGGAAATACATCCGGAGAAGACGCGACTGATCGAGTTCGGGCGGTTCGCCGCTCAGGACCGGCAGCAGCGTGGCGAGGGAAAGCCGGAGACCTTTACGTTTCTGGGCTTCACGCATTACTGCGGGAAGCGCCGGAGCAACGGGGCCTTCATCGTCTGGCGAAAGACGGCGAAGAAGCGGCTGGTGGCGAAGCTGTCTGCGATTAAAGCAGAACTGCGCCGTCGGATGCACGAGCCGGTCAAGTCAGTCGGGGAATGGTTAAAGAAGGTTGTCATGGGCTATTACCAATACCACGCGGTACCGGACAATCTCGACCGGCTGCGTATTTTCGGGCGACGTCTGGAACGACTGTGGTGGCGGATTCTGCGCCGCCGCAGCCAGAGAGGCGACGTGCCGTTTGATCGGGTAAAACCGATCTTCGAACGATCCATTCCAAAACCCCGTGTTCTGCATCCTTACCCGACGGAACGTTTCCTCGCCACTCATCCAAGGTGGGAGCCGTATGCGTAGACGCGCTCGTACGGATCTGTGCGGGGGGCGATCAGTGATGGTCGTCCCTACCGCGACCCCTAATTCACTTATCGCAGGGTTTCGGGCCACCGGCGGCCTCATTCACATATTGCTTGAGCCCCCGGCGACCCATATGGAATTCAACGCCGGCATCAACTCGGTCGCTACCAGCCCGGTAAATCGTCGAGCAGCGCGGGTCACGGATATGAACATGCCATATTATCGGAAGCCATTTCAGTTGGAGACAAGGCGTCACGAATCGCGAGCGACCGCCTGTTGCTTCGGCGAGCGTCGAACATCGAGTGCCCGTCGTGCGCTCTTTAGAATGCCACCCGGCGAGAAAGGCTTCCGGATGAACTCCCCGCTGTCGTCTGCCCGCGCTTCTTCGAGTGCTCCTCCGCTGACGTAACCGGACATGAACAAGACAGCCAGGCGAGGCCGCTCCAGCCGCAGCTTGCGCGCTACTTCCAGCCCGGCTGTCCCGGGCAGCTTCACGTCGGCGATCAGCAGGTCGATGGGGCCGTCATGGGAGTGGGCCAGAGTGAGAGCGTCCGTGCCGTCGGCAGCTTGCAGCACCATGTAGCCGGCTCCCTCCAGGACCTCCCGTGTGAACGCACGAAGTGGTTCGTCATCCTCCACCAGCAGCACCGTTTCCTTGCCACCCGGAACCTCTGGCGTGAGTTGCCGCTCTCGCGCCAGCTCGGCAGCTTCCACCGCTGGCAGCAGGATCTCGAACACGCTGCCAGCTCCCGGCTGGCTCGATACCGTGATGGATCCCTCGCTCTGATTCAC
>Ga0181536_10005909_pt1 | contig 12418 bp, 16 predicted proteins | sample PEATcosm2014_Bin_41_FD_121105 | JGI IMG/M metagenome (GOLD analysis project Ga0181536, IMG submission 121105) | Peatland microbial communities from MTU Mesocosm Facility, Houghton, MI, USA - PEATcosm2014_Bin17_60_metaG | ecosystem: Environmental > Terrestrial > Soil > Wetlands > Peat | place...
AGCTCGGCGAGGAGCCCGTAGAGCGGCGGGATGACTTCGATCCGCTCGGTCAGCTGCGTATGAGTGTAGGGAAAAATCAGACTGAGGTCTTCGGCCATGGGAAGCTAGCTCCAATAGGGCCCGCGAGCGGGCGGGTTGGGTGTGGCGACAGCGCGTTTCCCGCGCGTAAACGCGCGATCGGCCCGGCGAGCGGGCCAAACAAAGATCAGCTGGGCCGGCAGATGACGTAATTGGCGGCGAGCTGAGCGAGCGCCGCGGCCTGCTGGGTCGAGGTGATGCCGGCGGGCCAGATCAGATAATCGAGCAGGCCGACGACGAGCCGCTCGGCGAGCACCACCGTGGCGGTCGCGGCCGCCGGCACGGTCTGCGGCCTGACGACGACGCCGACGGCGACTGCGGAACCATCGACGGCAGACGGATTGAGCGGCGTCACATTGCCGGAACCGGTCTGTACCGCGACGGAGAAGCCATCACTGAGGACGAAGGCGGTGCCACCGGCGGTGATGGTGAAGCCGATCTGGTTGGAGAAGGCCGTGCCAGTCGTGCCCTCGCCGACAAACCTGCCGGAAGGATCGTAAAGGCTGAACTTGGTGGCCGCGTAGAACTCGCCGGTATAGGTGCCGGCTTGGCAGCCCGCTTTTGCCGTCACCGCGCCACAGGTGCCGTTGCCGGTATTGCCGGCATTGGCCGTATAGCTGCCCGGCGGTACCGCGATGGTGAAGCTGTCGCCGGCGACGAAGGCGGTCCCACCGGCGGTGATGGTGAAGCCGATCTGGTTAGCAAATGCCGTGCCGGTCGTGCCGGAGCCGACCAGCGCGCCCTTCGGATCGTAGACGTTGAACGCGGTCGCGGCGGTGAAGCTGACGGTGTAAGTCCCAACCTGCTCGCCGGTCTGCGCCGTCACCGTGCCGACGGTGCCGTCGCCGGTATTGCCGCCATTGGCGACCGCAGCCGCCGGCGTGCCGCCGCCGATGATAATGCGGCTCATGACGGTGCCGATATCGAGCAGGCCCGGATTCGATTGTCCGCTTGAGGGCGACGGCGGCGGATTAGCCGCGCAGTTCGGCGCCGCGGTCTCCTGCTCGAAGGAAATCTCCTCGGCGGCGAACCACTTGAGGAACGCCGTCTGCAGCGTTTGGCGGAATTTGGTCTCGGTGAAGAGGGCCATGGAAAGCTCCAATCAAGGGACCCGCGCGAGTGCGGGTTGTGGTGGGCGGCACGCGCGAGCGCGGGCCGGCTGGAAATCAGGCGGTGCGGGCGAGCGGCTTCTTGCCGATCTTCTCGAGCTGATGGACCACCGCGGCCGACAGGCCCGCGGCGCGGTCGCGCTGGGCGCCGCTTTCGACGGCGTCGACCTTCGGCGTCGGCACCTTGCCATCGAGCCGCGAGGTCTTCTCCGGCGCGGCAACCGGCGCGGCCTTGAGCATCTCGATCGCCGCGGCTGGGGCGAGCTCGGTGCTGAAGGCGAGATGATTGGCCAGGCCCTCGCGGCCCTTGGCCTCCGGCGCGTTGACGATCGCGGCAATGCGCGCTCGCTCGCCGGTCGCCGCGGCGACGGTGCCTTCCTTCTTGCCCTCGGTTTTCGCCTCGAGGAGCGCGGCGGCATGCTCCTCTGGACTGAAACCGATTTTGAGCTTGCCGGCGCCGGTGATGAGCACCGTGCCGGATTCATGCGAGCCGCTATCGGCAGCAGTAGCAATGGCGGCGAGACCGCGGGAATTCGCGTCCATGATGTTCTCCAGGTTTTTGAGAAGAGAAAAAGCTTCAGCGATTCACGCGCTGGACGAATTCGGCAAAGGCCATGCTCGGCCGCACCACGCCGTCAGTGAGCCCGGCCTCGACGGCGTTCTCGCCGCGGAAGACGCCGGCCTCCGTGGCGAGCGCAGCGCTCTTCGACAGCCGGCGGCCGCGATATCTGGCGACCGCCGTTGCGAACTGTTCGCGGCCCTCGTCGAGATCCGCCTGCCAGCGCGCGGCGACGTCGGCGCCGAGCGGCTTGAACGGCGAGCCGTCGTCTTTGCGCGCGCCGGAGGTGAGCACGGTGACGCGCACGCCGTCGTTCTCGATCGCGCGCGAGAAATCGACATGCATGGAGATGACGCCGATCGAGCCGGCATAACCGTTCTCCGGCAGCACGATCTGCCGCGCCGCGGCGGCGAGCAGATAGCCGCCGGAGAGCGCGAAATCGGTGAGAATGGCGACCGTCGGCTTGACTGCCGAGAGCTCGGCGATCATGTCCGCGGTATCGAAGGCGCCGGCGGCCTCGCCGCCGAAGGAATCGACCTCGAAGACGACGCCGCGCACGCGCTCGTCGCGCGCCGCGCGCAGCACTTGCGTCTGGATGCCCTCGTAGGAGGTCTCGCCGGAATTGCTGTCCAGCCAGGCGCCCTTGTGGACGAGCGTGCCCTCGATCGCGATCACCGCGACCGATCCAAACCTGGTCAAAAGGTCGTCGCCGTAGCCCCTCGCCTCGGCCGCCGTTCCCATCGGATCGCCGAGCCGGCCCATCTTTTCTGAAGGACGCCCGCCTGAGAAGGCGACATGGTCGATTGCGGCCGGGCCGTCGATGACGAGCTGGCCATCAATGAGCCGGCCGCCCATGCCGGCGACGATGGCCACCGCCTTTCCGGCGTCGACCATCAGCGGCGTATTGAAGATGCGCGCGGCGATGCGGGGATGACGGAAGTTCATGCCGCTTGCTTCTCATTGGTGACGTCTTCCGGCGCCGGCGTGCCGTCGGGATCGTCGCTCGGGTCTGTCGCAATGCGTCCGGGCGCGGAGATGGCGCGCATCAGGCCGCGCGCGCCGAGCTCATCTTTCTCGATCGCCGCCTGGTCGAGCACGTCGAGCCAGTCCTCGCCGGCGAGCGCGCATTCCGCCTCGAGCGTGGACGTGAGCTGATCCATGCGGATGCCGGCGGCCTGCGCCTCCTTGACCGGATCGACGTAGCCGCGCGACGGGCCGATCCAGCGGGCGCACAGATAGGCGCCGGGAACATCCCAGAAATCCGGGGCGCCGGCAGGTGCGGTGATGTAGCCCTTGTCGAAGGCCTCTTCGATCACCGCGTAATAGACCGGCGCCACGACCTGCTCGACGAACGATGAGAACAGCGATTCGATGTGGCGCCAGACCTCGTTGAGCGCCGCGCGCGCGGACGAATAATTCGTCTTCGTCCAGTCCATCGCCAGCTGCTCGTAGGACAGGCCGAGCGCGGAAGCGATGGCGCGCAGAAATGCCGTCTCGAAGGCGGCAAAAGCGGTGGTCTGCCGCGGCGCGGTGTTGAGTTTGATCTCGTCGCCGATCGGCATCACCGGGATGCGCACGCCGTTCAATCGGGCCGGATTCTGCTGCCAGTAATGATGCCGCTTGTCGGCGAAGGTGGTGGCCTGCGCCGTGAACGCCTGCGTCGCGTCGGCAACCGGCAGGTTGGAATGCACGAAGGCGGCGAACAATGCATTCGTCGTCGCGGTGGCAATCTCGGTCTCGGCGAACTTGCCGATCATGCGCAAGCCGGTCATCAGCGCCGCGAACGGCGTGATGGCGCGCGACTGGTCCTCGCGGTCCGGCTCCATGGCGTGGACGAAGACCGGCCGGCCCGATTCGGTAGTGCGCGGGATCGTCGTCCACTTCAGGAGCTGGGCGAAGCGGAACCAATCCGATGGATGGCCGTTGCGGACGTGGTACTGCGTCGGCACGCCATCGTCGTCATAGGAGATGCCGCCGCGCAGCCAGAGCGTGTCGGCCTGGCCGAGCGGATTGCAGAGCCGGTCGGGATCGATCACGCGCAGGCAGGTGGCATAGCGTGCCGCCGGATGCGGTTTCCAGGTCAGATAAGCGGTGCTCTCACCGCGGCGCACCGTCGTGCGCGCCTGCAGGCGGAACAGCGTATTGAGAGAATAGCGCCGCTGCGCGTCGGCGAAGCGCCGCGGATCGTTGGCGAACAGCGCCCACTCGCTCTTGAGCGAGGCGGCGAGTTTTTTGATGATGTCGCGGCCGGAGCGGTTTGCGGTATCGACGCCGAGCGCGTGGGCATCGGGCCGCGGCGCCAGCCGGATGCCGGCGCCGACCAGCATGTCGACCAGCCGCATGATGCCGGCGGCGGCATGCGGATTGTTGCGCGCGAGATCGTCGGCGCGGCTGTTGGCCCAGATGCGGTCGTAGAGGGTCGCGCTCTCGGCCGAGGTGAGCGGCGGCCGCCAGGCGTAGGTTTCCTGATAGTCGAGGCTGGCGCCCTTGTAGACCGCCGGGAAGGCGCCCTCCGGGCGCTCGGTGGTCTCGGTCGGGCCCCAGAGCGTGTCGATGCGGGCGCGCATGCGCCCCCAAAGACTCAGGCCTGATGAGGGCTGGATCGGAGCAGGCGAAGCGCTCACGGGTCTCTAACTCCCGCTGACCAGTTCGCCATGCTCGTTATATGTGCGCCGGATGACGGCCAAGCCGCCACCGAATGCCTCGGCAAGCTTTGCGCGCATGTCCCGCTCGAACGCCGGATAAAGGCCGGCATCGGGAGGAGAGGAGAGCAGTTCGATGGTTTCCCCGGCACGCTCTGCCTGCGGCGGCCGCGGCGGTGCATTGCGCTCGCGCTCAAGTGCCCGGCGTTCTTTGCGCGTCATGTCAAAACACCACGTTGATGGCGCCGCGGCGCCGATCGCGGCCGCGAAGCTGGTCGCGCAGCAGATCGACGTAAGCGCGCAGCTCGTTGATCTTGGGCGGCGTGAACTCGGTGGCCGAGCCGTCGGAGAGGCGTACGCTGACAAAGGCCTCGCCGATCTGCAGCCGATGCAGCGCTAGCTCCGCCTGGCGTAAGCGCTCGGCAACCTCGTGCGGCGGGATCAGGTTCATGCTATAATCCCCGCGACGCTCTTGAGAGGTGATCAATGGCCTTTACAATATCCCGCCGCAATTTGTTGCAGGGGCTCGGCACCTGCGTCGTCGCCGCGCCGGCGGTGCTCACGCCGACTCGTAGCGCGCCGATCGTCCATTCGCGCGTGGTCAATGATCCAGGCCTCGCTCACATTCATGCAATTGTTGACCCGTGCCATCGGCACACGCTGATTGACCCGTGCCATCGGCACACGCTGAACGAGTGTGTCACGGAGATGGGCAAAAACTGGGAGTGCGTGCTCGACCAAGTTGAGATCGAGAAGGATGAACTGGCCAGGCTCGGACTGACTGGCGTCGCGCTTTAGCTCACAGCCCCTTGTTCAATGACGCGAGCTGCTCGAAATAGCTTTTTTGTTCGCCCGCATTTGCCGCCGGCGCCGGCGCCTCCGCCGGTAGCTCCTCGGCGCTCACGCCCCGCTCGATCGCGCGCGCGGCCCAATCGTCGGCCTTGAAGCTCGTGAAATAGGCGTGCGCGCCGGCGATGTTGCCAACGCGGCAGTCGAGGAAGTGATTGTCGCGGTGCGGCCGCTGCTTCCAGGTCTTGCGCTTGCGGCCGCGGAAGACACCGTCCTCGAGATATTCCGAGGTGATCTGCTTGAAATAGTTCTCGTCGAGGAAGCGGCCGAAGTGGCAGAAGCCAGGTGGAAACGTGAGGCCGGCGCCGTCGGCGATCGGCATCAGCGCCGCGTAGGTATAGAATTTCGATTTCAGCGGCCAAGTGCCCATCAGGCGGAGCTTGGCGCCGCCTTTGATCTTGCGGCCGCGGTAATCGATGTCCTGGTCGGTGGCGATGCCGAGCGGCACTTTCGACCAGCCGTCGTCGCCCTTGGTCGCCCTGGTGCCGGGATGCCGCCGCGTCCATTCGTAGACGACGTCGGTGCGATATCCGGAGTCGATCAGGAACTCGTCGGCGCGGAATTTGCGGCCGTTGGTGTCGGGCCATTCGCGCTCGTAGAGCTTGGTGAGCTCGGCGAAGGCGCCGGCGTCGACCTCGGTGGTCGAGCCGTCGAGATAGTCGGCGAAGATGGTCCAGCTCTGCTGATCGGGTGCGAACGCCACCACCTCGACATAGATGCCGCGCATCTGCACGTCGGCCGAGACGTTGACGAGGAGCGCACCGGGCGGAATCACCTCGGGCGGATAATCCTCGCGCCGCTGCATCAGCAGCTCGTAGTCCGGCGCATCGACGGCGACGTTGAAGGGTAAACCCAGCGTGAGGTTCCAGAAGGTCTTCAGCTTGGCCGGGTCGTTGCCGGCGACGACGTAATCCGCGGCAATGCCGTCCCAGGTGGAGAACGGCGCCGACAGTTCGTCGAAGTGATAGGACGGATATTTGCCCGGGCCCGGCGCGGTCGCTTGCCAGCGGCCGGTGCGGTAGACTGCGATCTTCTGCGCGCTCTCGATGATGCCGCCGCAGCACTGCGCGACGTAATGAGCCTGGTGCGGAAAGGTTTTCTTGAACTTGAGCCCGCGCGTCGAAGGATCGTAGGGCGCATTCCACTCGAGCACGATGCGCGACTGGCACTGCGGACATTCGACATGCCAGCGGCGCTGATCGCCGGCGGCGTGCTTCTCCTCGATCTTCGAGGCGTCCTGAATGACCGGCGTCGAGACGTAGGCGCGCTTCCAGGTGCCCGAGGCCTTGAACGATTTCTGCCCGCGGGCGACCAGCGAAAGCGGATCGCCTTGGCCTTCGAGATCGTCCTCGTATTCGTCGACCTCGTCGCAGAATGCCTTCTTCGCCGTGAGCATACGCAGGTTAGCCGGCGACGAAGCGAGCAACAACGACAGCGAGCCGCGCGGGAACTTCTTCTCGTACGTGGTCGAGCCGGTGGCCGAGCGCGACGATTGCGGATAGACCTTTTCGCGCAGCGGCGCGGTGCGCTCGATAAAGCGATTGAGCTTGATCGAATTGAATTTGCGCAGCGCGACGTCGGTCGGCTGCACCACCACCATGTCGCAGGGATCGCGGTCGATCGAGTAGCCGATCGCGCAGAGATACATGGTGGTGAAGGCGGTCTGCCCCGACTTCATCACCGCGATTTCGTTCACTGTGTCCAGCCCGAGCATGTCGAGCGGCTCGACGATGTGCGGCGTGCGGCGCAGATCGATCTTCTCGCCGGCATATTCACCATCCGGCAGCACCGCGTATTCGGCCGCCCAGACGGACGGCGCGATCGGCACCGACGGCGCGACGTGGGCGGAGAGCGTGCCGCCGACGATGGCGCGCGCGGAGTGGGTGTAGGCGAGCCTCACGGTGCCTCCTTCGCCTGGTCGGGCAGATCCGCGACAAGCGGGCCGGCTGCCTCCTCGGTTTTGCCTCGCACCTCGAGCTTGGCGAAGGCCTCGGCCAGGCCGCTGCGCAGCTCAAACGCGATTGCCTTGAGCAGCGCCCGGACGCCGGCTTCGCCGTTGCTGCCGACGGCTTCCACGAGATCCGCGGAGCGCAACGGCAGCCGGTCGATCAGTTGCACTGCCGCATCGCCCGCTTCGCGCAAAGCCGCGATGACGTCGGCGATCGGCACGACCAGGCCGCGGCGCTCGGCGAGGTCGAGCTTTTTCAGCTCGGCCTCGAAATGGATTTTCTGCAGCTGCGCCGCGCTGAACGTCGGCTCGGGCGGCGAGCTTGCGTCAGGCGGCTGCGGCGCGGCCGCCGCACGGAAATGGCGCGCTGTGGCGGCCGCCTGCACTTTCGTCGGATCGACGATCTCGCCAAGTGCTCGAGCGAACTCGGCTGGATCAATCAGCTTCTCGCCGCGCTCGCCGTCGCGGATCTTGAGCTTGCCGGCGGCGACGAGTTTTTTGACCTGGCGCGAGATCAGCGCCTTGTCGCGCTTCCGCGTCCGCGCCAATTCCGAGAGCGACAAAAGCTGCGGCGCAGCGGCGGCTGTCGCCGATCCAGCGACTTGCACCGTTGACACCGTTGACCCAGGATTTTTCGAGATCAGCTACTGCTTTTTCGACCTGCCGCGCCAGCGCGGGGGTACCCCGCCAGGAAGGACCCGCCGCCCTCGGCCGGTTGCGCCGCCGGCGGGGCGACCATCCGGCCGCGGATGTGGTTCCGGTAGCGGGCATCAGCCGCGCGGAGCGAAGCCGGAGAGCAAGGCGCCGAGCTCGCGCTCGGCCGCGACGGGCAGCTCGGCGGCGACGGTCGACTCGAAGGTCGCCTTCACATCATCCTTGAGCAGCTCGCGGGGAATGGCAGGCCCGAATAGCTCTCTGATTGGCAATCGGCCGACACGCGACCCTCCGTGCACTTCACGGACGAAGACATGGCCGCCGAGGGAGGGGGATATAAATGCCTGCTTAAACACGCGCCGCGTGCCCCACGGCGCCGCCGAGACGCCGTCCTTGCGCTGGCGCGCCGAAAATGCCGAGAGCGGCAGGAAGCCGCCGAAGCCGACGATGCGATAGGCCAGCTCGCCATAATTGGCGCGCCTGATCTTCAGCGCGCGCCGCACCGTGCCGTACTTCGCGCCGGTTTGCTTGACCAGCGCGCGCACGACCTTGGTGCGCGCCTTGTCGCCGACGCGATTGATCGCGCGGCGTATGACATGCGGCGCCTGGTTGCCGACCGTGCGCAATCGCTGCGCCATTTCCTCGAAGTCGGCGCGGACGTCGAGCGTGAACAGTCCGAAATCGTGCGAAGTCTTCACCGCCGCGCCGCCATCCTGTGCGCCAGCGCTACGCGTGCGAGCTGCGCCCGCTGCGCGATCGCGCGCGCATCTTCCAGCGCCGATCGGCCGACAAACGCGACTTCGCGCTTGACCGTTTCGACATCGCCGCGGAATGCGGCGCCGGCGGCGATGACGATCGCCTGTTTGCGTTCGGCGCAGCCGCAGCCCATTAGAGAAAATCCTTCCCGGCGTGATCCTTGAACAGCCCGGCGCGGCGGTCATAGGTACGAAGCGTATCGACGTCGCGATGGCGGGTGACACGCATCACCGAGAAGAAGTCGGCGCCGCGCTCGAGCGCCGAGGTAACAAACCCCGCGCGCATCGAATGTCCGGAATAGATCGCGTCATCAAATCCGGCGGCCGCCGCGTAATGCTTGACGATTGTCGCCACCGAGCGGTCGGTGAGCCGGCTACCGATTCGACCGCCTTTGTCGATTGAGCGGAAGACGGGGCCCTCGGCGATCACCGCGGCCTCGAGCCAGGCGCGCAGCGCCGCGACCGGCTTGAGCTTGCGGCCGTTCGGCACGGCGACGAAGGCGCCTTCGCCGTCCTGGTCGGTTTTCGAGGCGCGGATGGCGACGATGACGCCGCGATCGGTGAATTCGAGATCAGTGACGTCGAGGGCGACGAGCTCGCTCCGGCGCAGCGCCGCGGCAAATCCCAGCAGCATCAGCGCGCGGTCGCGAAGGGGGCGCAGGTTTTTCGCGTTAACATCTTCGTTAAACTGAGCGGAATGCTTGCTCAGCATCGCGCTCAAAGTCTGCGCCGTCGCCGGCGCCTTGCGCGTCACGGCGACACCGATCTTGCGGCGGATGCCCGAGAGCACCGCGCGGACCGTCTCAGCATCGCTGGGCGGGACTAAGCCTTTGAGTTTGTGAGCATACGCTATCGCAGCCAGGCGCCGCCTGATCGTCGAGACTTTTTTCCCGGCGTCGGCAAGCTGCGCGAGGTAAGTAGCGAGAGTCGTCGGCGCCGCTGGCAGCGGACATAGGCCAAGGCCGTCGCACCATCGGGCGAAATCCGCCCAATCAGCACGATAAGCGCGTCGCGTGGCCTCAGATTTGGAAGCTGCGGCATAATTAGTCGCCGATCGCAGCGCTTCGGCGAGCGCCGGCGCCGGATTGGTTGATCGCCGAGCCAGTACGTCCGTGGTCTCGGCGATCGGGACCGGCCGATCGGTGACGACCGGCAGATCCTTATCGTTCATGTTGGGGTTAACCCCAAATCAAGTTGGGGTTGACCCCCCAGATCGAGGACGACCGGCAGATCCGCATGGGCCACTTACCCCGGCTCAGGCCGTCGTACGGCCGTAAGTAGGAGCTGGCGCGAAGTACCGCGGCTCGATCAGCAATTCCGCACTTGTGCGCTCATAGCTGCCGCTACCGTCCATTTGATGCCCCACGGCTCTCACATACAAAAAACGATCATCCGTATCATCGGAAAGGGCCATGATTCCGGCGAGCAAAACCTCCCGAACAACATTCGGCAGGCCGGGGTCTTTCATGACCGTGCGCCGGGCCGATTCTTTGGTGCGGAAGGAGCCTTCAAACGCGTAACTCATGAAACCTCCGATAAAAATTCGCTGTTAACTTATATGTCAACAGTGACCGTTGATTGGTTCCGAGAAGCGGCCGTTATCGGAAACAGAAAGATCGCATTTCCTCAGCCGCGATCGCGAAAATGCCTTGCAACACGGCGAAGCAAGCGATGACCCAGAGCACTATCATGTTTGTTTGTCCGCGAGCATCCGCCGCCGCTGGATCGGAATGATGCGGCCTTTGCTGCAAATCGCGGCGATTCCGCTGTCGCGCTGCGGCGACCTAAAAGACGTCGGCGACGTCGATTGAAAGCCCATGCGCCTTTGCAGGCCGAGGACGAATTGATCGAGCGCGTCTTTTTGTTCGAGAAATAGCCCCGGCCGCTGATTGAGCGGCGGCGACAGAAAATGGATCATGCTGCGCAACTCGTCGAGCGCACGCTCGACGCGGTGAGCGCTTTTGTGGCGACGCGCGTCACATGGGCCGGCTCCCCACCAAAAAATGCGAAACCCGCCGCAGCGCGTCGGCGCCGGGCGGGCTCAGAACCTTTTTCAGGCCTCGCTACGTTGTCAAGCTTTTGCCCCCTCGTCAACTGGCACCGTTCGCACCTTGGAATTCCTAGGTTTTTTGGTCGGCGCGCCGGCCTTTTTGCGCTGCGGTCTGAGCGGCAAAGGTTTAGGCTTGCCAACGACATGCGACCAAACCGCGCGCTTTTTCTGTTCCGCGAGCCACGGTGCGGCCGGCGCCGCCGGCGGCAGCGCCTCGTGCTCCGTAAGGTTAAGCGTTTGTGTCAGGCTGCCGAGCGCGCGATGCCAGAGGTGATAATCGGCGCGGCCGAGTACGATCTCGGCCGGCGACGGCGACCAGCGCAACGGGCAATAGGAGCCCGCGGTGTAGAGATTTTTGCTGCGGCATTCGCCGACGATCATCGGCCCGCGCCGTCCGGGAATCTGATACGGCCGCGGCATGCCGCTTTTCCATTTCGGCCGCGTCCCCATGACTGCATGCGTGATGACGAGCGCAGTGACGTTGATGGTGGAGACGAAGAGCACGTCGCGCGGCCGCACCTGGGGCGGCGTCGCATCCTTGTCATAATAACCGGCTTCGGCCGTGCGGCCTCGTACGCGCCCTCTCGGCCGCGGCCGCAGATCGTTGACGCTCACCAGCGCCCGCAGCTCGCCGACGATGATGTCGAAATCCTGCTCGATCGAGATCTTGCCGAGCGCATTGACGGCTCGTTCGATCTCCTCCGCGTCGGGATGTGGCAGGCCGAATTGCGCGTAACGTTGCGCGCCGCCGCCGGCGAAGTTGCTTTCGTCCGGATTGACACCGCCGAGCGAGCCGTATTGCGACATGCGGTCCCAGATGCCCTCGGCGGCCGATGTCTGCCGCTTGCTGAGCTCGTCGAGATAGGCCCAGCGGAGGAGCTCCTCGATATCGACTTTTTTCCGCGGTGCATTCGCAGCCGCCACTCCAACCCTGCTCGCGCGCCGCGACTTTTGTTTGTTCATTGTTGTTCCGCGCTGTTTGATGCCCATGACGCGGCCGTGCGATCGGGTTGGCGGGCGGCGATCGCCAGGCCGCGGAAGAAAGAGTCACCAGCGCGGGACGGGTGTCATGCCACCACCGCCGGCGCCATGATGGCCTGGGTGATCGACAGTGCGGCGCCAGTGACGATCTCGTAATGCTCGTAGCGGTCCGGCCGCGACGCCTTGGTGAGCCGCCCGGAGAAATTAGCCACCGGCAATCCGCGCCGGCCGCCGCCGACAGCGATCAGGAACCGCTTGGTCTGTTCGAAGACGATGCGGCGCGCCTCGAGCTCCGAGCCGTTGAAGGCACGGATCTCGACGGTGGCATCCTCGCCAACATCGACCCGCGCCTGATGGATGCACGGACCGATCCAGCGGCCGGGCGGGACGCACAGCGCCAGCGCCGGCGGCAGGCGAAACCGGAAGGTGAAATCGGCGGTGAAGCCGACCAGACGCTGCGCGCTGGAAATCGAGGCTTCCATGCGCCAGGAGAATGGTCAGCAATACTGACCTTTTTGTTAATCCGGCGCTTCCCGGCGGCGGCTCGCCCGGTATGGCAGCGGGCTGGAGCGGCGCCCTCTGAAACGGCGGCGGCACTTATGAGCGCTCACGAAACGGCGTTTCAGCCGTTAGCGAAACGCCCAGACCAGACCAAAAAATAAGAGAGTTGGTCGAAGGGAGCTCTGCACCCGACGTGGTGCGCGCAATCGAAAGCCTTAAGCCCTACAGCGGCGGTAATAATGCGCTCCGGCTCATTCACGACTTGGACATTACCGATAAGCATCATGCGCTG
>Ga0181536_10005910_pt1 | contig 12417 bp, 13 predicted proteins | sample PEATcosm2014_Bin_41_FD_121105 | JGI IMG/M metagenome (GOLD analysis project Ga0181536, IMG submission 121105) | Peatland microbial communities from MTU Mesocosm Facility, Houghton, MI, USA - PEATcosm2014_Bin17_60_metaG | ecosystem: Environmental > Terrestrial > Soil > Wetlands > Peat | place...
CGGGAGGTGAAGGCGCGGCGATGGACGCCGGTGGAAATCAGGAAACTGTGGAGAGTTGACCATCAGCGTTGACGCTCAAATCTCTTGCCTGCCACGGCGTCGGAAAGCTGGCGTTCGCGCTAACAACCGGTTCGTTTGAGTTTACGAATACTGGGCGACCCGGGCTGCGGGAGTAAGGTCTGGTATGCACTGGATCGGGAGATCGGCGAGTCCAGGAAGAACCGCGGCCGCACTCGCGGAACTTGAATGGCTCTGTCAATTTGCACGTGCCGCTATCTAAATCGTTCGCTCCGGGAACGGCCGAGTACCATCAGCGTGTCAGTGCGGCTTCGGCCGTCGTGGGGTCGATCACCGATTTGACTTCCGCGATGCGATTCGCGGGGAATTGACCGCGCCGGGCATGCTCGCGGATAATTTCAGCGTTCGGGGCAATGTAGACGCAGTAAATCTTGTCGTCAGAAACATAACTTTGCACCCACTGAATCTGCGGCCCGAGCGTTTGCACAATGCCGCAGGAAGCCTGCGAAATTACTCTAAGTTGCTGCGAAGTCAACTTGCCCGCTCCGGGAATCTCACGTTCAATCACGTATTTCGGCACTTGTACCCTCCTTGGAATGTCTTCTCTCGAAACTTGTCGAAGATGTTCAGGCGGCTTTCCCGACAGAGCTCGCGCCTTCCACTTCAATCAGCTTTCCGGAACCAACGTCATAGACAAACCCGTAAATCGGGATCGACTTCGGCACCAGCGGATGGTTGCGAATCCGCTCCACGTCGTCAATCATCGCCTGGGCTTGATCCCGGATGGTCAGCCACTCGATGTACTCTCCGGCATGGGAACCGGGACCCCGTCCGACGTCACGGAACCCCTTCGGCGTCAACTCAGCGGTCTCCAGACTCGACGCCAGTAGTTCGCGCATAACGTCATTGGAAAAAAATGCCATGCCGCAATTGGTGTGGTGGATGACAAAGAACTCGCGCGTCCCCAGAAGTTTGTAGCTGATGACGAGGGAGCGGATGGCATCGTCGCTGGCACGACCTCCCGCGTTGCGGATCACGTGCGCATCGCCCTCGGCGAGGCCGGCGTACTTGGCGGGATCAAGCCGCGCGTCCATGCAGGTAAGAATCGCAAAGCGGCGGGCCGGCGGCAGGGCCAGCTTTCCTTTCTCCCCGAAGTTGGAGGCGTACTTTCGATTGGACTCGAGTACTTCCGTCAGAATCTGTGTCATGGAATTCTCCTTAAATGCTTGGTTGAAAGGCCGGGCGGCAAGCCGGTCCGCCGAGCATCATTCTGTCTTCAAGAACGCGTTCGTTCTCGAATCGTCTTCGCCATGGGTGGAATGGGTCGAGGCTCTTCAGCCGGAAATCCCCGGAAAACATGTGCGACCGGCGGACCATGACCACGACCGCAAGCCTCCACCATAGGAACCAGCCTCTTTCGAAGAACGCGATCATGCTGCGTCTTCCCACGAGGCCACAGTGCACCAAGGCGCTATGCATAAGATGGGTTATACTATAAAGTCCATCAAATTACTATAGATTATTAGCGAACCGCTCTGCGCGAAAGCCGCAGTTGGGCAGGTTGCCAGTAAGATGAAAAGTCTTGCGGTCTCAGGGAATCGTAGGCCGCCCACAGAAGCGGTTTAAGTCCTCTACTGTTAGGAGTTTGGGAGACAAGCGGGGCGAGGCGAGCAAATTGCAATCATGATTAATTTAATAGACATACATGGAGATTCGCCAGGAAAGCATGGTCTATCTTGCGGCAAATCGCTCTCGGGCCCCGTACGAGGACGGCGCCTTGATCGATGCTCACGGTGCGACTTCCGATCTTCTTTATACCCTCGGCCCGGCTTGCAAGGGGAGTCTGCGCGAGATCATCGCCGTTCCGGAGATTCGGGTCCAAGTCGCGGAACTGTCGAGCCTCCTACTCCCTTCTGGCGAGGAGGAAGATCTGGATGGTCTACGGAGCGCAGCGATCGCAGGCTCGCCTTCCGTAATTCGACAAGTTTGAATGGAATCTGCGGGCGCGCTTGCATGGCTGCCAGCCGTGGCCCAAAACAACTGACGTTCGGCAGCGGAAAAGGAGAATCAATGTACTTCGAACAGTTTCACCTGGGTTGTTTGGCGCTCGATTCTTACATGCTAGCTTCTGAAGGGGAAGCGGTCGTGGTCGATCCCCAGCGGGACGTGGAAATCTACCTGCAGGCCGCCGAGCAACATGGAGTGCGAATCCAGCACATCTTTGAGACCCACCTCCACGCCGACTTCGTTTCTGGACATAAGGAACTGGCAGCACGCACCGGGGCCAAGATTTACATCGGTCCCAACGGGGGAACCAAGATTCCCCACCTCGAGCTGCACGACGGTTTCGAGCTGCGCGTTGGAAAGGTCCGGATCAAAGTTCTGGAAACGCCGGGGCACACTCCGGAGAGCATCTGCCTGGTCATCACCGATGAAGAAAAGTCTCCCAACCCCTGGGCGGTTCTGACCGGTGACACGCTGTTCCTTGGAGATGTTGGACGCCCCGACCTTTCGAAGACGCACACTCCCGAAGTGCTGGCAGGAATGCTCTACGATAGCCTGCATGACAAACTGCTCAAGCTCGCCGATGACGTCATCGTCTATCCCGCGCACGGAGCCGGTTCCCTTTGTGGGCGCAGCATGCGCGCGGAGCGTTCCTCGACCATGCGCACGGAGCGGCTTACCAATTACGCCCTGCAGATTAGGACCAAGGAAGAGTTCATCCAGCAGCTGACCACTAACTTGCCGCCCCGTCCTGAATATTTCCCGCAGGATGCGGCGATCAATCGGGTGGGCGCGCCCGCATTGTCAGAATTGCCTAAGCTGGAGCCGATAGCGCCGCGAGAGTTGCAGTCCTTGCTGAGTGAGGGAGTGATTGCGCTCGATGTCCGCCTGGGCGAAGAGTTTGCTTCCGGGCACGTGCCCGGCTCGATCGGCATTCCGCTCTCGGGTGAATTTGCCTCGTGGGCGGGGATTCTGCTGGGGCTATCCTCCCGGCCCGTGCTGATTGCGGCATCGGCGGAGCAACTGTCCGAAGCGCGAACGCGGTTGGCCAGAGTTGGCATTGATGACATACGCGGGTACTTGCAGGATGGCATCGAAGGATGGACCAAGGCCGGGTTGGCGCTCGCCGAACTGCCACAGATCAACGCCCCACTCTTGAGTGAGCGGCTACGGAACGACAAGGCGCAAGTGCTGGATGTGCGCCGCAAGCCGGAATGGGAGGCAGGGCACATCGAGGGTGCGACCTGGCTGCCTCTTGACGGCTTCAAAGGCGCACTGCCGGAGATCGATCGCAAGGCGCCGATTGCCGTCCTTTGTAAGGGAGGCTATCGCAGCCTGATTGCCGGCAGTCTGCTGCAACGGGCGGGATTCCAGAACGTTACGAATGTAAAGGGCGGGTTTGTGGCTTGGGAAAAGGCGCGGCTGCCATTCGTAACTGAGCCGGCGGTTGCAGCTTAGGCTGCGGAAGAGCTAGTCGAGGGGGAAGCGCACCGCAGGCGCTACAGCGCGAGCGGATCTCAACGGTTTAGGGGCACGAGCAGCCTCGCGCCCCTCTCACGGCGTAGTTTGAGTTTCTCCGCGTCCTTTTAGAGAAAATGTTGCCAAAGCATCCTGAAATACTCTATTATGTCTATTCAATAACTTGTATTTATGTGCCCGACTGCACTCAACCTAAGGAGACTCTTCGCGCATGAGCATCAACCTCACGAAACATTGGCTGGCTTTCACGCTGCTTCTTGCGGTTCCCGCGTTTGCGACCGACGGATACTTTTCGACGGGCTTCGGCGTTAAGCAGCAGGGTCAAGGGGGAGCCGGCATTGCTTTCTCACAGGACAGCCTGGCAGCTGCGACCAACCCCGCAGGCATGGTTTTTGTCGGCGACCGTTTCGACTTGGGCCTGACCTGGTTCCGTCCCATTCGGGGCGCCTCGATCACAGGAAGCGAGAATCCGCAATTGGACAGCAACTTCGACGGAAGTCGCAAGAAGAATTTCTTTATCCCCGAACTGGGATACAGCCACCTGCTCAATCCGAAAGTTGCGGTCGGAATCTCGCTCTACGGAAACGGTGGCATGAACACCGCCTACACCACTTTCATTCCGCTTTTCAGCGGCGGCACTCCCTACAGGGCGGGCGTGGATCTGCAGCAGTTGTTTTCGTCGCCGACCGTCGCCTTCAAGGCGAACGCGCACAATGCCTTCGGTGTCGCGTTGAACGTCGCATTCCAGAAATTTGCCGCCCAGGGCCTTGAGGGTTTCGCCAGTTTATCGCAATCTCCAGAAAACCTGACCGAACTAGGCTTCAGTAACTCCTTCGGCGTCGGATTCCGCGTGGGCTGGCTCGGAACCAGCAACCAGAATGTCAGCCTGGGCGCGACCTTTCAGAGCCGAACTTACATGCGGAATTTCGACAAATACAAGGGACTTTTCGCCGAGCAGGGAGGCTTCGATATTCCCGCGAATGTGGCCGGCGGCGTGGCATTCAAGGTTGTCCCCAAGGCGACGATTCTGTTCGACGTCGAGCGCATCTTCTACGGGCAGGTGAATTCGATCGCGAATCCGGATTTTCCCATCCAGGCTCCGCTGGGCGCCAGCAACGGCCCAGGGTTTGGATGGCATGACCTAAACGCCGAGAAGGTGGGCTTCGATTACAAGCTAAGTCCGACGTGGACGCTGCGCGCCGGATACAACCACTCGGGCTTGCCGTTCGACGCCAGCCAGAACCTGTTCAACAGTCTCGCTCCGGCCATAGTTCAAAACCACATCTCGGCGGGAGCAACCTGGAGTTTGCACAGTGGTAAGGAAATCAGCATCGCCTATCAGCACGCCTTCGAGAAGACATTGGATGGAGCGAACTCGATTCCGGCGGGCTTCGGCGGCGGCGAAGCTAACCTGCGCATGTATCAGGACTCGCTGGGCATCGCCTTTGGGTGGGGGAAGTAGATTGATCATTCATAAGTACGGTTCAGAAGAATCAGGATTCTGCTAGTGGCCTAATCTAAATTTCTAGGAGGAATTACAAAATGAAGCGAGTTTTTGTTTCTGGCTCTCAATCGCATAGAACAAGGGGTTTGAAGACCTGCTTGGCAGCTCTTCTGCTGCTGACCCTTTTCGTTCCCAGCGCCTGGTCACAACTGAACTGGGAGGGACAAACCGGAGCTCTGGTGACACCGTTTGCCTATACCAGTCCGTCGAAAGCGGACGGTCTGGGGCATCCTGAGATTAGTTTTCATTATTTGAATACCGGGCCAGTTATCGGGAATGATTTTCAGATTTCCGCGACGATCGGTCTTTTCAAGATCGTGGAAGTCGGCTACACGGGCGACCATTGCTCTGAGGGTAGCGACACCAACCCAGCGGCGCCTTGCAGCTCCTTATTTACCGGCGGGTTCAACATTTTTCACGGAAAGGTGAACCTTGTGCCCGAGAACGCGGGCAAGAACAATTTCATCCCGGCGATTTCGGTTGGATTTGTAGCCCGCACACAGGTGCAGCGCGTGTACGGAACTACCACAACACCCGAGACCAACCAAAACAACGGCGATATCTATCTGGTGGGGACGAAGACGATTACTCAGGTGAAAGGGCTGCCGATTGTGCTGAACGCAGGGGTCAAGGGCACCAGTGCAGTCATCATGGGAATTGCCGGTAACGCTGGCGATGTAAACGGCAACTCCGCTTGGGTCGCCAGGGCATTTGGCGCCGTCGGTTTCGTGTTGCCCGGACCGGCAAAAAGCAAGCTGGTGGTTGGTTCGGAGGCGGCGCAGCAACCCCACTACCTATATAAGGTTCCGGGACCCACCATCCCCACTACGTTGACGTATTTTGTCCGCATTCTTCCCCCGGGTAAAATTCCCATCAATTTCGATGTCGCCGTGGTGCAGGCGGCCGGCAATATCCTCAACGGAATTGACCTGAAGGCTCGCCATCAGGTTGGTATGGGGATTTCTTATCGCTTCTAACTTCGCCTTGACTGGATGCGGTCCGGATGGAGCAACTCCCGACTCCCGACTCCGGCCCGCAATCCACACCAGGGAATAGGAATCGTGCGATAGTAACTCTTGCGATAGTAATTCCAAGGAGGCAGTCAGTATGGCGGCTTTCGTCTCCGCCCCCTGGCCATGGTACATAGCCGGTCCGGTGATCGGGTTGTTCGTGCCCGCGCTGTTGATCGTCGGCAATAAGGTGTTTGGCGTTTCCAGCAACCTGCGGCACCTGTGTTCTGCCGTCGTTCCCGGCAAGCCTGATTATTTTCGTTACGACTGGAAGCAGACCGGCCTTTGGAATCTTCTCTTCGTGGCCGGCATTCTGGCGGGCGGCTTCCTCGCTTCGCACTGGGCGGGATCGCAGAACGTTGCGATCTCGGAGCAAACCAGACTTGCCCTGACGAAGCTGGGCATTTACGATTTCTCCGGGCTGGCGCCGCGCGAGGTGTTCACGTGGTCCGCGTTGCTCACGCTCAAAGGATTTGTTTCGGTAATCGTAGGCGGTTTTCTGGTCGGTTTCGGCACGGCTTACGCTGGCGGTTGCACGTCCGGCCACGCCATCTCAGGCCTCGCCGACTTACAGCTATCGTCGTTGATCGCGGTGGTGGGTTTCTTCGTCGGCGGTCTTATCGCAACCCATTTTCTTCTCCCGCTGTTATTTTGAGAATCTATGTCCACCGCGACGACCACTTATCAACAAGCTCCCGATAAGGCTCACAGCCAGACCGGGATCGTTTTGCTGACTTACTTTCTCCTCGGTATTTTCTTTGGAATCACTCTGACAAAGTCTGAGGTTCTCTCCTGGTTCCGCATTCAGGAGATGTTCCGGTTTCAGTCTCGTCGAATGTACGAGATCATCGCATCGGCGGTGGTGGTTGCTGCCGCTTCGGTCGCGGTGATCAAGGGGCTCGGGTTGAAGACCATCTCAAGTGAGCCGATCAAGATTCCTCCCAAGATTCTGGGGCACGGCGTTCGCTACGCGGTTGGGGGCACCATCTTCGGCCTGGGCTGGGCACTTACGGGAGCTTGTCCCGGACCACTCTTCGCGCTCGTGGGCAATGGAGTCACGGTGATGATTGTCGCCATTGCCAGCGCGCTCGCTGGAACCTGGCTGTACGGATTGCTCAGGCCGAGACTCCCGCACTAGCGCCGCCGCGCCCGCGTCGACCGAAGCTTGCTGGTGGAGAGCCGGGCGTCCGCGTCCGGCTGGATGGACGAGACGCCCGTCCCTCCACCGTATGACATGGCTGCGATACTAGTTTGCTTGCAGCGCTGTGCCCGATTGCAGAAGCGTCAAGGCTGTGGAAATCAAGGCGGATCGGTCCACAAAAATTCGTGGCATAATTGCCCCATTATGGAAACCTCAAGTCTCGATTTCGTGTATCGGGAGAGTGATCCACGAACCATGCGGCCGTCCGCCTGCGTGTACTTGAAAACCGGCGGCAGCGAGGACTATGCCGGGATCAAGGCGAGCAGTTTGGTCAGCTCTCCGTGCTTGAGCTTTGTCGAACTGGATGCCGAGATCCGAAGGTTACACGCAGAACTGGACGAAATCCGCGCTCGGGCAAGAAAGAAGTTTTATAAGGCGGATGCGGCGGCAGCGGGCGCGTAACGCGGCGTTTGGCGGCAAGTGAAATGCGTGGATGAGTGCCATTCACAAGCATGTCAATCTATGAACTCGTCTTTAATCGCTAATCGCGCTTGACACAACGTAGCTGAACGAGTTAAATCGTCTGCGGAACCCCTTATCAATCTTTAGCCCGTTCTCATGCGAGCGGGACGCGCAAGTGTCGCGGCGATTTCCGCCGTGCGGAGAAACTGAACGTTTTCGTGTGAACTGCGTCACAGACCGGGCCCATGGACTTGGTTACCATCTGCTAGCGTAAGGAAAGTGTAAGCTCTTGCAAGATTCGCTCACCCATCGCTGCATATTCCGTTTTAACAATCTATTCCTTATCCAGTGAGGAGCAACTGCTATGCCTGAGAAAGCTGAAGTACGTCATACGCTGAGCGAGCAGCAGGCGCGCCAGCTCGCGAACGTCACCAAAACCGTCCCCATGATGGAAACGATCACGCCGCGCTGGCTGGTCACCTTCCTGTCGTGGGTACCGGTTGAAGCCGGCACCTACCGCGTCAACAAAGTAAAGCCCACTCACCCCGGCACGCGGACCATCGAGTGCAGTCCCGACGAAGAGATCGACCTGCCCGAGATCTATGTCGATTATGAAGAGAAGCCGCGCGAGTACACGCTCAACGCGGTGACGACCGTTCTCGACGTACAGACCCGCATCTCTGATTTGTATCGCAGCCCGCACGACCAGATCCGGGAACAACTGCGCCTCATGATCGAGAAGGTCAAGGAGCGCCAAGAGAATGAACTGGTCAACAACGCCGAGTACGGCTTGCTCAATAACGTTGTCCCTGAGTTCCACGTTAAGACCAAGAAGGGAGCGCCCACGCCTGACGACTTGGACGAACTCATTGCCAAGATCTGGAAGGAGCCCGGCTTCTTTCTTGCACACCCACGGGCGATTGCCGCTTTCGGTCGGGAATGCACCCGCCGCGGCGTTCCCCCGCCTACAACCACCATGTTCGGTTCACCGTTTCTGACCTGGCGAGGAATTCCGCTTGTCCCCTGCGACAAGCTCGCTGTAAAAGCTGAGAAAACCAACATCCTGCTCCTGCGCACGGGTGAGAAAAAGCAGGGCGTGGTCGGGCTGTTCCAGCCGGGCCTCCCGGGAGAAGTATCACCCAGCCTGTCGGTCCGCTTCATGGGCATCAACCATAAGGCGATCGCCTCGTACCTGGTCTCGCTCTACTGCTCGATCGCGGTCCTAACCGAGGACGCCATCGGCGTGCTGGAGAATGTCAATGTCGACCAATACCATGAATACAGCAAGTGATCGCGTGGCGGCGGGCGTTCCCACATCAGTGCCCGCAGACGAAGGTGCACAGCAGTATGAGAACCCGTTCGCTGCTACGGCATCGCTGCCTGATCCGGCGGTGATCGCCAGGCTCGCAAATGAGTTCTTCGCCGCGCTGCCGCAGAGCCCCGTGCGTCAAGGCAGCATCGCGACAACGTCGCCTCCCACGGAGATCGATTCGGGCGCGGTTCCACCACCGGTGGCGCCCAGCCCGTCCCCCAACGTTCTTGATGCTGAGAGAGGTTCGCCCACGACCGCAACGCCGTCGTTTCTCCCGGTGAACGAGATGTTTGCGTTCCCGGGCGTTCCCGGCGTGGCGTCGCCTCCGAGCTTACCCACTCTACCTCCGTCACCACAAAGCGGCCAATTAACCGAAGCCGATTTGCGCGCGATTCCCGCATCGCTGGTGGGCGCGACGGCGCTTGTGCGCGGCGCTCCCGGCATCGTGGCGCCACCGCCAGTTCCGGGCTTGCCGCCCGGTTTCCCCGAAGGGGGAAGGGTTGCGGCTCCGGCAGCTCTATCTGCACTGCCACCGGCAACCGAGATGTTTTCCTTCCCGGGTGTTCCGGCAATGCCTTCCTCAGCCCCAACCGCCCCGCCGAGTGGAACCGATCTGGGTGCGATTCCCGCTTCGCTGGCAGGCGCGACGGCGGTACCCGGTTCGTCACCCTACTTTCTCGATGGGGAGAAGGGTACATCAACCGCCGCTGCGCCGACTTTCCCCGCGGTGAACGAGATGTATTCTTTTCCTCGTGTGCCGGGCTTGCCGAATGTGCCGGGTGTGCAATCGGTACCGAACGTTCCGTCTCCTCCTTCGTTGCCATCCGCGGCTTCGCCGGTGGTGACGGACGCGGGCGCGGTTCCAGCTTCCCCAGATGCGGTCGCGATCGCGCCTCGGCCTTCCGGCATTTCAACAACCGGCGTGTCCGCTCCATCGCCGTATAGCGCCGACGCAGGAAACGCCATTTACCCGGGCGCTGTGACCTCCTTCCCGCCGGTGAGCGAAATGTTCTCTTTCCCTGGCGTGCCCGGCGTGCAATCGGCTCCGGGGCTCCCAGCACTGCCTTCGTCACCGCCAACCGTTCCCTCAACCGAGGCCGACCGGCGGGCAGCGGTTCCGCCCCCGACTGTGCCTGGCTCGTCGGGCGACCTTCCCAATGCTGGGAAGGACGCGCCCCCAACTGGAGCGAGGGCCACTATCCTGCCTCCCGGTGTGGAGTCGGTCGAGTTCCGCCCGGATCTGGCGCCGGGGGAACTTGGGGTCGCCAAGCGTCCACTCGATCCCCGTCTCGTCCGGCGTGATTTTCCGATCCTGCAAGAGCAGGTGCATGGCCGGCCTCTAGTCTGGCTCGACAACGCCGCCACCACGCAGAAACCCAATGCGGTGATTGACCGCCTTTCGTACTTCTACCGGCACGAAAACTCCAATGTCCACCGCGCTGCGCACACGCTGGCTGCGCGGGCCACGGATGCCTATGAGAGCGCGCGTGAAAAATCGCGCCGTTTTCTGAACGCATCTTCGACCCGCGAAATCATATTTGTTCGCGGCACCACCGAGGGCATCAACCTCGTCGCCCAGGCGTGGGGACGTCGCAACGTCCAGAAGGACGACGAGGTGGTCATCACCTGGCTCGAACACCACGCCAACATCGTGCCTTGGCAACAACTGTGTTCGGAGAAAGGCGCCCGCCTGCGCGTGGCGCCGGTGAATGATCGTGGCGAAGTCATTCTTGAGGAGTACGAGAAGCTGCTCGGCCCGCGCACGAAAATCGTGTCGTTCAGCCAGGTGTCGAACGCCTTGGGCACTATCACGCCGGCGCGTGAGATGGTCGAGATCGCCCACCGTTACGGCGCGCGCGTGCTGGTCGACGGCGCTCAAGCCGTCTCCCACATGCCAGTGGACATGCAGACTCTCGATTGTGACTTCTACGTGTTTTCCGGACACAAGATCTTCGGGCCTACCGGAATCGGCGTAGTCTTCGGAAAAGTCGACGTACTCGACTCCATGCCGCCATGGCAGGGTGGTGGCAACATGATCGTGGACGTCACCTTCGAGAAGACCACTTACCAGGCAGCACCAGCACGCTTCGAGGCCGGAACGGGAAACATCGCTGACGCCGTGGGGCTGGGCGCGGCTCTGGACTATGTCGAGCAGATCGGAAGGGAAAGCATCGCTGCCTACGAGCACGAACTCCTGAACTACGCGACCGCGGGACTTCTGACCGTGCCCGGCTTGCGGTTGATCGGTACCGCGCGTGAGAAGGCGGGCGTGCTATCGTTCGTCCTCGACGACGTGCGCACCGAGGACGTAGGCGTCGCGCTCAACCAGGAAGGAATCGCCGTGCGTGCCGGTCACCACTGTGCTCAACCCATCCTGCGGCGTATGGGCGTCGAGAGCACGGTCCGTCCATCGCTGGCTCTTTACAACACCTACGAGGATGTCGATGCCCTGGTCGCGGCGCTGCTGCGGCTGCAGGCGGGTCGGGGACATCGCAAGCTGTAATCTGGGCGGGGACGCGGAAACACGTCTCCGCTCGTCCCTCCGCAAAACTAAATCTGGTAATCGATGCATTCTTATCAGCCCTGAACGGCACGGCTGGAGCCATGCCCTACCCAAGACCATTTATGAGACCAACTCGGTGAGCATCTGCCTCTGCTGCCCGACGCACATTGCAGTCCGGAGTAAGATTGGTCTTGAATCATGCTAGAAAACATCAACTTGAAGAAGAAGCTCTCCCGGGAAGAATACAAACGCATCGTCCCCGGCATGCAGTTGCGTCTATACGACTTGGAGAAGGCCTGTTGGGACAATGGTGTACCCACGGTTATTGTTTTCGAAGGTTGGGACGCGTCGGGCAAGGGAACCACGATATCGGCGCTGACACAGCGCCTGGATCCGCGCGGCTTCAAACTGTATCCGATCACCGCTCCTCGAACTTACGAGCAGCAGCGTCCGTGGTTGTGGCGATTCTGGCTGAAGGTGCCCAACCGCGGCGAGATGGTCATCTTCGATCACAGCTGGTACGGACGCGTGCTGGAGGAGCGTGTCGAGGGCGCGATTCCGCAGAAGTCTTGGAAGCAAGCGTTTCGCGACATCATCGAGTTTGAGCGCATGCTGTCCGACGATGGCTCCGTAATCCTGAAATTCTTTCTGCACATCAGCAAGAAGGAACAGAGCAAGCGCTTCCAGATGATCCAAGCGGACCCGCTCGAGGCCTGGCGGGTAACCAAGGCCGACTGGCTCCGTCACAAGAAATACGGCGAGTACCTGGCGGCTACGGAGGAGATGCTGGAACTGACCGAGTCGGAATACGCGCCATGGACCATCGTCGAAGCCACCTCCAAGTCGTATACCCGGAAGTGTGTGTTTGAAACCATCATTGGCGCGCTCGAAAAAAACCTGGGCTCTAAGGTGCCGCCCCGCAACGAGGTTTCTGGCGAAGTCTCCAAAGACGCCGAATTGCGTGCGGCCATGGAATCCTTAAGC
>Ga0181536_10005911_pt1 | contig 12416 bp, 10 predicted proteins | sample PEATcosm2014_Bin_41_FD_121105 | JGI IMG/M metagenome (GOLD analysis project Ga0181536, IMG submission 121105) | Peatland microbial communities from MTU Mesocosm Facility, Houghton, MI, USA - PEATcosm2014_Bin17_60_metaG | ecosystem: Environmental > Terrestrial > Soil > Wetlands > Peat | place...
GCTCTCTCTCCGCGCGAATCGATGAATATCAACGCTGAGCCAGTATCGCCCTCTGATATCGTGATGCCGTCCACATCAACGCCTTCACGCCGCAAATCGTCCACCAACTGTGATCCTTCTCTATCATCGCCTACCGTTCCTAGAAATCCAGTTCTGACGCCTAAGCGAGCGAGTCCGACGATCGTATTCGCCGCAGAGCCTCCTGGCTGCCTGGTGGCCGAAACGACGCCGATCTCGCGCCCGGGGAGTGCCAAATCATCCACCCGGCAAATTCTGTCGCAGTTCAGCGCCCCGAAACCGATGACCGCAGCGTTGTGCTCCATGTCGCAGCTCCTATTCGCATGATCGATGCCCTTTTAGAGATTTAATTGTATTGCTACGCGTTATTCAATCGGATAAGCGCGACATCTTGCAGACGGCTGTCGTTTCCCGCTACGAGACTTCTTGCTACATCATTCCCAAGCAGGGGCATGCGCGCGTTTTTTGGGCTACTGTCCTCCTCTCTCTGTTGATTGACAGGGCGTTATTGTTACTTGGAGGTGACTCGAACGTGCTGAGGACGCCGAGCAGCGGAAAAGCGGCGGCGGGACGAGTCGGCAGAAACTTAAAATACGGCTTACGTCCTTTTTAAGGGCGATGTATGTAAGAAATGTGGAAATTACGGACATCAAAACTGAATCTAGAGACGTTAAGACCTTCTTTTTCGATTACTCTTTTCGTTTTATTCCTGGGCAGTACGTCATGGTGTGGATTCGAGGCGTCGACGAGATACCGATGAGTCTGTCGTACGCAAACGGCATCACCGTTAGAAAAGTTGGTAATGCCACGGCGGCGATGTGCGCACTGGGCATCGGTGACACAGTCGGTATCAGAGGCCCTTTCGGAAATGGGTTCCGCGTGACCAAACCGCCTGTGCTGCTTGTGGCCGGGGGGGTGGGCGCTGCCCCACTGGCGCCACTTGCTGAGGCGCTAAAAAACAATGTCATAACTATTCTCGGCGCTAAAACAGAGGACGAGCTTCTATTCACTGAGCGGTTCAAGAGTGCTGGATCGCTCTGGATAACCACCGATGATGGTTCTGCTGGCCACAAAGGCCCGACTATCGATTTGCTGGATAGGCTTTTAGGCTACAACGAAATAGTGTCGTGCGGCCCTGAAAAGATGATGCGCAAAGTGTTAGACCACGCAACGGTCACTGGGGTGCCGAGTCAGTTCAGCTTGGACCGCTACATTAAGTGCGGCGTCGGGTTGTGTGGTTCTTGCTGTATAGATCCATCAGGCCTGCGCGTGTGCTTAGACGGTCCCGTTTTTGCAGGAGCGCAGCTACAAGAGGGCGATTTTGGGGTATATATGCGCGATGCGACGGGCAGAAAGGTGAATTTGTGATCGGTCGGTTCAAGCTCCATAATGAGACGTTTTTGGGGACTGTGGAAGGAACGCGCGTGGATGGCAACGGGAGCACCTACGAGTTGTCTGAGTTACAAGTGCTCGCGCCTGCTTGCCCTAGCAAGATTGTGGGTGTCAGTTTGAACTACACCGACCATGCGCGAGAACTTGGAACCCAAGTCCCGGAACGGCCCACTATATTCCTCAAACCCTCCACGAGTGTGATTGGTCCAGGAGAACCCATCGTGCACCCCTCCATTAGTTCTCGGATGGACTTCGAGGGAGAGCTGGCTGTCGTTATTGGCCAGAGATGCGTAAACGTTGAGGATTCGAAGCGCGTCGTACTTGGCTATACGTGCCTCAATGATGTGACCGCCAGAGACCTGCAAATTCAGGACGGTCAGTGGACGCGCTCGAAAAGCTTTGACACATTTGCGCCTCTCGGACCGTTTATCGCAACCGAACTAGATTCTCGAAATGCCCACATCGTGACACGTGTCAACGGCCGCCAGCGGCAGAGCTCAAACACAAGAGACCTCGTTTTTGACGTAGACTATCTAGTCAGATTTATATCACGCATCATCACCCTCGAAGGAGGGGACGTGATCGCTACTGGCACGCCCTCAGGCGTGGGACAACTCAAACTTGGCGATACCGTCGATGTGGATATTACCGGCATAGGAACCCTTTCAAACAACGTTATTAGTGAGCAAGGCGAGAAGTTATCAGGCGAGAAGTTATCAGCTATGAACCGCCTGAAGCCACACGCGTGAGGGAGTATGGCCATACCGAAGAACTACGAGCATCAGTATATCGAGTCGAAATGGCTTACAACGTGGAACGCGGACATGTATCGGTATCGCGGAGAGCCTCGCGCAGACCGTTTCATAATCGACACGCCTCCGCCGTATCCGACGGGTAATTTTCATTTAGGAAACGCCCTCAACTGGTGCTATATCGATTTTATCGCACGATACAAGCGTATGAAGGGCTTCGACGTGATGTTTCCTCAGGGATGGGATTGTCACGGATTGCCGACGGAGGTGAAAGTCGAAACTACCTACAACGTAACAAAAAACCAGATCCCACGGCAAGAGTTCAGGGGACTTTGTGAAAGCTTGACGCGAGAGAACATTGCTCTGATGAAAGGGACGATGCAGCGGCTCGCTTTTTCAATAGACTGGTCGCAAGAGTTCGTTACTATGAACCCGACGTACTTTGAGAAGACGCAGAAATCGTTCGTGCGAATGTACCGCAACGACCGCATTTACAAGAGCGACCACCCTGTTAACTGGTGTCCTCGATGTGAAACGGCCATCGCGTTTGCTGAGGTAAATTATGATACGAGGTCAACGATTCTCTATTACATCGTTTTCAAAGCGAGCGACGCAGAATCGGTTCAGATCGCAACTACGCGTCCCGAGCTCTTGGGTGCCTGCGTCGCCGTCGCAGTAAACCCGCATGATGAGCGGCACGAACGTCTGATCGGCAAGAGTATTCGAACGCCGCTCTACGGCGAAGAAGTACCGGTTATAGGGGATGAAGCGGTCGATCCTGCTTTTGGCACGGGAGCTGTGATGATCTGTACGTTTGGTGACAAACAGGATGTGCGATGGTGGAAGAAGCACAGCTTGCCGCTGAAAAAAGTCATTGGCAAGGATGGCCGCGTCACCGATTCTAAGTACAACGGGGTAAGCATCAGTGAAGCGAAAGAGCGCACCATTGGAGATCTGCTTGAAAACAAGCTCGTGGTGAAACAGGAACGAGTCGAGCAGAACGTCGGCATTCACGACAGGTGCGAGACTCCAATCGAGATTCTTTCAGAGAACCAGTGGTTTGTCAAAATCGACAAGGACGTCGTTCTCCAGCGCGCGGCTGAAATTAAGTGGATCCCGCCGTACGCATTTTACCGGCTGAAGAATTGGACAGAAAGCGTCGAATGGGACTGGTGCATCTCGCGTCAGCGCATTTTCGCCACGCCTATCCCGGCATGGTATTGTGACCAGTGCGGGCGCGTTCTCGTTGCCGACGAACGCTGGCTACCGTTGGACCCCACTGAGGAAGCCCCGAGAAACGAGTGTGCGTGTGGCTCTTCAAGCTTTACGCCTGAATATGACGTGCTCGACACGTGGATGGACTCGTCGATCTCTGCTTTAAACGTCGCAGGATGGCCCGACGCCGCGTATCAAGAGCATTTTCCTACTCAATTGCGCCCTCAGGGTCACGATATCATTAGGACCTGGGCGTTTTATTCCATACTGCGATCTGACGCCCTGGTGGGGAGCAAACCCTGGGAGTGCGTCGTCGTCAATGGAATGGTACTCGGTGAAGACGGCCAAAAAATGAGCAAGTCGCTCGGCAATATCATCGCTCCGGAGAGCTTGATGGAGCAGTATGGAACCGATGCTGTTCGACAATGGGCGGCAATCGGCGGCTCAATCGGATCCGACGTCCCGTACAACACAAAAGATCTCACGGCTTCTGCACGGTTTTTGACGAAGCTGTGGAACGTCTTCAGGTTCGCGATGATACACCTAAGCCAAGGCGAGGAACCGGTCGTTTATGGGCCCAAAAATTCGACTGAAATCTGGCTAATCTATGAGCTTGCCGGCCTTGTAAAATCAGTCACCTCGAGCATGGATCATTTTAGCTTTGATGAAGCTCTTAAGGATATCCGATCGTTTGTGTGGAACTCGTTGGCGGACCATTACGTAGAGGCCGCCAAAGGTAGACTATATGAACGAGACCGTTACAGCGTTGCCGCCTTGCATCTTGCCCTTGGCACGATAGCGAAGCTGCTAGCGCCATTTTGCCCCTTCTTTGCAGAAGAGTTGTTTTCTCACATCAACCCGGGCGAGGAAAGCGTTCACTTGCAGGCATGGCCTGAGTTTAACATAGAATTGCAGGAAAGTATTGCAGGGGAACCGGAAGTCACTACCAGCGCCGCTTCTGAAAGAGTCGTTATTGCGGCATCCGCCTCAGCGGTTCAAGAAGCGCGGCACGAAGGCGAAATGATCAAAGAAATAATTAGCAGCGTCAGGCGGTGGAAATCTGAACAGCGCATTGCACTGAACGCCCGAATCGAGGGCGTTTACGTCTACACGGACTGTGATCTTGCGGATGGGGCACCAGATATCGACAACGCGCTCAACGCCGACATAACCTACAGACGAGGAGAACCAGATATCCACGAAATGGTCACTGAAATTAGGCCCAATCTCAGCTCACTGGGCCCGCGCTTTAAGTCGGAAGCGAAATACATCGTGCAGCTCATAAGCGAAACACCCGCTCAGGAGATCGCAGATCAAATCGGGAAGGGATCAGTGACAATTGGTGGGATCCAACTCGAGCCAGAAGATCTTGTTATCAAAAAGGAACGCGCCATAGAAGGTGTCGCGGTCGACGTGATCGAACTGCGCGAGGCGACAATCATCATCAAGCACAAGTAGGAGTCCTTACCACCCTTCGGCGACTAGTTCGTACTTTTTGATGCACGTTAGCACCTCTTCGTCAGTCAAATCGTAGAATCGTTCATAAAAGCTTGCCACGGCAAACCACGGCCTATCACTCGTTAACGGACAAATGTATTCGTCGACCTGAGATTTGACGAGCATTTCAGCGCCTTTCGAAGCAACCGGCACCGCCAAAATCACCCGTTTGGGTTTTCTTTTTTTCACATAATTTATTGCCGCAAGTGCCGTGTACCCGGTAGCTAGTCCATCGTCGACGACAATCGCGATGCGATCCATCAACTCGGGGAAATGCCTGCCGCCTCGGTATCTGGTTTCGCGGCGCTTTACCTCCGCTAGTACCTGCGTTGCAATCTCATTGACTTCGGTGTCCGTCAATCCTAGATAGGTGATAAGGTCGTCGTTTAGAGCTCTGGAACCGTCAGCGGTGATCGCCCCAAACCCCGCTTCGGCATTAGATGGAATCGGTAGTTTCCGCGGTATGACTAAATCGAGCGGAGCGCGCATGCGCACAGCGACAGGAAATGCGACTTGAACGCCGCCGCGCGGAATTGCTAAGACCACTGCGCTTTGACCTTCGTATCGCGCCAACAGGTCAGCCAGTACGTGTCCTGCTTGTATGCGGTCCTTAAACATGCTGGTCACTGCGCATTGTACGTTTTTATAGTTATATACTGGAATATGGAAGCTGCGCTGCTTGTAACGCGATATGCGCCTTACGCTCAGGGTTAACGCGCAAAGTATATAAGATATGAATATATCTTAGAGTATAAATAATACCTTTAGAGTATAATAAAGTACATTGTGATGAACATGAGCGAGTTAAAGATTCTATTAGACGAAGACGAGATGCCCAGACGCTGGTACAATATTCAGCCTGATCTGCCGGCAAAGCTGCCCCCTCCGTTGAACCCGCATACGCAAGAGCCCGCGACACTCGACGAAATGCTTGCGCTGTTTTCGAGTTCGTTGGTCAAGCAGGAAGTGTCTACCAGCCGGTACATCGATATCCCAGATGAGGTTCTTGAAGCGTATTTGAGAGTCGGGCGGCCTACGCCGCTTTACCGAGCGAAGAGGCTTGAGGACTATCTGAAAACGCCTGCCCGAATTTATTACAAGAGGGAAGACGTTTCGTTTGCAGGATCGCACAAGCCCAACACGGCTATTGCCCAGGCGTACTATAACAAGATTGATGGCAGCGAGGGTCTCGTGACGGAGACCGGTGCTGGGCAGTGGGGTACCGCTCTGGCGCTCGGGTGTTCAATTTTTGACCTGTCGTGCAAGGTGTTTATGGTCAGGGTGAGCTACGATCAAAAGCCTGCAAGAAAAACGCTCATGCGACTCTATGGGGCCGAAGTCATCCCTTCGCCGTCAACTTTGACGCAAAGCGGACGACAGGCACTCGCCAAATCTCCTGATCATCCAGGTTCTCTTGGGCTTGCCATAAGCGAGGCAGCTGAAACAAGTTTAGCCTCTGCACAGACCAAGTACTCGCTGGGGTCAGTACTGGAACACGTTCTGCTTCACCAGACCATTATTGGAGAAGAGACCGTTGCTCAGCTCAAGAAGGCAGATGAAAATCCAGACATCATGATCGGGTGCGTTGGCGGGGGTTCGAACTTTTCCGGGTTCGCGTATCCGCTTCTTGGCGAGCACATCAGAAATGGAAATGGCACGCAATTCATAGGCGTGGAGCCGACGAGTTGCCCTAAGCTTACCAAGGGTGAGTACAAGTACGACCTCGGTGACGTGGCTGGTTTTGCGCCGATGGTCAAAATGTATACGTTGGGACACGATTTCGTTCCATCGCCTATACACGCCGGCGGGCTTCGTTATCACGGCGATGCACAAAGCCTCAGTCTCTTAAAAAACCTCGGCTACGTCGAAGCCGTGTCCTATGAGCAGCTTGCAACGTTTGAGGCAGGCGCGCTTTTCACCCAGACTGAAGGCATTTGCCCGGCTCCAGAATCGAGTCACGCTATCAAGGCAGCAATAGACGAAGCCATCAAATGCAAACAGACTGGCGAGGCTAAGGTAATCGTATTCAACCTCAGCGGCCACGGACTTTTGGATCTCGGTGGCTACGAAAAATTCTTAAACAATGAGCTGAACGGAAACGGGAATAGTTCTTAAGCTATCTCACGTAGATTCACGCCGAGCGCCGGAACCTCCCGCTTCTCGGCAAAGGCAAAAAGGGCTCACCAGAGCGGTGGCGGCTGACATTTCAGTGGCGCAGCTAGCTGACGGTACTAATCCTCTTTCCACTGCTGCTGGATTTCGGGGTTGTTGGTGAAACCCTTCGTCTTTCGCTTCAAGACCTTATCGCGGCCCTCCATATAGAAAGCCTCTTCACTTGTGATCTCGTCATCTTCGACGAGTTCCTCGCGTCCTTCAGGCGTATAGACTCCCTCGCCCGCAGCGACCTCTTTGTCCACTAACTCTTCATCATACTGATAACCGTAGTCTGGTTCTTTTCCCCATGGGTCGTGACCTACCTCTTCGACGACTCCGCCGTCGTGTTCTTCAGTGGCCTCATCGATTTTGAGCTCGAGCGAGCCGTCATAGATTTCTCTGTTCTCCTTTTGATCGTCCGCTTCAACAACTCCTTGATCTTTCGGCTTGACGCGTTTGACGTCGTCTTTTTCATCGACCAAGGAATCAAATCCTTGGTCGTCCTGGTCTGAAGGTTGATTGTCGGCATCTTCGCGTGGCATGCTAATCCCAATAAGAGGTTTACTTCAAAGTTGATAAACAGTTGCAAGAGTTTGGTCGGACAATTCCTCTTCTTGACGCAGAAGAGGCTCGTGAAAACGCGGCTTGGTTGGGGGGGTGGAAAAATTCGGTTGAGAGGTGATCGAAGCGCTTAAAATTGTTCGATCCATTCGTTGAATAGGGCGTATTGCGAGCACAGGTCAAGCACATCGGTATCAAGAGGATCCTTAAAATAGATAGCGAGCTTATCGACCAATCCGCGTGCACCTTCCCGTTGTGCGAGTTCCATGAAGCGGATGAGGTCGATCACAAGGGGCGCCGCCAGTATGCTGTCGCACCCTTGCCAAGTGAACTGCATGTTCATGCGATGCCCCAAGAACCCTTTGAACGATATGAAGTCCCAAGCGACCTTGTGGTCCGAAAGAGGGGGAAAATAATCAATGCGGCTTCCTAGATGCGGCTCGTAACCTAGCATCCTCGGCACCACAGTCGTCTTTGTGATGAGCTTTGACTGTTTGTTGTCCGGATGCCTCAGTATCTGTCCGTCTAGGTTTCCAAGTATATTGCTTCCGTACCAGCCATCAATTGTCAGATGGCGGTACTTGAACATAGGTACGAGAGCGGTTTTGACGAGAGTCTCCCCAGTCTTCCCGTCTTTTCCGCAGTGCGGGACGCCCAGGGCGTTAGCCAGCTCTTTTATAGCGGGAATATCGTTGCCCATTGATGGTGTGAAGTTGACGTATGGCAACCCGTTTTTGATGGCGCAATACGCATAAATCGCGCTCGCAGGGATCCTTTTTGAATTCGCTTTGATTGCAGCCTCAAAACTGTCAAGTGTCGCATACTCTGGCTGAGGCGCAAAGTACGGTTCCGTTGAGGCCAAGTTAACCACTACACAGCGTTCGTTTCCAGCGAACTCGCGAATTTCTTGCGATACCTGGTTTGCTGCCTCGCTGAGGGTTAGTCCCTTATTGTCGCAAAGGGAGGATATTGCATCTCCACAGTTGTTGATAATGCCGCACTTCACCGGAATGGAGTCTATCTCCTCTTTCAGCTCTGCAAGCTGCGTTGTATCAAACGTGCTATTGTCGCTGACGTTCTGATAAGCGGCGTCGTACAATGCGACGCTCCTGATATCGTGACCGCCAAATTGAAGGTCTTCGAGTCGCGCAAGATTCAGCCGGGAAAAACGTTTTTCCTCGGACATTATCCCTCTTGATGGGCTTAAGCCGCGCTTTATAGCGAGAACCCCTACAAGGATCGTTGTAGCGACAGCGCCTTTAATTCCGATGAACCAGACTTTCATCTCAATCGAATCTGCCTTCAATCTATAAAAAATCTTTTAACGACAACGCTAGGCGAATCAATTGCGATATTGTTGCGCTTTTTGCGTCGCGAAGTCTCGACGTCGCGCGATGTAATTGCGGTTGACGCGCACTGTCCAAAAAAAGATGACGGTGGAGACGAAAAGCCCGCGTAAAGCGCCAGCCGCGTCAACGGTGCTATTCTTTCTTCTTTTTGTCTTCAGAAACGAAGACGTGTTCTGGCTTTTTCTCTTCTGGCTCGCAGATGCCTTCTGTATCAGGGCCGAGGTCACACACTTCAAGCTTTTTGACCTTGTCCATGTCTTGTTCGTGCTCGTAGTTTGCATTGTAGGCATCGGTGTCAGGGGCGTTCAGAGTCCCCGTCTTCATGTCCTTTTTAAACTTGTATTCTTCCTTCTTCTCGTCGGCCATCGGGTATCACCGCCCGTACATTTGTGCGGATTCTATTAATTAGTATCGGTTAAGCCGCTGACGCTATAGATAGCACTTAGTTTGACAAACAGCTCGAATTTCGCCCTTGAAACCCCGTTCACACAACCTGAAGTTCGCCCTTGAAACCTCTTTAGACATAACCCAATCAACACGTCCACTGCCGTGCATTGCGCGATTAATGACAAAAAAAGTCGCGTTTTGAATCAGCGACGCATAAGTCTTTGTGTGTGCTATGCGTATATGTCGTAGGAGATGATTGAATATTAAGTCCCAAACCACTGAATGTAAACTTCGTGAGTTCATTTCCCCCACGGGAATGCGGAATTGCTACGTTTACCCACGACTTAGCAAACAGTTTATCGAGCATCTCTGACCACGCAGTATGGAATGTGAGTGTCATCCAAGAGTGCAGGAAGCTCTTTTTAAGTAACGTGTCACTCAGGGCCCAAGCGACGCAACTGGGCAAAAAGGAGTTTGTTCGCAGCAAACGCTTTGCGTCTAAAACGTTCAACGTCATCAAAGACTGTAATGCTCAAAGCTACATTACTGCTGCGAAACGCATAAACGACTCTAAAATTGACGTCATCAATATTCAGCACGAGTTTGGGCTGTATAAAGGCGATTTCGGCTGCTACATTCTAGAATTTATGCGGAGGGTTAGAAAGCCGATTGTCACGACTTTTCACACCGTTCTACCGAACCCCCCCTCCCGCATGAGGGAAGTCGTCAAGGACATATACGCGCTTTCAGACAGAGTCATTGTTTCTGCAAACGCAGGTATTGACCTGTTACAGAACAAGTTTGGATTGGATAAGACCCAGCTTACAATGGTGCCGCACGGCGTGCCGCAAGTACCTAAACTTGTTGACACAGAGTTCGCGAAATGGGGTCTGGGATTGGCGGGAAAGTTCGTAATAGCAAGCTACGGCTTAATTAATCCCGATAAGGGAATTGAATATGTTATCCAAGCGCTGCCGTCAATTATTGACGCGAATCCACGTGAGGGTATCACTTACATGGTCGTTGGAGAGCACCATCCTGCACTCGACGGAAAGGTGCGTGAGCTACACAAGGAAAAAATCGACGGCCTTGTGAAGGAGCTTGGCCTATCGCGCAACGTGCGATTCGTCGAGCGCTACCTCTCTAACAAAGACATGATTAGGCACTTTTTGGCCACCGACGTCTGTGCAGTAACAAACATGAATCCGGATCAGATATCGAGCGGAGTATTGTCCCAGGCGATAGGGTGCGGGAGGAGTATCGTCGCAACGAAGTTTGCACACGCCACTGAAGCCCTGTCAAACGGCAGAGGCTTGTTTGTTGAATTTGGTGATCCTGAAGACATCGCTGAGAAAATTAACCTCCTCGTCGCTGACGCGGAGCTTCGGATGACCCTAAGCCGTCGGGTGCACGCATACGGACAGGCCCTAACGTGGGATCAAATTGCCCGCAGGTACTTCAACGTCTTCGCGCAAGTGCGAGAGCCTCAAGTGCAGTTGCCGTCAATTCCTTTGCAGCAGCGCTTGTCGCAGCCGATCGATCGTGCGTTGCGCCGCAGCAAGATCTGAAAACTCTTACGACGATTTTGAGGACGCGTAAAACGCTACACTTGCGTCTATTTAATTTTTCAATAGCCGGCCTGTTTTATAACTCCGCCCTTTCACATCAGCTTAAGTTTGGCCAACGCTTCAAACGATTCAGCGCAGCTCGTGGTAACGTCTGTCAGCGCTTCGCTGAAACACAGTCGTGCTTCGTCATACTCCCTAAAATTGATTCGTCCTATCGCTTCTGTGAGCTTACGAGTGGTTCGCGAGAAGATCACTTTTGAGCCGAGCACGTTCTGAGCGAGTTTTATCTCGATCATAAGTGAATTCAAATAGGCCTCAACAAGTTTCTGACCGCCAATTAATTCATCATCTTTGAGTCCAATAAGCCTTTCAAGCAGTTGATTTGCAATTGATACTTCAGACTTCAATTTCTCTGCGTTTTCGAATTTGCGAATTAAGTCTTTTGGTTCAGCCATGCGTCGCACCACGAAATAATATGTGGTCCGGCCTAGATATAATTGATTCAAAAACGCAGCTCAGGGCTTATTGGCGCTTTTTGACAGGATTTCGGTGCTAGCCTGAATGCGCAGATAGTCGTACGATCCATCAAGGAGACGCTGCGGCGAGGTCCGGCACCACGACAAACACGAGGCGCGCAAGCCTTATGGTAAAGAAACTCAGAGGGATCATCGGCGTAGTCACACAGCGTGTTTATTGTTCGTGTTTTGCTCGAATTGAAACCCGATGTTGAACAGCAGCTGTTCGTTGAATTGATCACCGATAATTTGCATCCCGATGGGCAAGTGCCCTTTTCGCCCGCACGGAATGGATAGAGATGGCACGTTCGCCAGATTAATTGGAACTGTGTTAATATCGACCTTGTATAGCGACAGAGGATCTTCGGTTTTTTCGCCGATCTTAAACGCAGTGAACGGCATCGTTGGTGCGATGAGCGCGTCGAATTGCTTGAAAACCCTCTGAAAATCTCGGCTTATCAGTGCCCTCGCTTTGCGCGCTTTCAGGTAGTACTTGTCGTAGTATCCCGCCGAGAGCGCATATGTACCGAGTAGTATGCGTCGTTTGACCTCTTTGCCAAATCCTGATGCGCGGTTCTCCGAGAATGTCGTGTGCCAATCGTGGTCTTTTTGGACTCGAGTTCCGTAGATGATTCCAGAGTACCGAGCAAGGTTAGACGATGCTTCCGACATCGCTTGGATGTAGTAGGCTGAAAGCGCATATTTGAGATTCGGCATCGACGTCTCCTTAGCGTGCACGCCAAGGCTTTCAAGCACCGCTATCGCTTCCCACGTTGCGTTTTCCACGACAGGATCGACGCCTTCGCCAAAAAAATCCCGTGGCACGCCAACCTCTAAGCCAGCTATTTCATCCGCGAGCTTAGCTACGTAGCGCGGCACCGGCGTGTCGCGAGAAGTGCTGTCCCAAGGATCATAGCCAGCGATGACCTCAAAGAGCGCCGCGCAGGCTTCGACGTTTCGCGCGATGGGTCCGATCTGTTCCATTGAATTGCCGTACGAAACGAGACC
>Ga0181536_10005912_pt1 | contig 12414 bp, 9 predicted proteins | sample PEATcosm2014_Bin_41_FD_121105 | JGI IMG/M metagenome (GOLD analysis project Ga0181536, IMG submission 121105) | Peatland microbial communities from MTU Mesocosm Facility, Houghton, MI, USA - PEATcosm2014_Bin17_60_metaG | ecosystem: Environmental > Terrestrial > Soil > Wetlands > Peat | place...
AGGCGTGGCGACGGAATAAAGTGGCGTTTGCGACAGCGGCGGTGGTGGCAGCGGCATTGGTTGTGGGAATCGGCGTTAGCAGTTGGCAGGCAATTCGGGCCAGCCGGGCCAGCAATCGAGAAAAGGAGCAGCGGTTGGCAGCTCAAACAGAACGCGATAGAGCCGAAGCGGCGCGAAAGGCGGCCGAAGGAGCGCAGCAAGCCCAGAAGCGGGCTCAGGTGCGGGCGGAAAAGGGGGAAGCCGAAGCCCGCCAAAACCTCTACGCGGCACACATGAACCTGGCTCTGCATGCCGTCGAGGAACAGAACACCGGCTATGCGTTGAGTTTGCTGGACCTTCACCGCCCCCAGCCGGGGCAGGCGGACCTGCGCGGCTGGGAGTGGCGCTATCTTTGGAAGCTCTGCCGCAGCGACGAATTACTGAGGCTCGGCTCCCATACCAATACGGTGCTTGATGCCGTTTTCTCACCCAAGGGAGATGTCTTGGCCACTTGCAGCGTAGACCAAACCGTCAAGTTGTGGGATATGACCGCCCGGCGCGAAACTGCCGTGCTGCCGCACGAGGGCTGGGTATTGGCAGCGGCGTTTTCTGCCGACGGGAACAGACTGGCGACGTTTTGTAAGAACGCGTACCTGCATCTATGGGATGTGGCGACGGGCCGCGACCTTAGGCGGGTTGCAGTTGGCAACGTAGCCCTGTTCCAATGGGGCCAACTCGCGGCGTTTTCTCCTGGCGGCGAGATGCTCGCACTGGGTGAGGGGACCACTGTGTATGTTTGGGACGTCCTTCGGGGAACCAGGCTGCGGGTCCTCGATGCCGGGCGGACGGCGCATTGCCTGGCCTTTTCCCCGAACGGTAGAATACTCGCCGTTGGATTCCAGGAGTATGAAGATGTTGGTGTCCGTTTGTGGGATCTCGGCCGGGGTGAACAGATTCTGGTCTTGACGAATGTCGCGCAGGCCGGTTGGCCTTCGTCGCTGGCCTTCTCTTTCGACGCCAAGACCTTGGCCGAGGGTTGCGGGAATGGGACGATTACGCTTTGGGACGTTGCCACGGGGCGGCAAATCCGGACGCTCACCGGGCATTCAGCCCACATCCCCGCCCTGGCGTTCTCCTCCGACGGCAAGATGTTGGCCTCCGCGAGCGCCGATCGGACCGCCAGCCTTTGGGATCTCGCCACCGGCCTGGGTACCACCCTGCACGGGAATTTGAACGAAGTCTGGGCCATCGCGATAGCTCCCGATGGCCGCACGGTGGCGACCGGCACAAAGAAAGACGGGATTGTCACGCTCTGGAGCACGACCCCCAAGCCTCAGGAAAAGACCTCGCAAACCTTGCGCAAGACGATGTTACGGGATTCCTGGGGCGCCGGCCCGCTTTCTCCAGATGGCACGGCATTCCTGGCGGAGTACGCCGACAGGACGGTGGGACTATGGGACACCGCTGGTCTCAAGGAAACAACAAATTTCCCACTGGACATAACAGATAAGACCCGTCTGGCTCTGTCTCCACAGGGCAAGTTGGTCGCCCTTGGGGAGCCGGATGGCGTGGTTCGTCTGGTCGAAACCTCGACGGGGCGCGAGATGGCCAACTTCGGACCACGAGGCGCAGGCGTTGAGTCTCTCGCCTTTTCCCCGGATGGGAAGAAGCTCGCCGCGGCAACTGTCGATCACAAATTCCGAGTTTGGGAAATCGCCGGGAAACGAATGCTCAGTGAAATGGCGAGCAACGGCGGGATTCTGGTCGGTTGTTATTCTGCGTTCACCTTTTCTGCTGACGGTGCCGCGCTTTGCGCGGGTTACGAAGACAACACCGCGGAGATCTTTGATACCGCCACGGGCAGGCGGTTGGCATTTCTGGAGGGGGCCAAGGGACCGATCTGCGGCGCGGTTTCACTACCCGACGGGAGGACCGCCGCGACGGCCGATTTTTCCCAGGACGTGAAGCTGTGGGACCTCAAAACGCAGAAAGAATTGGTGACCCTGGGGGGAGAGAGGCTCGTTTATGTCGCCATCGCATTGTCGCCCGACGGGCGGCGATTGGCTGCCGGAGGCTCTCCGGTCCGGTTGTGGGACCCGGCTACGCGCCAGCAGGTTGCCCTTTTGAAACTACCCAACCACGAGGTCTATCCCACGGCGCTGGCTTTTTCTGCAGATGGCAACACGCTCGTGCTCGCGGGTGCAGAGAGCCTTCACACGTGGCGCGCCCCCTCATGGGCGGAGATTGAGGCGGCGGAGAAAAAGACGGAAGGGAAAACGCAGTTACGCTGAGCAATCTGACTTGGTCGAAAAACTTAATCACAAACGACTCGTCCGACGCCTGGTCGGCCCGAAGGAACTGCGTGTCCAAGTAGGTAATGCCCGCCATGTTCATCCGCTCGAAAGCGGCGAACTGCCCCAGCCCCATCGCGGACAGCGGAGGCACCGGCACTTTTTCCACAGCGACGGCTTTTGCCTTGGCCAGCGTTTCGGCGTCGTAGAATTTCGGCAACCTCTGGAAGCCGAACGAGTTTACAGGCCGTGCTGCCCGAGCGTATCGACACAGCGTCCGCTCCAACCAGCGGAGGAGAGCTGGGTAGATGGTGCGAAATTCCTGGTCAGTCATGCTTCCGCGTGCCCACAGCCAATTTGGCCTCCTCCGCCGTGGCCGCACTCGGCCAAACCGCGTCGCGGCCATCCCAAATCTGGCGGTAGCTCTTCTTCTCTTCCTGCCGGGCAGGATTGCCGCCGTCGTCCTTTCCATCCTCACCGACAGAATACAGCAGGAAACCGTCATCACCTGGGCGCAGCCGATAGCGTAACGCCCTGCCGTCCAGGAAGTCATGGGGCAAGGCGCCGAGATATTCAGGAACCAGCTCGGAGAGCTGGGCGGGAAGCCTGCCGGTCCGAAGCCGGTAGCGTCGAATGCCCAACACGGTTAGAGCCATTTGCTGCTGCGTTTGGGCCTCCAGCGTCCTGCGGATCATCGAGTCGGTAATCGAGAAGTTCTCGACGGCAAACAAAAACCTCAGTCGGTCATAGCAGCCCAGTTTCTCCGTGCTCTCCAAGGAAAGCCTCCGATCCGGCCTGGGTTCGTCTTTGGTTCCAGCAAGCGCGGCCCAGCCGTTAGTTCGAGCCAGGCGTTCGCGTTCGATCATGAACTGCCACCGGTCCAGGGACGCAAGCTCGTCCTGGGCCAGCCAGGCCGCTCGCCACACTGGAAGGTGCAGCCAATTCAGGATGACGCCCCGTGTGGGCAGCGCCCCGAATGCCCCATCCGTCATCTCTTGGGCCTTTTGGTGCGCTTGGGCTTCAATTTGGCGAGAGAAAGCGCCTCCCCATTGAGGGCCAAGGCTTTTAAGCGAGTGTTCAACGCCCACTTGCCACGGATGCGTTCGGCCAGAAGGGCGAGCACCAACAGGAATGCCAATCCTGCCGCCAGGTATGCCAAACGTTTGCGCCAAGGCTTCATCAACCCATATTTATAGCAATCATGGCCTATTGTCTCGCCTGAAGGTGCGTCCTGGCTCGGCGGCGAACAACGATGCTGCGGCCCCGGAGATGAGTATCACGAAAATGAGGCTTCTACTGTCTTTGATCATGATGATGCGTTTTGATAGCCGCATGGCAGTGTGCTCACCCGACATGATGAAGGACCTCATGCATGCTGACGGTGTCACCGTCATCGTTTTTCAATTCGCGGAAAACAATGGCGGACAGGACGGTCAAACCGCCCAGGACCAGGAACGCCCGGTGGATGCCGTGAATCATTTCCGGCGCGCTGGCGTGAAAGCGGTCAGGAATGAACAACGCCGTGGCCAGCGACGCCGTCGCCACGCCGAAACTTATCGACATCTGCTGCATCGTGCTCGCGATGGTGCTGGCGCTGCTTGTCTGTTCCTCGGTGACGTCGGCGTAAACAAGCGTGTTCATGCTCGTATATTGCAGCGAGGTGAAGAACCCAAAGACAAGCGCCTGCGCGACAATGAGCCAAACGGGTGTGCCGGGGCCTATGGTCGCGAACAGGACTATGAGCAGACCGAGTATTATGGTGTTGGAAATCAATACGCCGCGGTAGCCAAAGCGCTTCAGAATGCCCGGCATCGTCATCTTGAGGCTCATGGCGGCCACCGCCTGGGGCATCATGAGGAGGCCGGATTGAATCGGCGTGAATCCGATGCCCACCTGGTAGAGGAGCGGCAAAAGAAAGGGGATTCCCCCGATGCCCAAGCGGGTAAAAAAGTTGCCGCTGACCGACGCGCGAAAGGTCCGAATGTGAAACAAAGCCAGCCGGAGCAAAGGAAACTCGGCGCGGTTCGCGCGCAGCCCGTAACCTGCCAGAAGAACGGCGGAAATCCCCAACAGCCCCAACATGCCGCGCCAGTTCAGCGTGTGCTCGCCAAACACCTCCAGCACATACGACAGCAGCCCGATGCCGGCACCGAAAAGGATGAGTCCGATAGTGTCGAGCGGATGGCTGTGTTCTCCACGATAGTCCGGGAGGTGCCGCCAGACCAGATACAAACCGAGCAAGCCAATCGGCAGGTTGACGAAAAAGATGACCCGCCAATGAAAGTATCCAACCAGGAGACCGCCGGCGATGGGGCCGAGCATGGGGCCAATCAGACCGGGTATGGCAACGAAGCTCATGGCGCGGATGAGTTCCGATTTAGCGAACGCCCGCACCATGGTGAGCCGGCCCACGGGCACCATCATGGCTCCGCCGCAGCCTTGCAGGATGCGGCACGCGACCAGGACGTGGATGTTGCTCGATATGCCGCAGAGAAAGGACCCCAGGGTGAAGAGGCCAATCGCCGACGAGAACACCCGCCGTGTGCCGAAGCGGTCGGCCATCCAACCGCTGATCGGGATAAACACCGCCAAGCTCAAGGTGTAGCTCGAGAGCACGGCCTTCATGCTGAGCGGGGCAACAGCGAGCGCGTTGGCGATGGCGGGGACGGCCGTGTTTAAAATGGTCGTGTCGAGCGATTCCATGAAGAAGGCCACGGCGACGAGCCACGGCAACAATCGCTTCACGGGTTCGCCCGGCGCCGCAGGTGGCGCGGAGCCCAGACTGGAACCGGCCGGACTCACACTTGTGACCTGCGCGGGCAAGGCCGGCTCCAGGCCCGAACGTGTTCAATACTCCCCCACATCAATCGGCTTCTCCTGTGCGATGGAGCCCAGGCGGGCCTCGTAGTTCTTGAGCCAAATGGCTCGTTGCTCCGGTGTCGCGCGCATCTCCTCGATCTGCTGTTTGAAAAACTGAGGATCTTTGAGGCTGGTGAAATTGCGCCGGTCGGACACCGGGTTGAATCCCGCGGCGTGGAGGTCGCTGGTCCGAATGTCGTGGCCACCACGCTGCAGGACCTCAACGGCGTTCCGAAACATCGCTCCGTTGAAGCTCTGAGGCTCGGCATGAGCCAGCACAATAAAGACATTCATGGAAAGGAAGCTTAATGGGGACGCAACTATCTGTCACGGAGGAAGCACAAGGTGTCGAGAGAGGAACACGGTGTTATTGAAGCCCGCCACCTCCTCTTTGGAACCTCCCTCCCTCGGAGAAAGCACCCGCATCGCCGCCTTCGGCAAGGATTCGCACAGTGAGTTTCAGCGGGTCATGGTCGCTGACGAAAACCGGAAATAAAAGCGTTTTCAACGCCGGGGACTAGCGTGGCTTGCACCCCCCAGAGTCTGCGACTCTTCTCGCGTCTCCCCGGCATGATTCCTTTTCGGACCTTGTCGGCAATGGCAAGTCTGCTGGCGCTGAGGTGCTCCGCCGTGGGCAACACCACCCGGACGACACGCCGCTGGGCAATGGACCCGGTAGTTCTCGGCATTCGGAGCGTGGTTTGAGGCATCTGCCCGCGACCGCAGTGCCACGCTCTTCAGCGAGTGGTGTTCCAGGACGAGGTCGCCGCCTGCGAGGGTCTTCTCCTGGGGGGCGGCGCTTACGATTTCTTCTTTGACCAGGAGCAACTTGCCCGCCTCGTCCTCCGGCAGCTCGACCAGCAGGACGGAGTGCTCGTTGCTGGTCGCCTCCAGCAGGATGTGGCTCAGACCAGCGCAGGCGCGGATGGCCCCTCAAACTTGACAGCGCCAGGTTGCCTACGCTCAGTAGTCGGGCAGGGAAAATAGCTCGCCTCGGACCCCGAGAGGGACAAGCTGATGACTAAATTGCTCGAACCACTTCTCTGCCTTGGAGCTTAAGTGCTCCTTGCTCACAAACACCGCAGCCCGGTCTGGGCGGACAACTTGGGCGACCTTCGCAAAATCCTCGAAATCGGAGGCGTGCAGGTCGCCCGCTTTGACCTCGCCCAGCAAAAGCTCCCCATCCGTGACACATAGCACGTCCAGTTCTTTCTTTCGCCCTCCATTTATCGGTTGTGCGAAATGCAACTCCGAGCTGGGCGTGAAGAAAAATGAGCCGGGTTGGTTCGCCAGCTCGGCCAATGCCAACCAAACGGCCAAAACGCGGCTATTGACGCATTGATGAACCAGTGGGTTCAAACGATAGCTCCACGGAGTCTCTGGAACTGAAAGCGCGGGCGCGTTGCAACCCCGACAGGTATTGAGCTGCTGCAAGGCACCAATGGCCATCCATTCTTTTAACCGGCAGCGCGGGCAAACCACGTCCACGCCCATTCGGAGGGCACCCAGTTCCACCAACTCCTCTAACCCTTGGGTCAAGTCCTCCTTCGTCACCGGTTCGACGCCATGCATGTAAACTGCGTTGTGGCCTGCTAAAGAATCAGTTTCCCCCGCCAACCCGGCCTGTTTTTGATAACCGTGCAATTGCTCAAACCAGTCACGCTCGGTCTCCATCTCAGCGAAGGTCATTGCACCACCGGGCAACCGCTCACCGATCACGCCACCCAGAACGCGCTGGGCGATCCGACATGCAACTACACGCCGCTCGTCTTTTGGAACAGATTGCACGAGCCGTGCCAACTCTTTCTCAACTGTTTGCTCGGTCTGCGTGCGGAGATTGGCTTCGGAACGCGCTCCCCTTCCGCTCATTTGAGAAAAAAGGCTCCTCCAGAATGCTCGTGCCCAGTAGTCGTGGGCACGCCAGAAGCCGCCAAAAAGCTCGATCAAGCCTCGCAGCTTTCGGCCCGCATCGGAGAGCCCGATGCGCAACACGGCAGGCACAGCTTTCAGACGCTCGCCGCGTATGTCCAGATGATCGAACCATGGTTCCCGTGAAGTCACGAGAGTGCGGTGCAAAACATCTTCGTCCGCAGGAAGCTCCAATTGGAGCCGAGCCGGAGTTTCCATATTGGGCCAGGGCGAGGATCGTTCCACGCGGACGGTGAAAAGTCCATCCCTGGAAATCCGCGCCGGAGCGTGGAACATCGAAGCGACCAGCGAGCGGGAGCCACGTCGGGGTAGCCACCACCAATCCTGCCCTGGCAAGCCTCCCTCCCTTGCCTCGCGTTCAATTTGCACGTCCGCTGCCCAGGCACCCGTGGGCACTGCCGCCTGAATTACTTCTGGCGGGCGCAATTCCCAGGTTTGCCATCGTTCGACGGCAAGCAACCGTTCGGCGTTGTCGCCGTTGAGCCGGGGAATGCGCCTTGGTGGCCCTCTATGCCTTGATCGGTCGCGATGCCAACGAGCTTCTATTTCTGCTGGCTTCACGATTCGCGTGGGCACTAGCCACGGCCCTTTACGCCACATCTCCGCGAGCGGAACGAGGCTTGCCTCAGCGAGAGAAGTGCTGACCAACTCCACGTTCCAGTTGCCGCTACTGCCCTGGCCTGAAAAATGGTAAAGCCAGGTCTTCAGCGCAGCCACAAAAGGTTCTTCGCATATCACCTCTGCCGGAACCCATAAGCAATGACGGAATGGAGCACTCCAGACCCCACCGTCCTCGTTTACACAACTCCGCCAATAGAGAGCGAAATCTTGAACTCCTGAGCCGACCACCACGCGATAGGCTGCACCGTGTGAGAATGGGCGTGGAAGATACATGCTGGGAAGTTCACAGGGAGCCGTGAAGGAGAGGGGTGACTTGCAACTTGGGCCGGCCCGCGTTCCGGAAATTTGCTCCATGGCCGAACACAGCGATCCAACGTCATCCACGCGCAGTTGCTTTACAGGGCTTCCTGCAACCAAGTCCTCCATCCAACTGAAGAGGCGGGGTTCCCCCGAGCGCAGATCGAGCCATTGTTGGTACGCGCCCAGGTTCCGATGCACAAATCGCCGCAACACCGCAGGACAACCCTTGCCGAAGTTGAAGAGCAGCAGCGGACGGTCCCGAAACTGGGCGAGGTTCAGTTTTGTCGGGGGCACAGAGATGCCAGGCAATCTGAAACGCTCTTCTGCCCACTGGTCGGAGTCAGCGGATGCGATAGGGGCCGCTGGGGCCGACTCGATGCCCGGTTTAGGAGCGAGCCTCGCGCGTTCCGGTTCCGCGATAAGCAACGGAGCTAGGGTTTCATCGAGTTGGGGGAGCAGTTGGTGTGGCAGAGGCGAAAATGAATAAACCTGATCAGGATCAAAACGCTGCAATTCGTCCCAGGCGTCAGCCGCCAGCGTGCCACCTTTTTCCACGAGTGCAACGGCGCTCAGGCGACCGCCCCAAGTTTCATGGCTCCACCTTACCAACCCATCGCACATGGCATTGGTCCCAGTTTCCTCGGGGATGAGGAAAGCGGTCTTGATGGGTCTAGCGGCGACAAAAACGGTGAATGACATTATGCGATGAAGTCAAGATCTCCGAATCGCGTCGTGAAGCGCCCGGACACCGCCCCCAGCCGGGGCTGAGTTCTTGCTTGGCTTTGGTCTGCGTTCTTGAGTTGGGCGGCTCACTTGGCATTGGCGAAAGCGGCAGTTTTTGGGTCAGTGTCCAGCGGCAGTTCGTCGGCGGGTTCGACGCTCTCATCCAGGTAAACGTCGATGTTCTGGCCCTGAAGGAACGGCGCGGACTTCACCCGGTCATAGAGCCTCAGCAACCGGCTCTTGGCCCTCGTCAGGACGACATCGAAGGACAGCGGCAGGATTCGCACCCGCTCGTTCAACTCCTTACGTTCGCCGCTTTCGGCGGGCTCGATTTTCGAGCCAAGCACGTAGCAGTCAATGCGCGAGTAGTCGGCCAGCAGCCCCTTCGACAGCAGCTCTTTCACGTATTTCCAGCATTGGGACTTTTGCTCCTCCCCCACCATAACGCCAGGCTTCTTCAGCTCGACGATGACCAGGCGATCCACGCCCATCTCCGCCCCGTAGCTGTCGTATTTCGGGTAGGAGTAAAGGCCAGCCGAGCCGTCCGGCAGGACAACGAAGTCAGGCCGGTTCCGTGACCCCCTGGTGTCGCGATCGAATAACTTCTGGATCACCGAGGTCATGCCCTCGTTCGAGGTAAACTCGATGGTCTCGAACTCCGGCCCGAAAATCCACAGGCCCTGGTAGAACAGGGGCTGAAGCCCCTGGACTTCGAGCGTGTCAGTGGTTGAAGTTTTGAGGCGGAGTTCATCCACCAGCCGGAGCCGCCCCCTCAGCTCGTCGAGCACCACCTTGGCCATGTCCACGGTCCAATCCTCGAGAATCTTGTGGAGGTCGTCGAGCTGATCAGGATTCAACTCGTCGAGCTTGTGCAGCAGACCGTAGCGCGAGTTGGAAACCTCCAGGTTCGCCAGGACGCCGGACAGGCTCTGAAGCTCCGTCTGCGATAGGCTGGGACACTCCACCTGAACTCTGTTAACGAACTCGTTCCATTTCTGGCGACTGAGCGGCGTCATCTGCCGCAACGTTTCCCGGTGAGACCGCCGCAACTCCAGCGTCGTTTCCTCGCGCCGGTCCTTGGCCAGCCCAAGCAGGCGTTCACGCAGGGCCGGGAGCACGCGTTCGCGCACCTTCTGGTAGGCCGCGTTATCCTCGTTGAACCCGCTCCAGTCGGCCTTCACGGCATCCGTAGACGCCAGGGAGTCGGCGAAGATGATGAAGGTGTAGCGTTTCGCCTCGATGCGCCGACCATCCACCAGGTCATCAAACCCGTTGCCACTCCAGCCGCACTTGCCCACCAGGCGTCCGTTCACGTGCCAAGCCACGCCGTGCTGTTTGGTGCTGCGGTCGGTTCTCTCTGTGTCAATCATCAGGATGCGGATGGGCGGCTGCCCCTCCACTGTGACATTGATGGTCTCGACGCCCTTCTGGCCGATGTCCTCGAAGTCAACCGGCTCGGAGTTGACGACGACTTCAAAGGCCGGATCGGTGAGGAATCGCTTGCCAAGTTCAGCGCGGATGGTGTCAGCCGGGAGCAATGACTGGCCTCCCTGGACAACCTCAATGCTGGTGCCGAAGCTCATGGAATCGGTCTCACCGCGCTTTTCCAGGACGATGGGTTTCCCGACGCCTCTCCTGACCGCATAGGCGATCTGCTTGCCAGCGGTGGCGGTGATGACGGTGTATTCCGCACCGAAGCAGAACGCGGCAAAGCGCCCGATGCCGTTGCGCCCGAAAGTATGCCGCCGTGCGTAGTCCTGCCTTCCGACCACGGCCACAGTCTCGCCCTGCTCGCGCACGCGGTCGTAAGAAAGCGTGAGCCATCGCCGCAGAAACTGCTCCTCGGTCATGCCTTCGCCGTTATCGCGGACACGTAGCGTGTCCCCGGACACAACCGGCCAATCAATGCCCACCCGCGTTGCACCTGCGTCCCAACCGTTGGCGACCAACTCGACGATGGCGCTGACCGGATCGTGAAGCAAGGTGCGCCCCGCGTATTGCTCTAGGAACCTGGAATCGAAAAGCAGCTGCTGCTCAGCGTGGTCCTTCGCAGCTTGCCCGTCGGCGAAGCGGTGGTCTTTCGAGTTCATCTGGTGGGCCGGTCTTTATGGGGCCTGGGCGGTGAGCCAGCGGTTGTTCGTCGTGCGCTTGCCCAGGATGTTTTCCTCGACAATCAACCGGTTGAAGTCCTCGCGTCTGGCTTCCCCAGGCGCGGCCCCCAGGAGCGTGGTGAGGTCGGCCAGCACCATTGTCCAGGCGGCGCGCACACCGCTGACACCGACCTTAAAGCCGAACTCCGGCCTCAGTTTACCCAGGGTGGCTGGGCTGTCGGTCGCGCTTGCTGCCGATTGGCGGAAGCCCTTCATCGGGGTGGAAACGTAATCAGAGGCTGATTCAACCAAAATCGAGACCCCGTTGCAATCCCAAATGCGGGAAAAAGGCGGAACTCCGCGCCAGCCCAGCGAACGTGGCACGAATTAACTTCGCGGCGCGGTGCGGAATAGGTGCGCGATTTAACCCCGGCACATGAGACCAGCGTCGTGGGACGGAAACGGGCCGCCCGGATTGACCATTTCTTCTTGCTCCAGCCTTTCCTCCAGCAGCGTGCCAACCCCGTTCCTCCGCAAGTGTGAAGAACAGCGGCGCTAGCTCGCTGCGAGGATGAGACACGGAGTTGCCGGAGGTCCTTTTGCTTAGATCATTAAGGTGCGGAAAGAAGAAGCAGTCGAGCGCGTCAAGACGGAGAGATCGCACTGGAACGGGGGGCGTCGGTCAAGCCGGGCGGCCGACGACCGGGAAGGCCCCGAAAAGAACTTGGGGCAGGTGAGAATCGCACGGCGCTAAAGGCCCGCGAAGGCGGAATCCTCGGTGATCCGGCCCCCCTCCGCCATCGCCTCCGGTGCAATTGAGCGGGCCACATCCCGGCTCGTTTTGACTTATGCAAACCGCTCCAGTCCGCGAAGCAATTGGACTGCGTCGGCAGTGTCCAGCCTATTGATTCAAACGAAAGAATTCCCTCCGAGCGTTTGTTGGCACGGACATGAAAATGCCAGTCGAATTCGTCACGTAGCCATAGGGGGCCAGGCTCCACGTGATCGGCTCACTCAAATCCGATTGGTAGATCTGGAGGCCGGACCCGAACAACGGCCATGCCGCCACCGCATTCGTCCCCGAGGCGCGGATGCTCAATTGCGGCTGAGGCGCCGGATCGCAAGGCCCCACCGGGCCGTTGGTGCTTGTGCTCTCAAACGCGCCGATGTCACGCGCAGCCGCGCGGATGCGCCACTGGCAGTTCGTGATTTCGTTCCGATAATACTCCCGGCCCGGCAAGCCATACACCGCCGCGTCCGCCGCGCCGATGCACACGCTTCCATTGGTCAGCGTGTAATCCTTGAGGGCTGCGTTGCGGAAGCCCGGCGAGGCGGCTTCCACCGAGCCGGTCAGCGGCCCGGCGCTTGCGCTGGTTTGCAGCCAATTGTTCACACCCGTAACCGTCGCCGCGCCGGTATCTTCAATCAACAACGGAGTTTTTGTCCCGTAGATGATATTGTCGGAAACCTCCGCGTTCATCTGCGTGCCGTCGGCGTTCGAGACATGCACGAACGCAGAATTCGTGTTTACGCCCACAAAGGTGTTGTAAAGGGCGCGCAGGGACAGTGTCAGGCTGGCCAGCCCGGCGTCGTTGTAAATCGCGACGACCTGCGAATGATTG
>Ga0181536_10005914_pt1 | contig 12411 bp, 12 predicted proteins | sample PEATcosm2014_Bin_41_FD_121105 | JGI IMG/M metagenome (GOLD analysis project Ga0181536, IMG submission 121105) | Peatland microbial communities from MTU Mesocosm Facility, Houghton, MI, USA - PEATcosm2014_Bin17_60_metaG | ecosystem: Environmental > Terrestrial > Soil > Wetlands > Peat | place...
ATGTCGTGGTAGAGAAGGGGCACATTGATGAATGTCTTCTTGCCGCACTTCTCGCACGAGAACAGGTTGATCTGTGCGTCGAATAACTTTCTCTTTAACTCCGGATCGAGTTTGACATTCACGGAATGCCAGACGTTTGTCTCTTGCTTGTTTCCACAATGAGGGCATTCAAGATTGTGTATCGTCATTTTCGACATTGCGACTTCCTCCTAACGAACGACGATTTCAGCGCAGCCGCAGCGTGCAGGGACAGCATTGAATGACATCCCTGCAATTCCCGCTTTAATTGGGCCGGTTCATGACGACGACCGACTTTGCTGCTTTTACATCGTAGCCGGGGTTTGAGCTCCGCAGGATTCTTAGATACTCGAGCGCAGTTTTTTGAATGTCCGGGCCTTTCCTGGCCTGTGGTTTCGGCTTGTCAGAATCTTGGGTCATGGCTCTTATCATTGCCTTCCGCGGGGAACACATCAATAGCCCTTCCGTAATAGCACTTTTGCTGGATCTTGTTGGAAGGGCGGCAATCGGAAACGAAAAGAAACCGAAAGTAACCCGGGTGCTCCGGGCGCTGATGGCACCAGTGCCCCGCCCGGCATCTGATGCCTTCTGCGGTCGGTGGAAACGGTCAATCACACGGGACTGTACCGATACAATCTGCCATGGGGGACACGGTTGAAATCGGCCATACTCCTATTGCACTACATTATGCTACATAGAACAATGGCTCGATGGTAATGTCATTACCTGGTTACCCGCTACGTATTGACACATGACATGACATGGCAGTACCTTTATTGACATGGCACAACAAGACAGCATCGTGCTCAGTCTCAGATTGCCCGCGAAGCTCGTGAAGCGGCTCGATATGCTTGCAGAGCGAGAGCTTCGGACACGGGTCAATATGATTCACGTACTCCTGCAAGAGGCCTTGGATAGCCGGGAGCAAGACAAGTAAACAGGGTCTGAGCTTGCCCAATTCATGGAGTCACCGGGAATGCTTAGTGGTCTTCTGATTCGTTCCCCATACGTCGATTGGATCCTTGCCGGTTCTAAGACCTGGGAAATCCGCGGGAGTTCCACTAAAGCGAGGCCGCATCGCCCTGATTCAAAGCGGAACCGGGACTGTAATCGGGGTGGCTGATTTGGTCGGTGTTGTAGGACCGCTCACCCTTCGAGACCTTGCCGCCAATACCCGCAAACTCGGCTTGAAAAAGTCTGAGATATCGGGACCGCTCTATTACAGGAAAACGTTTGCGTGGGTTCTCGAGAACGCCCGGAAACTAAAGACGCCCGTTCGATATCGCCATCCTTATGGATGCATCATTTGGGTGAACCTGGGGCCGGGCGTTCAGGCTGCAATCAGCCGACAGCTGAAACCGCGATCGAAGTAGAAGGGGCACGCCTTATGAAGGCTAACTTAATGCTGAATTAGGAGTCGCCTTTCAGCAACCTATTGGCGTTTTTCATTCTCGCCGCCATGCGCCGTTGATTGATGCAGGCGTTGTTCGTTTTTCCAGTCGCTCAGCGCAGGGCCTGCGACGGCGGCTAGGCCACCAACAGGTCCGTCGTCAATTGCTGCGCTTCCGCGTACTTCCGGGCGTGGACCAGTTCGCTGATCTTCTTGGTTGCTTCGTCCGGCGCCTGGCCTGTCGGTGTATGGTCGGTCGTAAGGCTGGCATTAGCGGGCGTGCTTGCCACTGCTTGTGCATGGAGAATTGAATGAGCAATCAAAACAATGAGTAGCGAGAGATAAAGTATGATGCCGGAGTGCCTTTTCATGGTTGAGACCTCCTCAGTGTGTTGGCGGCTTCAAAACCCTATCCCATGTTTTTGTTCCCGCCGACACAAACTTCCATCTTTCAACGACTGCATCCAATAAATCAGATACTTCCTTCTCTTCGTGTCCATTCGTATGCTGGAAGCTAGATTCTTCGAATGGTTTGAACCAGAAATCCTTGCCGTTCTTCATCTCGAACTGTACTGTCATACGAAAATGTACTGGGCGGACTTCACGAATCTCATCAAGGTTGAAGCGAATTGTCCCATCTTCGCCTTCATAGACTGCATCGATCTCATTCAACGTCAAATGCCCACGAAAATCCCCCACGGCTCTTACTGTATGTCTTCCCTGGAAAGTAAACTTTTCCTGTAGAGCTCTTTTTTGAAACTCTGTCACGGTGCTTTTAAATTCCGTCACGGTGTTTTTGTCGAGCCAGCCTTTGTTCTTGAGTTGCACCAGTATGGCTAGATTCGCAGGGTCGCTGCTGTCCGTTGCACCCATTGCGAGAAGTTTCTGCCCTGCATCGTATCCTGCTACGATATCATTCAGACTGATGGCAGAAATGGCGCGTAGTTGCCAGAGCAGAATTTCATTTGGATATTTCTGCAGGAACAAATCACTGTCCTTCATGAACTGCTTCAGCGATGCCTTTTGTTGTTCCAAATCAGTGTCCTGCCGCGCTTGCCGTGCCAGTTCGATGAGGGCGTTGTATTCAACCTTGTCGATCCCTGTAAGTTGCGTGGCAGTCGTATCCGTCGCTGCTGGAACATTTGCCGCTCCGTTTGATGGCGGAAAGCTGCCCCGAGTTGGGCTTGCCGAACCAGCAGACGCGAGCGATTTGTCCAAAAGCGTCTTGGCTTTAATCAGTCGTTGATCGTCCGGATAGAGTATCAAAAGTGCGGCCACGGTCTGTTGCGCCTCTGCGTATTTGCCGGCGTGAACCACGTCGGATAGTTTTTTCATCACGTCATCTGGTGCTTGACCTGCCGGCGTTGCCTTTGGTGCCGTTGCGTTGGTATCAGGGAGCGTGGTGGTTGGTGTTTGCGCATCAAGCAGCGGGAACGTAAGCAGGGCAAGAAGCAAGTCGAGGATCAAAGTTGCCAAAAGTCTTCTTAAGGGCTTCATGTATTGGCCTCGTTACGTAGATAATTCGCCATGACGTCAGCGTGTGCTGTCACTTCTTGTGTAGTAACCAAGTGTTTGTCTGCTCGCCTCCTCATAACTGATCAGTAACCATTATTAATAGTGACTGTTTTAATCGTTTTGCCGCTTTTATCGACTACAGAAACGTTGACCCTACAAGGTATGAGATAGCTGTTCCTACTGGTAAGTATCGCGTTCCGTCTGGTTGTGTAAGTCCCTCCGGCGATGTCTCTCGGCGTGATCGTAATCAACCCCGTTTCACCTCCATCTAGACGACACGTCTTGGGCGACGCATTTTCCATGCGTATGTTCACCGGCTCTTTCATGTCTCCAAATCCGGTGATCGTCAGAGTCAGTGTCGTCTTCATTTCCGCCTTCATAAAGCCACGGTCTATTGACCATGGTCCGTACGTTAGGCTCGGGTCCAAACTCAGAAGCTGATGGTATTCTTGCGCGTTTTCCATGCTTTGCTTGTCCAGCCAGTCTTTGTTCCTGAGCTGTGCAAGCAGGTCCTGTAAGGTCGGGTCGTTGCTGTCCGCTGCTCCTTCGGCTAGTAGTTTCTGTCCAGCTTCATACCCCATCCTTGGCTCATTCAGGCTGAGCGCCGAAAGTACGCGAAACTTCCAGAGCAGCGTCAAGTCAGGATGTTTCTGCAGGAACGGGCTGCTCTGGCCCATGAACTGCTGCAGGAGCTTTTTCTGCTCATCTAAGTCCGTCGTTTGCTGTGCCTGCCGCGCCAGTACGATGAGAGCGTTGTATTCAACCTTGTCCATGCCGGTGAGTTGCGTGGCGGGAGTTGCAGGCTGGTTGTTGGCAGCAGGAGTCGACGGCGTGGGGGCGAGCATCTGCTCGATGAGCGTCTTAGCTTTAAGCAGCTGCTGGTCGTTTGGATAAGCAATGAGCAGACCTTCCGTCAACTTTTGCGCTTCTACGTATTTTTCGGCGTTTACCAAGTCGGAGATTTTCTTGGTGGCTTCGTCGGGTGCTTGACCGGCGGGTGCAGCCTGATCAGACGCTGCTGGTGTCTGCGCGCTGATTGGAGTGCCTGTTACCGAGATGCATAATGTACAGAAGAGGGCGATGCTTGCCAGCTTTGCCATGAATCTCTCCGATCAGTTAGTTGGCGGTGGCGGTTCGGTGACGCCGACGCCGTTGAGTTTTGTGCCGGGAACGGTTTGCAGCGTGGGACTGGGCTTGTAATTGACGCGTGCCTTGTAGGCCATCATGGCGTGGCAATCGAGAGTGGGCATGCCAGTGCCACAGGCGAATGTCTGCACGGTGAGGCGTGGGCTGGTCTGGTTGATGAGGTTGACGACGGTGGGCGGCTTGAACATGGCCAAAGTACTCAACGCAATTGTGCCCAGGAAGCCGCCGCCCGTGAGCAGTGAGACGGGTGTGACCGGGTCGCTGCGGTTGATATAGATCTGGACCGATTTGACTCGCCCAGAACGAACGAGCTCATCCCAGAGTTTGAGTGATTCAACGGTAACCTGAGGACCGTAGAGCGTGACATGATCGGCGGTGACGTCCTTGTTTTCGAGAGCGGCAAGACAGACCATGGCGCCATTGCTATGACAGGCGAGTTCATCAAACTGGCGGTCTTTGAGCGAGTTGTAGGCGTCTTGTTCAGAGGCGGAAAATTTGCCGTTCGAGAACTCGTCGAAGATGACGCGGGACGCGAGGTCAAGGTAAGGGTTGGTGTAGGCGGCAATGCCGAGGACAAAGTTGTAGATTTTGAAATCGACTCCATCGGCGTATTGATTGCCAGCCAACTCCATCTGGCTGGTCATCATCTCATGCTCTTTGGCGATGAGTGCCGGATCAGCTGACTGAATATTGAAGCCTGTGATCCACGTGGTACCACCGATGAGCGCTCTGCCAGATGGGCGGTAGGTTCTTGCTGGAAGTGCTGGGGGTGCTGGTCTCTGACAGTAGACATCAACGACGGTGGCGCCATCCGCTTGTTGGGATTGCTTTTCGCTGACTTTGACTGTTCCGGGAGGGCACTCCTGGGCGTGTGCGTAGGTTTGGATGAGGACCATGAACAGCAGGATGGTCGGTATGAGAACTCGAATTGCGCGAGGCACTGATTGCATGGATTAGCCCTCAATTCTGCGGTGCAGTATTTGTTGAGGATGGTGTCGAGTTCTGGTTTTGCCGTGTGGTACCTGTAGATGAACTATTTGTTTGCGATGAACTCGATGAACTCTGGTCAGCAGGCGGTGGTGGGGGTACGACAATAACATGGGTGTTGTAGATGATTTTATTTTGAACTGCATTTGTCTTAACTTGCGCACTATCATGAGCAGATTCCGCAGCAGCCAGCTGATTCTTCGCCGTCTGAATTGCGCTGGTGTCCTGAGCCGGCGTATTTTGCAACCGTTGCTTGGCAGCGTCAAGATCGGCCTGTGCTTTCTGCTGATCAGCGAGAGCCTGTTGATATGCAGGACTTGCGTTAAGTAGCTTTTGTATTTTATCCAGACTTGGGGAAACAGTTGGGCGTTGCTGATCATTTCTTGGAACCGTTATAGCTGCCGCATTCGGCGCGCCTCCGTTGTAAAGCGGTGACACGTCTCCACTTCCGGTCGAAAGGGCAGCTCCACTATTCAGTTGAGCTGAGGGGCTTTTATTGCCGTTGGCAATTGAATTTATCTGTTGTGAATTCGAAGTCGTCTGCTGTACAAGATCAGTGGGCGAGGCGACTGTTGAACCAAACGCACCTCGTTGGGTTTGCGGTTGAGTCTGATTCGTACCATTAGATGGGGCAGGTGAAGTTGTGTCCCTAACTGAGTCCTTCAGGTCTTCGTTACCGAAGGCATTCGTGGTGACTCCTGCGCTTGTCTGGCCGGTCCTGTCGCCCACGGCGTCTTTTAATAAAGGATTGGAAGCGGGCGTTGTTTGGCTCGGCGTCGAAGCCGGCATAAAATTCGATCCGCTGTTGTTGCTGGCAGTTGCGGGCACGATGGCTTTGCCATTATTAAGATTCGATCCGCCCGACGTCGGCGGGAAACCAAGCAGTTCCATGTCCTTATCTTGCGGCAGGACAACCTGCGATTGAGACGTCCCGGATTGCGACAGCGTAGAAAGCAGTTCCATGTCCTTATCTTGCGGCAGGACGACCGGCGAACCAGGTCGCGTGGAATCCGGAGTATTATTCGACAAAGCCGCGTCGAGCTGGCCTTTAAGCGTTTCCGGGTCGACGAATGTGTTCGTCGTGCCACGCAAGTCCACCACTTTCGCATCAGAATCAAGGTTCACCAAACTCAGGGCGGAGGCATTCGGGTTTGTCCCTGTTGAATCTGTCAATTGGGCGAAACCGAAAATTCCCGTATTGGTTGGAGCAGTCCCCAATAGCTGGCCTAACGCTCCGCTCGTTTGCCCGGCGATGGCAGCGCCTTTCAGTTTTTGTTTTGCCATCTCCAAATTGTGAAGGATGTTTGCGTCGTTTGGAGCAATGGCCAGGGCTTGCTGAAACTCGTTAATGGCGCCGGCAAAATTTCTCTGCCTCATCAGGTACAGGCCGCTATCGTTGAGCTGTTGGGCGGCAAGAGCGCTTTGCTGGGCGGCGAGTGCGTTTTGCTGGTCGGCCGCATCGGCAGCTGCCTTGGCGGCGGGGTCTCCAAAAAGCATCTTCCCGAGCCGTTGCCCCAGCGCGGTTCCGATGCTGTTTCCGATGCTTTGGGCCGCGTTCGACAGCGCCGGATTCAGAGTGGCAGGAGCGGCAGCAGCGGGAGCGAGGGCGGGGGCGCTGCCGCCGGTGCAACTGCAATTGATGCCGACGCCGCTCATAATCGTGCTGGAATTAGCGCTCCTGACCTGCGTATTGCAATCGGGGGTCGACGCAAAGTTGAAAGGTCCTCTTGTTGTAACCTGGCCCCCCATAGCCGAAGCGCAACCACCCCCTGCAGAAGGACATGTGAAGGTGACCATACAGGACTTCTGCGCTGCCGCACGAGGCGCGCTATTCAGAGCACAGAGCAGCAGCAAAAAGCTGACTGAGCGTATGGAATTCTCAACAATGCCCATCGTGACGACAGGCATGGCACTGATACGGAAACGAATCGCTGCAAACATGACGTACACTCCGGTCCGGTCCCGCAAATCAGTGCTGTCAAATATGTGGAGTCCGCTTGCAAAGGATCAGTCGAGTCGGCAGTCATGTCAAGGTTACTAACGGGCCGCAGCCCTTAATCAGTAATCCACAAAATTCCATGGGCTGGAACCGTAGTAGCGGGTAAGCAGTGAGTAGAAGAGGTTTCCGGCGAAAGCGGACGCTGATTTCGAAGGGAACGCGGACGAGGTTGCATGCCCAAATCGAGCAGATGCCGTCTTGTTGTGAAATCAGGGGTTGAGTCGAAACCGAAGATAAGTAAAAGCGAAGGTGCCATTGAGTCCACAGAACTTCTGAGCTGCTGCTTGCGTACTGTCGGTGTTAGGCACGACCAGCGTTTCCGTATCTCGCAGATGTGCCTGAAAGACAGATCCCGCGACCTTGATTTCCAAATCGTCGCCGGAAGACCCGGCTTCACCGGCCAGTTCACACACCCATCTCCCGTCATTCGGATCTGCAGTCTGGATGTTAACGAGGTAACGATTTCCGATTGGGAAAAGCGCAAAAAACCCGATGTCCTTCACTTCGTACGCGCCCGAGAATCGATGAGCCGGGTCAACCCCGTTCAGGGTAGAGAGTCGATCCCGGTAGAGTTTGCCAATACAATCGGCGTCTTCACCGCACTTTGTCCGACGTGCCATCCACTTCCTCTGGTCTTCCTTCATCAGAGTTTCTTGAGCAGAATCGATAAAGTCATCAAGCAATGTTCTCCACGTTCGGCCCAGTTGGGAGTCGAGTCGAGATAGAGCGGCATTTGCACAGATTGTCTTCTCGGAAAGGGAAGCAGCCTTACGACAGTCGAATGATGGCTGTTCGCCTTGAGGGGCATCGACAGAAATAGATAATAAAAGCGAGGCCAGTAAAACTGACATGCAAGTTAATGTTGAGGTGAAATGGCGGCCCATTTTGTCCTCATTTCGCCTTTAAGCCTGTGCTTTCGAATTGGCTAAATCTTTGAGCACTCGACGGCCTTCCTTACGTGAGCACAAATCTCTTTGACTTCAAACATGGCGACAATAGTACACCCATCTCGCTCGCGACATTGCGAAACAAATTTTCATCCGGACCGCCCAACGATCTGAGATCCGTACCAGCACCGCCGAAATTGCCCGCCATTTCCGCCACTTTTGCAACATTCCTCCTCCTTGCCGAGCCTTTTGTAGACAGATCCCGCTGCTTGAGCAGGCCCCGCCGATCTATCCAACGAGTATCGGCAACAGCGCCATCCGACCCAGCATCGCCCCGAACCGCCGCCGGTTCAAATGTCCTTCCGCCAGCAGTAGCCAGGGCGCGCATGTTTCACCAGCCGTCCTCCGGTCTTCACCAGCCGTTGCTGCAGGCTCGTCAGCGACCAGTTCTCAATCCCTCTGTACGCGCGATGCCCGCTCTGCCAAGGCCACCAGACCACGAGTTACGACCTTTTAAACGTCCCTAACCAACCATTCCTATCTATACGCAAACAAAGGGTGGTAGGAGTCCAAAGATGGCTCCTGCGCATTGGCAGGGGGTACAAAGGGGGGTACAAAGGGGGTATTAGTCCCACCCCGATCACCCTAGTTATGGATGGTTATTTGACCAGATATTTAGGGCCAAGCGGCCGAACAGAAGCAATCCCCACGGAGGGTCTAGGCGGGTATCCCCTTGGGGGAATGCCTAAGAATGCTTCTGGGGATCCTCGGGACGATTTCAATACCCGTCATCCCCCAGCGCGGTCACTTACTTCCGAGCGATCCACCGTCTTATGCGAGACGGTTGTCACCCCGTCCTGTGCGACACGGCTAGGAAACTTGCTCAATACAGCCCTTTTGAGCGTTCGCAGGCCGAAATGGCACTATGACCCACATAGGCCGCTACCCCCCTCTGAGACCCGCATAAACATTGGTCGACAATTGGCGGTTCCTACTGGATGCCAACCATTTCGGGATTGCTAGCCTGCCAGGCCTTCTTTTCTCTACTTTTGGCTGCCTGTGCCGCTCCACGACAGGCGGCTGAGCAGTATTTCCCTGTCCCGAATGCCGCCTTGCGGTTATGAGCGTTGAAACACTTGCTTCCCAGAGCACAGCGAACGGTTCCCGTAGCCTGCGACTGTGACCTAGCTGATTCTGCCTCGTATTCTGCTAGCCACTGGTCGTAGCCTACCTTACCCATTTTCGACAGTTCGTCTCTGGACATTCCGAAGCAATCAATCCCACGATGAACTTTAAGATAAGTCAAGTATTCGTAGGTTGTTATTCGCCCTGCACGATATCTGTGGCGTAACTCTGTGAAACCTGAGGGAACGCCCGCAAACTCTGTGCTGGTCATTGTCATTGTTTCAGTCATATTTTCCTCTTTTCCCTTTCTTCTAATTCCGAAAGTCGTTCCTGTGCTTGTGCTGGTGTCATCCAGTCGCACGGTTTACCTCCGATGATGTCCCGGAGATTCTGCTTGTGCTTGTTCCTCATCTCGAGCAACATGCTGTCTTCCGTGTTATCCACACTCCCGTTCTTCTGCTTGCGTCGGTCGTAAGCCCGTTGCAACTTGGCAAAAAGGTCATCCGCATCTTCGTCCGAGATGTTCCTCAAGCGAGTAAGAAACTGTTCCTGAACTTCGGCGTCAAGTGGCGGCTTTGTCGCCTTGATGCGTGCCCGCTTGGTCAAGTGCTTCTGTTTCCTGTCTTCGTCACGAAGGCATCGTGCCCAGAGTGCCTGAAGCATGCCCGCTGCCTGAAGTCGCTGGGCTGGTGTGGTGCTAGTGTCTGTGATGACCTGTTTGAGTGCCGTGACCAAATCAGGCAACACCGGGATCAGGGCAGCGGAGACTCTGGCATACTCTTTCGCCGTGGTTCGTCTGATCGCCTCAGCCATGTACAGGTGCAATTTTTCGAGATTATTCATAGCCCTCCCCGAGAACTTTTCTTCTTATTTGGCTTTGTAACGGATACACTGCGGACTGCAGGGTGGCCCGCCGACCGCTGCGGGGGTGTATTTGCCGAACTTCGCTTGTCTACTGGAAATGAGCACCGAATAAGCGATGGCTGAGACTGCGTTGCTGCACTCAGCCAAGCATTTCTAATGCGAAGGACTTGGGGGTCGTCATATCTCACAAGACCTCCGTTCTGTAGGATTTGAACACCGCTGTCCTGCGGCTTTCTGCCGGTCGTTCGTTCGTGAATCCATGACCTTACTTGCGAACCGCTCACGGTGATCCTGCGTCATGGACCCGCCCATCTTCTGATTTTTGATTGCGGTTTTCAGAATGGCACGGTGCATCGTTTCAAGTGAGTGCAGTTCCGCCCAAATTGCGAACTGTTCCTTTGAAGGCGGATTCCCCAAAACTCTTTCCCAAAGAGAAATCAAATCTGCGATTGAACCTGTGATCGTCATATTGTGCTCCCGTGGCGATAGCAGAAATTGCTCCCCGCTACAGGAGTATTCGTGCAATCGCCGTTTTCACATACATTGATGGGGTTGTTGGGTTTGAGATAGCAATGCTGATAGCATCTCCCTGTCTTAATCTCAGCGTCAACGCAGGGATTGACAAACTCCTTGCATCCCGTCCACGTGCAGAGTCGTTTGTACTCCCTGATTACCGCAGGGTCTTTGATGACATGCGTGACATTCGCAAATCGGCCGTCTTTATTGTGCAAAATATTTACATGCATCGTCTCGCCTACGAGCCAATGAATGTTGAAATCTCTACCGTTCCGGGTCCACCCCATGTCATCCAACAACCTACCCAGATGCGACCCCTTTGTGACCTTCGCAGCATAGGTCATAACTACACGGGCGTAATCCCCGTTAGCGTCCGGTTGATCAAGCATCTCAAACAGGATCCTAACTTTTTCTTCCGACCGGAACTGTCCCTTTACTACCCCCAACTCTGTCACGGCGACAATACGAGCAGCGTGCTCGCCTTCGGTCGCCAACTCGTCTAACCCAAATTTCAAACTCATTCATTTTTCCTTTATGTCTTGCCTCTTGCGTTGCATCCTGCATCCCGCCTTCAAAATGATTACCTCAGGCGTTGCAGTAGTAGCTGTAGTAGATATATTCTGTATATCTACAGATCATGTTGTTTATACAGTGTATGTACTACTACTACTGCTACTACAACGCCTAAGGTAATCATTTCAAAGTGAGCCGGTACTGGTTTGGGTGACAGGGCATTCCGGCGACTCGATTCCCGTTCCCACGAATCCACGAGAGGATACCCAGCCGTTGAAAGTGACTATTCGCCCGCTGAACGGTTGCAGTGCCACACCCCGTCGCCCGTGAGATGGTCAACAGCGACCGGCTGAACCTTTCTTCGTTCAACGACCGGTAGTAATCCAAAATTGCGGTCTCACTCTTCGTAAATTCTTTCGTAAAGTTTTTCGTAAGTTCTTTCGTAAAGTCTTTCGTTGGTTTCAGTGTCATATGCTTCTTTTCATTTCGGAGGTGGGCGCCAAGGTCTCCCCAGCGCCCGAATAGCTATTCAAGCGAAGCTTTCCACCTCCGTTCCAGAGATTTCCTGCTGCACCTTGGCCACGCATTGTGTGATTATCCACACGAGGTCTTCGATCCGTTCTTCGTCAGCAGGAATCATGGCGACATCGTAGAGCCGAGGAGCTACGATCTCTCTGACTTCTGCGTTCAAGGCGGGATCGTACGACGGGTCCTGCGTAGCGGACTCAGGCGTGTCAGGGCTTAGCGTGCCAGGGCTTAGCCTTTCTATCCTGACCCGCTCGACCTCGGCTTGCGCTTTCTGGACGTCTCCAGTCCGGCGCAGAACCGCTTCAAAAATTTCGTACAGGCTGGCAGTCTTACCTGTGAATGAGTTGTGATTAGGGATGGTCCAATATTTTGAATTTTTCCCGCCTCGGAACAGTGTTGTGCCCCATGGTACGTCCATTCCCCAGTCTTCGAGAAGGAACGAATTCTCTGGGAACATGGCGCTCAGCGCAAGGATGGCTAGCAACGGCGGATTCCACGGGGTGTAGAAAAAGATTACGTCGGAATCGTCGTTTACAATGTGTCTCTGTCGGTCATGGTAAACATTGCGGCACCCCCAGTTTTTGCACCCCCAATCCGCCCAATCTTTACTTTCAGCGATTTGCTTCGGCCTTGGGATGACTTTGTCCACATCGAAGTACACGATGTGCTCAGTGCTGTACGGTTTGTCGAAGATGTCGGTGCCCGTCTCCACGAACACTTCGTCACCTTTGATTGTGTCTAGGACCGACTGTCTGTTCGGTCCAGTAATTGTTAACTTGCAATCACACCAATTTGGCATAATGCCTCCTATTTGTTTTCTTGCTCGACCTCACGTTCTTGCCCGACTACGGGCGTGCTGTGGACGCCATCGACGTGGGCATCCGTTTCACGTTGTATAGAATTTCTACGAGTATTTTCTTCTG
>Ga0181536_10005918_pt1 | contig 12407 bp, 10 predicted proteins | sample PEATcosm2014_Bin_41_FD_121105 | JGI IMG/M metagenome (GOLD analysis project Ga0181536, IMG submission 121105) | Peatland microbial communities from MTU Mesocosm Facility, Houghton, MI, USA - PEATcosm2014_Bin17_60_metaG | ecosystem: Environmental > Terrestrial > Soil > Wetlands > Peat | place...
GCGGCCCCGCGCCGACCGCGGAGAGAAGCGTGTGACCCACGTGAACGAGACGACACCCTCCGGAACAGATCGAGCGGGAGCGGCTTGACTGAAGAGACCCCAATCAGAGAAGACTCTTAGCGGAATCCTGTGCAGACGAGCGGGGCCAGCTCTTCCATTTTACTTGCGGGGGGGGGGTATTCAACTTGTATGCATACCGTCGACCGCGATGGGGAAAAATTCATGCCCCGACTTGGCGACCGCGAGAGCGAAGAAGGCCTCGTCCGGCGCGCCCAAACAGCGGGAGATCTGTTGTCGCGTTAGCGCGTCGTCGTTCGAGGTCGTCGTTCGAGGTTGAATTCGCCTTGTACGGCAGCTATGCTTAATTGGATATGTCTACAGAGATCGTCAAGAAGTGGGATCTAGCCAAGCTGGAGTTGTTCGCAATGGTCGCGGACTTCGGCAGCTTGACGAAAGTGGCGGCCACGCGCCAGTCGGCCCAACCGGTTATCAGCCGGCAGATCGCGGCGCTGGAGCGTGCGTGCGGCGGGCGCCTGTTCGCCCGCACGGGTCGGGGCATGGTTCTGACGGAGCTGGGCCTGCGAATACTGCCGCGGATCAAGTCCATCCTGGCCGATGCGGAGCGGCTTTCCGAGGATGTCGGCACCACCCCGGGCGCGCCGGAGGGCGACGTGCGCATCGGGTCGCTTCCATCGCTGTACAAGCTGCTGATCAGTCCCCTCTTTCACATCGTGAGGGAGCGGTTCAAGAAAGTACGGCTGCACGTATTCGAGGGGTCGGGCGGCCAGATCGACGAGTGGATCTCCAGCGGATACGTCGATATCGGCCTCCCATACCGTTACAGGAAGCGGCTGCCGCCCAATCTCGAACAGTTGATCGCGGTCGATTCATATCTCGTCGGACCAGCCGGAGATCAGTTGACGGCGTCGCGAACGGTCGAGTTCGCGCAACTCGCGGGCAGGCCGCTGGTGCTACCGGGCGAGCCGAGCATGGTGCGCCTGATGCTGGACCGGCTCGCCAAGCGCAAGGGAATCAGCTTCAACATCGTTCTCGAAGCCGATTCTCTTCAGATCCAGAAGGAAATCGTTCTCAATGGGCTCGGCTACACCATCCTCCCTCGCCACGCGGCCTTGAGCGAAATCGAAGGTGGCCTCCTTCAGGCCTCGCGCATCGTGAACCCGACGTTCGAGCGTACGGTCGTCCTCACCACGACCTCGGTCCATCCCCCGTCGCTGGCATGTCGCGAGGTCTCGGCACTCATCCGCCGGCTCGCGGTAAATTCGCGTGCAAAAACTCGAATGCCCGAATACCCGTAACAGCACGCTCGACTCGAGCGTGCTGACGCGCGGACGTCGCGGCCGAACTGATCGCCCTCCGACGGTTTTCACGGACTCGCCCACCGCCCGCTGCGGCCTTCCGGGGCGGGCGGCGTTCCGATCCGATTCGGCCGCCTCGGTCTCGCATCGCTTCAAACAATTGACCGCCTGACCGCAACGCGGCTGGAATACGTGATCGTCAAAGCGGAACGTCGTACTCCTCGGCTACCGTCGTGATCAGGGTCGCGCCGTAATCAATCAATTTTGCGCTGCTAGCGCGCCGCTTGTCATTCAGCCATGCTGGCCCGAGCATGGCGGATTTCAGCGCTTTCATGTCGTCGAAATGCAGCTCGACGATCAGGTCGCAATCCAGAATCTCGCTGCGGTCCTGGAGCCCCCACTTGTCGGCCCTTCCGCCCTCGTCGGGAAAATTGCCGATGTAACGGCGCAGCCCTGGGAGGGATTGCTTCACCAATGGAGCGTGCACGTCGATCCAATATCGACGGAACTCCTCGCGGGAGACCCCCGAATGGCGACGGATGATGCTGATGTGCTTTATCATTTCGTTCCTCCTTGGAAGCGCCGCGCACTTTGCGGAAACCCGATTCGGCGCGACTGTTGCGCCGCCCCGTCGCGACCGCGCCCGACTCGCGTCTGCGCAACCTCGATTTTGTACGGTCCGACGATTGCTGCAATTCAAGGCATTATCACTCCGCCGTCGGCGATGATGCACTGGCCCGTGATGAAGGCGGCCGCCTTGGAGGCGAGGAATACGGCGACTCCCCCGAGGTCGCGAGGCTCGCCGAGGCGGCGCAGTGGCGTCGCCGCCTCGCGGTCCCTGCGTCGCTGATCGTCTTGCCAAATCGCACTCGCGAAGTCCGTCCTCACCAGCCCGGGGACAATCGCGTTGACGCGCACGTTCTTCGGCCCCCACTCGGCGGCGAGCTGCTTGGCCAGCATATGCACCGCGGCCTTGGAGATACCGTAGGCCCCGATCATCGTATTCGGCTTCAGGCCGGCGGTCGAACCGACCAGGATTACGCTGCCGCCGCCGCGTTCCGCCATACCGGGGATCGTCAAGTTGGCCAGCCATAGGTTCGATCGCAGGTTCGTACCCATGATCTTGTCGAAGGCCTCGTCGGACAGGCCGACGAGCGGGCCGGCGTACGGGCTCACGGCGGCGTTGCAAACCAGTATGTCGATCCGCTCCCACGCTTTCGTCGCCGCGGCGACGAGCGCTTCGACCTCGCCCTTGCGCGAAATATTGCAGGCGTGCGCCATAGCGGTCAGCCCCTTCCCAGACAGCTCGGCGCACACCGTCTTGCAAGCGTCGGCGTCGCGGCTCGAAATCACCACGTTGGCGCCGGCGTGCGCCAATTCCTCGGCAATGGATTTGCCGATGCCGCGGGTGGAACCGGTAACCAAGGCGACCTGCCCGGAAAGATCGAAGAGCGAGGACGGCATGAGAAGGGACCTTTCACATTTTCCCGACAGGCGAGACGAGCCGGAGCCCAGTTCCTCGCTCGAGCATCGAAATCACGACGCGCGAGCGGCGCGCCGAAGCGGCGGGGGCGATCTCGCGCTCGAGTTGACCAGTAAGCGTCATCGCTCGCCCCTCGCCAGATCACAGTCCCATCAACTGTGCGATGATGTTGCGTTGAATCTCGCTCGAGCCGCCGCCGATCGGGCTGATGCGCGTGTCTCGGAAAAAGCGCTGCATATCGTGCTCCATCATGTAGCTCGCCCCGCCCATGATCTGCATGCCGAGATCGGCGCAGCGGAAATCGTTCTCGGTCGCCAGCAACTTGGCCATCGCCGTCTCGATGCGCGGATCGAGGCCGGCGTCGAGCATTTCGGCGACGCGCCACACCAGGAGGCGCGTCGTTTCCGCCATGACGCGCATGTCGGCGAACTTGTGCGCGATCGCCTGGAATTTGGTTATCGGCTGGCCGAATTGCTTGCGGTTCGATGCGTAATCGCGCGCGTAATCGATGATGTGCTGCATGCTGCCGGCGCTCGCGGCGGCAAGGCACAGCCGCTCCAGGTTCAGGCACTTCATCAGGTTCTTCCAGCCGCGGTTTTCCTCGCCGATCAAGTTCTCGGCGGGGACCTCGACGTCCTGAAAAAACACCTCGTTGGTCCGCGTGGTCCGCCGGCCGAGTTGGTCCAGCGGCCGGATAACGACGCCTTTCGCCGTGGCGGGCACAAGCAGCATGCTGATGCCCTTGTGACCCGCGGGCGGGTCGGTCTTGACGGCGGTGACGAGGTAGTGAGCGACGTGGGCGCAGGTGGTGTAGAGCTTTTGCCCGTTCACCACATAGGCGGCGCCGCGCCGTTCGGCGCGCGTGCGGATCGCCGCCGCGTCGGATCCGGCCTCGGGCTCGGTAAGCGCGATGGACATCCGGCAGGAGCCGTCGATCATGCGTGGGATATAGGTGCGCTTGAGATGTTCGCTGCCGTGCAAGGCGATGTGCTGCCCGGCGTAGATGACGGTGGTGAGGTAGGCCGTCGCGATGCCGGCGTAGTGGTAGGACATCGTTTCGACAAACACGGCGAGATCCTTGTGGCTACGCGCGCTGCCGCCGTACTTCTCCTCGAACGGCAGCGCCATCCAGCCCGCCTTGGCGAGAGCGTCGTAAGCATCGAGCGGAAACTGTCCGGCGCGGTCCAATTCGCGCACGCGCTCCAGGGGAATGACGCGCGCCAGCAGCTCCAGCACGGAATCGCGCATCATCGTTTGTTCCTCGGTCATGCCGAAGGTGGTCCACTCGTGTTTCATCATGCCTTCTCCCTGCAACGTATCAGGGTGGTGAAGGCGCCGGATTGCACCACCTCGTTGCGCTGGTTGACGATCTCCATTTTCCGCTTCATCACTCCACGCCCGATTTTCGACGACAACCGCTTCTCGGTGACGGTCCAGCGCAACCTTATGGTGTCGCCGATCTTGATCGGCTTGAGGAACCGCCACTCGTCCATGCCGAGGAAGGCGACGACCGTTCCATCGAGCAGTCCGGTGCGCGAAGAGAGACCGGAAGCGATCGCCAAGCCGAGCAGACCGTGCGCGACGCGCTGGCCGAACTCGGTTTGCTTGGCGAACTCGTCATCGGTATGAATCGGGTTGTAGTCGCCGGATAGCCCGGCGAACATCGCGATGTCCGCTTCGAGCACCGTGCGTGCCGGCGTGGTGACCACCGAGCCGACCTCGAAATCCTCGTACCAGAGCGCCACGTCTCACTCCTTTGCGCGTTTGATCAGCAGCGCATCGACCGCGACCACGCCCTCGGCGCTGCAAATGAGCGGATTGACGTCCATTTCATCGATGTCGTCGCAGAGTTCGGCTGCGAGCTCGGAAAAACGCGCCAATGCCGCCGCCGCCGCCTCGACGTCGATCGGCGGCAGTCCCCGGAACCCGGTCATGAGGGGATAGCACTTCAGCCGCGCGAGCATTCGCCGCGCGGCCGCCACAGAAACAGGCGCCAGCTCGGTGACCACGTCGCGCAGCAATTCGACCATCACCCCGCCCAGGCCGACCATCACCAGCGCGCCGAACTGGGGATCGCGTTTTGCGCCGAACACGATCTCCAGGCTTCCCGTAACCATCGGCTGCACGAGAAAGCCGTTCAGGCGCGCGGCGGGCGCTTTTTCGCGCGCGGCGGCCGACATTTCGCGGCAGGCCGCGCGCACCGCCGCCGCGTCGGCGAGTTTCAGCCGCACCGCGCCGAGTTCGGTCTTGTGCGCGAGGTCGGGAGAATCGAGCTTCAACACCACCGGATATCCGATTCGTTCGGCCGCGACGACGGCCGCGTCGTCGTCGACCGCGGCGAAATCCGGCGCCACGGAAATGCCACACGCCGCGACCACCCGCTTGGCCGCGCGCTCGCTCAGAATGCGTTCGGGCGCGGCCAGCAGCGCCGCTCGCGCGCTTTCGATGTCCGATGAGCGAGCGAGGCGCGCCGAGGTCGCGTCGGCCTGTTCCATGCGCGCATGCCAGGCATGCCAATGCGCCAAGGCCCGCACGCAGCGGCGCATCGAACGAAACACCGTAATTCGCGGGTCCTGGGCGAAGAGAGAAGCTCCGGGGCCCTCGAGCCATTCGGCCAGCCAGACGATGCAGATCGGCTTTTGAACGCGTTCGGCGACGGCCGAGACGATGGGCGCCCGCTTCTCGGTGATGTCCTTGTGGGCGGTGATCTGAGGAAGGAGCAGGACCCCGAACGCCGGATCGCCGAGCAGCGCTTCAGCGCAGGTGGCGAAGGATTGCGGATCGTTGAGCACCTGAGCGGTCAGATCGCAGGGGTTCGTCGCCGAGCCGAAGTCGGGAATACTCGCTTCGAGCACTGCGCGCACGGCGGGCTCGGGCTGCGGCATCGGCACGCCGAACGCGTGCGCGTTGTCCGCCGCCATGACGGCGGCGCCCCCGGAGGTCGCTATCACCGCGACGCCTCGGGCTTGCGGCCGCCCCGCTTTGGAGAAGAACTCCGTGGTCTCGGAAACCTCCGCGAGGTCGTTGACGGCAATGAATCCCGCGCGCCGGAATGCTGCGGCGTAGGCCTCGGCGGCGCCCGCCAAAGTCCCGGTGTGGGACTTGGCCGCCGCGGCGGCGCTTTCCGAGATCGCCATCTTGTAGACGACCACGGGTTTCTCGGCCGCGCGCGCCCTGTCGCCGAGTTCGAGAATCCGTCCGGCGTTGCTGACCCCCTCGAGCATGCAGGCGACGGCGCGGCACTCGGGCTCGTCGACGAGGTAATTGGCGAGATCGAGCACGTCGACGTCGCAGGAATTGCCGGCCGAGAGCATATGCGTGTAGCCGAATCCGTGGCGCCCGCCCTGGATGAGCGTGTAGGCGAGCGCGCCCGATTGGCTGACGATGCCGACGCGTCCGGGTGGCCGCGGGAGCTCGTCGTAAGCCTGGAACATGACTCCCGCCTCGAGCAGGTTGTTGACGATCCCGAGGCAGTTGGGCCCGAGGACAGGCAGGCGGAGCTGGCGCGCGCAGACCGTCAGCCGGGCCTGTTCGGCGATCCGGTCGGCCTTGCCGGTTTCCGCGTAGCCCGAGGCGAACACGATCGCGCCGCCGGCGCCCACGTCCGCCGCTTCGCGGACGGCCTGCTCGACGCCTTCGCGCGGCAGGGCGATGACCACGCAATCGGGAGGCTCGGGCAGCGCGGCGAGCGAGGGGAAACAGCGCCTGTCGCCGATTTTCTCGTACTTGGGGTTCACCAGGCGAATCGTCCCGTGGTACTTGACCAGATTCGCGAGCGTGCGGCTGCCGAAGGCCCCCGGCTTGGCCGAAGCGCCGACGAGGGCGATCGTGCGCGGCGCGAGCAGCCGGTGGAGATAGTCGCGCCCGTAGAGCGGCCGGTTCATAGCGGGCGCGCCGCGAACAGCGGTCCGTCGTCGTATTCGAGCATGATGATTTCCACCTCATTGCCGATGGCGAAATCTTTCGCGCCGACCAGGCGCGTGGCGATCCGCACGCCGTCCACGAGATCCACCAGCGCCACGCGGTAGGGGGCCTCGTGCAAGAAAATCTCGGGCGCAGCATGAACGACGGTCGATGAGTAGACTTTGCCGCGGGTCGACAACGGCGCCCACTCGACTTCGCGCCCCCAGCAGTGCGGACAGAACGGCTTGGGCGGGAAGGTGTAGCGCGCGCAACGCTGGCAACGCGTGCTCAGGAAGCCCCCGTCTCGCAACGCTTCCCAGAACCTGCGCGTAAACGCGGAGACGCGTGGCGGATAAGGCCGCTTGCCGGTCATATGTATCTTTGCGAGGCTCATATCGGGGTCTAGCCGTTCGCTTGCAGCACATGCACGAGTGCCGCGTTGTAATTGCCGAGCTCGCACGTCGCGACGCCGAGCTGCGCTTCGCTCACCTGCCGCTCGCCGGCGCGCTGCGTGAGCTGCTCGAACAACTCGACGAACGAGTACAGCGGCGTGATATAGGGCGGATGGCCGCGCGAGGTCAGGCCGCCGGAGGTGCAGATCGGAATGCGTCCCCCGAGCGCGGTCTCGCCCGCCGCGGCGGCTTTCGCGCCGTGGCCGCGGGGAACGAAGCCCAGCGCCTCGGAAACCAGCACTTCCACGATCGTGCAGGGCGCATAAACCTCGGCGAGGTCGACGTCGGCGGCGGCGATCCCCGCTTCGGCGAATGCGGCGCGCCCGGCGCGCTGCGCGGCGTTCAGCGCGATCATGTCGTTGGGAACCTCGGAGATCTGGTGGGCGCCCTCGTGATGAAAGCCCCGTCCGATCACTTTGACGTAGGGCCGTCTCAATTCTCGCGCCACCCGTTCCGAGGCGAGAACGATGCAGGCGGCGCCGTCCGAGCGTGGCGGCACCTCGTAGAGCCCCAGCGGCTCCACGATCGGCCGCTGCGCCAGGACCTCTTCGAGCGTCACGGGCTTGCGAAATTGCGCCAGCGGGTTGAGCATCGCATGGCGCCGGTTCTTCACCGCCACCGCCGCGAGTTCCGCTCGGGTCGCGCCGAACTCGTGCATGTAGCGCACGGCGTCCATCGCGTACCAGGAAATCGGGGTGAAACCGAACGGCGCTTGAAAACTCACGTCGCCGGTGGCGCGCATCGAGCGGTTCATGTGCGCCGGCGCCGGCGTCGCCGTCTCGAAGTTGACCCCCAGCGCGAGCGCGACTTCGGCCCGGCCGGACGCGATCGCCTGCGCCGCCTGGTCGAAGGCGAGGCCGCCCGTCATCCCGTTTCCGAGCACCTCCATCAGCACGCCGTCGGTGGGCAGACGAAGATAGTTCGCAATGAAAGTGCCGAAGTAGAGCTGCGGCGTGTACGCCCTCGGGGTGCAGAACACCAGAGCGCCGATCGACTCCTTGGGCACGCCTGCGGCGCCGACGGCTTCCAGCACACAACCGGCGAGGACTTCGTGTTCCAGCGAGTGAACGTCGGCCGTCTCCGGGGTCTGCAGCCGACCGCACGGCACCGCCGCCGCCGCGATCATGGCGACGTTCGTCGACGTTTTGTCGGCGCGCGCGCGCCGCCGGCGAGAGCTTTCGCCGGCGGCGGAAGCGGCAGGGTCGCGGCGCGCCGTATCGGACGGAGCAGGCATCACGGCTCCTGTTCGACGAGATGCCTGCGGACGAACGCGGCGTTGCGTTTCGCGGCGCGCAGCTTGAAATCCTCCTTTGCGTACATGCCGATATGAGTCACGCCCTTCGTCAACACGGCGAGTTCCTTGCGGACGGAGGCGATGCGATTGAAGGCGTCGACCTGGAGATCCCACGGCGTGTGCTCGTCCCCTTCGACGATCAGCATCTGGACCGGCGTGTTGTAGATCCGCTTCACGTAAGGATCGACCGTATACTGCATCAGCATCTCGACGGACTCGATGGTGCTGCGGCCCTTGTAGTTCGGCGCAAAGCTGTTCCCGGCCGACGAAAAGAACGCGTAGGAGGTCGTGAACGGCCAGGTGCAGATCTCCTTGTCGGGGTCCGGCACGTTGTGCGGAATGAGTCCTCCGACCTCGCCGCGCGCGCGCTTTTCGCGGTCGTCGGCGACGAGGCGCAGCAGCGCGGTCAAGCGGCCCTTGCCGTAGCCGTGCACCAGCCGCATCGACTCGTATCCGTCGATCACCCCGATGTTGGAGATCGCGCAGCGGACGCGCGGGTCGATCGCCGCCAGGATCAACGCGTGCCCGCCTGAGTACGAAATACCCCACACTCCAAGGCGCTCCTTGTCGACGCCAGGCAAGCCGGCCGCAAAGCTCAGCGCGTTGCGATAGTCTTCGATCTGGGCCCACGGATCGAGTTGCTGACGAGGCTCGCCGTCGCTTTCGCCGAGGAAACGGTAATCGAAGCGCAGCGTCGCGCAGCCGACGGCGGCGAGTTGCTCGGCGTAGGTGGGCATGACAATCTCTTTAACGTAGCACCATCCCCCGGCCATCACCAACAACGGATGGGGTCCTTCGCCCTCCGGCATTCGAACCACTCCGCGCAGCTTCACGCCCTTGCTGAAGAATTCGACTTTCCGCTCCATGTTCGTTCTCCCTTGAGGTTCGTTTTCCAGCGCGCCTTTAGACGTGCGCGTTCGCGATCGGCTCCTCGACGGCTGAAAGGGAACCGGCGCCGAATCGAACGCCGCGTTCGCGCCTCGCACGCCGGCCGGCTTCCGGCGTGAGGGCCGCGAGGGAAGCGGCGGATGCGTTCGCGCTCGGGCCCGTTGAAACGTCGAGGAATCTCATGATCGGGGAAGCCTCAGAACTTGCGTCGCAAGAATGTTGCGTTGAATCTCGTTGGTCCCCGAGTAGATCGTCGTCACCATCGCGTTCATCAGCGGAGCGACGGCGTTCGCCGCAAAGCCGTTTGCGGCCAGTTCGGGGTGATCGCCGCCGTGCTCTTCCGCGGCTTCGACGAGCGCCGAGCAGATGCGGTAATAGGTTTCCGTCGCCCAGATTTTCAGCATCGAAACGCTCGACGGTATCTCTTCGCCGCGCTTGACGATGTCGGCGAAGTGACCGTAAGCGGCGCCCAGGTCGGCTACGTCGAGCTGCAGTTCGGAGAAACGCGCGGCGAAGGCGGCGTCCTCATACAGTCCCCGGGCGATCGCCACCCGATCCAACTGCGCCAGGGCGTACTGGGACGTCCTCGGGCTGCCGACGAAGATCCGTTCGAACCCGAGCAGCGATTTGGCGATCGACCAACCGCGATTGAGCTCGCCGACCAGGTTTTCCTTCGGCGCCCGCACTCCGTCGAAGAAGACCTCGCAGAACTCCGCATCGCCCGACATGTTGGGGATCGGGCGCACCGTCACGCCGGGCGACTTCAAGTCGAGGATCAGCATGCTGATCCCTTCCTGTTTCTTCGCGACGGGGTCGGTGCGCGCCAGGAGGTACATGTGGGTGGCGTCGTGGGCGAGGGTCGTCCAGATCTTCTGTCCGGTGATCACGAAGTGGTCGCCGTCCAGGACCGCTCGCGTCCGCAGGGACGCCAGGTCGGAGCCGGCGTTGGGCTCCGAATATCCCTGGCACCAGATGTGCTCGCCGGAGAGGATCTTCGGCAGATAGTAAGCCCTCTGCGCCTCGGCGCCGAACCGAATCAGAATTGGGCCGATCATCATGAGCCCCTGGTCCGGCATCCGGGCGACCCCGTGCTGCTCCATTTCCTCGATGAATGCGAGAAGTTTGTCCGCAGGCAGCTCCATGCCGCCGTACGCTCTCGGCCACGCCGGCGCCAGCCATCCCTGCCGGGAAAGGGTCATGTACCAGTCGCGAACTTCGCGCCAGCGAAGTCTGCGCGACGGAAACCGCAGGTGCGCGGGGTAGTTGCGCTGCAGGAAGCCTCGTATGATCGCGCGAAACTCCGCCTCCGGCATAGCCTTCCAATCCGCGTCGCGCGGAAAGCTTGTGGGCTCGGCGGACGGCGCTTTGCCTTCCGTTGGACGCGGATGGAGATCGAAGAAGCGCCGGCGATGCGCGGCGGCGCCGCCCAACCAACTGCACAGATACATCGCGCGCTTGGCGTAAAGACCGATGTCGCACTCGTCGGTGATGCCCATGGCCCCGTGGAACTGGATAGCGAGTCGAGTTACGAACGTCGCTGCATGCGCGCAGCGTGCCTTGACTCGGCTCGCCAGCGCGGCAAGGCCGGCGCCGCCCGACTCGTGAGCGTGCAGCGCCTCGTCCAGGCAGGCGCTGGCCAACTGAACCTGAATGAATGCGTCGACCATCCGATGCTGCAACGCCTGATTGCTGCCGATCGGGCGGCCGAATTGCGCACGAACGTTCAAGTATGAGTTCGTCAGATCGAATGCCTGCTTGGCGATTCCGAGCAGCTCCGCTCCTTGGACGAATCGCGCCGTCTCCAGCGCCTGATCCAGCGCTTCCCTGGCGACGGGGCCGGACGCGAGGCGATTCGTCCCCGGAACTTCGACATCCAAGAAGAGGTCGGCCATGTAGGACCCGTCGACCCTGACTAGGTCTTCGACGCGCAGTCCCGGCGTATCGGCGCGCACCCAGTATAGCGCTGGCCCGTCGGGGTCGCTGGCGTACACTAGCCATCCGTCGCTGCCGCTGCCGGGTACAACCCAACGTTTGCAGCCTTGGATTCGGACGGTCGCCCCCGATCGTTTCGCGACCGCGCCGGACGCCGAAGGGTCCATCTGCCCGACTCGCTCTTGCCACGCGAGCCCCGCCATCACCCGGCCGGCGACGAAGTTGGCAATCAACTCGTCCCTCAGGGCAGAGGGTCGTGCGACCTGCAAAGCAACGACGGACTGCACTGCGCCCGCAATATAGGGCTCGGAAATTGGATTCCGTCCGACCTCTTCAGCGATCGCGCAGGCGACACGCAACCCCAGCCCTAAGCCGCCATCGGCTTCCGGCACAAGGATACCTGCCCAACCGGCCTCGCAGATCGATTTCCACTTTTCACGCTCAAACCCCGGGGCCGAGCCTCGAAGCCTACGCAGGCGGTCAAGCGGGGCTTGCGACGTAAGGAAATGGCGCGCGCTATCGTGGAACGCAGCGATCGAATCGGCCGACATGAGAATGTCACTCTCCGCCATAATGCGAGGCCGCCATATCTGCGTTGGATGAAGCGAAACGCAGGACAATCTAAAATGCCGACCGATAGTGGAATAGTCATCAGGCTCATAAAGCAGATATGCTTCGATAGGCATGTCGAGCAAGTTGGCCAAGAACTGGGCTTCTTGCTGAGCCGGACCCTTCCGCCGGGATTGCAGGACCGTGCGGCCTGTCCAGGGTCGCCGTTGCCCGAGGCTCGACGCGATCTCCTATGAGGCCGCAGCAGGCATTTGATCGCCGATCGACCCTCGATGGATTGGGTGGCGCCGTCGCGCCGCGTCACGCCGCTCTCCGGGAAATCGAACCCGCCGTTCCGCCGGCCTTACGTATCTTGCGCCCGGAATTGAGCGCACGGTCGCACTGGTTATGACCTCCCACCCGCCCTTGTCTCTCTCGCGCATAGAAGCGGCGACGCTGTTTGGTCAATTCACCCCGTCATGCCATACCGTCCCTCCGTCGGCGCAATTGAGGCGCGGCGGCTGGGCTCGATCGCAGGGGAATCGCCTCTGCTTAACGGCGAAGTCTGGCGCATGAGAGCTTCGAGGCAA
>Ga0181536_10005921_pt1 | contig 12403 bp, 16 predicted proteins | sample PEATcosm2014_Bin_41_FD_121105 | JGI IMG/M metagenome (GOLD analysis project Ga0181536, IMG submission 121105) | Peatland microbial communities from MTU Mesocosm Facility, Houghton, MI, USA - PEATcosm2014_Bin17_60_metaG | ecosystem: Environmental > Terrestrial > Soil > Wetlands > Peat | place...
AGGATCTGCCGTTCATCGCGCCGCGCTGGGCCGTAAACGGCAATGATCCGTATGGCAGCAATTGTCCGGGCATGATCTCGCTCGGCGACGTCATGCAACTGCAGCAAGAAACGCGGCGCAAGGCCGAGCTGCTCGAGAAGGTGGTGCGGCCGCCGCTCAACGCGCCGATCGAATTAAAGAACCAGCCGAGTTCGATGCTGCCCGGTCATCTGAACTACACGACCGACACCAGCAAGGGCATTCAGCCGATCATCAAGGTCGATCCGCAAGGAATGCCCGGCATCACCGCCGACATCAAGGAGATCCAGACCCGCATTAAGACCGGATTTTTCAACGACCTGTTTTTGATGCTGGCCCAGGCCACCAAGGACATGACGGCCTACGAGGTGGCACAGCGGCAGCAGGAAAAGCTCACGGTGCTCGGGCCGGTGATCGATCGCTTTCAGAACGAGGGCGCAAGCCTCGCGATCAAACGAATTCTCGCGATCATGATGCGCAAGAAGCTGCTGCCGCCGATGCCGAAGTCGCTCATTGGCATCCCGATGAAAATCGAATATATCGGCATGCTTTATCTCGCGCAGAAAGCGGCGCGCACGGCCTCGACGGAGCGCTTCGTCAAAATGGTTCAAGAGGTTTCGAGCGTCCATAACGAGGCGGTCGACATTGTTAACTGGGACGAAATGCTGACCGAATATGCCGATGACCTCTCGGTGACGCACAAGGCGATCAACGACAAGGATACGATCGACAAGATCCGGGCAATGCGCGCGCAGCAGATGCAGCAAAAGCAACAGCAGGAGGCCGCGACGACGACGCTGCCGGCAATGGCCGATGCGGCCAAGAATTTCGGTGCGGTCGATGTGGGCGGCGGCATGAACGCGGCGCAGGCGATGCTCGGCTCGCTCGGTGGCGGCGGTGGTGCGGCCGGCGGCCTGGTGCCGGCGCAGCAAGGGGCAGGTGCATGAGATTCCAATTAAATGATCGGATCCTGTGCCAGGGAGAAATCTACCGCGTAAGCGGCCCTTTAGTTTTTACTGGCCCAATGTGTGGCCCCGCTTTCGAGATTATTCCGGTCGAACCGGTTTCGCCGGGTGCAAACCGAAGCGTATGTGGACTGAAAGTGAAAGGGCTGGAAGCTCACCAGCGCCTCTGGGAAAAGCCGCCGGGCTATCGGGGCTGGATGGTTCGGGAGCATTGCGATGAGCGAGCTTGACGAAAAAACTGCCGTGCGTGCTGCAGCGCAGGGGCAAGATTTTGGCGACGATACCGCTGCCTTCGATCCGGCCACGCCGGTCACGGAGGAAGTCGCCCAGGAAAAGCGCGGCACCTTGATGCGCGAATTCGAAAGCTATGAGCGCATTGTCGAGGGCCTTAAACTTGCTTCGGACGGCGCCCGTAACATGGCGCGCTGGAAAAACCCCGATTTATGGAACGCGCTCGCCGCGTTCCTCGACCAGCTGCGGAAAGCCGTGGTGCAAGAAGCTGGTTTCAATCGCCCGGAAGACGCGAAAGACAGCGCGCAAGTCTTCGGCGGCGAGATGAGCTGGACCGACGCCAATAGCCGCATCCTCAACGGCTTGCGTGATGCCGGCAATGGCGCGCGGCAGATAGCGCTCGGCCAGCGCATGGATCTGCGCTGGACGCGTTATGCCAATCAATTCGACATGATGCGCGACAAGGCGCACGACATGGCGATCGCGAGCTCGCCGCTTAGGGTTGCTTCCGAATGGGGTGGCCGGAGCGCGCGGCTGCAATGATGCGGCGGATCGCTTCGGTATTTTGCCTTTTCCTCGCGCTTTGCAGTGGCGCGGCCGCGCAGACTGGGCGCGTTTTAAGCCCAACGCAGATGGCGAATGAGATTGGTTCGTTCTACACAAATGCGTTTCCGGGTTCTGATCAATATACAATCCGGCAGACGCTTGCTGATATCGTCGCTACGAGCAGCCTTACCGGATTGCAGACAAATGCGCCGGCCGGTTCGTTTCCTGTTTTCCCTGGTAATGGCGGTCCTGCGACCGCTGGAAATTCAATTTCGGTCTTGGGAATAGGCGCGGCTGTTTCGCCCTATTCGCCTCTTTTTATTCTCGGCATGGCTGCCACGCCGAGTTCGCTTGCGACCGGACTGTCCGCGATCGAATTTAGGGACGCGGCCGGTGTGGCTTTGGCGATGGGTACTTACGATTCGGCGCCGTATCCTGCCTGGATCCAGACCAGGGATCTGAATTTCAACAACCCGCTTCCTCTGCTGCTCAACCCGGTTAAAGGCGGCGTTGTCATCGGGTCCACAACGGCGGCGCCCGGGATTACATCTGGAAACGGCCTGCAGATTGGTGCCTATTGGGCAAATACTTCAACCTACGTACCGCCAGGTGGCGCAACGATCACTGCGTCCCTACTCGTCAACAGCGTGGCGAGCGGTTACGGCGGTGTTCAGTCATTCACTCGCACAAGCACAACGGCAGGCACGGCGCAAGGCTTTTCGTCCTATGCTTTCGCTGACAGCTCTTCCACTTTGGGCGCTTGGCCTTTTTATAGTGAGGGTCACCGTTTAACTGCAAATGGGTATGCTTACGGTCTTGGCGAGGCTTCGGTTGTCAATCGGTATTCGACGGTTATCGAGATCAACCCGTCAAATGTTCCCACAATTGGGGGCACCGTAGGATTCCAGCTTGAGACCGGCAACGGCACTCCGATTTCGGACTACACGGAGTATAGTGCTTCCGTCGGGTTGATCGTTCAGTCGAATTATGATGCCAGCCAAACAAACGCCCACGGGTTTGCGCACGGCATCGTGTTCCGGCAGAATGCGCTCGACAGCACACTTTTCAGCCCTCCGGATGCGATCGCGCTTGCGGGCAATAGCTACGAGCAGGCGATTAGCTGGTGGTCGAGCGGCAGCAATCGATCTTGGCTGATTTATTCCGATGCGGCGAGCGGCAACAATACGCTTGAGCTCGGCGCGAGCCAGGCGGTGTTTTCGTCGGCAGTTAATAGCGCTGGCTATACGGTTGGAGCCACCGCCGGCGTTGACTGTGTCTCTGGCGTAACGGCTGCGACTGTCACGGTGTCCAAGGGCATCGTAACGCACTGCTAATCTGGAAATGCGATCACTTCGCCGTCGCCGGATCCTGCGGCGCGCGCGCAAGGCCCAACAGCGAAGGAAACAATCGATGAATGCGATGGCAAAGCTTGTCCTGGCGGTCGCCAAAGTGCTCGAAAGCGGCCTTTATTTGGGAGGCTTGCATCCTGAGCTCACGCCGCTGATCGCAGCGGCCGAGGCCGAGGCGACGCAATATGGCCCGGTGATTGAAGCCGTAGGCGATGCGGCAAAGGCCGTTGTCGAAGAGGCCGAAGGCGCCAGCAAGAGCCAATAATTGGCAATCAAGTTTACCGCTCCCGACAGCAACGATCCGGAAGCCGGAAAGCGCGCCGAGGAAGCCGATCGCGTCGAGCATTGGGACAGCGAGGCTCTCAACGCTTTCATGGGTACGCCGCAAGGCCGCTATCTGATGGAGCGCTTCCTCGACTACTCCTGCGAGGGCCGCGATCTCTATCTCAACGACGGCGATGCGCTCGGGATGGCGATGCGCGATGGTTTGGCCCGTGCCGGCCGCTGGTGGCGCATCAAGCTCGAGCAGCATTGCCCCGATCGTTTCCTTCAGATGGTGCGCGAACGGCGCGGTCGCATTGCGCGCGCGCAGGCGGCGATGAAGGCCAAAGAGGCCACGGCCCAGCCCGAGAGCGAGCCGAGCGGCATCACACCGATCGAGGAAATGGCGGACGAGCAGCAGCGTATCGCGGCCGAAGAGGCAGCCGCTGCCGCACGCAAGAAGACGTCGCCGAAGAAGGAAAAATAAAGCATGGCTGAAACACCTGCCGCCACTGCGCCCGCTGATCCGGCACTCGCCGCGGCGACACCTGCAGCTTCCGCCGAAGCCGCGGCCGCGGCCGCGTCCGCAGCGGCGCCGGCGGCTCCTGCCCCTGCGGCGGCAGCTCCGGCGGAGTTGGCTGCGCCGGCTGCCGAAGCGCCAAAGCCGGCCGAAGGCGCGCCCCTTGCGGCAGCGCCGGCCGCTGAGAAGCCGGCAAAAGAATTTGCGCCCTCGATACTCGACGAGGCCGCCAAACCCACGGCTGAGCCCCTAAAGCCCGGAGAGGCCGCGCCCGCCAAGGACGCCGCCAAACCGGCTGAGGCTAAGCCCTCGGATAAGAAGGAGCCCGCGGCTGCGGAAGCCAAACCAGGCGAGAAGCCTGGCGAAGCCAAACCCGCCGAGCCCCCGGCGCCGATCGAGTACAAGTTCACGTTGCCGGAAACCATCAAGCCGGAGGACGTGAACCCGGAGCGCATGAATGCCTTCACCGGCATTCTGCAAGAGGTAAGGGCCGCGCCCGAATCCGCTCAGAAACTTCTCAACCTGCATCTGGATGAGGTCACGCGTATCGCTCACGAAGTTGAGCAGCGTGTGAGCGAGCGGCAATGGGATGTCTTTGCCGAACAGCAACGCAAGTCGCGCGACGAGGTGATGGCCGATCCGGTTCTTGGCGGCTCTCGCCACGACACTGCCATCCGTACCGTGATGTCGGTGCTCGATGCTTACGGCTTGCGCGATCAGACTTCGAGCAATCCGCGCTCCGCTGATGCGATTGCTGCCGAGAGAAAACAGCTGTTGGATGATTTCCGGGCGACCGGAATCGCCAACCGCGCTTCCTTCCTGCGCCTGCTGAATTGGGCCGGCGAGACCTTTGTCAAAGAAGGCAGAGCACGTCCGGCTATGCCGCCGCGTGCTCCTAACCCAAGCGCTCAGCAGCGCGGTGTCAATCGCTATCGCAACACCACACCGGCCAGCAACGGCGCCGGTTGATGCCTCGCCCGCGTCGCCTCTTTTGGGGCGCGTGCGCGGGCGCCTGACGGAAATCTAAACACCTGCAGCGTCGTGAGACGCCGCTTTCCCCGTGCGCCCGCAGCTGGCGGGCGCTCAACGATGGAGCCATGAATGGCCTATCTTACGCTCGCTGATTGGGCCCGACGTGTCGGTCCCGACGGCAGCATCGACGACATCGGCGAGCTGCTCGCGCAGTGCAACGAAGTTTTCGATGATCTACTGATCCGCGAAGGCAACCAACCGCTCGGCCATACCGGTACAGTCCGCACCGGTCTGCCGCAGGGCACGTGGCGCAACTTCTACCAGGGTGTTGCGTTCACCAAGTCGACCACCGCCCAGGTGACCGACACCATTGGCGAGCTCGTGGCTTACAGCCGCGTCGATCGCTCGCTCGCCGAGCTTGACGGCCAAATCGCCGAGGTCCGCTTGTCGGAAGACAACGCGCATCTCGCAGGTCTGTCGCAGCAGATGGCAACCACCATCTTCTACGGCAATGAGGCCGTGACGCAGGCGCAGTTCACCGGGCTATCGCCGCGCTGGAATACGATCAATACGTTGAACGCGCAGAACGCGGTCAACTGCCTCAACGCCGGCGGCACCGGCTCATCGAACGCTTCGATTTGGCTGGCCTGCTGGGGCGAGCAAACGGGCTTCGGCTTCTATCCGAAGGCCTCCAAGGCCGGATTGGTATTCGAAGACAAGGGCGATATCCGTCCCGGCTTCGATGTCAACAACCGCGAATTCGAAGCCTACACCTCGCTCTTCATGTGGAAGATGGGCATTCACATCAAGAACTGGCAGTATTTCTGCCGCATCTGCAACATCGACACCACGACCGCGGGCCTAGCCGGGCCCTCGCCGCCGGATCTGTTCGCGATCATGAACAAGGCGCTCTACCGCATGCCGACGGCGGGCCGTCGCATGACCGGCATCACCAAGGTCGATGCGCCGAACCAGCCGAGCCCAAGCATCCGCCCGGCCTTCTACTGGAACCGCACAGTCGCGCAGTACGCCGCAATCCAGGCGATTCGCGACAAGAACGTGCTGCTTAAGCCGACGGAATACGCCGGCCAACCGATCCTCGAATACCGGGGTGTCCCGCTTCGCATCAATGACGCGCTGATCAACGCCGAAGCGGCGTTGAGCTAGCCGCGAGCAAAATCGCCATAGAGTCTTTTGGCGGCCTTAAGATACGCCCTACGTGCTTCCTGCGGCGTATCGAACATTCCGATGTGTCTGAACTTCCTCCCTATGCTAATATAGGCTCTCCACCTACCAGATATAATTTTCTGGACGCCCTTGAACTTGGTCCTGCTGTTTTTCTGGACCTTCTTGTTCTGGTTGTTTTGGGCGTGTGTGGCAGTGCGAAGGTTGGACCATTTATTGTTCGAGCCGTTTAAATCTCTGTGGTCGATTTCGTTTGCGGGCCATTTGCCCGTCACCCAGAGCCATATAACGCGGTGGCAAAGATAATTATCGCCATCGATTCTCACGACAAGATGGTTAGCTGTCGTCAGCGTTCCCGCGGCTGTCCCAGCGGGTATGCGTTTCCATCGACCGTGAGCGACAAGCCAAATCAGCTTGCCGGTTTTGGGCTGATAGTCAAATAGCTCTCGCACCCGCGCGTAGCTCACATTCCTATGCCTCTTCATCGCCGTTTCCCCAATGGAAGGTGATAAGATTATAGGAAGTGCAAACACCACAATCAAGGAGTACGTGTCATCCAAACAGACCAAAACCTAATCTTTGACGGCCTCAACGGCGTTGCACGCAACATCGCCGGCTCCGTCAACGTCGCCTCGACCGGCGTGCTCGACCTTTCCGAAGGTCTCATGCTCACCGGGTCTGTCTACGACAATCCGACGCCGAACTTCAAAATCCCGCCGAACCAATCGGTTTGGGGTGAAGATCTCGGCATCGGTCCCGTCCGACTCAACATGACGATGTTTGTATCATCGACGCTGCCGTTCGTCGGCGCCGGTGCCACACTCAACATCGCCTATCAAGGTGCCGTCGATAATCTCGGCGGCACGATCGCTGGTCTGAGCTTTGTCACCTTTGGCGAAACCGGCCCGACCTTGACGGCGGCGAACTTGCTTGCGTCGGCGCTGATCCCGTTGCCCGACTTCTCGCGTCGTGCCGCGGCAGCGGCTGGTGTTGGCGGCGCAATGCCGCGTTTCATCCGGCTGCTCTACCAGATCACCGGCACCTTCACGCAAGGCTCGGTCGCCTTCGCGGGAATGTCGATGGGCCGCCCGGATGGCCCGACGACGTTGGGCAATTACGGTGGTGGTTTCGTCGTAGCGCCCTGACGCCTCCCAGACGTAGGCGTTTACGACCTGAGCCGGTGCCCGCTGTCCACACGCGGCGGGCGCCGGCCGCTATTCCTCACGCATATGGAGCCATGAATGGCCAAGCGCACGACCGCGGCCAAGCCGCGCTTTGATGAGACCGCACGGCCGGCTGACGGCCCAAGTGCGCAGGACTTTGCCGAAATGCGTCGCCAGCTCGCGACGCTCACCAAAAATTATAACGACCTTAAAGCGGCGACCGGCGGTGTCGAATTGCTGCCGCCCGAAGAGGTGCCGATCTACGAAATCGGCGAAGGCGGCTACTATTCGCCCGACGATGTGCTCTATCCCGCCGGCGTGCAGATCGAGGACATCACCGGCTCGATCATTCCCAATGAGGCGATGATCCCGCTCAACGCTGCGGCCGAGCGCCGCATGAGCGCGTATCTCAAGAGCCTGCCGAAGATGGGCGCTGCCAATAATCACGAGCTATTCCTCGAGGCCGCGATGTCGGTCGCTCATACGTTCGATGCGAGCGGCCGCAATCCGATCGAGGCCAAGCTCGAATTCAACAAGATGGTTATGGACCAGATGACGCACCTGCAGATGAAGCAGCGCGGCATGCTGCCCGACAACACGCCGCGGCTTCCGGTAAAAGCGCCGCGCTCCGGTCCGGTGCCGATGATGTCGAACACCCGCATCCGCGAGGGCGACGTCTACGACCGCGGGCAACTCGTCGATCCGCTCGGCCTCAACCGCGGCGCGGCTGCGCGCGGGCCGGTGCACACGCGCGTGCGCAAGGCACCACTTTCGGCTGCGCAAAAGAATGCGCCGCCGATGGGCACCGTGCACAACGAGACGATCGGCCGCTAAATGCCGCCGGTCTCGGAGGCGCAACGGCGCGCGATGTTCGCCGCCAAAAGCGGCCACTCGACGCTTGGAATTCCGAAATCGGTCGGCAAGGAATTTGCCGAGGCCGATCCCGGTGGAAAGCTTCCCGCTCGCAAGAGCGATGAAGAGAAAATGAAAGCCAGGTACGGCTCGAAGAAGAAGCGCGACTAGAGCGCGGCCGCTGTACTCCCTGAAACCCTAAACAACGGAGCCTCGAATGGTTGCTCCCTATTCTACCGTCGGCGGTTACGGCGGCAATCCGTCGCTCGCCTACGATCCTAATACCGGCGTCAGCGCCGGCCAGGTCGACACTCAGGACGGATATCCGACCCTGCATCCGGCGTTGCTTCCGGGCGGCGGCCTCACGCCCTATGTAGTCGATCCGACCGCACCCCCGCCCAATCCCAGCTTCTGGCAAGCCATGCCGGAGATCAACGCAATGCTCGTCGAGCTGCGCGTGATCTCGGCGTTGCTGCGCGAGCAGATGGGCGACACCGCAAAAAGCTTCGACCTGCAGATCATGCGGGCCGACGAAGCCTGGAATACCAACCAGGTGACCGGCGTCCTCTAGCCGTCACTCAGTTCAACAGGCGCCGACGCATGTCGCCGCCAATCCCTTAGAAGGAAAATACAATGCAAGTTTCTGGTATCGTTGGCGCACCCTCTTCCACCTCTAACCCCGATGGCAACCAGCCCGTCCTACTCATGGGCAAAGCTGCCGAGGCGATCGTCGCCGAACTGCATGGCAAGTGGTACACTGCCTGCTATCGCGGAAAGGTGTTCCATGGCGCGACCGCCATCACTGGCACCATCCTCACCGTCCAGACCACCACGACCGCAACCTTCCTGCTCTACAATCCGCTCGGTTCGGGCGTGAACGTGGAAATGATCGCGACCGACGTCGGCCTGCTCGGCACCACCAGTGCCGTCATCGGCACCATCCTGGCGACGCTCGGCGTTGGTACCCCGGGCACGGTCACTCAGATCACGGCGACCGTAAACCAGGGTCTCTTCACTGGTCAGAGCAACGCCAACCAGGCGAAGCTCGCCAGCGCCGCGACCATCACTGCCGCCACGTTCTTTGTGCCGTTGTTCAACGTCACGAGCACCACGGCCGCAGCCGTCGGCAATCTGCACTACGATTGGGACGGCAAGCTCGTCCTGCCGCCCGGCTCGTACATCAACTTGTCCTCGAGCCCGGCGCAAACCGTCGTGTCCCTCAACTCTTACGATTGGGCGGAATGGGCGATCTGACGCGCCTTTAAGGCGCGCTCGCAACCGCGGGCGCGCCTGACGCGCGTTCACGATCTCATTTCACCCCTAGAAGGGACGCAAAATGCAAATCTCTGGTATCGTCAATCCTCCGTCCTCGACCTCGAATCCCGATGCGAGCCAACCCGTCGCTTTGATGGGCAAGGCCGCGGAGCTGATCGTCGCCGAGCTGCACGGAAAATGGTACACGGCCGCTTATCGCGGCCGCGTCTTCCACGGCGCGACCAATATCGCCGGCACTACGATCACGACGCAATCGACGACGACGTCTTCATTCATGCTCTACAACCCGCTCGGCACGGGCGTGAATGCGGAATTGATCAGCACCGACATCGGCATGATCGGCTCGACGACAGTGATCGCTACTATCCTGCAGGCGGTCGGACAGCCGATCATCACCAACGTGACCACGACGGTTACGGTGCTCATATCGGCTAACCCGTTCAACGGGGCTGCCGGCACCAACCGCGCCCAGCTGACTACTTTGGCTACTCTGTCCGCGGCGATGACGTTCTTCTATCCGCTTTTCAACATCACGACCACAGCGGATATTGCCGTCGGCAACCTGCACTACGATTGGGACGGCAGGCTGATTTTGGCACCTGGATCTGCAACAAATCTTGGCTCCAACATTACGCAATCGGCCGCCTTTGTCTGCAGCTACGATTGGGCCGAGTGGCCCGCCTGACCGGGAAATAAACCGATCGGAAACTAACTGTCCCTAGAACCACGCGGCAGGGCGACCTTGCCCTGCCGCGCCTGGGGATCCTGTGAAACGAAACGGAAATAAAGACGACCTGCTAGGCTCGACGTTTCAGCCCTCCTCTGGAATGAAGCAAACGCTCGGTACTGTCGCGGTTGGTCCGATTGTCGGGGTTGCCATCCCGACCGGCGTGATGATGTACGCGGCTACCATGTTTTCGATGCTCACGGTCGCGGTGCTTTCGCGCAACGTGCGCATGATCCCCATGACGATCAACGGCGCCGATCCGGCTGCCGCGCGCAACGACATGGCGATCGCGTTGCTCAATGCCAGATGCGAATACATCCTTTTCGTCGATTGCGACATGGTGTTTCCGCCGGATGCTCTCAATCGACTGCTAAGTCACGATCTTGATATCGTCGGCTGCGATTACCGCAGGCGAGCGCCGCCCTTTCAAAAAATTGGTACCTTCCTGCCGCATATGGTGCAGGCCGAGGACGGTCTTGTCGAGCGGAGCATGCTCGGATTGGGGTTTTTCCTGGTCAAGCGGCGCGTCTTCGAAAAGGTCGAATGCCCGTGGTTTCAGCGCATCTATGAAAACAAGTGTTTCCTGACCGAGGACCTTTATTTCTGCGCGCAGGCAATGAAGGCCGGATTTAAGATCTGGTGCGACATGGACCTGACAAAACAGGTCGATCACATGGGGCAACAGCCGGTGCCTTGGGTTATTCCGAACGAAGTGACGAAGTGAGACGATCATGGTTCCGGAATTGATCCGTATCGGCGACGCAATGGGCGGCAAGATCTCGCTGCTCATGCGGGCGGCGCTTGAAAAGGGCGAGCCTTACGGCGGCGGCCTGGAAGAGGCGATCAAATATTTCGGCCAGCATTTTGAGGCCGTGCTCGCGTTGAGCGCGCCGGTAGCGGTTGCCCTCGATGAGATGGTGCCGGGCTTCAGAGTGTGGATCGAGAAGACAAAATTTCAGGAAGACAAATTCATGCTGATGGCGCTGGTCGAGATTGCGAACTATCTCGCCCAATACCGGCGCCCTTCCGATGCACGCATCCGGCCCGATAATTTTCCGCCGCCGAGGCATCATTGAAAAAGCGCGTCCTTGTAACAGGAGGTGCCGGATTTGTGGGCTCTCATCTGGTCGAGCGGCTTCTCGATGATGGTCGAGAAGTTTTCGTCATCGATGATTTTTCGACGGGAAGCCGTGATAATCTTCCGCTCGGCCGGAAAGGTCTCTGGATTGCCGATCGTGATGTGAGAGATCCGCGAGTTGGCAACGCGGTGCCGCTCCGATGCGACGAAATCTACAATCTGGCCTGTCCGGCTTCGCCGCTGCATTACCAGGCTGACGCGGTAAAGACCCTGCAGACCAGCGTGCTCGGCACGCTTCATATGCTCGATCTCGCGCAAGCATGGAATGCGCGGCTTCTGCAGGCCTCAACATCCGAGGTCTACGGCGATCCGGAGGTTCATCCTCAACCGGAAAGCTATTGCGGCAGCGTCAATCCGCTCGGGCCGCGCGCCTGCTACGATGAAGGCAAGCGCGCCGCCGAAACATTGTGCTGCGATTACCGGCGCCAATATGGCGTGGACAATGTCATCGTACGGATCTTCAACACCTATGGGCCGCGCATGGCGGCAGCCGATGGCCGGGTTGTTTCGAGTTTTGTTTCTGCGGCGATCGCCGGTCGCCCTTTCCTCGTCGCGGGCGATGGAAAACAGACGCGCAGCTTTTGTTATGTTGACGACACCATCGACGGCCTGGTGAAGGCGATGGCTTCCAATCTTGCCGGGCCGATCAACATCGGCAATCCCTACGAGATTACGATCGACCAGCTTGTCGAGGCCGTAGCGAGGGCGGCCCGGATTGATCGACCTTTACGAGCCTTTTTACCAGCCGCGAAGGATGACCCGCGACGGCGCCAACCCGATATCAGCATGGCTCGGTCATTACTCGGCTGGTCGCCGAAGGTGTCGCTCGATGAGGGATTGCGGCGAACGGTTCAATGGGCGCTCAAGTATGATTTGCCTCATAATTCCGCCGTCGCCCTTCCTGCTTGACGAGCGGGTGTTCATGTCGCTCGGCGTCCTTAAGGTCGCCGCGGCGCTTGAACGGGATGGCAGGAAGGTAGAGCTGCTCGATCTTTCCGGTGTGCGCAATTACGAGGAAGCGGTTCGGGACTATATCGCGCGTTCGTCCGTTGAGTTCTTTGGCATCACGGCGACAAGTCCGCAGCTGCCCGCGGCGGTCAAAATTGCCGAGACGATCAGGAAGGCCGAGCAGCTGGTGCCGCGCTGGAAATACCGCATTATCCTTGGCGGTCCGCATGTCACGCTCGTTCATGCTGCCAAG
>Ga0181536_10005923_pt1 | contig 12401 bp, 12 predicted proteins | sample PEATcosm2014_Bin_41_FD_121105 | JGI IMG/M metagenome (GOLD analysis project Ga0181536, IMG submission 121105) | Peatland microbial communities from MTU Mesocosm Facility, Houghton, MI, USA - PEATcosm2014_Bin17_60_metaG | ecosystem: Environmental > Terrestrial > Soil > Wetlands > Peat | place...
AATGGTGGCAGCATCCGATTTTCACGCCGCATGGTTTGTGGACCGTTGTGGCGGGCCTAATGGCAACGTTCTGGCAGGGAGAGTTTCTCTGGCATCGCCAGCCGCTGGCGTCGCCGGTCGTGGACGCGATTTACGCAATTTCATCCGTCGGTTTCGTCGGGGTGGCGGTGATCGCGCTGGTTTCCCGTTCCGCGACCACGTCGCAACGGCAGGCGCTTTGGTTCGGCTTCGCGAGTTTTCTTGCGGCGGCGGCGTTTCTGGGGTTCTTGTCCATCATTTACGATTTTCACGACTGCTTTTATCCGTCGAGCGCCCATCCCTATTTCACCTCCGGCCGGTTGATGCTCGGCGCGTTGATCCCATTTTTGCTGCTCTACCTTTACGGACTCGATTGCGTATTGTGCCGCGTGAAAAATAATTGGCTCCGTCCGCTGGTTTTGGTGGGAATGGTTTTGTTCATGCTGATTTCGGAAATCATCATTGACTGGCGGCTTTTCCCGAACGCCTACAACTGGTTTCACATGTAAAACCATCGGCGCCGACGCTAATGCCAGGGCAGGAGTCCGGGCAATGCGGTTCTCAACCTTTGCCGTCAAAACCGGGAAATCTGTAGATGAAGATTGAATGGCCGACCGTGTCCACCAGCACGGAATGTTCGAGGATTCGCCGCCAGGCATCCTGCTCCGCTGGGGAGAGGTAAACTCCCTGCAGGTTGGTGGCGCTGATGGCGATGAGCCCGCCCGGCTTCAGCACGTCAAAACCCACTTGCGGCTCAAACAGGCATCCGCCCGGCATATTGTAGTGCGCAATCTGGTAAAAACGCGGATCCGCCATGCCAAAATAACAAAGGTAAATGGGGTCCTTGATGTCATGCGCCACGAGCCAGAATTTCAAGTTTTTGAGGTCTTGTCCCCAGTCGAGATTGGAGTCTGCCAGCTCCTTGAAGCCGTTGGCGGGACCACCGGCGAGTTCGTTGAAGTAAGCCAGATAATGCGGGGCCACGCTCTGCCATTTGAAACCGTGGGCCGGAAAAAAAACGATCCGGCTGCTCACCGCGATGACGCCCACCATGACCAGCAAGGCAACGATCCGGGATGTCCGCCGCCAGCGATCCAATTCCAGAACCAGACTGCCGGCCAGAACATAGAGGAACGGGTAAATGGGCAGCAGGTGGCGAATGCCGAGGTTGAGATGCGATGTGACGGCCACCAGAAAATACAATCCGGCCGGCACCAGCAGGAAAATCGGCACCAAACGCCTTTTGGCGCATCTCAGCAGGCTCAACACCAGCGCGGTGACGATGAGCAGGAGGGCCGGCAGAGGCGTTTTGAGCAGGAACGCATTAAAAAAATAACTGTGAAACCCAGTGTTGGAATAATTGCCGAGCAGGAATGTGCCCCGGACATGGGATTTCATTTCGGCATGGGCAAAACCATAAATAAAAGCCTCCGGCAGCAAGCGGTGTTTTTGGGCGAACAAAATCAATTTTCCGCCCGGGCCCAGCGGAACTGTATCCATGATTTTGAGGATGTCATCGTTGCTGACCTGGCCTTGCGGAGAGGCGGCCAGCAGTTTTTTTGTGGCGGCCGAGCCCCGCACGGCGGCTTCGATTGGAAAATATCCCAGTTTGCGATAAGGCACCCGGGATTCAACGGCACCGCCTGACGGCCCGGACGCCGGGTTCCCTGCCCGCAGGATTTGCGCCTCGGCCTTCGCCGCCGATTCCGGGCTTTTTGCGGCTGAATAACGGAAGGAATACGACGCCCAAATCGCGGCGTAGGTTCCCAGCAAGGCCAGGCCAAACAGCCCCGCAAACAATGCCATTTTGGAGGCTAGGGAAACCAGCTTCACCCTCTCTGACATTCCGATGAGCATTGGTTCCGGCGAAAGCATCCGTCCCAACACCGTCAACCAGAAGATGGGCAGCAGCAATACGGCGGAAAATTTCGTGACAAAAGCCAGGCTGAAAAACAGGAGAAACAGGACCACGCTGGCGACCTCCAGCCGGCGGCAGATCCGCCACAAAAAATAGACCGCGCCGAACATGAACAGCGATACTCCCACGTCCGTCGTCACCTGTCCGCTGTGGGCTATGAAATTGGGGTCAAAACAAAACAGCGCCAGCGACAATATTCCTCCCGCCAATCCGAACCATTCGCGCGCCCATAAAAACACCAGCAAAGCCAGGCCCAGCCCCAGCAACAGGATTGGCATCCGGCCCCAAAAAACAAGGTTATCGGCCTGGTTGTAAAAACTTCCCGGATCCGGCGGCACCGTGACCGGCGGTGGGTTTGCCTCCGGATGCGGAAGCGCGCCGGGCCGGGTGCCGTACAAAAAATTGCGCCCAAAATCATAATAGGCATTGCTGTCCTCAAAACTCATGGCCCAGGCGCGGCGGAGGGATGATTCGCCGTCGGTCTCCGGACCGGTTGGGACCTCTCCGTTCTCAAGGTCAACCTTGGCTGGCCAGCCCTGGCGCCACAACAGGGGCAGGGCGGCCAGTTTTTTTACCAGCGGCGGGTGTTCGGGGTTCAACCGGTAATCATCCCAGTGCAGATACGAATAGCCGGCCGGCAAATGCGCAACCTCGTCATAAGTCGCCGATGAGTTCCGGGAAAAGGAAATGACCGTTGCGGCAAAGAACGCGCAGAACAGCAGCACCACGCCGGTTTCCCACATCCATCGGGAAATGGCAAAAACCCGCCGGGGATGATCGTGGGGAGGGACAGGATTGGTGATGTTCTGCTCCAGCACGGTTTCAATCTAACAAAGGCGACTTCAACGTCAACCCGCAGTCCGGGATGTTGTGGAGTGCGGGAGAGGGAGCGGCAATTATTTCCTATTGTCCCGCCTTGCGTTTTCCCAAACCGGGCGTAGCTTGCGTTGGGCTGACATGGATGCGGAATGCAGTGATTGAGCATTGGTAAATTCCGCATGGCAATGCCAGCCCACTTTGCTTCTTGGATTCCAGCCCAAATTCGTGTTTAACTTCCCCGCCGCCAGTTTTTATGGACGACACGAATTCATTGATCGAACAGCGCAAGGCCAAGCTCGCCGCGTTGCGGGCCAGGGGCATTGACCCGTTCAAAAACAAGTTCACGCCCGGGGAAACCTGCCAGCACGCGCGCGAACATTACGCCGAGGGCCGCGAAGTCGCGCTCGCCGGCCGCATCACCGCGCATCGCGACATGGGCAAATCCATGTTCATGGACATCCGTGACCAGAGCGGCCGGATGCAGATTTACGCGCAGAAAAACGTCCTCGGCGACGAACAATGGAGTATTTTCACCCACCTCGACCTCGCGGATTTCATCGGTGTGCGCGGCACGATGTTCACCACCAAGACGAATGAGATTTCTGTCAAAATCACCAGCTTCGTCATCCTGGCCAAGGCGCTGCGTCCGCCGCCGGCCAAGTGGCATGGACTCGAAGACACCGAAATCCGCTACCGCCAGCGCTATCTCGATTTGATGGCGAACCCGGACGTGAAGGAGCTGTTCCTGATGCGCAGCGAAATCATCCGCGAAATCCGGAATTTCCTGCACAAACGCGGCTTTGTGGAGGTCGAGACTCCGATGATGCAGACGATTCCCGGCGGCGCGGCGGCGCAACCGTTCAAGACGCATCACAACGCGCTCGGCTGCGATTTTTACATGCGCATCGCGCTGGAACTGCCTTTGAAACGGATGCTGGTTGGCGGCGTGGACAAGGTTTTTGAAATTGGCCGTGTCTTCCGCAATGAGGGACTTTCGCGCAAACACAATCCCGAATTTACCATGCTCGAGGCGTATGAAGCGTTCGGTGATTACGAAAGCATGATGGAACTCGTGCAGGGCCTGGTCTGCCATGCGGCGGAAAACGTGGTGGACACACTGTTCATCGAACACAAGGACGCCGAAGGCAAGGTCGTCAAAACCATCAACCTCACTCCGCCGTGGCGTTGCGTGAAATACAAGGACCTGGTGCGCGAAAATGCCGGCGCGGACTGGTTTGATATTTCGGCCAAGGAACGCCGCCAGCGCGCGCATGACCTCGGCGCGGAAATCGGCAAGGACTACGAGGACTTTGAAGTCACCGGCGCGGTGTTCGAAAAATTGATCGAGCCAACACTCATCCAGCCGGTGTTCGTCACGCATCTGCCGAAGGAGCTTGTGCCGCTGGCCAAGCTGTCGCCGGAAGACCCGACAACGGTGGAGGTTTTCGAGTGCTGCATCAACGGCCAGGAAATCGCGCCCGCCTACACCGAGCAGAACGACCCGATTGCGCAGCGCGAACGGCTGGAGCACCAGGCCGGCGGCGAACAGCAGAAGCTGGACGAGGATTTTCTCGTGGCGCTCGAACACGGCTTGCCCCCGGCGGGCGGCATGGGCATGGGCATTGACCGTCTGTGCATGATGCTGCTCGGCCAGGAGAGCATCCGCGATGTGATCCTGTTCCCGCAGTTGAAGCCGAAATAAAGTAGGGCAGGCATCTTGCCTGCCCACCGACGGCGCAAGCCGTCGGCAAGAAACCGCTTGAGCGGAGGATGGGCAGGCTGGAAGCCCACCCTACGTTCAGGAAAGCATCCGCGACGTGATTTTGTTCCCGCAGTTGAAGCTGAAGTGAAATTGACTAAACGGCCTGATTGGTGAAAGATGTCTCCATGAAGACGACAGCCATTGAACTGGTTTTGAACCGCTGGCCTTACGGTTTGGAATTGCAACCTTCGGCCAACGGCCTGCTGCTGCGTCCGCGCCAGAAAGCCCGCGTGCATTGGGCAAAATCTTTCCGCCGTCCGCGTCCCGCTTTGGATGACCTGGCCACCACCCGACAATTAGCCAACGAGTTCGACGCGAAGGAATGGCAATGGTGACCGAGCGGTTCAGCGTGTTCCTGGTCCGGCTTGACCCAACCACCGGCGCGGAAACCGCCAAGACCCGTCCCTGCGTGGTGGTTTCTCCCGACGAATTGAACCGCGCGGTGTCCACGGTCATCATCGCCCCAATGACCACAGTTCGCCGCGGCTGGCCAACGCGGGTGAAAATCACCTTCCACGGCAAGACCGGCGAAATTGCCTTGGATCAGATTCGCGCGGTGGACAAATCACGTCTCGTCAAACGGCTGGGGAAATTGGATACCGAAACGGCGGATGCCGTTCTCGACACGCTGGGAGAATTGTTCGCGCCATGATCCTGTTCCCGCAGTTGAAGCCGAAATGAACCGCCTGTTTGTATTGCTTCTGTCGCTGGCGACCGTACTTGGGGCTTTTGGCCAAAGCGGTTCCTTGCTGGACACGAACCTGCCGTCGCATTTTTGGGGCTGGAACCGCGGGGTCCACCTTTATCTCCCGTCGTCATACTCAACGCAGCCGCAGCGGCGTTATCCGGTGTTGTATTTGCACGACGGCCAGAACGTCTTCAGTTCCGCCGGGACGAACTGCGCGTTTGGCTGGGGCAGTTGGGAACTGGACCGGACCGTGGATGCGCTTTGCCGCGCCGGGAAAATGCAGGAGATCATCATGGTCGCGGTGGACAACAGCTTTGCGCGGATGGAGGAATATTCCGGCCGCCATCACGCTCCCGGGAGACCGACAACGAACACAGCCTTTGAAAACTACGAGGCATATCTCATCACGGAACTGAAACCGCAAATTGATCGCGAGTATCGCACGTTGCCCGGGCCGGCGCACACCGGCGTCATGGGTTCCTCGCTGGGCGGTCTTTGCAGCCTGGCGCTGGCGTGGGATCACCCGGAAATATTTGGCGGCGCGGCCAGCCTGTCCGGCGCCTTCATGGTCGAGCAGACGAATTTTTTGAACGAGGTGCTGAAGGGTTATCAAGGACCACTCAAACCGTTCCGCGTCTATCTGGATTCCGGGGTGGTGGATTTCATGGGCGGTGACGATGGTTGCTTGCTAACCAAACAGGTCGCCATCGAATTCCGGCGCATCGGCGGGACAAACAGTGTGCAATGGTTCGTGGACGGAAAACCGCTGACGCCGACCGAACTGGAAAAATCCGGCCTGCGCCGCGACAAATGGGCCGAGGCGCAAACGAGCCAGCACAATGAATTTTACTGGCGGCTGCGTTCCTGGCGCGCGCTGACCTTTCTGTTTCCGCCGTTGGAGGCCGTATCAAGATGATGCGCTGCGCCGTCCCGGTAAAAATCAATTTCCCATGCTCACCGTTGCCGGATTAAGCAAGGCCTTTGGCGGTCGCCAGCTTTTTGACGACGTCTCGCTCACGCTCCAGTCCGGCGAGCGCGTCGGGCTCGTCGGGCCGAACGGCGCGGGCAAATCCACGCTGCTCAAAATCATCCTCGGCCAGGAATTGCCGGACGCGGGCGAGGTCACGTTCATCCGCGGCACACGGTTCGGTTATCTGCCGCAGGAAAGCGAACCCGCCGGCAACGAAATCGTCCTCGACGTTGCCGTGCCGCACGATCATGAGCACGACGGGCAGTTCGTCGCCCGGGCGAAACAGATTCTCGCCAGCCTCGGCTTCAAGCAGTCGGATTTCGCGCGGCCCGCGCGCGAGTTGAGCGGCGGCTGGGTGATGCGCGCGCACCTTGCCCGGCTGCTGGTGCAGGAGCCGGATGTGCTGATGCTCGACGAGCCGACGAACCATCTCGACCTCGAAACGCTCCTGTGGTTCCAGGAATATCTGCGGAATTATCCCGGCGCCATCCTGCTCATCTCGCACGACCGCGAATTTTTGAACCGCCTCTGCACGCACGTCGTTGAATTGCGGCAGTCGCGCCTCCTCCGCTACACGGGCAACTACGACGAGTACCTTGAACAACGCGCGGCCGCGGAAGTGACGCTGGTGGCCACCGCGAAGGCGCAACAACGCGAAATTGATCGATTGCAACTATTCGTGGACCGTTTTCGCGCCAAGAACACCAAGGCCACACAGGCGCAAAGCAAGTTGAAGCAGATCGAGCGGCTCAAGGAGGACATGGTGGAGACGCCGGAAGGCCCGGATGCAACGGTGGGGTTCCGTTTTCCGCAACCGCAGCGCAGCGGCCATCGCGTCATCACATTGAAGCATGTGAAGTTTGGTTATGGCCTTTCCACACCTGGGAGCGCCGGCGTCTCGCCGGCGGGACGCCAGCGCTCCCAGGACGAAACCAAGCCCCTCCTCTCCCGGCCTTTGGCCACCCTCACCTCCGTTGCCAACGGAGGAGAGGGGCGGGAAGAGGAGGCGTCCGGTTTGGTGGAGAAACTCATCTACGAAAACTTGAACTTTGAAGCCGAGCGCGGCCAGCGCATCGTGCTGGTCGGGCCGAACGGCGCGGGCAAATCCACCCTGCTGAAACTGCTGGCCGGTGTGCTGCAACCGCAGGCCGGCGAACGCCGGCTCGGTCACAATGCGAAATCCGGTTACTTCGCGCAGCACCGCGCGGCCATGCTCAATCCCAACCACACCGTGTTGCAGGAAGCGCTCGACACACCGCAGCGCGTGACGGAACAGTTCGTCCGCACCGTCCTCGGCAGCTTTTTGTTCCGCGGCGACGACGTGTTCAAGCCGGTGAGTGTGCTGAGTGGCGGCGAAAAAAGCCGGCTGGCGCTGGTGAAATTGCTGCTCGATCCGCCGAACCTGCTGCTGATGGACGAGCCGACGACGCATCTCGACCTGGCGAGCGTGGACGCGCTCATCGAGGCGTTGCAGCCGTTCGAAGGCACGTTGATTTTCATCAGTCACGACGTGCATTTCATCCGTGTGCTGGCGAACCACGTCGTACGCGTCGAGAACGGCCGGCTCCGGCATTTCACCGGCGGCTACCAATATTACCTCGACAAAACCTCGCAATCCGCCCGCGTCGCGCTGACGAGTTCCGGTTCCGATTTCGGAGGGGCGAGTTCCCCGAGCCCCAATAATTCAGGGCGTCGTGGAACTTCACCCTCCGATGCTGCACTGACGATGGATCGCAAGGGACAGAAGCGAATTGAGGCCGAGCAACGGCAGACGCGTTCACGCAAACGACAGGAAATCCAGAAACGCCTCGCCGCACTCGAAAAAGAAATCGCGGAACTGGAGTCACGCGAGAAGGAATTGACGGCGGAACTGGAAAAGCCGGAGACCTACACGAAGGGCGGGCGGGCGACGCAGATCAACCGCGAGTTGATGGAAGTGCACGCACGGCTGGCCGGGGCAAACGCGGAATGGGAAAAGGCGGGGACGGAGTTGGCAGAATTCGAGGCGGAAGTAACGTAGGACAAACATCTCGCCTGCCCTACGGAAGGGCCACGCGTCATTACAACCACGACTTCAACCGTTCGCGCAAAATCTGCCGGGCGCGGTACAGCCGCGATTCAACGGCTTTCGATGTCGTTTCCAAAATCGCCGCGGCTTCAGCCATGCTGAGTTCCTCCCATTCGCACAGCACAATCGCTTCGCGCAAATCTTCCGGCAGTTTGCTGACCGCCGTCCGCACCGCTTCGGTGCGCTCGGTGGCCAGCGCCTGTTCGTTCGGCGCCGGGTCATTTGCCGGCAACGTGCTGCCCAAGGTTTGTTCCGTTTCGCCGGTTTCGGTTTCCAGCGAGACTTTCGGATGCCGCGACCGCCAGCGGAAATGGTTCCGCGCGAGGTTGGCGGCGATGGTGAAAAGCCAGGTGGAAAATTTTTCACCGGTCCGGAAACTGGCGCGGGCGCGGAAGACGCGGACGAAGGTTTCCTGCGCCAGATCGTTCGCGTCGTCCTCGTTGCCGACCATGCGGCAGAGAAAATGGAACACCGGCGTCGCGTGACGTTCCATCAAATCATTGAGCGCCGCGTCGTGACCGGCGGCCAATCGTTCCATGTCCGCCCGGTCGCGAGCGTCGGCTTGCCGCGCCGAAGCCTCCGGCGAAGACTGGGCGTCAGTGGGGGTGCTCATGGTCCATGGATCCGGACATGGAGGATTCGGTTTGTTCGTGCAGGCCAAGGGTGAGGCGCTGCATCTCGGCCAGATAGCGGCGGCCCTGCTCCGGCGGCATGGTCCGGCTGACTTCGGTGAAATGCTGGAGCATTTGCGCCTGGCATTGGGCGCGGAGCGCGGCGAGTTCGGTCAGTTTTTGTTGGGCCGCTGGGTTGACGTTGGTTGAGCCGTTTAATGCCGTCTCAAGTTCCGATTTTTTTGCGGCGATTTTGGCACACATCTCGGCGCATTTCGGCAGGTAGCCTTCATGCAGCTTCTGGATGCGCGCCATTTCGGCGGCGCTCAGATGAAACTCCTGCTGTAACCAGTCAAGATCGCTGACGGATTTCGACATGCACCTTTCGCAGACGCGCCGGCTGACGGCATAAGAACTGCCGAACAGCGCGGCACACAGGACCAGCGCCCCCAGCAGGATAACGAGCGAGCGGTTCATGCCATCAACGCAGCGAATTAGGGGCAACCACCGCGAGATAACGCGCTTGCGCATCCTGGTGCGCCATTTGATTGCCATTGCGCACGCCCAGCAGCGCGCCAGCGACAATCAACACGGCGGCGGTGGCCAGCGCCAATCGCGGACGCAACACCAGCGCCGCCAGCGCATCCAGCCAGGTAATGCCGCCAACGGCTTTGACCGGGGCCGCGGCTTCCTCAATGCGCCGCCAGACACCTTCCTGAAAACGCGGCGGCAGAGCCGGCGAGACCCGCGACTCGCGCAGGAGTGCGCCGAGTCTGGCTTCATTAGGATTGATATTTTCTTTGTTCATCGGTTTCAAGGGCGGCGGGGTTTTGTCCGCCGCCCATAGTTTACGGTTTTTTCAGGCCGGGACAACCCGGTTGATGATTACTTCGCAATGCCGCAGGTGCTCATGACCGGGCACGCAGCCAAGGTGCGGTTGCAGCAGGTTGTGCGGGCGTCATTACCGGCTGTTGCCAGATATTTCGGACTGCCGATGGCGCTGCACTTCACAACGGTGGTTTCTGTGCCTTTAACGGTGGCCGTCTGATTGCCTAGTGCGCGCGGAGTGGCCGTTTGGGCCACAAATGCCGGTTGGGCCGCCGTGACACCGGTGGCGACTATGATCTGGTTGCCGGCGGCGCGTGGCGAGAGCAGCACGTCACTGGCGTTGACGTTGAGGGCGATCGCGGCCAGGGCGGCTGCGCCGATTGTCACAAGGAGGATTCGAATTTTCATGTTTTTCTTTTTGGTTTTGGGTGGCGCTTCATTGCTCCACCGAAATGTTGTATTGGCATTACCCCGGCAGACGGAAAATCCCGCAAAAACTTTTTTTGAGGGGTTTTTCGAGGACTGGTGTATAATAAATGTCGTTATACTGATATTAACTATGAAAACATTGAAAATGCTCATGGCCATTGCGCTGGCTGTCCCCGCGTTGACGTTCATGGCCAAGGCCGACACCTCAACAAATGCCCCAGTGAAACCGGACAGAATGACTACCTGCCCCGTGTCCGGCGAAAAACTCGGCGAGATGGGCAAACCGTACGTGTTCACTTATCAAGGCCAAGAGGTTAAATTGTGCTGCTCAGGATGCAAAAAGGATTTCGACAAGGACCCGGCCAAATACGTGAAGAAAATCCAGGACGCCGCGGCCGCCAAAAAATAATTTAAACCGCTGCCTTGCGCGCGGATGAATTTGTGAAACAGTTGTCCGCCATTCTGTTCGGCTTGTTGCTGGTGTGGGCGCAGTTGTTGGCTGCGCCAACGCCGGTGACGCCCGCGCAGCCGGTTCATGCCTGCTGCCGTTGCGGTGGCAAGATGAGTTGCTGTGCCGCGCCATCGTCCGGCTCGCAGCCGATGCCGGCGGTCCCGTCCAACACCGGCGCGCAAAAACAGTTTTCGATTTCTGCTCCGGCCATCGTGGCCGTGGCCCTGCCTGAAAACCGGGCGGGTTTGGTTTCACCTGCCTCCCGATGGTCCTTGATGCTGGATGGCGCGCCGCTCTACGCGCGGGATTGCGCCCGGCTCATCTGACTCCTACCCTCTGAACGCCCGCAGTGTGTCCCGGGCCGGACACCGCGGCCTCCGTTTGTTCCTCGGATTTTTTGCGCCCATGAATCAACTGATTTGTTACCCGTCAGCGCACAAACAACGGCAACTGAAACTGAAGACAACTGAAAATTTATGAAAACGAAAACAATTTTGATCATCGCCCTCGTCGCGGCAATTACCGGCACCGGCGCGTGGTGGATGGTTTCCCATCGGGTGCCACCCACACCGGCCGCCACGGCGCCCGCCGGACGAAAAATCCTTTATTACCAGAGCGCGATGCACCCGTGGATCAAATCGGACAAGCCGGGCAAATGCCCGATTTGCGGCATGGATTTGGTGCCGATTTACGCCGATGAAGCCAACATGAACACCACCGGCGGGATTACCCTCAGCCCAGCCAGCGCCAGCACCATCCATGTCCAGACCGACGTGGTGGAACGCCGCACGTTGCGCCACACGTTGCGCGTCGCCGGCACCATCAGCGTGAATTCCTGGACGACGGCGTGGTTCACCTTTGATGCTTATCAGCGCGACCTGCCGTGGTTCAAGGTCGGCCAGACCGTTGAAATCACTGTGCCGTCCCAGCCGGGCAAAATCTACACCGCGCGGATCAGACGGTATGGCACGCAGCCGTATGCGGACGAAAAATTCGACGAGGCCACGGACAGCACCAAGGTGCGCGCGGAACTTTCCAATCCCGGAATCGGGACCGGTGATTTTGGTGCGGGCAAATTGTTCAACAACTTTTACGCCGAAGGGCGCGTGCTCGCCGACGCGCCGGAGGTTTTGACCGTGCCGCGCAGCGCCGTGCTTTGGCCGGCCGGACAACCCATTGTTTATGTGGACGCCGACGGCCATTACGAATCGCGGTCCGTGAAACTCGGGCGGGCGGGCGACGAATTCTGGGAGGTGCTCGGCGGCTTGAAGGAAAATGAAAAAGTCGTCACCACCGGCAATCTGCTGATTGATTCCGACGCGCAACTCGCCAACGGCCATTAATCACGTTTTTATGATCAACCGCATCATCGAATGGTCGTTGCGCAACCGGTTCCTTGTCGTTTGCGGCGCGGTGCTGCTCGCCGGTTTCGGCGTCCGCGCCCTTTACCAGACGCCGGTGGATGCCATTCCCGACCTCAGCGAAAACCAGGTCATCGTCTATGCCGACTGGCTGGGACGCAGCCCGCAGGAAGTCGAAGACCAGGTCACGTATCCGTTGTCCGTGAATTTGCAGGGCCTGGCCGGCGTGAAAACCGTCCGCGCCAGCTCGATGTTCGGGTTCTCGCTCATCACGGTCATTTTCGACGACCAGATTGACAATTATTTTGCGCGGTCGCGCGTTTTGGAACGGTTGAATTATCTCGGCGACGTTTTGCCGGCGGGCGTGGAGCCGAAACTCGGTCCGGACGCCACCGGCCTGGGCTGGGTTTATGAATATTACCTTGCCGTTGACCCCACCCGGTCGCCGCAGGGAGGCTATGACCTCGGCCAGTTGCGC
>Ga0181536_10005931_pt1 | contig 12388 bp, 13 predicted proteins | sample PEATcosm2014_Bin_41_FD_121105 | JGI IMG/M metagenome (GOLD analysis project Ga0181536, IMG submission 121105) | Peatland microbial communities from MTU Mesocosm Facility, Houghton, MI, USA - PEATcosm2014_Bin17_60_metaG | ecosystem: Environmental > Terrestrial > Soil > Wetlands > Peat | place...
ATCGGGCTTTGCGATCGGGCTTTGCGATCGGGCTTTGCGATCGGGCTTTGCGATCGGGCTTTGCGATCGGGCTTGCAAGCGCACTTTAGGGGGCCGACGATGGCGAATCGACCAGTCGCACTCGCGGTGCTCGGACTTGGCACCATGGGTCAGGGCATGGCGAGTTCCGCCCTGCGGGCCGGGATTCCGACCGTTGTGTGGAACCGCGATCTAGAAGTGGCTCGTCCCTTCGCTGAACGTGGAGCCGAGGTCATGTCGACGGCAGCCGCCGCCGTTCAGACCGTCGACGTCTGCATCACCATGGTCACCGACGCCAAGGCGGTCATGTCGATCGCCGTCGATCTCGGCATGTTGGAGGCTCTACCGTCGGGTGCGGTGTGGGCACAGATGAGCACGATCGGCGTCGAGGCTACTGAGAAGATCGCCTCAATGGTCAAGGAGCGACGCCCGGACATCTCGTTCATCGACGCGCCGGTGTCGGGCAGCAAGGTCCCGGCCGAACAAGGAAAGCTCACGATCTTTGCTTCTGGACCCGACGCGGCACGTTCCAACGTCGAGGCGGTTTTCGCGGCGATCGGGCAACGGACCGTGTGGGTCGGACCGGCCGGGATCGGCTCGCGGATGAAGCTTGTGAACAACACATTGCTCGCCTTCAGCGCCGAAGGGGTAGCGAACTCGATTGCCCTGGCCCACAGGCTGGGACTGGACACGCAATGCGTAGTCGAAGCGTTCGAGGGTGGTCCGCTCGTCTCACCGTGGGAGGCCGGGAAGTTCCGGCGCATCAAGGATGAGGACTATTCCCCCGAGTTTCCTCTCCGGCTAGCGTTAAAGGACGTGCACCTTGCCCTGGAGCACGGCGGCTCCGAGAGGTTCGCGGTTTTGGCGTCACTTGTCCGGGAATGGGAGCAGGTCGTCGCGCAGGGAGCCGGCGATGAGGACGTCACGGTAGTTACCCGGGTCCTCGAGCGCTGAGAACGACGTTGACCAGCTATCTCCCCGCCGAGGACCGCTATCGATCCATGCCCTATCGCCGTTGTGGGCGCAGCGGTCTCCTCCTGCCCGCCGTGTCGCTCGGCCTGTGGCAGAACTTCGGCGACGATCGGCCCATCGACACCCAGCGCGACATCTTGCGCCGAGCCTTCGACCTGGGCATCACCCATTTCGACCTGGCCAACAACTACGGGCCCCCGTACGGCAGCGCCGAGACCAACTTCGGCCGGATCCTCCACGAGGACTTCCGTCACTACCGGGACGAAGTGGTCATCTCCACCAAAGCCGGCTGGGACATGTGGCCGGGCCCCTACGGCGACCTGGGCTCGCGCAAGTACCTCCTTGCCAGTCTGGACCAAAGCCTGCGGCGCCTCGGCCTCGATTACGTCGACATCTTCTACCACCACCATTACGACCCCGAGACCCCGCTGGAGGAGAGCCTCGGTGCCCTCCACTCCGCCGTCACGTCCGGCAAAGCCCTGTATGTTGGGATCTCTTCTTACTCCGACCAGCGCACCGCCGAGTCCGTCACTATTCTCCGTGGGCTCGGCACGCCCCTACTCATCCACCAACCGTCGTACTCGATGCTCAACCGCTGGATCGAAGACCGCCTCCTCGATGTTCTCGGCACTGAAGGCGTCGGATGCATCGCCTTCTCCGTCTTGGCCCAGGGTCTGCTGAGCGACCGATACCTCAACGGCATCCCCCCAGGGTCCCGAGCATCTCGCGACGGCTCACTAACCGGCGACATGCTCAGCGACGACAACGTCGCCCGAATAAGGGCCCTCAACGACATCGCCCTGGGCCGACACCAGTCCCTGGCGCAAATGGCCATCGCCTGGGCCTTGCGCGATCCTCGAGTCACTTCCGTGTTGATTGGCGCCAGCAGCGTGGCCCAACTGGAGCAGAACGTCGCCGCTCTCGACCAACTCGAGTTCACCGCCGATGAGCTCGCCTCCATCGACCGCTACGCCGTCGACGGCGGCATCGACCTGTGGCGCATCCCGGCCACCTCCTAGGCGATACATCGTTGCTGAGCTCGAAACACGAGGCCGATATGCCCTGAGTCATTGCGCACCCTGGGGACGCACAGGCATTTCTGGATGCCACAACCGACTCGATTGAGTTCTACGCTAGGACGCCGAATGGCTTCGGACCTTGAACCCCGCCCTCGACGGTCGATGAGTGGTCCCGGGTCGGGCCTGGGCAGACTTGGGCTGGCGCTGGCACTCGTTTCCGCGGCCCAGTTCGTCCTCCAACTCGACTTCAGCATCGTCAACGTCGCGCTTCCGACCATCCAGCGTGACCTGCATATGGCGCCGGCGGACCTCCAATGGCTCGTCACCGGCTACGCCCTCACCTTCGGCTCGCTCCTGCTGTTCGGCGGGCGACTGGGCGACCTCACGGGACATCGGCGGCTCATGACGGTGATCACAGGGCTCGTACTGTTCGGCCTGACGTCGCTCAGTGCCGGACTCGCCCCGACTTCATTGGCCCTGATTGCCTCGCGTTTCGCCCAGGGTGCGAGCGCCGCCCTCGTCGCCCCGATGACGCTCGCCTTGGTGACCGACCTCTATACGGAGGGGCCGGGGCGGACGCGCGCCCTCGGGATCTTTCAAGGAGCCACCGCCGCGGGTGCCAGCGCCGGGATCGTGCTCGGGGGAATCCTCACCCAGTTCATCGGCTGGAGGGCCATCTTCCTGGTGAACCCGCCGATCATCATCGTGTTAGTCCTCTTGATGGTCCGACTCCTGCCACGCGACGCAACACATGCCAGGACCAAGATGGACGTGGCCGGCGCCGTGTTGGCCACCACCTCGATCGCCAGTTTGATCTTTGGCCTGAGCCAGGGCCAGCAGCACGGCTTCGACAGCCCGACGGCGCTGACAGCCCTGCTCGGCGCCGCCGTGCTCGGGGTGACCTTCGTCGTCGTCGAACGCCGGAGTCCGGCCCCGATGCTCCCCTTCGGCCTCCTGGCCGATCCGGCCCGGCGCGGTGCCCTGGTGGTGATGTTCCTCATGGGAGCCGTCGTGGCCGGATACGTCTACTTCACCTCGCTGTATCTGCAACGGGTCCTGCACTTCAGCGCCTTGATGACTGGATTCGCCCTGATTCCCGCCACCGCCACGGTCATGATCACCTCGATGCTGATCACGCCGCGGCTCCTGGGCCGATTCGGAGTCAAGCCCCTGCTGCTCCTCGGGCTCCTCTCGACCGGCCTTGGCCAGCTTTGGCTCTCGCGCATCGATGCCGGGGGCACCTACCAACTCGACGTCCTCGGCGGGCTCCTCCTCACCGCGTTCGGGATGGGCATCGCCTTTCCCACCGCCTCGGTGGCGGTGACCGCCGGCACCCGGCCCGCCGAACGGGGCCTCGCCGGAGGTCTCTTTGCCACGTCGTTGCAGGTGGGACAAGCGGTCGGGCTGGCCGCCCTGGCGACGATCGCCGCCGCTCGCACCCAAGCCGCACATGGCTTCCTGGTCAGCGGCTACCGGCTCTCCTATGCCGTCGCGGTGGGCATCGTCGTCGTGGCGCTCGGCGTCGTGCTTCTGGTCCTCCGTGCCCGTGGTCGACCAGCGCGTGCTTAATCAACCTTCTGGAAGTACTAGATGAGCCCGTGACTTCGGCGAAGGGACACCAACCTTGATCAGCGGTAACTGACTTGCATTCGGCCGCTGATCGGCGGTCCTCCCAATCCAACACCTCTGCCTGGATAGGGCCATGACGCGAGTGCCGAAGAGAGCACCGTGGAGGCGAGGCGAGTGCGGAGTCTCGGTGCTAGCTTGACAAACGCATGAGTCCGGATGATCCGATCGCCTCCCTCAATCAGGTCCTCAGCGAAGTGATTGACGAGATCGCGGCGATCAAGCAGGCTCGCCGAGCAGTTCCAGCGACACATGCTCTGCACAGGACGCTCGACCGGCTCTTTGCAGACCTGGTCGCCTGGAAGGAGCTTCTGATCGAGCGCGACGAGGTCCTTGGCGTGTCGCCCCTCGCCGTCATGCCAAGCGCGGCCGGCAGACGGCCAGCGAATCTCTGGCCTCACAGCGTCGACGATGACGAGGTCCGCCGGACTATCGACGAGCATATCGATCGCCTCCAAGAGCACGTGCGGTCAGCAATCGTCGAGCAAGCGAATGAGGAGTCCCGAGCGCCGCTTGTCGAAATGCAACAAGGTTTGCTCGTCAACAAGCGAGCGCTGGAGGAAAGTGTGGACTCGCATTAGCCATTACATCTTGGGCGGGTGAGTTCAGTCTCTCGAGCAGGCCGCTAGTCGGGCGGCCCAGGATGGGCCAGGTCAGGCGGCAGCGGTTCACTTGGGCTGTACAGAGGAGGCGTAGGGCCGTCCGCGATCGCAGCAGCAGAATCGGGCAATCCGAAGCGTTGTCTGACTCGGCCCAGAAAGTCCATATCGGTAACTCGCACAAGCTTTGCGCGCTTGGCTCCGGCGTAGACGATCACCCAATCGCCTGGGTCAAGCACCCCCCGCACTTGTCCATCCGCGCTAACCGCGACCTGGCCAGAGTGGTCAAGCACGCGCACGCCGACTCGCTGATGGCGCGACAGGATGATGCTCCGATCAAACACCATGTGAGGAGCCACGGGCGTGAAGAGTAGGGCGTCGAGGTCAGGGGACAGGAGCGGGCCGCCCGCCGCAAAGCTGTACGCGGTCGAGCCTGTCGAGGAAGCGACAACGAGGGCGTCGGCCGCGTAGTAACGAAAGAGCCGGTCGTCTACGTAGACGCCGACGGTCATCTGTCGGTCCCGAGCGAGCTTCTCGAAGACAACGTCATTGAGCGCCAACACATCTAGCGGGACACCCCAGCCGACATGCGCGGCATCGCTATGGCGGATGGCTGGAGGCGGCAAAGTTGGACCGCGTCCGTACCGAATGAGGGCCTCGATACCAGGTGGTATCTCGAGCGGACGCGAGGCGCGCATCGTCAACATGAGTCGAGCGTCGATTTGCATTCGTCCTTCGTGGACTGCGTCTAGCGAAACACCAAGCTCAGCGACACTGACCTCGGTAAGAAACCCTACGTGGCCAACGTCTATCCCCAAGACGGCTGCGTCGATCGGAGCCGCAATCCGCACCCCTCGCAAAAGGGTACCGTCCCCGCCAACCGTCACGATGAGATCGGGATGGCCCAACCGCTGGGCCTCGGCGGTAGCACCGCGCGGACTATCTCGAGCGCCGTCCGCCAACACATCCTCATCGAGGCATGGCACCGAGTGCTGCGAAGCCCATTGGCGCACCTGCTGGGCTACGGCGATTGCTTGGGGCTTCCCACTATGAACAACCAGGCCCATCTGTTTGATCAACGAGTCCTCCGACCAATGATGGTGTCCTTGAAGATGTTGGAATCAAGACTCCGCGAGTTCGTGCGGTCTCGCAGGAGCCTAACGTCCGTCGTTCGCAGCGTCGCCGCCTGGCATCGGTGCTCGGTGGTAGAGCTCAACTGCGGACCCATTCGGGGTTCGACTTTCCCAGTCCCCGGCTCACAGCCCCAATGATCACCAGCACAAGCAATGCGATTGCCAAGGGGTACACGATCCGGACGTGCAAGACCAGCGTCGCCCCAACGAGTGCACCTACCAGCATCGCCACTACTGCGATGAGGCGGCGCCCGGCTTTGGATCCCTTTCCACCGGCGATCGCACTGTCGGCGGCGATGCCGGTGATGGTCATGGTGAGAACCGTCGTCGTCAGATCTGCGACGGCGAGTTTGCGAGAGGCGGCGTTCTGGACCCCCATGGCCATTCCGAGGACAACGATCAGGGCGTATCGGTACCCGGCCGAGACTGGGCTCGCGCTCAGCGCGGCGAAGATGACTGAGGCTGCCACAAGGACACCTTGGATCGAGACAGCGGTGTTGAGGAGGCGACCTCGATGTGCGCCGTACTTCGAGACGACCCTGCCGCCAGCCAGGGCGCCGAGCCAAAATGCCACCAAGGCGACCACGGAAGCGCCGATCGAGAATCCCGGCGCTCCGGCGACGGCGAAGCCAAGGAAGACGACGTTGCCGGTCATGTTGGCCACAAAGACATGCCCGAGGACCAAATAGCTGAAGGCATCGACAAGGCCGGTGACGAGGGTCATCGCCACGAGTATCGGCGGCAATGGGCCGTCCTTGCTACCCCGATCCGGCACGATTGTCTGACGGATGTCAGTGACGAAAGTATTCACGGCGCACTCCTGAAGTTGGCGAGGCCGCCCCGGCTCGAACGATCCCCGGCAATACACGAATTGGCGGTCGGGCCCATCGTCGGGGCGGGCCGACCGTGTAGGCGCTGGAAAGATTGCCTATGCCCCCATATGCCCCTCCACATCCCGATCGGCGACTACCGGTCGGGACCCTGGCGCCGGGGCATGACCAAGACCGAAGGCCGATGCTCGTCGTAGGAGAACCCCCCCGGGGCGCGCTGTGGTGGCCGGCGTGGAGCCACTGGTCCCGATCGCAGGTGTCGGCGGGGCCCCGACCACGGTGCCGGCGGTGCGGTCAGTCGATCGGCCAGTCGGTATGCGGCGTTCTCGTAGTTGACGCGCCAGCCCACAAAGTCCGGCCACGCCGCTTCGGCCGTCCGTTCCATGGGGAACCCGGCGTCTCGCAGAGCGTCGACCGCGTCGGCGAACTCCTCGTAGGTCAATTGGATCGGACCCTCGGCGCTCGGGTCAGGATCGACCTCCCAGCCCAACGTCTTGGCGATGCGCTTGAACGCGGTAAACCCCATACGCAGACACAGGCGGGCCTGCGACGGCGCGCTGCTCGGAGCGAGTGCGAGATGCATGGCGGCACCATCGAGAACGGCCAGCAGCCCCACCAGCCAGGAGTACCAGGGTTCCGGTGAACGAAACAGCAGGAGGACGGGATAGGTGGTGTGGCTCTCGGCCAGGTCTGCGGCCCACGTCTCCCACGCGGCGTAGAACTCGGGCAAGGTGTCGGTGATGGCGACGAGCTGGTGGCGGATGAGGACCTCGGGCCCCCACGCCGGGACGCCGGCCCGGCTTTCGAGCAGGGCGACCAGGCTCTCTCGCCGGTTGAATGCCCCATAGAGGGCCGGGAGATAGGCGATCTGCATTGCCACCACCACGACCCAGATGGCCCCGGCGCAGATGTCGATGGCCGAATTCTGTGGCCCCCCGGCGTGGACTGCCCCGACGGTGAACAGGGATACCGTCGCCTGCAACAGGGCGTCGCCGAAATTGCCCGTCGTCGAATACAACATCAGCGCGAAGCCGAGGATGAAGCCGCCGGCCCACAACAGGAGTTGGGCCACCAAGGCGACGGGACCGGTCGGGGCGAGGAGGGCATCTTTGCCCTCGTAGGTCCGAGCCAGGCGTGACAACCCCAGGAATGCCAGGCGGACCATCCGGTTGACCAACACCGACACTCGTTCGAAGCCCCGCGGGCTTCGGGGAAGCACCATCGTGAACAGGAGGCTGGCTCCGGTGAGCACTACCACCACGACCCCGAGGGCGAACAATAACTGGTCCATCGAGAGTCATCTCACCCGGAATCGAATGTCGGGGACTCGCTCAGATCCCGGCCTGCTCGACGCGGACCGGGACGGGGTCGCCGGCATGGGGCATCAGCGCGTTCGGCGGGACGGTGCCGAGCCGCCCAGCCTCGAAGTCCTCCAGCGCTTGGACGATCTCGTCCCGAGTGTTCATCACGAACGGTCCGTAGTGCACGACCGGTTCCCCGATGGGCCGGCCGCCGAGGACGAGCACCTCGAGGTGGACCGTGCGCGAATCCTGGTGGTCGTCGGCCCGAATGCCCAGCCAGTCCCCCGGCCCGAATGCCACCAGTTGGCCCATGTCGACGGGCCGTCCCTCTCGACCGACGCGACCGGATCCGGCCAGCACGTAGACGAGGGCGTTGAAGGCAGGGTTCCAGGGGAGTTCGAGCAGCGCCCCGGGCGACACGGTGGCGTGCAGGAGCGCCATCGGGGTGTGGGTCGACCCCGGTCCGCGAAGCTCGCCGACCTCACCGGCGATGACACGAACCAGTGATCCACCATCAGCGGAGGCGGACAGCACGACTTGGTTGGCCTCGATCCCCTGGTAGGCGGGGGGGATCATCTTGTCCTTGGCCGGGAGGTTTACCCAGAGCTGGATACCGTGGAACAAGCCTCCGGAAACGACCAGGTCCTCGGGCGGCGTCTCGATGTGCAAGATTCCTCCCCCGGCAGTCATCCACTGGGTGTCACCGTCGGTGATCAACCCCCCACCGCCGTTGGAATCCTGATGGGCGAAGGTGCCGTCGATCATGTACGTCACCGTCTCGAACCCGCGGTGCGGGTGCCAAGGGGTCCCCTTCGGCTCGCCGGGGGCGTAGTCGACCTCACCCATCTGGTCCATGTGCACGAACGGGTCCAGGTCTTGGAGGGACATTCCGGCGAAGGCCCGGCGCACCGGGAACCCCTCGCCCTCGAACCCGCTCGGTGCGGTCGTGACGGACACGACCGGACGTTCGACCGTTGCCTGGCCCGGAGTGGGCATGCGGGGCAGGCTGGACCAGTCGGCGGGAGTCACGGTCGGCATCTGAGGTCTCCCTTCGATGTGGATATCTCGCTCAATCGGCGTCGCGCAGCTCCACGGCGGCATCGGGCTCGATGACCCGGAAGCTGAAGCTCTCCTCGAGATACAGCCGGACGACATCGGCGTCGTGGTCGATGTAGCCGACAGACAGGTCCTGGCCGCAGTCGAGGACGAAATCACCTCCTCGCAAGCTGAGGACGATCCCCGCCTCAACCCCCGGCGCCCACACCAGCGGGCCCCCGAGGATCCGGTGGAGGTGGTCCAGGAGCAGATGGCCGCCGTGCTCGGCCGTCTCGACGATCCTGGTGTAGATCCCTGGACACAGAGCCAGCCCGTAGGGTCCGTCGATCCCGGCTTGCCGGAGCACGTCGGTGGCCCGGGCCACGCCGTTGGGATAACGCTCCACCTCTGCTCCGAGCCCGACGGGCTCGTGCGACGTGCTCTCGGTGATTCCCCGGATGCCTGACGCCTCGTGCCCGTGGAACACGGTCACGTTCTCCGCCACCGCGATCTGGCGTGCCGCTTCGTCCAGCTCGGCGAGGTCGATGTCGGTGGCGCCGCGCTCCGCGTCGTCGACCTCCACCCGAGAGACAGCGAACTCGGCCCGCAGCTCCACCAGGGGTAGGACCCGGCGCTGTGCGGCGGTGGTGCCCTCCGACGGCCCCGGGATCGTCGAGATCCGACCCAGGTCGGTGGCCGAGTGTGACCAGCCGTGCGGCCCGGCGAAATCGACGAGCCGGCGTGCCGCCAGGTGGGTACGGAGCCGATCCCTGGCCTCCTGGTCGATCGCCTCCCAGCCGACCGAGGCGATCGGGGCGAGGTCGCGGTGCAGATGATTCATCGCTCAGCCGCCTTCAAGCTGCCGATGCCCAGTGACCCCGATCCATCACCCTCGTCCGCTTCTGAAGCGCCACCCTCGGTCGCGGCTCCAATCTCGGTGATCGGTTCGGAGGTGAAGAGGAACTTGCGGAGATTCTCGTCGAGTGCAGGATCGCGACGTCGCAGCCATTCGAGGAGCATCGAGGCGTGTTCCTTCTCGTCGTCGCGGTTGTAGGCCAAGACGGCAGCGAGACTGGCGTCGGAAGTGGCCTTCACCCGCTGGTCGTACCAGTCGATGGCCTCGAGCTCCTCGCACAACGAGGTCATCGCCCGGTGGTGATCGATTGTCCCCTCGTCGAGAAGCTCGAATGGCTCATGGAATCCTTCGCTTGCCATCGGTCGCCTCCTGTCGAATGGTGTCGAATCTGATTGGGGGTTCTGGTCCCTGTGGCGCTCATTCTGCCGCGACCGATGGCGGCTGGCCACCGCGATCGCCGATTGGGAAAGGGGGCCTCAACGGCCAGGCGTCGATGCCATGGGACGGGCCCGGACGCCGGAACACCTCGCCCGACTCCCGAGGCCGAGGCGAGCGGCGCTCACGTCGAGACATCATCGTCGCCGGGGTCACTCCGGAAGTTGGCCACTGGGTGAGATGAGCCCGAGCAGTGCCGTCGTCGTTGCCCGATCAGGGCTCCATCGAGAAGGATGATGCGATGGTGATGGCGAGGCGACCGGAGGTGAAAACTGCGTCGGCCTCGGTGTCAGCGATCGACACCCTGGGCCTCGCCCAACAGATGGTGAATGCCCTGGCCCGGGTGCCCTTTCGGGCTCTACCCGGTTGTTACGACAGCCGCGTGGGGCGCTTCGGCGCGTCCGTGACCCGAGAGGTCGTGCGCTCGTTCATGGGGTACTGCGCTGCCCTGCCGATCGAGGAGTTCCGATCGCTCGAGCTCCTCCTCGACGACCTTTGTCAAGTGGTGATGGCACCGGTGGTCGCCCTGCAGCGCGTGACCATGGTGCCCGACACCATCGGCGGGGTGCCCGGCGTGTGGTACCGGCCGCGGGGATCGCGACCACCCGGTCAGATCTTCTACATCCACGGCGGGGGTCACATCGGCACCTCTCCCACGATGTACGCCTACTTCACCGCCGTGCTGACCAACGTGACCGGGTGTGAGGTGTTCGTTTCCGACTACCGGCTCGCCCCGGAATTTCCCTTCCCGGCCGGGCTCGAAGACGCCGTCGCGGTGGCGAGGGCCTTGCTCGAGCGCGACCTGCCCGCCGATCGGCTCGTTGTGGCCGGGGACTCGGGTGGGGCGGGGACGGCGTGCTCGCTCATGTACGAGTTCCGGGCCCTGAATCTCCCGCGACCAGGCGGCCTGGTCCTGTTCTCTCCCGAGGCCGACCTGCGCCTCGACCAGCCCTCGGTCACTCAGAACGCGGCCAAGGATATCTTGCCCTGGAACATCCCCACCTCCCCATTCCTCCACGGCACCGACCCCGGGGCGGCCATCGTCTCGGCCATCGACCAGGACGTCGAGTGTTGGCCCCCGACGCTTGTCGCCTACGGACAAGACGAGATGCTGCGCGACTCGATTCGCATCCTGGTCCAGCATCTACGCAACGCCGAAGTGGACACGGTGTCGATCGAAGCACCGGGAATGTTCCACGTGTTTCCCATCCTCATGCCATGGGCGGCCGCCAGCCGAGACGTGCAAGCGGAACTGGGACGCTTCGTCCGCGGCCACCTCGGTCATGGCGGGGAACGCGTCGATGAGTGAGACCGGGGAAACCACCACCAAGATCTAGGTGGGAGGCGTTAGCGGCATCGAATCGTCGCACGCTGAGGCCCGGCCGCGGGTGTCCGCCCGGGCCGAGAGCACCAGCTCAGGCCACGCGGTGATCCGCGCCAAGGCCGAGCTTGTCACTGGCGGTAGCCCTCCACCACGCTCTCGGGGCGCACCTGCGCCTGGTCGGGATCCCGGCCGGCGTCACGGCGAGCCTGGCGCTGGCGCAAGAGGTCCCAACACTGGTCGAGCGATACCTGGATCGATCTCAGACGGCCCTGGTCCTCCTCGGAGAGACCGTCGCCAACGTGCGCACCCTCCAGATCACGTTCCTCGTCGGCCAGCTGACCGATCCGTCGCAGAATGTCGTCGTCGCCCATGTGGATCTCCCTTCATCCTCGACCAGAAAGATAGGACCTGCTAGGTCGGCGGAGAAGGCCCGATGCCTCAGGCCGCCACCGCGTCCCGGTGTCGACTTCGTTGATCCTTCAGGAAAGAGCTTCGATCACGGCGGCGAAGTCGGGCCACTGCCCACCTGCATGAATAACGGTGGTAAGTAGGGTTTCGGTTGCGGGTCCGATGCGCACGCCAACTCCGGTCTGTTCGGCTAGGTCAATGGCGAGGCGGAGGTCCTTTCGGGCCAGCGCGGGAGAAAACCATCCGGGATGCGCGGCATCGAGCAAACTGTCCAACCGGAGATTGCAGGCGAGACTGACCACCGGACTCTCGGCAAGGAGGGTCCTTAGGAACTCGTCGGGGATGCCCTGGCTTCTGGCCGTGGCAATGGCCTCGGCGAGCGAAGCCACCCCGGTGATCAACAGCGAGTTGGCCAGGATCTTCATCGTCGCCCCGGTTCCTACCGGTCCACAGTGGGTATAGCCGGACCCCAGCTCATTCCACAGGGGTTCAATGGCAGTGATCGCTGAGGCGGGACCGCCGACGAGGAACCTCCCCAAGCCCCCGGCAATCATCAGTGGCGATCCCATCACCGGAGCGTCAAGAACCTGACCCTCGGGCCCCACCTCGGCCAGGCGTCGAGCAGTCTCCGGGGAGACCGTGCTGACGTTGGCGAATACGGAATCGGGTTCGAGCGATGCCAACACGCCATCGTCGCCCTGGCACACGTCTAGTGGTCCGTCGCTGATATAGCTCGTATGGCTAGGGTGGCAGCATGACGACCGTAACTGCACCGCCTCTGGCGATGACCAAGAAGCAGCGACGCGAGCTGGAGGTGATAGCCCGCTCGACC
>Ga0181536_10005932_pt1 | contig 12388 bp, 8 predicted proteins | sample PEATcosm2014_Bin_41_FD_121105 | JGI IMG/M metagenome (GOLD analysis project Ga0181536, IMG submission 121105) | Peatland microbial communities from MTU Mesocosm Facility, Houghton, MI, USA - PEATcosm2014_Bin17_60_metaG | ecosystem: Environmental > Terrestrial > Soil > Wetlands > Peat | place...
AGCGATCTAGCCGTCTTCGACGCACTGTCAAGAAGAGAGGGCGACCTTCCGCTAATAGACAGGGACAACCCCGCGGGTTCATGGGAGGTCCAGTACCGAGCCCTGATCGAAGAGGCACACAATCTTTTACAGGCGATTGGGGAGAGGGACCGCGCGGAAAAGCTAATAGATTTTGTGAAGACAGCCCACGCAGCCGGAATTGAGACTCGGGGATATACCGCAATCCTTCATTCTTTTTCCCGCGACACTGGGTTCATAGTCGCGCTAACAGACTCGATCATCGCGAATGAGCAATCGCCGCAACTCATCAATGAATTGGCTAGCGCCTTAGATGCGATGCATTCCTACGCCTCGCCGGAATTCCATACCAGGGCGAGGGCCGCTCTTCGGTCCGGCCGCGAGCATTATGTCGTGGCCGCATCGTCCGCCTTGCGCGTGTACCGAGAGAATGCCACTCTCGAAGATGCGGCGCTAATCAGGGACTTCATCGCACTTCCAAATGCCGTCGTGAAACGACACGCTCTATATGCAATCGCTTACATGGGGGGCAACCGGGCGATCCTTCCTAAGCTTCTCGAATCAGCTCTGGAGGTGGACATAGGCACTGATCCGACTCTGGCGGATGCGCTAACGGACGCCTTCGGACCATACGGTGTTCCTTTTTCGCTGCTGACTGAGGAGACGGCCGGTGTGCTCCTCAGAAAATTCATCCCATTTGAGGATCTTGACCTTTGGCAGGGAACAATTCCGCGCTTCCTTAGCACGATTGTGGGCGACTTTCCGGACCAAGTGCTCGACCTACTTTTGACTCGGGTACAAATCGAAGAGCGCAGGCGCACAGCCGAAGACTGGAAATACCAAGCTCTCGGGATGGACTTTCATGCCATCTCTTTCATGAGCGTGCCCACCGAGAGAAAACCGAAAATGCTTAACCGCTGCATTCTGGCCATCATGCCGCTCAGATTCTCTGACGAATCTCTCTCCAAGATCTTTTGGAGTATCGACCCGGTTGGAGCCGAGTGCTTTCGTGCAATTGCCGACTCTCTGGAGAGCGCAGATCCGTTCCAAGCGACCAGGATCGAGTGTTTGTTGCAGCACTCACCAAGAGGAGCAATCTACGCCTACGGCGAACTTCGAACAATTGGAGCCGAGTTGCAACCGGGGTCACAAGCAGCTGCGATCGTCCAAGGCTGGTGTGACCTCGCTGACCAAATACGTCAACTGAACAACGATCAGAGCCCCGACGCTGCAGACGCAGGCTGGTTTGACCTCGCTGACTAACAATAGCGCCAACTGAACAACGATTGGAACCCTGAAGTTCCAGAAGGCCCCCCCGAGGTCTCGATTTTGAGCTCTGGAACGCACGAACCCCTCCCAAGCCACCGATTACTCCCGGAAAACGCTGATCGCGACGGTAACCACCACCGAGGGCAGGTCACGAGATTTCAGTCGCCATGCCGACCTGCGGGGACTAATCCCACCGGGTAGCATCTAACCAATTGTTTATAAACAGAGTTGCAAAGCATTCTGGAGCGACAGCGGGTGTACCTTGTCTCGCTCAATTTGTGGGATACATGTTGGTAACAACTGAGGTTCAATTTCCGGGTCGCCCTTCATCGGGCAGCAACACACACCAATGAGAGTGTGACAGATCGCCTAGAAAGCGTTCTCGTCCACAACCGTCACCAACGAATACCCATCCGCCAGCGTCCCATTGTCTACGGTCAAGGATCCGGGGACATAATTTAGGGCATACTTCAAACGCACGACTACACTATTCGAAACCTCGGCATTGGGAGCGACCGGCCGCAGCTTTGGAGGCCCATCCGCCGGAGTCCATGTCTCTCGAATTGCATCAAGGGCGAACTCCGCAGGCAATGTGCCATACTGTGAGGCGATGGTAGTATCCATTGTGACTCCGAGGGCCTGTGCTTTCGACACCATCCATCCCATCGTAATGTCGCATAGCCGCGTCCCTGCATCCACTCCTCCGGCCTGTGCTGTTCCTCCGCCCACGTCTCCGTGGCATCCAGAGAACCAAACCTGCTCGACGGTTTGGCCAGTCGCTGGAGCCGAGGTCCACAGCGTGGCCGGAAACTGCGCCCGCTTTTCGTCCAAGGCCAAGCATTGGTATGCGTTCTTGATGTCCGGATGCAGACCCGTGTCGAGGAACCCATAGGTCTTCTCGTCCACCCCGCCGAAGATCGCGGGAATTCCCAGTGAACCCACCGTGTCCCAGACCCCCACCATCTGAATCGTTGCCGCTGCAAGGCCGCACGCAGTCAACCCGGCGAGGATCGAGGCACGGTTTATCGGATCGCGGTAGGCTGCGAACGCCTGCGTCACGCAGCCGTCACTGAAAGCTCCTGTCGGCAGCCCGCAATTCGCGATCATTCCCGCCAGGCTCCGGGCGGTATAGGCTCCTCGGCTGAACCCGAACAGGAATATCTCGTCGCCCGGTTCATAGACATGGGCTATCTTCGTGTAGCCGTCCTGAATTTTCTGGAGAATCCCTTGACCGAATGCACCCTGGAGGACACGGTTAAGCCCTGTGGCATCGGCTCCTACTCCATCGTCATAAAACGTCACTTGATCGGATGCCACGGTCAAGGCTTTATAAAGCCGGTAAACATTCGTGTTATTGACCGGGGCCTGCCAGGTTCCATCGGCACAGAAGACGATTCGTTTTGACATTCAGACCCTCCAGCGCTGTAATTCTTTGCCGTCAGCATCGTATCAGGTATTAGAGGGATGAAATTTGACAGTCGGTGTATTGAGGTATCAAATTTCAGCCATGCAATACGAGTCATCTACAGTCGGCATCCGCCCACATGGTTCTGTAGGGGGGAACGGTCGGCATTTCATGGGCACTCTTGCAGCGGCGGTTACTCTCGGTCTCAGCATTCTCGCCACCGGTTGCTCGCTGTCCCCTATTGCGAAACATACCGCTGCCTTCTCAACGGCCACCAGCCAAGTCATCAACAGTTCGGAAGACGCCTACCGGTCCGCCAACCGACTCCGTCAGGACGAGCAGGTCGCCGCTGCGGTTTACGACTACGATAAAAACCCGAAGTGGAGTCCCTATACGGACACCAAGCCACTGCTCACTACAGAGCAGCTCAATGCCCGCATCACGGTTCTCGACGGTCTCAAGGCCTACGCCGCCTCTCTCGTCCAGATCACCGGTAGCCAGTCCTCCAAAGATCTGAATACCGCTGCCGCAGGTGTCGGTTCCAACCTCGAGTCACTCAGTTCCACGGCTGCCACTGATCTTAAGAGCTCCGTTCCCAACGCACCGGTCATGAGCGCCGAAGAGGCCAACGGCGTCAGCACGGCGGTCCGCGCTCTCGGCGACTACCTGATCGCCAAGAAGGTCAAGGGCTCTCTCCCCAAGGTCACGCAAGACATGAACCCGGTTGTCAAAACCCTGTGTGAATTGCTCAATAGTGACATCGTGGTTCTTCGACGACAGGCAGATGTCGACTATCAGACTCTCATCGAACAAGAGGACCAGTTCGTCCGCCACCCGGCCACACCGCTCGATCCCGTCGAACACCGCGACGAAATCGGGAAGCTCATCACATTAGCATCCCAGCAGAAGGCCAATGATGAACTTCTTGCCAAACTCCAGGTAGCTCTGCACACCCTCGAACTCACCCACCAGGCTCTCGCCGCCGCCGCACAGGGTAATGACCCGGAGTCGATCAAGCAGAAGATAGCCGACCTTGAGGCCGCCGGCCAGAGCCTCGCATCCTTCTACAGTTCCCTGCCCGCCAGCTAGAGAAGCAATCAAACGCTTTTTCCGGAGAATGACCATGAGTACATCAGCTTCGCCCGTTCTTGAGAATCCAGACCCTGGTGCCACTTACCAAGCCGCCTATGACGCCCTCGGCAAGGCGTACTGGGATGCATCGGATCTTCAGAGCAAAGACCTTATTTACGGAGCACAGCAGGCCATCGGCGACATCATTACCGCCATCGATGAGCAGCAGCTGGCAACGAATACCGCGCTCTTCATCCAACTCACGCCCAAGATCAAAGCCATCAACGCAGCCCTCACAGAGATACAGAAACAAATCGCCACCATCACCAAGAACATAGACACTACCGCAACCGTCATCTCAGCCATCACAAAGGTTCTGTCCCTTTATCCAGATATGTGATGGCAAGAGTGCCACTCTAGTCCGTAAGATCGAATCCTCACTATCCCTACGCCTGAAAGAAAACTGAGATGAAACGGGCAGCTGCGTTGATCGGAGTGAAGCAATCGGGAGTGCTGACGGCTCTGCCCGCAGCTCATGCTGCCGTAGAGCAGATGCGGAAGTGGCTGCACGAGTCGCAGGGTCTGCGGGATGAGCAGATCAAGGTTGTGGTGGACGACAAGGAACCGGTGACGGTCGCGCGGATTAAGGGTGCGGTCAGCGAACTGGCGAAAGACGAGGACGTCGAGCAGCTTGTGATCTACTTTTGCGGACACGGCATCGTGAACAATCAGTCCGAACTGTGGCTGCTTTCAAGCGGGCCGGAAGATCCAGAAGAGGCGGCCGTAAACGTCGAGCGCAGCGAGAAGTTCGCTCGGCACAGTGTATTTGGACACGTTATCTTCATCTCGGATGCTTGCCGGACGGCGGCCTCGGAGGCCCAGTATCAGAAGGTTGGCGGCAGCTCCATTTTCAAGAACTCAGACGTGCTTCTGCCGCAGGAACGGAGCGTGGACCGATACTTTGCGTGCGGTTTGAACATGCCGTCGCACCAAACGAAGATCAGTCCAAAGGGACTGTTCGAATCGATCTACACGCGGACGCTGGTGAGCGCTCTGCGAGGCAACTACCAGGAGGTAGTATGCACAGGGAAGAGAGATGAGCACCCGGGGCTTCGGCAAGTGCATGGGTGGTGGCTGAAGAAGCTACTGAAGGTGAAGGTTCCGGAGGAGATGGAGACGGCTGGAGTGCCTTGCGAGAGCTGGCAGGTACCGGATGCGCGCATCAATTCGGAGCCTACAGCCTGGGTCTCCGAACTAGGGCCGGAGGCACCGCAGGGACCGGAAGCGCCGAAGGGGCCGGAGACCCAAGACCAATTGGCTGGGGAGGAGACTGGACTGGTTGAGCCGCCCGCGGCGGACACCGAGGAGCTTGCGGTGGAGAGCTGGTCCGAAGGGCAAGGTTACGGCAGCATATCGGGCCTGCGGTTTGAGCAGACGGAGTCGTTCGATGACTTTGGGGTGTCGATTCCGGACGATCCGGCGCTTTCGTTTACGTTGCGGGATGATGTGCCGAATCCGATGGATCGGCTTGACGCTATTCCCGCCGCTCAACTGCCGGCGGCGGATCTATCTGTGCGCGGGGCGGCTGCGCGACTGATCGCGGCGGACAGCACGGTGCCGCCACACTTTGAGTCGGGCAAAGGTTTCATCATCCATGGCACGACCCTGGCACGAGCGTCGGCGGTCGGGCAACAGGTACGCATCGATCAGTCCGACGATGCCGCAATTGTGTGGAGCGTCGAGGAAGTTCTGGATGTTTTGCTGGTCTTCGCAGACGGGACCGGAACTGTATTGCCCGCGATTACGGGATTCATTGCGAGCGTGATGGTCGAGAAGGGAGAGTTGGTTTCGGTCTCCTACGAGCCCATGCAGGACCCGCGATTCGGTGATCGCTGGGCGGATGCACGAGCGATGGCGCCGCAGCTGCGCGAGACCCGGGCTTTGATCGCGGCGATGGCGCAGGCGGGGACGTTCCGGCTGGATGCGGGTGGGCCGGGTGATCGCACAAAGGCCGAACAACTTGCGCGGCAGATCCAGATGGCGAAGACCTATGATCCGAGCATGGCGGTTTACGCGAACTATGCGTACTACGACCTACAGATGACGGCTCGCAACCTGGAGATGGCGGCGTTTCTGGGCGAGGATCTGAAGATAATGTTTTTCGACCTGGCGCTGGTGACGGGCTCGTTCAGCCGCAAAGAGGAGACAGGCCACGATCCGGACGAAGTGCCATTTTATCAGGTGTATCCGCAGTTTCCGATGCTATCACGAGGCTGGTCGCTGCTGCCGGATGCGAGCGAGAGTGGGTCGTCCGCGCTGGTCGAGCTGCGGCGGCACGTGCTGCGATCGTTGTGGACGTTGTTCGACCCGGCAGGAGTGGCCCTAATCGAGGCGAATCCTGAAATTCTGGAGATGACCGATGAAAGAGCTGGTTTTCGTGCACGGAAGATCGCAGCAGAACCTGAATCCGGTGGATTTGAAGGCCCAATGGTTCGCGGCGCTGACTGCGGGGATGAAGAAGATCAACAGGCAACTGCCTATTGATGAGGCGCACGTACACTTTCCGTACTACGGCAATACGCTGATGGATCTGTGCAAGGGGATGACGCCGGAGCAGGCGGCACGGGTGATTCTTCAGGGCAATGAGTCCGATGAGCAGGAACGGAAGTTTGCGATGTCGATGATCGGCGAGATCGCGCAGGGCACGTTACCGCCTGAGGAGTTGGCGGCGGCTCCCTCGGGTAACGTGATCGAGCAGGGCGTGAAGGAGTGGCCGGCGATGCAGTGGCTGCTGCGCCGGATGGACGGAGTGCCTGGGGTGAACGCGGAGGCGATCTCGCTGGCAACGCACGACGTATACCAATACCTGCGGCAGACGGGCATCAGCATCAAGATCGATCGGGAAGTGATGAAGGCATTCAAGTCCGGGGCGGAGACCGTGCTGGTGAGCCACTCGCTGGGAACGGTGGTGGCCTACAACGTGCTGCGGAAGCTGGAAGCGGGCGTGACGGTGAACCAGCTTGTGACGCTGGGGTCACCGCTGGCGATTTCGGCGATCAAGACCGGACTAGCTCCGTTGAGCTGGCCGAAGCCGGTGGGGCAATGGATGAATGCGCGCGACCCACACGATGTGGTAGCGCTGTTTCCGCTGGTCCCACCCCGTTTTTCAGTCAGCGCGCCGGGGGGCAAGAGCATTGTCGACAAGAGCGATGTTTCGAATTCGAAAGACGACCCGCACAGCATTCACGATTACCTGAATGATCCGTTTGTGGCGAAGTGCATCTATGAGGCGCTAGTGTAAACCCGCATTGACTTGGGGCACTTACGGCAGGGCTGAAAAGGGTGCGGAAAAATGGGGCCTGGAAACCGGACGGCCGTTACCTCTATCAGTTGACGATAGATCGCCAAGTCACTCAGCAAAGGTTTCTTGGCGGAACGGCACCAAGCGATGGCCGCTCTCGGAGCATTGGTCCTGAGAAACGTTAGGTTCCTATCGGGACTGCCCCGGCAGACGAGGCGGGATTGAGCCTGTCGCCCCGCTCATGTGGTTGCTAACACGAACTCGTTGTTGCCCATCGACCTCCACATGAAACAGTGCTCCCGCAGGGATCGCAAATCCGCTTCCCGTCACGGAGCCCGCAGGGCCAGCGCCAAAGATCGCCCCTAAGGCGATGAGCTCGCCCTTGTTCACACTCCTCCCCTTGAGGTCAACGATTCCCCGCAGAGGCATCCGCGTGCCATCGGGCAGAACTAGATACTTAAACTGAAGCTGTCCTTTGGCCGCTCGGCCAAACTCCTTGACGTCCGTTGCCTCGTCCATCATTGCGGCAACCAGCGAACCGGCCGGACTCACAATTGAACCGTCAATGACCAGATCCTCCGCGGTTTCAAAGGGAATGACGTGGTTCGGCTTAGCATCCGTAATGAAGAAGAAATGCCTTGAACGAACCGGCAGTGATGTTGAATCTGCAATGCTGATTTCCGCTCCGTCAGCTGCTGGCAATTTGGGCCGGTGGAGTGGATCGTCTAGGCTCAGCATGGACACCAGGCATGCGGTCTGGTCCAGCACTGCCGTGGACCACGCATGCTTAGGCACGCCTTTCTTATTGCCGCCGCGCAGCGTTTCTACCCGGACTTGTGTACCTGCGTTGCCCTTCTGAGTTGACTGAGTTAAGTCAGACCGCACCGCTTCATCTCCTGGGCCGAGCCCGAGAGCTATAATTCGCTCTTCCTCCCTTTCCCCTTCCACGGACTGATCCGTATTCTTAAAAAGAGAAACGCCTGCTGCCTGCATCGCATCGGCGACGGCTTCATGCACCCTCGGCAACGGAGCGGCTATGAAACCCGTTACCAGAGCGTCTCCGCCCGACGTAATTCCATTTTGGGTGCACACCGGAGTGGCCGCGTATGCTGACACGGCTGTACATAGGATTACCAAATATCTCACGATCATGTTAGAGACCCGCTTGGATAGTGTGCTGGCCTGAGGTATCGACCTCGTAGATCGTTCCGGCTGGGATAAATACATTCGCGCCCGTTGAGAGCCAGCCTAGAGTTGGAAGCAACAAAGCAACCGCAAGGGTTGAGTTCGTACGACCACCCTTGACGTTTTCTCCCTCGTCAGTGATCGGGATGCTCTGGCCGTCCACTGCTGTAACACTGTCAAACACAAAAGCAACCTCCGCGTTGCGGCCGTATCCCTTGGCCTTCGCAACTCCTGTGAAATGACCCGTAGCAAGAGCTCCACGCCGCACGAGTGTCGCACCGTCCACTACCAGGTCTTCTGCGACCTCAAATTGGATAACCTGACCCGTGCTCCCGTTCTTGAGGCTCGTTGAGGACAAATAGTCGCGCAAAAGCACCTTGACCGGTGTGCCTCCAGGCAAACCTACCGGGCGTGAAACGCCCGTATTATCCAGTGCCAATCCCCGCGGATTGGCCGTTGGGTCGTTGGTGCTTAACAGTTTTGCCAAGCAGGCGGTCTCCTCGGCCAAAGGCTGGGCGAGGTTGCCGTGATTGGTTGCCGCACCCAGGAGGGCAGGCTTATCGAACTTAATATGGAGCTGGGAGCCAATCACACCGCCTTGATTTGCTGACTCGATGTCGACGGCGAACTTGCCAAAGGGGAGCCCGTCACTGCTATCGTGAATCCCTGCATCGTGATTCGCCTGCATGATACTATGCCTGAGCTGCCCGGCGGAGGCGATATCGGCCTCGATGTGAAGCCCCTGGTTCTTCTTAACCTCCGCTGCTACAGCCGGGAGAGCTTTCAATAACGCGAACTTGACCTGTTCGGGTGGGGCCGGGACAAACCGTTCGTCGGTCTTTTGACCTTCTGAGTGGACTATCAAGATACCGCAAGGTGGAGTTTGTGCGTGGAGACGGCACAAAACAGCTACCGACAGGAACAGGTAAATGAATCGACGCATACTCGTCTAGCTCCATGGTATTGGCTCAAATACTCGTCTCTAGGCCAGCCCAAGTCCCCGTGTCGACAGCGTTGCCGCTCGCGCGTAGTCTAAGCTGGCTACTGCTACTGCGAATGGCTGAATTGCAGGTGCCCAGAATATACCATGCAGTCTCTCGGAGCCGCAAGACCGTATACTCGCCGGGTCCCCTAACCTTGACCTAGCCATAGGAGCGAGCGCACCACCCTCAGCCCTTTTTGGGGCGAAGGGGACGCCACATATGGGCCAATCTCATTCAGTGCCGCCTCGGGAACCGTCTGGAATCGATCCCGGGAAACGCCGATTGCGACGGCGACCTTCGATCACGGGCTCCGTCATGAGATTCCAGTCGCGATGCCGACTTCAAGTCGCTGTATCCGAAGCGCCCAACAGAGTCTCGTGTTCGACGAGTTGTGTGCTATGGGCGCTCCAGATACAGCACTAAGACTTCCCAATACTAATCGCGAATTTCAGATCCTAAGATTACTCAGTGTGTTTCTTCCGCTGGGAACACTGATTCCGGCGTAAGGACGGCGCACCAGAGCATCGGCACGTCAGCCGGCGCTCAGATTAGGGCTCCGCCAGGGGGTTGACTTGCTGCTCGGCCAAGATCATCCAATTTGTTGCGGCTAATCCCACGCGCTCGGGCGGGCAGTTTTGATATGGCGTATTCAAACACTGATCAAATGGCGGCAGGGTGTTGCCGTTTTGCAGTGTGCTGGCTACCACTCCCTGGTTATCCCCGAAAGGGGCCAACGTCTGTGCCAGCTGAATTTGCCCCAGATAAAACTCCGCCTGGGATTCGAAGGATGTCTGGTTGTAAAGCTGATCCACATAGCGCATTGTCTCGACTGCCTGCCCGGTAAACTCCCAGGCAATGCCATTCGCGCCCGAGACCGGCGTGGAGACGATATCTAAACCTCGAAATGGCTGGCTTCCAACGGTGATGCTCTGCGCGAAGGTGTTCAGAACGTATTGAACGGGGCGAGTCCAGTCCATGGTCGCGCCACCGGGCAGTTGATAGCTGGAGTATCGCGGCGCGCCAGCCATCGCTAACGTGGTGAAGGTATCAGAATCGAGAAAATCGCAGTCGGGAGATGAGTCTGCGTTGATGACGTCGTTGCCTTTTATGGCGCCAGTGGGACAGGTGCCGGATCCCGGTGTGGTGTTAACCGGGACCGTGCCGGTATTGAAACGCCCGTTGGTCGCATCGTACATCTTCATTACGAAGTCGCCCGCGACATTTGCCGCGTTCATCCATTTAGCTGCGTTGTTCGTATCAAATTTGGCTAACGCGGTGAATGCGGCGAAGATATCGGCATTGTTCTCCGTAGATTTTCCTTTGTTGAGAGTCTTCGGTGGGGGCGCACCTCCGTCCGGATAGCCGACATAGTAGCCTCCGAAGCCGGTCCCAGTGGGGTCGGTCAGGCTCATTTCAATCCAATTTCCGATCGTGATCGCGTCATTCAGATACTTGACGTTACCCGATTGCTTGTACTCGGCCAGTAGCGCCAGAATTGCCCAGGCGTTGTTTCCTCCGGTTGCTCCATCCAGGACAAGGCAGTAGCCCGTTGTCGGGGAGGCCGCGCCACAGGTGAACCCAGCCAACCGGCTGTCTCCGGCTTTCGCGCCACCGGAACCTTGATCGTTCAGAAGCGCGATATCGCCGCTCTCGTAGGCATCATGAAGGCCGCACTGGGTCACAGCAACACCTGAGAAGCAGCCGCTCGTTGTTCCGGGCACGGTCGATAGATAATCTCCCTGATTGTCGTGGTAGAGCGCGTAGTCCAGAGCATCCGCAACCTCTTGGGCATCCGCAGCGTCTCCCTGATTGATCAGGGTCTGGATCGTCAACGCAGACTCGTAAATTGCCGCGAAATTGCGGTTAGCCTGGTCCGGCGGAAAAGGAGATGAGGACTGAGCCACAACTCCGAACGCCTGATTGCTGAGCGGCAGACTCAGAGTTTCGCCCTTCTGGGCTTGGGTCGCGCGGGCGGGAAAAAGCGTGAACTGGATATTGTCCAGCAGCACCGTGGCGCCGTTGGGCGAGTATTGGTTATTCACCCCAACACTGAACAAGACATGCAGGTCCGACAAATCCGGATGCTCTATCCCCAAAGACGTGGGGCATACCAGAGAACTGATGGCAATCGTCATCGTAGTCCAGGTCGAGGGCACTGGCGCCGTATAGTTGGGCGTTGTGCATTCGCCGACCCCGAATGAAACTTGCGCTCCATCAGGAGAACGAACGTCAAAGGTAATGCTTGTGGCACCCTGGAGATTGTATCCAGTGCCGGTTTGCAATACCCCCCAATTCTCAGGCTCCTCGATGTTTACACCGGCGTAGTCGCCGGGAGCCTGCGCCCCGAATGAAAATCGCAGAACCGTTCCACGCACAGTATCGAGCGCGCTTGTATCTGTCGATGGATAGCATCCCATGGTAGTGTCGGACGGGTCGTCAACACAACCGGCGTCCAAGTAAATTGTGTTGAGGTTGCTGATAGGGCTTGCAAACCAACCTGACGGAAAACCGTGGTTGAATCCGGAATCCGCATCCTTATACACATAAAATCCATTCTGATTCGCGGTAACTCTTGCCTGGAGTTCCCCGCTCGGCGTGGAAGGTGCCACAGGTGTGGGCGTGAGTGGGGGTGTAGAGCCCCCCCAGCAACCGCAGAGGGTAAGCCCCAAAAAGAGCGGAACTGCAAAGGTTGCACCTGTGTGAGCTATCATGATCACCCAACTCTCACTGGCCCTAAATCACCCGGAGTGTACCGCTTGAGAAGTAATTTAGCTATGGCACAGCGTGAATCTCGGAATTGACTCCCTGAATTCCAAGCATGCCCTATAAGTAACGCACTATGGAATCAATAACTTGAATAGCTTCTTCTGGATCGATCTTGGTAAACGCCCCAGTGTCCGTTTTCCTGCCCCGACCCGGTCATGAGATCACGCGCTAAGTTAAGATGCCTGTGGGGTAGCAGCCCGTTGTTCGATCCAGCTCCGCATCCGCCGACAGTGCGAGCCGTACCAGTACACTCTCCGGCAGCGGGCGCACTCTCGAACAAAAATGCTTCGCACCCTTGCCGAAAACTCACGGTTAATCAGGCTCGGCGACTCCCCTTGTTCTAAGCAAAGGATGCGCGCTTGATCTTCTGGCGGAAGTCCTCTCCCTGCA
>Ga0181536_10005938_pt1 | contig 12378 bp, 4 predicted proteins | sample PEATcosm2014_Bin_41_FD_121105 | JGI IMG/M metagenome (GOLD analysis project Ga0181536, IMG submission 121105) | Peatland microbial communities from MTU Mesocosm Facility, Houghton, MI, USA - PEATcosm2014_Bin17_60_metaG | ecosystem: Environmental > Terrestrial > Soil > Wetlands > Peat | place...
CTCGCGTGCACGCGCGCTGTTCGGCGTGTGTATCGCGGCATCAATGGTGGGTGGAGGCCTGGGTGTCATGGCATCCAGCCTCGTCGCTGGCCCGGCAGGCGCTACGCAGAGCACGACGAACATCGCTGACTGCACCTATGTACCTGTCACCAACGGCACCCCCGTGGTCCTGCTTCCCAACTTGTCTCTGGCGGCGAGCGTCGAAGAGGCAACCGGCAACTTGCCCACGGCGGGAGACATCATAGGCGTGAGCGCCGGTATGCAGGTCACGGTCGAGTGCGTGGCGAGCAGCTTGCCCACGGTGCTTCTCGGCAACCCGGTCGAGACCACTGTCGTCGTCATCACGGCTCCAACCGGCGTCGTGATCGACAACAACAACAACTCGGTCTACGAGTCATCCTGCGGCTCTGATGCAGCAGCTTTGGGCCCGGCGGCATGCCTGAGCGACGGAAACGCCCCCTCGCTCGTGAACTACAACCTCTTCCCATCGCCTGGTAACGATGGGGCTGGCAATAAGATCACCTGCCCCTCGACTGACCACTGCGTGACGTTCACGATGCAAGAGACCGGCGATGCCACTTTCCCGTTCAAACCGGCTGACGCGGCTGCGCAATGCCCGCCGTCAGCAGCCCAGGTGAACGCGGGTCTCACGAACTGCGCGCTGGCGGTCTTCGGCACAACGAACACCGCAACAGGAGCAGGCCTGTCCATCAACTCCAACCTGGTGGACTACGCCACCCAGGCCACGAGCTGGCCGACCGAGCCGCTTCCCACGCCCAATCCCCCGACGCTGGCGGTGTCACCGTTGGCCGGTGGCGCTGGTAGCTCGATCAGCGTCTCGGATGCCGCGAGCCCGACTGGCTACTGGTGGTCAAACGCCATGTACAACGACGGCTACAACAGCGCCGGTGGCGTTAACGGCAACAGCCCGCTCCTTACGTCGGCCACTATCCCGGCAGGTAACATCTGGGTCGGCACCGCACCCGCGATCCAACCCGCGGCGAGCTCTAGCGTCGTGGTGAGCCCGGCTACGTACACGACGACTGTCACCGGGACCTGTCCGAGCGCGACGTGCGCGATCTCTGGTGTCCTCACCCCTCCGGCGATATCGGGTAGCTTCACGCTGCCTGCCTCGCTGGCTGGCGGGATCACCCCGGTCGTCATCTTCGAGCCCAACAACGCGTTCGCCTTCGGCAACATCGACGCCGCGCACTTGCCTCCGGGAGTGACCGAGGGTGCCAACGCTGCAACGCCTGACATCTGGGCCGCTTCGGGGCTGAGTGTCATGGGCTTCTCGTCGACGAGCCTTCCCGCTGGAACTGCGAACAAGGCATACTCCGAGGCGCTTGCGACTACAGGCGGATCCGGCAGCTACAGCTGCGCTGTGGCCAGCGGGTCATCACTTCCGGGTTGGGCCACCCTGACCGGCTGCACCATCAGCGGTACGCCGGCCCTCACCGATGTGACCAGCTCGCCGACGCCGTTCACCATCAACGTGACCGACACGACTTATGGCTTTACCAACTCGGGCAGCTTCTCGATCGTTGTCCACTCGGCCACACTGTCGCTGACTGCCACTCCGAGTAGTGGTGTAGGTGGCACGGTCGTGAGCTTCAGCGGTCTAAACTGGCCGGCTGGCACGGTGACGGTAGCGTTCACCACCGCCTGCGCGACGTGTAGCGGAGTCGACTCAGTCACCGCCACGCCCGACGTCAGTGGTGACATCAGCGGGACCATCACGATCACCGCCGTGTCTGGAACGGGCCTAGGTGAGGCCGTCGGGAACAACCCGCTGGTCGCCACCGAGGGCACGAGCGTCGCCTCGGCACCCTTCACCGTGAACTCGGCGACGGCGTGCTCGGTCCCCGCAGCAGGGGCCTGCACCCTCAACCAGATCATCGGGACCACGGTGTACGGCACGAGCCTCTACGCCTCGGAGTCGAGCGGCACCGTGACTCTCAGCCCGATCACACTGGGACTGGGGACCGGCACGAACAACCAGATGTTCCAGAACGCCACTGGCGCTTTGGGAGTCGTCACGATCTCTGACGACCGGGGTTCTCTCGCTGGTTGGACCGTGACAGGTCAGATGGAGACCAACTTCATGAACGCCACGCCCTCGGGCAACGCGATTGACAACACGATCCCGGCCGACTTCCTGACCTGGATCCCAACGTTGCAACTCGAGACCCCGGGTATGATCCCCGCCGACAACGCCAACACCGCGATGTGCCCGAGCACGACTGGTTCGTGCCAGGGCCCGAGCGGCCTGCCGGCTGCGTCGAGCGACACCAACGCCACCATCGTCGGTGGAACCCTCCCGGCCGGATTCAACGGCACGGGCCTGGGCACCGGCGGTGTCTCGGTTGTCCCGGCTGAGGTGTACGTCGGAGCGACCACCGTGCTGAACAACAAGGACACTGGCGGAGTGGCGAAGGTCCTCTGCGAGGCTCCTGCGGGTGGTGGCGGCGGCGGCTTCCTCTGCGGCGCCGGTCTGTCACTCGCCGTGCCCCCGTATGTTGCGGCGGGCACCTACTCGGCGACGATGGACATCGTCGTGACGGGGCTGTAGTAGAAGGCGGTACCATCGAGGTACCCAACAAAAAGTGACGTAGACGATAGGGGCGGTGTGAACCGCCCCTATCGTCGTCACTGACCACCGCTGTCCGGGTGCATACAAAGCACCGCGCGGATAGGCGAACGGCAAAGGCTGACCGACATGTGAGAGCGCCACTCCGGCCGGCTATGTGTTCGCTGTTGACGGAGCCCGCAGCATGCATTCCACGGGCACTGACGGTGGTCAAACCCATACATGGCGGGATAGACTTATTAGGGCATTTATCGCGTGACAGGGGGCTCAGGTGCATCCATGGTGGGCCGTTCGGAGGCTGCTGAGGCTAGCGGTGCTCGCCGGGGTGCTGCTGGCGGTCGGCACCATGGCGCTCGTGCTCCCGCAGACCACGGCGGGCGCTATTACGACCGCAGAGTTCTCGCTCACGCCGGTAACCCAGGCCGGCAGCACGACCCCGCGTTCGGACTTCAGCTACGCCTTGCCGCCGGGCCAGAGCCTCACCGACGAGTTCGCCTTGTCGAACTACACCGACCAACCGCAGTCGTTCTTCCTCTACAGCTCCGACGGCTACAACATCAACCCAGGGGGCGCCTTCGCGCTTCGCCCACGTACATATCACAACGTCGAGGTGGGGGCGTGGGTCACGATTCCCACCAGCACCTACACCGTACCGGCGCGCACCACCGCCACCTTTCCCTTCGCGCTGCACGTGCCACCCAATGGCTCACCGGGTGACCACGTCGGGGGGATAGTCGCTCTCAACTTCGGCTCGGCCACAACGACCAAGGGCCGGGTCACCTTCAACATCCGTCAGGGACTGGCCGTCGCGCTCTACGTGCGAGTCAGCGGCCCCGCCCACCCTGGAGTGGCGATCACCCGGCTAGGCGCTCTCAGTTCCGAGCCTGCTCTTGCCTTCGCCGAGGGCAACAGCCGCGCGAGCGTCTTCTTCACGATCCACAACATCGGCAACCTGGAGTTGCGCGCGACTGCCAACGTCAAAGTCAAAGACATCTTCGGCCGCACCGTAAAGAGCTTTCGGCCCGTAGAGCTGTCGCTGATCGCGCCCGGCGCGATCTTCACGGTGATCGAACCGGTATGGAAGTCTCTGCCCATCGCCGGCCCGCAGCACATCGTCGTCAGCCTCGTCACGAACAAGGCGGGCACGGTGAGCGCAGGAGAGGACCTGTGGATCTTCCCGTGGGTGATCATCGCAGTGCTGGTGGCGATCATCCTCGGCGTTGTCGTCTGGTGGCGCTTGCGCCGCCGCCGCCAGCCCCAGCCGTCTGAGGCTCCGGAGCCCGAACCGGCCGAAGCGGCGATCGGGGCACCCCAATGAACTGCTGAAAGGCGATCGGAGAGCGGTGGCAAGGATGAGAGAGGACCGACACCGGCGGGGGCTGCTTCGGCTCCTAGGGCTGGGGGTTGTCGCGCTCGTCGTGCCGCTCGTCGTCACCGGGCCTGCCGCCGTCGCGTGGGCCGCCTCCGACGGCGGCTCGTCGATCGAGCCGGTCCAGCTTGGCGCAGCGCCTCTTCGGTCGGCGTTCGCCTACGAACTGGGTCCAGGCAAGCAAGTCGCCGACGCCGTCGTGTTGAAGAACTCGACGGCGACCTCGCAGACCTTCGAGCTCTACGCCGCTGACGGCTACGACATCGCACGTAGTGATGTGTTCGCCCTGCGCTCTGCGACCCAGCCCAAGCTCGGGGTCGGCGCGTGGGTCCATTTGCCGAGCGCATCGGTGACGGTGCCAGCCCACAGCAGCATCCGCGTTCCTTTCTTGCTCAGCGTGCCGGCTCATATCCCACCGGGCGACCACATGGGTGGGATCGTCGCCCTCGACGAGGAGCCCACCGCGATGGCGGGGAACAGATCCGGTCTGCTGGTTCGCACCGGCGTCGGGGTTCGGATCCTCGTGCGGGTACCCGGCCGTCTCAGTCCGGGCCTGTCGGTCACCGCCGTGCGTGTGTCGGAGTCGGTGCCGCCTCTGTCGTTCCTAAGCGGATCCAGTCGCGCGACGGTTCGCGTGGGACTCGCCAACACCGGCAACACCGTGCTGTCCGGGGTGCTGCACGTCGCGGCGACCGACAGCTTCGGCCAGACCGTCGCACACCTGGCGCCTGTGCGGTTCAACGCGCTCCTCCCCGGCGCGCGCGCCACGCTCATTGTGCCACCGTGGAAGCACCTGCCGGTGCTCGGACCCACGATCGGCGTGTACGTGAAGGTTGACGCGAGCGTCACGACCGCCTCGGCCGACGCCCGCTTCTACGACGTGCCATGGGTGTTGCTCGCCATCGTGCTCGCTGGCGTCCTAGCGCTGGCAACGGCCGTTTCGCGCGTCCACCACCGCAGGCGGGCTACAGCGCGGGCTACAGCGCAGTCCGATCACGTGGACGACACCACCAACATCGCCGTCCCTGTCATGGTCGCGACTGTCAACAGCTCGCCATTGATAAGTGAAGTGGATTCCCGACGAGCAGGACACGACCGCCGACGACGAGCTTCGACATGCAGACGACCTGATCGCCAGGAACAGCGCGGTAATGGCACACCAAGCGCTGGCGCTCAGGCAGAAGGACACAGAGACTCCAGCACAAAAACTCCAACGCGCCGTCTCCCCCACCGAGGGCTCTCTCGTCGCCCCACCCGCAGGTCCACAGGCACCCGCAGGTCCACCAGCATGAGACAGCGCGCAATGCAAATCGCACGCAGCACACCTTTGCGGTCGAGAAGGGTGCTTGCCCCGCTGCTCGTCGTGATTGCGGTCATCGTCCCCTTGGCGATCTTCGTGCCCGACGCCGGCGCCGCTACGCCCATCTGGACGCTGATCGCCAGCCCCGACCAGAGCGCTGGGTCGCCCCCTGCCGCGACCGCCAACACGCTGACGGGCTTGACCGCTATCTCCGCCGCCGACGTGTGGGCGGTCGGCTACTACAACGCCGGGAGTGCCAGCGCCCCGATGGACCAGACCCTCATCGAGCACTACGACGGGACGAGCTGGACGACCGTAGCGAGCCCGAACCAGCTGAACGTGAACAGTGCAGCCACGAGCAACCAGCTGCTGGCGGTCTCGGCCGACTCGGCCGGCGACGTGTGGGCGGTCGGCTACTACAACGCCGGGAGTGCCAGCGCCCCGGTGGAGCAGACACTCGTCGAGCAGTACAGCGGGACGAGCTGGTCGGTCGTGGCGAGCCCAGATGCGAGCGCCGGCTCAACGCCTGTGACCACAGACAACACTTTGAGCGGCGTCGTGGTGCTCTCGACCAACGACGTGTGGGCGGTCGGCTACTACAACGCCGGGACGTCCAGCGCCCCGATGGAGCAGACCCTCGTCGAGCAGTACAGCGGGACGAGCTGGTCGGTCGTGGCGAGCCCGAACCAGCTGAATGTGAACAGTGCAGCCACGAGCAACCAGCTGCTGGCAGTATCCGCCGACTCGGACACCGACGTCTGGGCCGTTGGCTCCTACGAGAACCTGGACTCCTCGAACAACCCGATCGCCCAGACACTCGTCGAGCACTACGACGGGACGAGCTGGTCGGTCGTGGCGAGCCCAGATGCGAGCGCCGGCTCACCGCCTGTGACCACCGACAACACTTTGAGCGGCGTCGTGGCGCTCTCGACCACCGACGTGTGGGCGGTCGGCTACTACAACGCCGGGAGTGCCAGCGCCCCGATCGCCCAGACACTCGTCGAGCACTACGACGGGACGAGCTGGTCGGTCGTGGCGAGCGCAGATGCGAGTGGCGCTCAGGGCGACGTGCTGGCGCAAGTGGCTGCCGTGTCCTCCGACGACCTGTGGGCGATCGGCAGTGCCAACTTCGTCTCCGGCACCCAGACTGTGAGCCAGACCGTGATCGAAGGAACGCCAGAGTCCAGCACGACCACGATCACCTCTTCGGCGAACCCGTCGGTGGTCGGCCAGCAGGTCGTCCTCAGCGCCACCGTGACCGGATCGTCGATGTTCGTACCGAGCGGCACCGTCAGCTTCACCGACGGCGGCACCCCTATCGAGGGCTGCTCCGAAGTGACTCTCGTCGCGGGCACGGCCACCTGCGCAGACACCTTCGCCACCCCCGCGACGTACGCGATCAGCGTCTCCTACGGAGGAGACGACAACTTCCTCTCCTCCGGCGCGTCGCTCTCTCAGACCGTCGACCCTGCCGCCACAACCACCACGATGGCGGTATCACCCACGACTGTAGTCGTCGGTCAATTGGTAATCCTGGTGGCTGCTGTCGCGCCGGTTGCGCCCGGGACTGGCACACCGACAGGCAGCGTGAGCTTCCTCTCTGACGGCGGGGCGATCAATGGCTGTGGCTCCGTGCCGCTGTCGTCGGACGCGGCCACCTGTGCAGACACCTTCACCAACGCAGCGACGCACACGCTAAGCGCCGTCTATAGCGGCGATGTCAACTTCACCACGAGCACGTCTGCCGGATTCGCACTGGTCGTGGCTCCGGACGCGACCACGACCAGCTTGTCGTCATCGGTGAACCCGTCGCTGGCCGGCGAGCCCGTGACCTACACCGCCACGGTGGCTCCCGTAGCGACGCGAGCCGCTACCCCGACCGGCAGCGTCGCGTTTGAGGATTCCGGCACCGCCATCGCCGGGTGCGGCGCGGTGGCGCTTTCCTCGGGGATCGCAACCTGCAACACCATCTACACCCTCAACGCCACCCACACCATCACCGCCATTTACACCGGAAGCGCCGACTACGTGGGAAGTACCTCACCCGCTCTGACACAAACCGTGGGCAGCGGAGCACTCTCGTTGAGCGACAACACCGGTTCGCCATTTGGCGTAGAGCTGACGCCGGTAACCTTCACCGTGGCGCAATTCCTGGCTGCCACCGGCCAGCTCAACACCGTTCAAGTGAACGACAACCGTGGCACCGACGGCGGGTGGAGCGTGACTGCCCAGCTGGAGTCGAACTTCACCAACAGCCAGCCGAGCGGTGCGGCAGCCGACAACACGATCCCCGCCGACTTCCTGACGTGGGTACCCGATGTAGCGGCAGCGGTCGACGGCGCCAGCCTGAGTGGTGTGAACGCCGGTAACACCTCCACGTTGTCGGACACGACCGCCGTAGCGCTTTGCTCGGCCGTCCAGGGCTCAGGCGGCAGCGACTACAACTGCGGGGCGTCGCTGGCGTTGAGCGTCCCGCCCTACGTCGCGGCTGGCACCTACTCCGCTACGCTCGATATCGTCGTGACCTCGAGTTGATGCGCTTCCGAGCCGTCGCGTCCGTCGACGTCTCCAGCCTCCGTCGCATGCCCACCGGACACACCCCTGCTCTCGATCAGGGGACCTACGCCACGAAACGAACGACAAGCGCGCGACCGTTGAGGCCACGGTGTCTCCTGAGAGTCACCGTGGCGTGCACCGTGCTGGCGCTCGGGACGTCGTTCGTCGGCCAGAACGCGGCTCGAGCGGGCGGGACGGTCTCGAAGGCATCCATGTCGGTCAGCCCCGAGTCGGCCGCGCCGGGGCAATCCGTCTACGTGGCCGCCTATTTTTTCCCGCCAGGCATCGACTTCCAGCTCGATGTGTGCGGAGATGACGCCCTCCAGGGCTCGGCGGACTGCGCCTTGGCCGGAAGCATCACACGCACCACGTCCGCGGTCGGCCATTTCGCCGCGAATCTCCCCGTGCTGATGCCCCCGGTGCCTTGCCCCTGCGTGGTTGCTGCCTTCTCCTCCACCCTCGCTGAGCCGATCGTCACGGGCCTTGTCGTCTCGGGCGCTCCGATAGCGCCCCTCACTCAGGCGGCCCCGCCCGTCAAACTGAAAGTGCAGAGCGCGGTCCTGGAGGGTTCAGGCCCTGCTGCGGCCTGGTTCGGCGCGGCGCCGAAACGGACCTTGGTGCTCCGGGTGCGCAACACCGCCACCGTGTCGGTGGCGAGCCCCATCGTCGTGGCGAGTATCGGGGACACGCCCGTGCCCGCAGACAACCTGCCCGGCATCGCCGCCGGTCAGGTGCAGACATACCGGATCCCGGTCGACTTCTCGGCCCTGGCATTCGGTGAATACACCGTGGTAGGCCGGGTAGGGGCGGGCAACGGCCACTTCGCCCGCTTCTCCGTTGGTGTGCTGCTCTTGCCGTGGGCGCTGCTCGTATTCGCCCTCGTGGTCATCATCCTGCTCATCCTGCTCGCCCGTCGCAGACGGTCCCGGAGACAGGCCAAGACCACGACCCTCGAGCCCCCCGGCACGGCGGCGGTAACGGAGCAGGAACTGCCTGCCGCCAGATCGCCAGAGCCTTCCGTGTAGTTGATCCTGCGGCAATTGATCCTGCGCATGTTGAGCAGCATTCAATCAATCCCGTACTTCTGGGAGCTGTTCTCCGGCTCGTTTACCGCTGGCCCCAACCTCAAGGCCTCATCCGGGGTCGACCACCGGCACGGCAAGCACATCGGGCACCTCGAGCTTCACAGCGCTGGTGACCGACTCGAGCAGCCAGGCCTCGCCGCCCCCGACTCTACGGATGGACAGGAGCCGTGGTACCGGGCATCACATCGCCCAGGCGGTTCATGTGAATTCCGTTGTGAGAATGTTGAGCGGCGTCTCATCAATTCTGATGATGTTGGATGGCCGTCTGATCCCTAGCATTCCTAACAGACGCTGTGATCGTCGGCGGGAGGGCGCGCCGTGAAACGGCATGAGTCTGTGCGAGATCTCGTGGTTCGCCACCGAGGCTTGTCGCGAGTCGCCCACGGGCCCACCCAGGCCGTTAGGCGATCCCCAGGCCCTCTCGGTCGCCCGCGGTGAACCTACGGCAGATGTTCCGGTGCCGGTGCCTCTACCGGGCTAGTCCCGTGATCAAGAGCGGTGGCGCGCCAATGGAGGGTCTTCCCGGAGGCTCCCTGGCGAACGGCTGCAGCGGGTTCACGCGCGGTTGGAAACAGGGCGGCCGGAGATAGAGAGGGGAGACATGCCCAGAGCCAGTCATCGAGCGCTGTTCAGCCGGTTCCTCTACGGGCTGACAGCCATGACGCTCGGCACCGGAGTGTTGGCGGGCCTGACGGTCGCGACACTCCTGCCCACCTCCTCGCCGGCCTCCGCTACCACGCCGCCGCTCTCTATCACAACGACCTCCCTTCCGGGAGGCACCGTCGGCAATCCCTACTCCGCTACCCTCGCTGCAACTGGTGGCACTAGCCCCTACACCTGGGCGATCACCGCCGGGGCGCTTCCGGCAGAGCTTAGCCTCAACACCTCGAGCGGCGCGATCACGGGCACGCCAAGCGCCGCAGGCACCTCGAACTTCACGGTGCGAGTGACCGACTCGAGCAGGAGGTTCGGTTATTTCTTCCAATGGGTCGTAGAGCCGCATTGTGGCGGCGGAGGATGGCCCCGCCCACCCAAGACCGCTTCGGCCAACCTGTCCATCACGATCTCTCCGGCACCGCTCGCTGTCACGACGACCTCCCTTCCGTCAGGCGCTGTCGGCAGCTCCTACTCGGCGACTCTTGCTGCGACGGGCGGCATCACCCCCTACACCTGGGCGCTCACCGGCGGCTCACTTCCTGCTGGGCTCAGCCTCAACGCCTCATCCGGGGCGATCACGGGCAAGCCGACGGCTTCGGGCACCTCCAGCTTCACGATCACCGTGACCGACTCGAGCAACCCCGCCAAGACCGCTTCGGCCAAGTTGTCGATCACGGTTTCTTCGGCGCCACTCTCGGTCACAACGACCTCCCTTCCGTCAGGCACTGTCGGCAGCTCCTATTCGGCGACGCTTGTTGCGACGGGCGGCATCACCCCCTACACCTGGTCGCTCACCTCCGGGGCGCTTCCGGCGGGGCTCAGCCTGAATGCCTCATCCGGGGCGATCACGGGCACGCCAACCGCAGCAGGGAGCTCGAGCTTTACGGTCACCGTGACCGACTCGAACAGCCCAGCCAAGACCGCTTCGGCCAACCTGTCGATCACGGTGGGATCCACGGTGCCTACAGCACCGACGGCGCTTGCCGCTGTCGCGGGTAACGCCCAAGTCGCGCTCTCTTGGAGTACACCGGCGTCCAACGGTGGGTCTGCAATCACCGGATACGACGTCTACGAGGGCACGAGCTCCGGCGCTGAGTCCGCCACACCTGTCGCCAGCGGAGTGTCGGGCACCACCTACACCGTGACGGGGCTCACGAACGGCACCACCTACTACTTCACCGTCCAAGCGTTGAACGCGGTGGGCAACTCGGCGTCTTCGAACGAGGCCGCAGCCACACCTATGGCACCGCTCTCGGTCACGACGACCTCCCTTCCGTCAGGCACCTTCGGGGTCTCCTACTCGGCCACTCTCGCTGCAACGGGCGGTATCACCCCCTACACCTGGTCGCTCACATCCGGGTCACTGCCGACGGGGCTCAGTTTGAATGCCTCATCAGGGGCGATTACTGGCAAGCCGACGGCTTCGGGCACCTCGAGCTTCACGGCTACCGTGACCGACTCGAGCAGCCCGGCCAAGACCGCTTCGGCCAACTTGTCGATCACGGTTTCTGCGGCACCGCTCTCGGTCACCACGACCTCCCTCCCATCAGGCACCTACGGCAGCTCCTACTCGATGACCCTCGCGGCCACGGGAGGCATCACCCCCTACACCTGGAAGGTCACCAGTGGCTCGCTCCCGGCGGGGTTCAGCCTTGACGCCTCGACCGGCTCCATCACGGGCACGCCGAGCGCCGCAGGCACCTCGAGCTTCACGGTCACCGTTGCTGACTCGAGCAGCCCGGCCAAGACCGCTTCGGCCAACCTCTCGATCACGGTGGCGGCCACGGTGCCTGCAGCACCGACGGTGATAAGCGCCGTCGCTGGAAACACCCAGGTCGCTCTGTTGTGGACGGCACCGGCATCCAACGGCGGATCCGCCATCATCGGATACGACATCTACGAAGGCACGAGCCCTAAAGCGGAGTCGGCCACCCCTGTCGCCAGCGGAGTCTCGGGCACCAGCTATACCGTGACCGGCCTCACGAACGGCACCACCTACTACTTCACCATCGAGGCGGTGAACGCTGTGGGCAATTCGGTGTCTTCGAACGAGGCCTCGGCCACACCAGTCTCGTCGCTTGTGCTCACCACGACCTCCCTTCCGTCAGGCAGCGTGGGCGCGGCCTACTCGACGACGCTTGCTGCCACGGGCGGTACCACCCCTTACACCTGGGCGATCACCTCCGGTTCGCTCCCGGCGGGGCTCAGCCTCAACACCTCATCCGGGGCGATCACGGGCACGCCGAGCACCTCGGGCACCTCGAGCTTCACTGTCAAAGCGACCGACTCGAGCAGCCCGGCCAAGACCGCTTCGGCCAACCTGTCGATCACGGTTTCTGCGGTGCCGCTCTCTGTCACCACGACCTCCCTTCCGTCAGGCAGCGTGGGTGTGGCCTACTCGACGACGCTTGCTGCAGTAGGCGGCATCACCCCCTACACCTGGGCGATCGTCTCCGGCTCGCTCCCGGCAGGCCTCAGTCTCAGCGCTTCTAGCGGGGCGATCACGGGCACGCCAGTGAGCTCAGGTATCTCGGGCCTCACGGTGCTCGTGACCGACTCGAGCAGCCCGGCCAAGACCGCTTCGGCCAGCCTCTTGATCACGGTCTCAGTGCCGTTCTCTATCACGACGACCTCTCTTACGGGAGGCACCGTGGGCAACGCCTACTCGGTAACTCTCGCTGCAATAAACGGCACCACCCCCTACACCTGGGCGATCACCTCCGGTTCGCTCCCGGCGGGGCTCAGCCTCGGCGCCTCATCCGGTGCGATCACCGGCACGCCAACGGCATCGGGCACATCGAGCTTCACAGTGACCGTGACC
>Ga0181536_10005941_pt1 | contig 12366 bp, 7 predicted proteins | sample PEATcosm2014_Bin_41_FD_121105 | JGI IMG/M metagenome (GOLD analysis project Ga0181536, IMG submission 121105) | Peatland microbial communities from MTU Mesocosm Facility, Houghton, MI, USA - PEATcosm2014_Bin17_60_metaG | ecosystem: Environmental > Terrestrial > Soil > Wetlands > Peat | place...
CTCGAGACACCGAACATAATCTTCAGTGGAATAGGCAAATACGTTTACGATGCAGCGCGCCCTGAGGGTGCGCAGAAAGGGGAGCTTTTCAGTGAGGAAGCGCCTTGCGCCGACGTTCTGAAGGCCGATGGCATTGAGCATCCCGGACTCGGTCTCGTAGATGCGCGGCGGCGGATTGCCCTCCATCGGCTCGGGAGAGATGCCCTTTACGACGATGGCCCCAAGTTCGTTCAAGTCGATGAGAGAAGAGAATTCCTTGCCGTATCCAAAGGTACCGCTTGCCGTCCAGACCGGATTCTGGAAACGCACCCCGGCGATTTCAGTTTCGATCCGCGGGATGAATTGCTCGCCGGTGGACGCATGGCCGCCGTCGGGAGACGATTGCCGGCTTGCCGGTGGACCCTGGCTGGCGCGGAGTCCGTGTGTCCGAGTTTTGGCTTTTGCGGGCATCTCGACTTTCGACCTTCGACTTTCGACTCCTCGACTCGTCAGGCCCTCCCGCCAATGTCCCAAACTACTTTGTCCGACCAAAACACCGGTCCCTCGGTGCAGACTCTCTGATAAGCCTCATGCCCGGCGCCCTGGACGCGGATGCAGCATCCCAGGCAAACGCCCAGGCCACATCCCATGCGGTTTTCCATCGAAACCAGGCACGGGTGGCCAAACTTTCTTGCCAACTCCACTGAGGCGCGCAACATGGCCCAGGGGCCGCAGACCATCAGCAGGTATTTCTTATTGGTGTGACGCGCCAGGTATTCTTCCAGCGGCCTCGTCACGAAGCCGCGATAGCCCGCTGACCCATCCTCCGTGGCCATCAAGATGCTGCGCACCAACGGCCTGAAATCTTCGACACCGACGAGGTCAGCTTTGCTTCGCCCACCGAAGAAGAGGCGTTGATGAAACCCCGCCTCCGCCAGGCGCTTCGCCGGCAAAAGGAGGGCCGCTATTCCGATACCTCCCGCTACGTGCAGAATCTCGTTCGCCTGGTGCGCTCGAGGCAGATACTCCTCCTCGAAAAAGCCGTGGCCCAGTGGCCCCAACAATCCAACCTGGTCTCCCGGCTTGAGCTCGGCCATTAGCCGCGTCCCGTGCCCCACAACCTTGTAGAGGAATTGAAGGATGCGGGGAGAATCCGGCTTGCGCTCATTCTCTCCCTCGGAATTCTTGGCCTTGAGGTCATAGATGCTCATCGGCCGGCGCAACAGCACATCCGACCGGCCGAGAATTCGCAGCATGGCAAACTGGCCGGGACGTGTGGCCTGTGCTTGGCGGGGAGATTCAACACTCAACAGGAAATGGCTGCCGCTGAGGGGGCGGTTTTCGGTGACGATCACAATTTCATCATACATCTTCGTTATGTTAGCAAAACTCCGCAGTTCGTTATAGAGGTGATTCGGGAACCCCCCTTCACTGTAGTAGGGGCGAGCGGCGCTCGCCCCAGGGCCGAATCCGTCAATTGACGGATTCGGCCCTACCTGTTGGTTGCGGCTCCGCCGCGTTGTAGCGCTAGTTTTCATCTTCTCGTGCGGCGGAGATTTTCCACGATCTTCGCTTGGCCCAGGATTGCTGGAATTGCCGATTTCCCCGCCGTGGCGGGCTGATGAACATTGAAAGGAGTTGCCGCACCACTTTTTCAATCGTCAGTCAACAATCGTCAATCGGAAAATAAAACCTTTATTTTCAATAACATTCCCGCTTCTTGCGGCTAAGTACCTGCGGTTTCATAGACATTCCAGCTTCGCCATGACTTTTCCACAGCCGTCCTTTGTTTTCAATAACATTGCCGCATCGGTCGTTCAAAAAAAGAATTCTTTCTCACGGAAGCGGACTTCCTGTCCAGTTGAAAAAGAGGACTTTTCTGCTGCTTTCATACCTCCTGGATTACGGTCGAGGACTGATTTGCGTCGTCGCATCGAAAAGAGCATCCGCCAATGCCCAAGGGTGCCCCCAGAGCGGACACTGACCATGCTAGCCTATTCTGCTCTGCCTGTCAAGAGACAAAATGCAGCAGTCAGGGTTCAGGAGTCTGGAGCCAGCAGGACGTACGATTGCTGATTGCCGATTGTCGATTGCCGATTGTTGATTGTCGATTGCTCATGCCCCGCCGCGGCGGGGCGCTTGACGATTAGTGATTGACAGCGGAGGACCACTTCTTCAATCGGCAATCAGCAATCGTCAATCGGCAATCAGCAATGACCCGCTTACCCGTGCGTGCCGACGATCAGCCCCGAGGGACCGGGCAGGCGGACATGCCGCACCTCCTGAAAACCCACCCCTTCGAGCCAAGTGGCGTACTCTGCTTCGGTGTAGGTGCTTCCGGCTTGGGTCCCGACCAGCATATTCAGCGCAAACAGCGCCGCCGACTTGGGCGCAGTCTTGTCAGGCTCGAGGATGAAGTCCTGGATCACAACGCGGCCCCTTGGGGCCAAGGCCGCGAAGCAACGCTGCAAGAGGTCCTTGTTTTCATCGGGACCCAACATGTGACAAATGGCGGACACGAACACCAGGTCATACCCTTCTCCGAACTTATCCGCCCGCAGGTCCCCAGGCCGGGTTCTGATGCGCCCTGCCAAGCCTGCACTTTTGATATGGCCCTGCGCGATGGGGATGACCGTGGCCAGGTCCAGAAGATCGACCTGGAGATTCTCATTCGCGCTCGCAAAGGCGATAGAATAGGCGCCCGAGCCGCCGCCCACATCCAGCATGCGAGTCACACCTTCGGTTCCTACGGCCTTGACCACCAACGGCGCCCGCGCCCGCGCGTTGCGGTGCATGGCAGCGATGAAGGATCGCGTCCACTCCTCACCCCGGTCAACCATTTCTTGATGAAAAACGGAGGCGCCGGCGCGGATGCATTCGGTGAGCGTGGACCAAGTCTGCCACAAGTGCACCAAATGCATGGTAGCAGCGCGCGAGTCATCTGCGGAGCCAGCCATGAAGTATCTTGCGCAGAGGGGAGTATTGCGGAAGATTGTGTCTTGCTTGGCCAGCCATCCCAGCGCCACGAGCGCGTTCATCAGCATTTCCGTGGCGCGGGGGTCGCTGCCTGTTCTGGCGGATACCTCATCGGCCCTTGCCCCGCTTCCCACGGCGGTAAAGAGATCCAATTCGACGGCCGTGAGGAGCACGCGACTTTCCTGAAAGCCTCGAAGTGTGCTGTTCAGGTCGTCGGGGAAAACTCCGGCAGCTTCCTGTGCTCGTCGAGCGGCCAGCATCTTGTCACGGTTGGCACAAATTTCCTCCTTGAGAGCCGCAATGTCTTTGTTTGCTAATCGCTCCACGACGCATCCCGCCTGGAAGTGCGTTCGCACAATTTCCGGCACATCCAGGGGCATCACACTCGAGTACCAGATACCCTCGGGGTAAACAATCATGTTCGGTCCCCGATCGCAGAGGCCGATCGAACCGCAAGTGGTGATTTGCACGTCTTTAGAAAGCCCCTGCGCGGCCACTTCTTTGCGCAACGCCTCGATCACCTTTGCGCAACCGCGCTCGGCACAGCACGGCACGCCCTCGGGCTTCCGCTGGTTGCAGACAAACACGTGATAACGAAAAGGCCCCATGATTCCCCCCTCCACCCAGCTTAACATGAAAAAACAGCCCCCCTGTCATTCTGAGTCCGCCATTCTTATCGGCGGACGAAGAATCCCTGCAGTTTCTTTGAACGGCCAGTCCGTCAGCTGACGGATGAATGTCCCCTGCGAACTGCGGAGATCCTTCGTCGTCCCGATCAGATCGGGACTCCTCAGGATGACATGCCTGTTGGAGCAAGCACGATTTCGGTTGCAACCGAGCCGGAGTCATTCTAACATTTTGGACAATATCATTGCGTGGGGGGAGCTATGACAGTTGGGGACCTTATCGAATCGAGAGAGGATGTCTTCTCAATCGCCGACGACCTCACCGTGTACGATGCCGCTCGCTACTTGCGGGAGAAACAGGTCCGGTCAGTCGGTGTGTGCGACGGGAATGGCAAGCTTCTGGGAGTTGTCTCCCAAAGCGATATTTCGGACAAGGTCGCAGCGGAGAACAAATGCCCAGCCTGGATGCGCGTGTCTGAAATCATGACCTCGGAGCTCACTGTTGTGCCGCCTGAAACGCCCTTGGATGAGTGTGTGCGGCTCATGGAGAAGCACGGCTTTTACCACCTGCCGGTGATGAACCAGCAAGGGCAGTATCGCGGGATGATCTCGGTAAAAGACCTGCTCACGGTCATCGCCTCGGATGAGAAGGCCCGAGCTGACATGCTGGAGGCGTTTGCTTTTCCGCAGCGGTGAAAGGCGGGTGTCAGGTGTCAGGTGCCAGGTGTCAGATGCTCAAGCTCATTCGCCACGACGGCCGGCTCGTCTTGCTACACCGAACGTTGACTGGGCTGCCGCCGCTCATCCTGGTGATTCTTGCACTGGTGGCGCCTGCGGAGGTGTGCGGGCAAAAGGCAGTCTCTTCTAAGATTGAACTGAAAACCACCTCATTCACGCCGGGCGGTTTCATACCCAAGCGGTTCACCTGCGAGGCCGCGGATGTCTCGCCTGCCCTGGCCTGGACTGACCCGCCCCTGGGCACGCGGAGTTTCGCCATCATCGAGGACGACCCTGACGCCCCCTCGGGAACCTTTGTCCATTGGGTGGTGTATGATCTGCCGGCTGCTTACCGCAAACTCCCGGAGGCTTTATCGAGAAGCGACCAGATGCCCGGCGGGGGACGGCAAGGGACCAACGACTTTTCAAGAACAGGCTATAGCGGCCCCTGCCCCCCACCGGGAAGACCACACCGATACTTCATCAGGCTTTACGCACTTGACGCCATGCTGAATTTGCGCCCCGCCGCGACCAGAAAAGAACTTGATGCTGCAATGCAGGGTCACATTCTTGCCCAGGCGGAATTGATGGGCCGCTTCGCGCGCTGACCACTCACCATCAAGACCCAAGAGCCGTACGGTTTTCCTGTAGCTTCACTCGGAAAGGGCTGCCGGCGCAAAGTGCTTTGGACTGCGGCCCGTCAACTGACGGGCTGCCGCTTTTTTTCACTCGAGTTTGGTCGAGTCGCTGCGTGTACTCTTACCGGCTGATGAACGGGCGCGAATTTGAAGGAAAAGCCGCAGAGTCTCTGAAAAACGAGACTCTGCATTACCCTGGGTCCCGTCATTTTATCCTTGACATTTCGTTTGGGCGTGGAGTAAATGATGGCGGCGGAAAGCCGTTTGCGAGTCCAGTGGTACCGGCAAAGAGAGGGCATGTAGGCGCCTGCAATAAAGGGGTGGCTGGCTCGATTGACTTCTACTGCTCAGATTCTTACCGCCAAAACTCTGTACAGGTTGTCGCACACATTTTTGCGGCATCGCCCTTTTCGACTTTCGACTGCCTCAGGAGGGGGGAGAATTTCAAATCCGTTTGGCTAGGCATTTGGGGGACATGGGGTTGCAAGGCGCAGTCATTCCCGTCCCAAATGACACTAACATGCAGCGAAGGAAGCTCCAGAGTTTGGGATGGATTACAGTTTCTTGTATAGATATTCTTTTTTTGGGATTCTCCAGCGCAACGTAAAACTTGACCTCGGACACTATCGCTAACGTAATCATGCACTTAGGTGCTGTGACTGCTTTGGAATCTCGATTGCTGCGCGAAAGATGGGGAGCGGGAGTGTACCCAGAGCAACGGCTAATGTCGCCCTGTACTCGGGCTTGATTGCACTTGAGACTCAGGAGGAGAGGAGAGTCCTTCTTTTCAATAGAAATTAAGCCCAGACGTGCAAGGGAGGAAGGCTCCAAGTTTGGCTTGACAACCGGACTTGAGTTGCTATATGTTCCCACTTCGTTTCGTCGGTTTTTAACGCTAGTGCAATTATTCCGTAACTTTCTGCGATCGCGCATGGTGAAAGCTGAACGGTGAAATTTGTTCTATATTACCGTTCTTGTGTATGTCAATATAGTAATCTCGGAACCCAACCGAAACCATTAGCTCAGGAGGCATCAATGAGACACGCATCGCGTTTTGCGCTCTTCTTGGCTGTACTAATTATGGCTGCTCCAGGTCTGTTGTGGGGGCAAGCCAACGCGACGGGCACGATCACGGGCCTGATCGTTGATCAGAGCGGCGGCGTCATCCCCGGCGCTGAAGTGACGATCACGGACGTTTCAACGGGGACTTACCGAACTCAGCCCACCAATCCGTCTGGCCTCTTCTTTTTCACCAACGTTACAGTGGGCTTCTACAACGTAACAGTGTCCGCAAAGGGATTTCGGAAGATGAGCGTCCCCCGGCAAGAGGTTACGGTTGGCCAGCAGGTAACGCTCAACCTCACCATGGAGGTCGGCCTTACCACCCAGACGGTGGAAGTAACGGCCGCGCCTGGAGCTGAGCTTCAAACCATGAACTCCACCATGGGCCAAAGCCTGAGCGGCGACGCGATCCTGAACATGCCCGCCATGAGCCGGGACGTCACGGGGCTGCTGAACTATGTGCCCACCGCCCAGCCCAGTTTCAACGGTTCGACAACGAATTATCAAGCAGGGGGGATCGGCGGCCAGATGAGCGACCAAAATAGCTATATCCTGGATGGCGGCCTCAACACGGACGATTTGGCGGGAAACAACGGCTACCCCACAGGCTACAGCAGTGTTATCACCGGCGCCATGCCCACCCCCATCGAGAGCATCGAAGAGTTTAAGGTCAACACCAACAACACCACCTCGGACTTCAGTACCTCGGCGGGCGCCCAGATTTTGATGACCACCAAGCGAGGCACCAACACCTTTCACGGCTCGGCGTACGACTATCTGCAAAACTCGGCCCTGAACTCGAACGACTTTTTCAACAACCTGGAGGGCGTCACGAAGCCCGTGAGCCACTCCAACCGCTTCGGCGGCAGCGTGGGCGGGCCGATGCTTCCGAACCTGGCAGGCGGCAAGACCTACTTTTACCTCAACTACGAGGGCAACCGCTTTCCGCGCTCCGGCCCCATCACGCGAGTGGTGCCCAGTGCCCTGATGAAGCAAGGCATCCTGCAATTCCGCGACGCCGCCGGCAACATCGACCAATACAACCTGAATACTTCCACCCAGTGCGGTCCGACGGGCGGGGAAGCTTGTGACCCGCGGGGCATTGGCCTGAACCCCGTGGTCAGCGCGCTGTGGAACCAGTACGAGCCCCCGCCAGACTGCAACCTCCCGGCGAGCTCGTCGGAGGATAACCTCAACACCTGCGGCTACCTTGCCAACCTCTCCTACCCGCTCTCTGACAACTTCATGGTGGGCCGCATTGACCACGACTTCGGATCGAAGTGGCGGTTCATGACCAGCTACCGCTGGTATAGGGACATCAATCCCACTACGAACGAGGTGGATATTGGCGGCCTGCTGCCGGGTGATAAGCTGGGCGTTCCTGCTTCAGCTTCCATCAACGTGTTTCAGCCGCGCTACTTTGTGGCGGGCCTGACCACCACCATCACTCCCACGTTGACCAACGAGTTCCATTTCAACTATGTGCGCAACTTCTTTCAATGGGACCGGGCGGGCGCCTTGCCCCAGTGCTTCAACGGGCCCGGGGCGTGCAATGGCATCGACGCAGCCGTGGAGGTCGGCGGAGAGTCCACCAGCGCGTTGATCCCCATGAACGCGGACACTCAGAACGTCCGCCCGCGCCTCTGGGACGGCCACGACTGGGACTACCGTGACAGCTTGAGTTGGCTGAGGGGCACGCACTTCTTCCAGTTTGGCGGTGAGTTCCTTCACGAGTGGCTGCACTTCGACCGCTACGACAACGTGGTGGGCGGGCTGACGCAGCCCGGATACGAAGTTTCCGACACGGGAATAAACTTTTCACCCAGCCAGCAGCCGATACCGTGCGCCGGTGCATCCAGTACTAACTGCCTTCCCGCCCCCCAAATTGGCACCTGGAATGCTCTCTACTCCGACGTGACGGGCATGGTGGATACAACTTCCGTCGTCGTGACGCGGGGCGGCAGCAACCTGACCGCTAATCCGATCGGCACGCCGCTGCACAGCTACGACATTGTCCAAGAATACAGCCTGTACTTCAGCGACACGTGGAAAGTCAGGCCGAACCTGACCCTCACCTACGGCCTCAACTGGAACCTGCAGATGCCGCCCTACGACACACACGCGCAAATGTCCATAATGACCGACGCCGAAGGAGGTCCCATCGATACCCGCGGCTTTATTAACAGCGTTGCCGCTGCCGCAGGCAACGGCCAAACGTACAATCCCACCCTGGCTTGGCAGCCCATCGGCGCCACCAACGGTGGGGAGAAGTACCCTTACACACCCTTCTGGGGGGGCTTGGGCCCGCGTGTGTCCATCGCCTGGAGTCCGGGAGGGGACAACCGCATCTTCGGCCACAAGAGCACGGTGATCCGGGGCGGCTACGCGCGCGTTTACGACCGTGACCTCGCCATCAACTTCATCTCCCAAACCGTCCTGGGTGTCGGCTTCCTGCAGTCCGTCGCCTGCGCGGACCCAACCTCCGCCGGGGCCTGCCCCGCCACCAGTGACCCAACCAGTGCATTCCGAATTGGCGTGGATGGCAAGAACCCCCCGCTTCTCGGGCTCGTCAGCCCCACCCTGCCGGTGCCAACTGAGCCCGGCGTCAATGTTCCTTATTCCCAGGTTGGCGAGGGGATGGATCCCAAGTACAAGCCCGGCGTGTCCGACCAGATTGACTTCAGCATCCAGCGACAGCTTCCGCACGATACCATTGTGGAAGTCGGTTATGTGGGCGTTTATTCCAGGAACCTCAACCAGGGCGTTGACCTGGACGACGCGCCGTACATGATGAAGAGCGGGGGCCAGACGTTCGCCCAAGCCTATGACAACGTCTATAACGCGGTGGCGGCGGGAGCGACCCCGGCTGCACAGCCCTTCTTCGAAAGCTCGCTGAACGCCAGCGGATACTGCGGCGGGTTCGCGAACTGCACGGCCGCAGTGGCCGCCAACGAGGGGGGCAATATCGGCATCAACAACGTCTGGAACATATGGAACGACTTGAACAGCGACTGGAGCTTCGGAAAGAGCCTCTACCACGCTAACCGCGAGTGCCTCTACTGCTACACCAGCGTATCGAACGGATACGGGAACTACAATGCTCTGGTCATGTCGGTGCAGAAGCGAACGACGCACGGCCTGACGGTTAATGCCAACGCGACCTACGCCAAGGCGCTAGGCATTTCCGGCTTGCCCCAGACCTACACGGACGCCAGCCCGACGAATATTTGGAACTACCATACTGATTATGCGCCGCAGTACTTCGACCGGAAATTCACTCTGAACGTCTTGGGAACGTACCCACTGCCCTTCGGCCCTGGCCACAAGTGGGGGAACAGCAATGGGGTGGTCAAGAGGCTGGTGGGGGGCTGGGCCGTTTCACCCATCTACACTTACGCCACCGGCCTGCCGATGGGGGTTTTCAGCGACGAGTACTATGCCGGCGACTCGGCGTTCGGGGAAAATCCAAATTCCAGCAACGGTGACTCGGCTATTCCGATGGTGAACACGAAGACGCTCAACAACAAGGCGGTACAGAGGATCACCAGCGACGGCTACGTGGGGGTGAACGGCGACGGCTTTACCAACATCAACATCTTCGGAAGTAACGCCACCCAGGTGTACAATAGCTTCCGCCAGCCCCTGGTGGGGATTGACAATTCCTCGAATCCCACCGGGCAATTGCGCGGGCAACCCCGATGGAACGTGGACCTGGGCATCACCAAGGACACCCGGATCACGGAGCGCGTCGGCACCCAGCTCTACGTGCAGATGTTCAACGTGTTCAACAAAACGCAGTTTTCGGATCCCTTTAACTCCTTGGCGGACCCTTACGACTTCGGCGCGATTGAAGGCCAGTTCAACGTCCTGAACAACAACTTCACGCGGATCATCCAAATAGGCCTGCGCGTTTCCTTCTAATCGGGTAGGGGAGGGCTCCGCCCTTCCACAGCAGCAACTTTCTGGCGGGTTGGGCCTCACGGCCCAACCCGCTTTTTATTTTCCCCCGCCGATTGACGCGGATGAATACTGATAATACCAGTTTGACACCCGGTATAGAGTTTCGATCGGGTCGAAACACTTTCTGCAATGTGTAATTGAGGTCAGCCCGTCAGCTGACGGGCGTAAGGTCGTAGCCCACAGCGTCAGAAGGTGTGAAGAAATTGCAAGCCGCTGATTGACGCGGATAAACGCTGATGAAAGCAGGTTTCTTATCTGCGTTGATCTGCGTTCATCTGCGGCTGAAGTTGATTATTTCACAGCTTCTCACGCCATGGGCTAAAGGATGTTGCCCCCTGAAGGGGGCTGGAACGCGGTTGCTGGGGATTGGGCCCTGAAGCATGCGCCAACTACGTCTGGCGCTGGCGAGAATGATGGCCGCCTCGCGAACTAGTCAACCGAACAACTACAACTTCGGCGCCCCTGAGATGAGCTGACTTTGCGTTGGGTGGACGAGGCCTGCCGATTGCAACTTCTGCATGACGGCTCTCATTCTGGCAGCGTATGGTCCGTTGGGAGCAATTTGGAGATAGGCGCCCATCTCAGCGTAGGCCTTATCGTAGGTATTCTCCCTCAAGTAGACGTCAGCGAGTTTCTCGTGGACAGCGGCAGAGCCATCGGGGCCGAACGACAATGCCCGCAGGAGTTCCTGCGCGGCCAGCGGGTAGTTCTTAAGGCCTTCATCGGCCTGCCCGAGGTGATAGTACAACTGCCAGGAACTGGGTGCCCGGCGTACGCCATCCGCCAGGATTTTACGGCTCTCGTCATAGCGGTGCTCGGCGTTAAACAGCCGCCCAAGCTGGAGGTAAGGCTCCACGAAGTCCGGATCGCACTCGATCGCCTTCTTGAGCGGCGGCTCGGCACGCGGCGAGTCGCTTTCTCTCATCAGCGTCAAGGCAAGATCCACCTGGGCCCGGGCATAACAGGGGTAGATCTTGACAGCTTTCTCGAAATGGGCGTGCGCCTCACTCAGTCTCCGCTCCTCGGAGGCCCGAATGCCCCTTTCCAACTCCTTGCGGGCCTTCGTCGGCGCGGTGGCATCGGTGCGGGCCGACGGACTCGTTACCGCGGTCTTATTAGGCTTCAAAATGATGATGACGGCACTCATGCCGCCGACGCTCGTCAGGTCCAACCGCTGAACGTAAGTCTCATAGCCGTTGGCGGTGACAATGAGAGTATAGGGGAGCGGGTCGAGACCTGTGATACAGAATTGCCCGTTCGTGCTGACCTCTTCTTCTGCGACGACCCGGGCCTGTAGATCTTCCAGGCGCACGACCGCGCTCGGAATATGCTTGCTTTCCCCTTCCGCGCGAACCGTACCCTGGATTTGAACCTGGGAAGCCTGGGTCACGGATCTGTGCGGCCGTTGCTGTCGCTGCGCGGTGGCGGACCAGGCCAGCCCGAGCGTCAGACACACGCACACCAGGGGCTTCCCTGCCCCGCCCGAGAGTCCGCAGCTCATGGACCTCTTCGCCCAGCCAAGCCCGCGCTGCATACGAGCGCATCCCCCGGCAGCACCTGTCTCAGGATTTCCATTTTGGCATCCTGGGCAGGGGTGGCATACGCCGGAACTTCCGTTTTCAATCGCGCTTTCTCGGATGATTCTACGCCGAGCGGCCCCCTCGAATCAAGCTTCAATCGCAGCCGGTCAACGCGAATCGCATTCTGGTCGTTGATTGTGTACTGTTGCCGGATGATGAACGGGCGCGAATTTGAAGGAAAAGCCGCAGAGTCTCTGAAAAACGAGAATCTGCGCTACGCGCTATAGGCTATCCCGCCTTGCGGGACGCCCGCCGCCTCGAGCAGTTAGGAACGCCCGTGGGGAGGACCGCCCAATACCTCTCGCACCTTGTGAGCCAGCGCCTCGGGGGAAAAAGGCTTTTGCAGGAATCCCACACCGGAATTAAGCCCGCCTTGATACCAGACCGCGTTGTCCGCGTAACCCGAGATGTACAGCACTTTGATCTGCGGGTGCAAATTAGCGAGACGGCGGGCGAGTTCGCGTCCACTCATCTGCGGCATCACCACGTCGGTCACCAGCAGATCAATCTGCCCCCAGTACTGTTCTGCGAGTTCAAGCGCGTCTTGGCCGCGGCTGGCTTCCATGACCCTATAACCTCTCTCCTTCAAGACATTTCGCACCAGCGCCCGGACTGCGTCTTCATCCTCCACCAGCAAGAGCGTCTCCGTCCCTTGTTGAGCCTCGACTAGACTTCGCCCGGGGCCCGACTCAACAACCTCTCCCTCGGTTCGAGGCAAGTAAATCTTGAAGGTAGTCCCCTTCCCCACTTCGCTGTAGACCCAAATGTATCCCCCGCTCTGCTTGACGATGCCGTAGACCATTGCCAACCCCAGGCCGGTGCCTTTTC
>Ga0181536_10005942_pt1 | contig 12365 bp, 10 predicted proteins | sample PEATcosm2014_Bin_41_FD_121105 | JGI IMG/M metagenome (GOLD analysis project Ga0181536, IMG submission 121105) | Peatland microbial communities from MTU Mesocosm Facility, Houghton, MI, USA - PEATcosm2014_Bin17_60_metaG | ecosystem: Environmental > Terrestrial > Soil > Wetlands > Peat | place...
AACAGCACATACCGCTGCCGCCGGCCTCGTTTGAGTTTCTGGTGTTGTCCGTGCGCACGCAAGCGGAACTCCAACTGGGATTGATCCACTTCGGTCCGGAAAGTGAAAGGCCGAAGGCGGATCTGGGGCTGGCGCGTCACAGCATTGACTTGCTCGGCGTGTTGCAGGAGAAGACCAAGGGAAATCTCACGCTGGAAGAGCAGCGTCTCGTGGAGAATTCGCTGACCGAACTGCGTTTCCGTTTTGTACAGGCACTCGAAGAAAGCAAGAAAAGCTGAATGGGCGCGGCCGGCCCATTGAAGATTACGGTGCTTGGGTCGGGCACCAGCGTGGGCGTGCCGACGGCGGGTTGCCATTGCGACGTGTGCCAGTCGAGCGATCCGCGCGATAACCGGCTGCGCCCTTCGGTGCTGGTGCAGTACGGCGGCCGCAATGTGATTATCGACACGACGCCGGATTTTCGCACACAGGTTCTGCGCGTGCATCTGGACCGGCTGGATGCGGTGCTGTTCACGCACTCGCACGCCGACCACATCATGGGGCTCGACGATGTGCGCCCGTTCAACTTCCGCCAGCAGTCGCGCATTCCCATCTTTGCCTCCGCCGAAACTCTGGGCGCCATCCAGCGGTGTTTCCAATACATTTTCAATAGCGGCGAACAGCAATCGTCAGTGCCGCAGCTTGAGACGCATACGTTGAATGGCACGTCGTTCGAATTGTTCGGGCAGGAATTTGTTCCCGTGCGATTGTTGCATGGCCGAGCGGCGATTTACGGTTTCCGCTTTGGCCGCGCCGCGTATTTGACGGACCACAGTGAGATTCCGCCGGAATCCATGGAGCAGTTGCGCGGGCTGGACGTGCTGTTTCTGGACGCGCTGCGGCACCGCCCGCACCCCACGCATTCGACGGTGGAACGATCGCTCCAGACGGTCGAGCAACTGGCGCCGCGCCGGGCTTTTTTCACGCACATCTGCCACGATCTGCCGCACCAGGAAACAGAGGCCACGCTGCCGCCGCACATTCGCCTCGCGTACGACGGGTTGGAAATCACTGTAGAGGCGGGCGAATAGATGGAACCGCCGTTTCGCGTGTTTCACAGCCTGGAGGAAGTGCCGGCCGATTTCGGACCCACGGCGCTGACCATCGGCAACTTCGATGGCGTGCATAGCGGGCACCGGCGGATTTTGCGACGCGTGAGGGAGATTGCCGACGAGCGGAACTGGAAAGCATCGGTGTTGACGTTCGACCCGCATCCGGCGACAGTGGTGGCGCCGGCGCGCGCGCCAAAGCTCATGACTGTTCCGGAGCAACGCTGCGGGTTGATGCGTGGAGAGGGGATCCAGCAGGTGCTGATTCTGCCGTTCACCGCTGATGTGGCGCGCTTGACGGCGGAGGAGTTCGTGGAGCAGGTCTTGGTGCGCAAGCTGGGCGCGCGCGCGGTGTTGGTGGGAGAGAATTTCCGGTTTGGGCACAAGCAGGCCGGGGACACGCGGCTGCTGAGGGCGTTGGGAGACCGTTTCGGATTCCTCACAGAAACTGTGCCGGTGATTTGGTGCCGCGGCAAGCAGGTTTCGAGCAGCGGATTGCGCCAGCTTGTCGAGGCGGGAAGAGTGGCGCGCGCGGGACGCCTGCTGGGGCGGCCCTACGCGCTGGAGGGCGCGGTGATTACCGGCCGGGGCGTGGGTTCGAAGCAGACGGTGCCGACGCTGAATCTGGCGACGCGCTCCGAGGTTCTGCCCAACCCGGGCGTTTACGTGACGCGTACGAAGGATCTGGATGACGGCCGGAGTTGGGAATCGGTGACTAATATCGGGTACCGGCCGACGTTCGGCGAAGATGACCGGCTATCGATTGAGACCTTCCTGCTCGGACCCCTGGAGGGCGAGAAGCCAGAGTCGATCCGGGTGGAGTTTTTGTGGCGCCTGCGCGACGAACGGAAATTCGAGAGCCCGGAGGCCCTTAAAACACAGATATTGAAAGATGTCGCGCGCGCCCAGGCCTACTTTCGCCGGGCAGCCAGGTGGGTGCGGCAACCGGTTTTGGAATACATAAAAGGAGACACACATGAAACTGTCAGAAGGTAAGACGCGGCGCATGAAGGCGCTCGCGAACAACGCCGGGGTGATTGCCGCGGCGGCCATGGACCAGCGGGGGAGCTTGCAGAAGTCGCTCGCTGCCGCCCGGGGTGTTGACAAGAAGCAAGTGACCGACGAAATGATGAGCGAGTTCAAGATCGCGGTGAGCAAGGTGCTGACGCCGCACGCGAGCGCGATCCTGCTCGATCCCGAGTGGGGATTGCCGGCCTCCAAGGCCCGCGCCAAGAACGCCGGACTGCTGTTGGCGTATGAAGCCAGCGGCTACGACAACACACAGCCGGGGCGATTGCCCGACTTGCTCCCGCACGTTTCCGTGAAGCGCATCGTGGACTGGGGTGCGGACGCCGTCAAGATCCTGATCTACTACACGCCGTTCGAGGACGCGAAGGTCAACGACATCAAACACGCGTTTATCGAGCGCGTCGGCGCCGAGTGCGTGACGTATGACATTCCCTTTTTCCTGGAGTTTGTGGGATACGATCCGAAGGGCGGGGACGAAAAAGGCTTGGAGTACGCCAAGCGCAAACCGGAGATCGTCATTGGGAGCATGAAGGAGTTTTCGAAGCCCCAATACTTCGTCGACGTGCTGAAGGTCGAAGTGCCGATCAACGCCGAGTTCGTCGAAGGATCGAGCGTGTACAAGGGCCAGAAAGCCTATTCGCGCGCGGAAGCGCTGGATCATTTCCGCAAAGCGGCAGCGGTGGCCACGAAGCCGTTCATCTATCTGAGCGCCGGTGTGAGCAACGCGCAATTCACCGAATCGCTGCACATGGCATCCGAGGCGGGCACGGACTTCTCGGGCGTGCTTTGCGGCCGCGCGACGTGGAAGGAAGGCATTCCGGTCTACGCGAAGCAGGGAGTGAAGGCGCTCGAAGACTGGCTCGCCGGGGAGGGTGTGAAGAACATCAACGCCGTGAACGACGCCATCAAGGCGGCCAAGCCGTGGTTTGCCAAGGCGGGAGCATAGGCTCGATAATAAGTATCTATTTTTCAATAGTGTAATTTGTATTTACGAACTGGTAGAACTGTTCTATCATTGATTATAGGCAACGGAACATGATAGATGCAGTTCAACCGGTAAAGCAGACGCACATACTCGTAGCGGACGAGGTTTGGGTCGCGCTGGCGATGCTGCACCAAAAGCATCCCCAGCGCGATTCCTTTTCGGCGAAAGAAATCCTGGATCAGGTTAGGTTGGAGGGCGCTTATCCGGAGGCACGCGCTGGAATCCAGGCACACATCTACCTGCACAACGTCGCCAACCTCGCGCCGAACTCGGCACGCTATCGGATGTCGTACAAGCTCGAGGATGACACCTACCGGCTGTATCGGCCTGGCGACGCTGCCCATCCTCTTCGGAAAGGGAAGATCACTCCCCACCGGACCGAGTTGCCGGAGAGATACCATCCGCTGCTGGATTGGTACGAGTCAGAGTACTGCGGCGACACGCAACAGAAAGGGCGGCGAACTAGCTGGATCGATGAGATGTGGGGTCTCGGGAAACACATCTGGGCAGGGGTCGACCCCGATGAATATGTAGCCAGCCTGCGGGAGGATTGGGAGCCAAAGCAGGCACCGGGCGAAGAGCACTGAGTGGTAAGGAGAAGCTGTGGCCTCCATCTTCTGGGACACGAACATGTTCATTTATCTAATGGAGGGGAACTCTGAGTTTGGGGGGAGCGTGCGAGACCTTGGGCACAGAATGGAAGCACGCGGAGATCGTTTGATAACCAGCGCGTTGACCATCGGAGAGATCCTCGTCAGGCCCATTCGAGAAAATGATATCGAGTGCGAAAAAAGGTACCGGGCCATGTTCTCCCGCCCGGAGATTCGGGTGGTGACATTTGACGCGAGCGCAGCCCAACATTATGGCCGGGTGCGCCAGGACACTGCCATCAGGTTACCCGATGCGATCCAGCTCGCTTGCGCGGCTTCGGCTGGCGTGGACCTGTTTATCACCAACGACGATCGTTTGAGTCGCAAGAATATCCCTGGCATCAACTTCATCACCAGCCTGGCACGGGCGCCGATCTAAGAGGCGGCAGTGCGAAGCCGGTCCCACAGAGCGAACATGCAGGCGCCGAATATTCCGATGACTGACATCACGGCGCCAATCAGAGCGGAGGCTGGCCGGTAGTGAAACTCCACGTGGTGATCGCCCTGTTCCAGAACGACTCCTCGCAACGCAATGTAGGCCTGATCAATGGGAGCCGGACGGCCATCGACGGTGGCGATCCAGCCGGGATACCAGGTGTCCGCCAGGATGAGCATCCCACGGCAGGCTAGCCGCGCTTCGATCACGACGGAATTCGCGGTGCGCTTGGAGATGCGCGCTTGATCCTCTCCCGCGCAGGATTGAAGTGTTGGGACCGGGCCGAGCATCAGCACGGTGCCGCGGGCATCGAAAGACGCATCGTTCACGCGCGCGGCCACCTGTTTGGCTGAGGAAGCGGCCTCGACCCCGTGCACGATCCGCGCTCGCGGCAAGGCATCCACATTTCTGAGAACGCTGACGCCACTCGCGTCACGGAACACAACCTGCTGATCAGGGCGCGGAGGCTGTTTCGAAACAGAGTATCCGATAGCCAGCAGATTCTGAGTTCTTACCGACGGCCAATCCAGGGAGTGCAGGTTTTTCGTAAGGCCAGCCCCGAAGCCAGTCAAAGTATCGATGCCCTCCCAGTCACCGAGATTGAAACCGGCGGTAGCGTCCATCGCATTGACTCGCACGGGTCCGGGCTGGTTGCGGAGATAATCGGCGATGTCACGGAATTGAGTGAGGTTTGGAAGGAACGATTCGCGGTGAACCGGCACGCGCTCCCAATAAATAGCGTTGATTACGTTTCCCAGTTCAATGATGGCCAATGCCATGACGGCCACCGTCACGAAGCGATTGGAAACCGATCCGTTTTGGCCGGCAAACAGCACCAGGGCGAACAGCAAGGCGATGAGACCTAGCATGGCCAGAGAATCGTTCGGGCCAGTTTTACCCAGCGTGGGAGCCGCCAACTGGAGTGCGAAGATGAGGCCTGCGACTGCCAGTAGAGCGTTGCGGACTCTTCGGACTAACGGTGTGTCGAGTCCGGTGCGCAGACAGTCGAGTCCAAACGCGGCCAAAATGGCCACCGCCAGGCTGAACAGGGAAACGAGCCGGTTCGGGTTGCGGGCCTTATCGAACAGCGGGACTACGGCGTAAAGAAGGCCGTGAAACAGATTCCATCCACCTAGCGCCAAAAGCAGCCCCGCCATTCCGAGGCATGTGAACAGCCGCACCCATCGGGTTTGCCACTTGGCGAAGACCGCGATCAACGCCAGCGAGAATACGACAATGCCGGCAAATACCGCGGCGTTGTTGTTAACGACCCAGGGCACGACGACGGCGATCACCGAAGAGGGAGTCGATGAATAGGCTGCATGCAAGCGGTACGGGATGGTTTCATTCCATTCGACGGGTTGATCGGCGCCGACCCAGCGGACCGCGAGCTTCGCGTACTCGTAACCCGGGATGGTTTGGAGCCCGCTGGTGAGGACCGTAAACAAGACGATGGTAGAGGCCATCGCGAGGGAACGCTGCCAGTCGGTGCGGTGCCACAGGAGATCGTAAAACCAGATGGCCGCGACGGCCAAAGACAGATACATCGGGATCTCATGATGGCCACTCAGCCAGGCGAGGCCCAGCCACATTCCACACAAGGCCGCGCTCGCAAAAGGCCGGTCTCTTCGTAGCGTCCGCAGCAGAAACAAAAGAACCAGCGGCGCGAGTAAGAGGCCGCCAATCACTTCCGGCCACAGTGTCACGGCAAAAAAACCGCTGAAGGAAAACACGAATCCGCCGAACACGGAGGCCATTCGTGAGATCCCGATCTCGCGGCATAGCCAATACGCGAACAGCGCGCCCAGAAAGTGCAGAAAAACGAAATACCAATTCAACTGCCGAAATGAGATTTGATTTTTTGCGTTCGGCTTGAGGAGAAATAAGGGCCAATTGAACGGATAAGCAGCGCCTACGATCTGTCCGAGAAACGGCTGGCCGCACCACAGATGCGGATCCCACAGCGGAAATTCGTGACTGTGCCAAGTGACCTGTTGGAATTGCAGACGCGGCACATCCATGTTTGTGGCGTCGTGGTCATCGATCCACGTGTACTGATTGGTGAGTGTCAGCTTCCAGCAGAAACCGCAGCAGATCACGAGCAGGAGTAGCGGCGCGGCAAGCGAGCGGCCGATGCGTCGAAGAAAAGCTGCAACGCCGACAACTCGCGGTGCCGTCTCGGATGCCGTCACATTACCCGGAAGACTACGCTCTCGATGCTACCATCTTCGGAGACGCGTGAAGTTACGCGGCGGCCTGCGCCAAGGCTGCCTCCACTTCCTTCTGATACTCCGCCAAAAGCTCGGGTGTGGATGCCTCAAAACGGAGCACGAGCACGGGCTGTGTGTTCGACGCGCGAACCAGTCCCCATCCGTGCGGAAACAGAATGCGCACACCGTCCACGTCAACGGTTTGGTGCGTTTTGCGGTATTTCTCGGACACCTGCTTGACGACTTCGAATTTCCGCTCATCCGCGCAGTCGACGCGGATCTCCGGTGTGGCAACCGTCTTCGGCAAGCCGGCCAATTGCGCGGACAGCGGCTGCCCAGATTTGGCAACGATCTCCATCAGCCGGCACGCGGCATAGAGCGCATCGTCGAAACCGTAATAGCGGTCGGCGAAAAACATGTGGCCGCTCATTTCGCCCGCCAGATCCGCGTGCGTCTCTTTCATCTTGGCCTTGATGAGCGAGTGGCCCGTCTTCCACATGATCGGGTTGCCGCCATGCGCGCGAATATCGTCATAGAGCGTTTGCGAGCACTTCACTTCGCCGATGAACGTGGCGCCTGGCTTGCGGCTCAGAATCTCGCGCGAGTAAATGATCATCAACTGATCGCCATAAACGATGGTGCCTTTGTCGTCGACCGCGCCGATGCGGTCCGAATCGCCATCGAACGCGATGCCAAGGTCGGCGCGCTGCGCTTTCACCCCGGCCACGAGTTGCTCCAGATTCTTGGGGACCGTGGGATCCGGGTGGTGATTCGGGAAGCGGCCGTCCATTTCGAAGAAAAGCTCGGTGGCCTCGCAATTCAGCTTCTGGAAGATGCGATGCATCGCCGGGCCCGCGGTGCCATTGCCGGCGTCCGCCACCACCTTCACTCGCCGGGCGAATTGAAACTGCGCACTGATCTCGTCGACGTAAGGAGTCACGATGTCTGCGGTTTTTTCCGAGCCGGCGCCCTGCGCGTAATCGTGGCGTTCGATGATCCGCCGCAACTCCTGAATCTCATCGCCGTGAATCGTGGACGCACCGGATACCACTTTGAAGCCGTTGTACTCCGCGGGATTGTGGCTGCCGGTGATCATCACAGCGCCCGCGGCTTTGAGACGAAACACCGAATAATAGAGAAGTGGCGTCGGGACTACGCCCACATCTGTCACCTGGCAACCACTCGCCACGAGCCCCTCGATCAACGCATTTCGCAACCGGGTAGAGCTCAGCCGGCAGTCGCGGCCGAGATTGATGCTCTTGCCGTTCGTGCGCTGCAGGTACGTGCCAATCGCTTTTCCCAGCTCGACGACCCCGGCGTCCAGCAGCTCTTCCTCCGCGATGCCACGGATGTCATATTCACGAAAAATGGAGGGTTTCAGCATCAGAATGCAGTATAGCGTGAAGCCGGCGTGGAGCCCCTCAAAGCCTCCGCGCTACAATGACTGTGGGATGAAGGTCCCCCCCACGACCGCACTGCCTGTCACCAAGCGTCCCTTCACCACCATCAGCGGTGTTCCGGTTGAGCCTCTCTACGGCCCCGAGCACCTTCCAGATTTCGATCCCGCGCGCGATCTCGGCGAGCCCGGCCGGTTCCCTTACACGCGTGGTATTCACGAAACCATGTATCGCGGCAAGCTCTGGACCATGCGCCAGTTCTCGGGTTTCGCCACTCCGGAAGAAACCAATCGCCGCTATCACTATCTGCTCGCGCAAGGGCAAACCGGGCTGTCAGTGGCCTTCGATCTCCCCACGCTGATGGGCTACGACGCCGACCATGCGCTCTCCGAAGGCGAGGTGGGCAAGTGCGGCGTGGCCATCAGCTCGCTCGAAGACATGGAGACGCTGTTTCGCGGCATCCCGCTGGGCGATGTGACTGTCTCGATGACCATCAATTCGCCCGCTGCGATCATGTGGGCCATGTATCTGGCGGCCGCGGAAAAGCAGGGTGTCGAGTGGGCGCGGCTCTCGGGCACGATTCAGAACGACATTCTCAAGGAGTACATCGCGCAGAAGGAGTACATCTACCCGCCCCGGCCTTCCATGCGCCTGGTCACCGATACGATCGAGTTCTCGGCGCAGCACACACCCCGCTTCAACCCGATTTCGATCAGTGGATATCACATCCGCGAGGCGGGCTCGACAGCCGTGCAGGAGCTGGCGTTCACGCTGCGCGATGGCATCGAGTACGTGGAGTGGGCGCTCGCTCGCGGCCTGGCGATTGATGCCTTCGCTCCACGGCTCAGCTTCTTTTTCAACGCGCACAACGATTTCTTCGAAGAAATCGCCAAGTACCGGGCGGCGCGAAAAATCTGGGCCCACACCATGCGTGAGCGCTTCGGCGCAACCGATGAGCGGAGCTCAAAGCTCCGGTTCCATGCGCAGACCGCAGGTTGCTCGCTCACCTGGCAGCAGCCGTACAACAATATTGTGCGGACGGCGACACAGGCGCTGGCCGCGGTGCTTGGTGGCTGCCAATCGCTGCACACCAATTCACTGGACGAAGCCTATGCGCTGCCGAGCGAGGACGCTGTTACCATCGCCCTGCGTACCCAGCAAGTGATCGCGCATGAATCCGGCGTCACGGCCGCGGCGGACCCGCTGGGCGGCAGTTACTTTCTGGAGCGCCTGACGCTCGATACCGAGCGGGCAGGCGGCGAGTATATTGGCCGCATCGACGATATGGGCGGCATGATCGCGGCGATCGAAAAGAATTTTCCGCAGCGGGAAATCGCCAACGCCAGCTACGAGTATCAGAAGGCCGTTGAGCGGGGCGAGAAGATCATCGTGGGGGTGAATGCCTTTCAGGCAGGCCGCGAGGAACCGATCGAAATCCTGCAAATCGGCCAAGGCGCCCAGGAGCACCAGGCAGGCAAACTGGCGGCCTTGCGTAAGAAGCGTGATAATATCCGAGTGAGGGCTTGCCTGGACGCCCTCCAGCGAACCGCCGAAGGCGCCGGGAACACCATGCCGGATATTTTGAACGCGGTCCGCGCTTACTGTACGCTGGGTGAAATTTGCGACGCCCTGCGAGAGATCTTTGGTTCGTACCAGGAAACGAGCCTCGTCTGATTCATGTCAGCGCCGATTCGAGTGCTTGTGGCCAAGCCAGGCTTGGACGGCCACGACCGGGGTGCTAAGGTCATCGCCCGCGCGCTGCGCGATGCCGGTATGGAAGTGATCTATACTGGCTTGCGCCAGACGCCGGAGATGATCGTCAGCGCGGCGCTTCAGGAGGATGTGCAGGTCGTCGGCCTGTCGATCCTTTCCGGAGCGCACAATGCGATTGTGCCGCGCGTTTTGGAATTACTTCGGGAAAAGGACATGAATGATGTGAAGGTGGTGGTTGGCGGTATTATTCCGGATGAAGACGCCGCCGAATTGAAACGCCAGGGCGTGGCCGCGGTATTTCAACCGGGAGCTTCGCTCGAAGAGATTGTGGGCTTCATCCGCGCGAGCGTGCCCGCATAGGCGCGTTCAGGATCAACAAATGATGAGAAGACAAGAAACGGAAGAGAAGTTCAAGATAGCCGTATTCATCGATTTCGATAACATCGAAATCGGCGTCAAATCCACGCTGCAACGCGAGTTCGATGTGGCCGCGGTGCTCGATGCGCTGAAAGAGCGCGGGGAAATCGTAACCAAGATCGCCTATGCCAACTGGGGCCGGCAGGACACCTTTACGCGCCAGCTCTCCGAGCATGCCGTGCAGATGGTGCAGCGCGATCCCTCGCCGCGCGGCGACAAGAACGGCGCGGATATTAACCTGGCGCTCGATGCGCTTGAGATGGCCTTTACGCACGACCACATCAACGCCTTCGCCATCGTCAGCGGCGACAGCGATTTCATTGCGCTGGTCAACAAGCTCAAGCAATACGACAAGCGCGTGTTCGTGGTGGGTGGGCGCGCGTTCACGTCCACCATTCTGCAGAAGAATTGCCACGAATTCATCAGCTATGAATCTCTGCTGATCGAGACGCCGAGGCACAGCCGGGGCCCGTCTCCGCAACAGCAGCCGCAGGTACAGCCGCAGCCACAGACGCAGTTGCAAGGCGGCCCTGTGCAGAGCGCGCCGCCATTTGAGCGCCGTGGCCAGCGCCGGCCGCCGCCGCTAGATCTGCCTCTGGCCATGCCGCTGGTCGACCGCGCGTTGCAGGTCCTGGAGCGCCGCGAGGTGCGCCCTCAACTGGGGCTGCTGAAGTCCACCATGCTGCAGCTCGACTCCACCTTCAGCGAGAAGGCCTACGGCGCCGGCTCGTTCACGGACTTCGTGGAGAAGCTGCAGAAGGCCGATCTGGTGAACGTCACTGGCGGTGAAGGCCGCTACATGATCATGCGCAAGGGCGGGACCGGTGTTGAGCAGGCACCCGCGGCCAAGCCCGAGGAAGCGCTGCCGGTGCTGCGCGACGTGCTTGAAACGCATCGCCTGGAAATCGACAATGGGGCGGCTGCCGACGACTTGGCTGCCTGGGTCAAGGAAGAACAGCCGGACTTCGACTGGAAGAAATATGGGTTCCAGGAGTTCAGCGAGCTATTGAACTACGCGCAGGATAAGTCGGTCGTTCGCATCGAGCCGGATGAAGAAAAGGGACTGATGGTTTACCTGGGCGGGGAGTTCCATCCGCCTGCGGTCCCCGAGCCGGAGGTTCCCGTACTCAGCGACGAACAGCCGACCGAGGAACCTGCGCCGACTATCGCGGGTCAACCAATCGAAAAAGTGACAAAAGCGCGCCGGCCGCGGAGAAAACCGCCAGCCGGAGCCGATGGCCAGCCTGTCGCCCGCCGCACTACACGCCCCCGCAGAACAACTCGTGCTCCGCGGCGCCCGAAGGGCTTGCCCAGCGGAGCGCCATCCGCCGAATAAGGCCGGAGGGAAGGCTACTGCCGGTCGTTGAGCGCGCTTTTTTGCCGCTCGTAGGGTTTCTTCAGGTACTTGGCCGCTTCGTCCTGCGCACCCTGCGTATTATCGCGGGTGCGCTGGGCGAGCTGGTATTCGTTTACGGCCCGCTCCCGCTGGCCGGTGATATCGAAGATCTGGCCCAGGTGGATGTGCGACCAGACCTCGGTCCACTTCGGTTCGAGATCGCCGTTGATCACCTCGCGGAATTCATTCGCCGCCGACTGGTAGTTGTTTTGCAGAAAAAACACTTCCGCGATGCGGTAGTGCGCGAGAGAGCTGTTTTTCCTGGTTTCGAGCGCCTTCTGATATTCCTTGAGCGCCTCGCCGAACTCGCTCACCTCGGCGAACTGTTCTCCGCGCCGGATCGCCACAGCCACGCGCATCGCGTCTGAGTATCGCAGCAGACGGCTGTTGGGATCGATCGTTACGGCTTTGGGCTTGCCGAACGTGTCCACCGAAAACTCGGAAGACGTCCCCACCACTTCGATGCGCTTCTCTTCAGGATTGCCTTCGGTCTCGATCTTCAGGTCGGCCGGCATGCGGAACGTATCGAGATCCTGCGATACCTTGCCCATCACGCGGAAGCCTTTCTGCGTGCGGAAAATCGTGTACTCCAGTTTGAACTCAGGCGCGCCGCTCGATTCGATCCATTCAATGAAAAAGTAGCCGAGGTTCTGTTGTGAAACGGTTTCGGCAGCCTTCTTGAAATCCTCGGTCGTCACCGATTTCCAAGCGTAGTCCTTGACGTACTCCCTGAGAGCCTCGAAGAACTTGGCGTCACCCAGGTTGAACCGCAGCATGTTTAATACGGCCGCGCCCTTGGAGCCAGTCAGCGCCCACAGTTCCGGCGAGTAATCCTCCAGGCGCCCCGCCTGAATCACCGGCACATTGTCGACGGTCAACGCCTCTACCGCCATATCGTGGGACTGCGTTTCGAGTGATCCTGGGCCGTTGGTATGTTCCGCGTAGAGCAGCTCCGAATAAGAGGCCAGTCCATTCGTCAGCCACAGGTGATTGCGCGTCGCCGGCGAAATCAGCGTGTGCCACCACTGGCGCGAAATCTGGTTG
>Ga0181536_10005945_pt1 | contig 12361 bp, 15 predicted proteins | sample PEATcosm2014_Bin_41_FD_121105 | JGI IMG/M metagenome (GOLD analysis project Ga0181536, IMG submission 121105) | Peatland microbial communities from MTU Mesocosm Facility, Houghton, MI, USA - PEATcosm2014_Bin17_60_metaG | ecosystem: Environmental > Terrestrial > Soil > Wetlands > Peat | place...
GGACTTCCTTTATCTCGGCGATACGGCGCGCGTGCCTTACGGACGCAAGCCGCCGGAAATGGTCCGCGGATTTGCCCGCGAGATCACGGCATTTTTGGCGGGACGCGGCGTGGAAGCGATTGTCGTCGCATGCAACACGGCCACTTCGGTCGCTCTGAGCGATTTACAGCGCGAGTTCGATCTGCCGATCTCGGGCGTCATCGAACCAGGGGTTGAGGCCGCGGTGCGCGCCACGCGCTCGGGCCACGTGGGCGTGATCGGGACGATGGGCACGATTGCCAGCGCCTCCTATCAGAAGCGGCTCGAGGCGCGGGGCATGCGTGTCTGGGCGCGCGCCTGTCCGCTGTTCGTCCATTTGGTCGAAGAGGATCTGGCCGTTTCGCCGGAAGCCGAGCTGATGGCCAGGCACTACCTGGACGATCGGCCGGGGATCGACACTCTGATTCTCGGATGTACGCACTACCCGGTTCTGGCTCCGGTGCTGGCGCGGGTCCTCGGGCCGGGAGTGACTCTGGTCGAGAGCGCCGGCGTGGCGGCGGAGTCGGTGCTCCGGGCACTGGGTGACGGCGTGACGCCGGGCGCAGGCCGGATTACGCACTTCGTCACCGGCGATCCGGTCGCTTACGCGCACACAGCCAAAGTGATCGGCGGAGTCGATGGGGAGATTGTGGCGCTGCCCGTGAGTGAATTGAAGATCCAGGCTTTCGAGCTGCAGCGGTAGTCTTCCGCATGTGGGGCGGGCGGTTCCGCTTGTCCATCCGAGCTTAGTCCGGTTCGAGCACGCAGATGTCGCGCAGATTGCGGTACTTTTCGGCGAAATCGAGGCCGTATCCCACCACGAATTCATCCGGAATCTGAAATCCCACGTAAGCTACTTCCACCGGCCGCATGCGCCGCTCCGGTTTATCCAGCAGCGCCGCGATCCGGATCGACCTCGGCTTGCGCTGGCGCAGCAGCCCCATCAGATAGTTGAGAGTCACGCCGCTGTCGATGATGTCTTCGACAATCAAAACGTCCGCGCCTTCAAGCGAAATATCCAGATCCTTCGTGATCCTGACTTCGCCGGAACTGCTCTTACCTTTCCCGTAACTGGAGATTCCCATGAAGTCGATGAATGTATCGCGCTTGATGGCGCGCGATAAGTCGGCCAAAAAGTAACACGCGCCTTTCAGAATGCAGATGAGATACAAAGTTCCGTCGGGATAGTCGGCGTCGATGCGCGCTCCCATCTCGCGGATGCGCGCCTGGATTTGCGCTTCGGACAGCAGGGGTCGGAGAGCCATTTCCGACTATATTACGCGTCAGGTTCGCGCGTCCAGAACACTGCGGAGTTTCCTGCCCAGCGCCTCGGCCGTGAAGGGCTTCTGAATGAGCTGGGTTTCCCCCGCCAGTACGCCGTGACTGGCAATCATATCGTCGGTGTAGCCGGACATAAACAGGACCTTGAGTTTCGGATTGCTCGCGCGCAGCTTGTGTGCCAGATCGCTGCCGCCGAGGCGCGGCATGATGACGTCGGTCAGCAAAATGTCGATCCTGCCGGCGCGCGCTTCCCAGATTTCCAGCGCTTTTTCGCCGCTCTCGGCCACCAGGACTCTGTAGCCCAGCCGGAGAAGAATGGTTTCGGCCAGCGTGCGCACACTGTCTTCGTCCTCGACCAGCAGAACGGTTTCGAGGCCTACTGGCGCCTTATCGAGAGTGGGCGGGGCTGTCTCCTCGACCTTGCCCGCAGCCGGCGGAAAATAAATACGAAAGCGCGTGCCTTCGCCCGGCCGACTCTCCACCTCGATCTTTCCGCCCGCCTGGGAAACGATGCCATAGACCGTCGACAGCCCGAGGCCTGTTCCCTTCCCTTTGTCCTTGGACGTAAAAAACGGCTCGAACATCTGCGCTTTGACGGCCTCGTCCATGCCGATGCCGTTGTCGGCGACCTCCACCACAACGCTCAGAGGTTCGAGGCCCGGCCCTTCGATCGGTTCGGCCAGAACCCTGCAATCGATATCCAGCGTTCCGCCCAGAGGCATCGCGTCGCGTGCGTTGATCGCAAGGTTCATCACTACCTGCTCGATCTGATGGGCATCCGCGCGAATCAGACAGGGTTCGTCGCCGCATTTCATCGTCAGATCGACGTGCTCGCCGATCATGCGCGGCAGCAGGCGCTCCATATTGCGCAGCAGATCGCGCAGATCGAGAACCCTGGGCTGCACGATCTGGCGCCGGCTGAACGCCAGCAGTTGTCCGGTCAGTCCGGAGGCGCGCTGCGCGGAAGTCAGAATCTCCTGGATGTAGGTGGCCAGGCGGGCCGGCGGCGCATTGCCGTTCGCTTCGAGCGCCAGTTGGCCATAACCGGAAATCACCGTGAGCAGGTTATTAAAATCGTGGGCTACCCCGCCGGCCAGACGCCCCAGCGCCTCCATTTTCCGGCCTTGCGTAAGCTGCTCCTGGAGCGTTTGCCGTTCGGTGATATCGATGCCGATACCGCCGATCAGAGCTACTTTCCCGTCCTCTATGATGGGAAACTTGCCGATCAGCCAGGCATGTTTGCCATCCTCATGCGTGACCGATTCGGTGACTTCGACCGGGCGTCCCGATTCCACCACCTCCTGGTCGTTTTTCCGGTAGAGCGCGGCATCTTCGGGAGGCCACAACTCCTCGTCCGTTTTTCCGACAATATCCTCGGGACGTTTCCGGAAAAGCGCCCACGACGATTCGTTGTAATAGACGTATTTACCGTTCAGGTCTTTGACGAAAGCGATGCCCGGCAGATGACGCATGAACGTGGCGAATCGTTGTTCGCTTTGCCGCAGTGTCTCTTCCCAGAGCTTGCGCTCGGTGATGTCGGTGACGACGCAGACCAGGCTGCCGCCCACGCGTCCGGGCTCGGGGTCCAGTTGCCGAATGTTACTTATGACCCACCGACGGGAGCCGTCGCGCGCACGCAGGCACAACTCAAACTCGTTCAGCCGCCGCGGCTCGCTCAGCAGGCGCAGCAGGCTTTCGCGTTCGCGCGGATCGAAATAGAGCTGCGGCGCCCGCACGCTCTTCAGCTCGTCCCGCGAAGAATATCCGAGCATGCGGACCATAGCGTCGTTGCAGTCGAGGATGCGCCCGTCGACGGTCGTGTGAATGATTCCCGCCATGTTGCCCTGATAGATGAAATCGCGCAGCTGGTCCGCCGCTTCGATCGCGAGATCGTGTTTCTTTCGATCCGTGATGTCGCGGATCACGAGGACGGCGCCACGCACTTCGCCGCCGCCGTTTCCCCGAATGGGCTGTGCCGAGCATTCCACCCAGAACGTGGCGCCATGACGCGTCGGTCTGATTTGACATTCGGCGCGGTCGACCGTCTCGCCGCGCAGGGCACGGCTCACGGGCAGCAGTTCAGGCGCCATCAATGTCTGCGTGACGGGATCGAAAATCCTGAGGGCGCCGCGCAACCGATCGAGAGACTCGCCCAGGCGCACGCCGCGCAGCTCGAAATTCCGCTGCGCGGCCGCGTTGGCGAAGATCAGACGTCGGTCTTTGTCGAAGAGAAACAGTTCGTCGGGCAGCGCGTCGGCGATGTTAGCCAGGAACTGTCCGGGTTCCGCGTCGGATTCAGCGAACGCGGCGAAAAGTTCAGGCCCGATCGCCTTTTTGAGAGGATCCAAGACAGCGTCCCGACGTCTTACCGATTATATCGGGATCGGCCCATGCAAGGTGGCGGCGTTTCCGCGCAGTTCGCGCACCAGTGAGGGCCAGGAAATCAGCCATTCGATACCTGATTCCAGTCGTATTCCCATTTTCTGAGGAGATTGTCCTGCATACGCTTTGCGGCCTCTTTCGTGTTACAAGCGCACGCGTGATAGTAGATATGCCACCCTTCACGGAGATGCCGGTTGATGAGCTTTGCGAGATGCGATCCGTCCGAACCATAGCGGCTCATCCGTTTTTTTTCATTCGCTGTTTCGCCGACATAATGCCATTCGATATTTCCGCGCCGGGGACCACCCGTACCGATCTCGTAGCAGGCCGGACCTTCGTGATCCAAACTCGCGTCGAACCACTCATTCTTATAGGCCAGTAGCCGGGCTTCGTCCATCCCATATTCCGATTTTACGGTCTTGAGCATTACTGAACGTGTCGGAATTTAAGAAGAAGATTGCATAATCGCTTTTTGAGGCGGTCTCATTTCTGTGATATCCTCCACGAATCGAAAGGCCATATGATTCAGCCGCCGATTCATGTCTCCGGCAACCCAAATATCGACTGGATAATTTTCGGCGTCGGACTCGTCTTTGCGCTCTATTGGCTCCGAGCACTACGCCTCGCGCGTCAGGGTGTGCGACTCTTGATTCGGAACGCCGCCAAAGCCGTTATCGTTTTCGCCGTTTGCGCCATCGCCATTCCAACGGCATTCCATATCCAAGCCGCTCAGTCGCAGTTCTTCGCGTTCTTCATAGCATTCTGCTTTTTCCTTCGATGGCAGAACACGAAACGTTCCCGTTATGTTCCGGCATCGACAAAGCGCGCCGTCATCGCAAGAGACCTTAAGGGCGAGAAATACGATCCGACGAAGCATCATATAGACCATGTGTGGCCTTTCGCGCGAGGCGGCAGCCACACGGCGGACAATCTCCGTGTGATCGAGAAGAGGAAGAACTTGCAGAAAGGCGCAAAGCGTCCCGGCATTCGGGACATGTGGTAATCGCTATTTCTTCTTAGCTTTCCTGAGGTGGGCCTTCCCTCTGGTACCGTCCTTCCTGATGCGGCCGTTCACGGCAATTTTCTTTTCGGGTTTCGAAGCGGCTTTTCCGGCGAGCGCTCCGGCGATGAGGGAAATCAACGGAAGAGGCATATTGGGAAATCTATCACAATCAGAAGACCTGCAGCCGCGCCGGTCAGGGACGAGAGCGACCCGTCTCCCCAGAATCCAATGTCCCTATCGGAAATGGCATACTGACAGTTGATGGTGGCGACCGTTCAGCTGCCCGATGCCCTGGCGGATCGGCTTGAGAGATTGGCGCGGCAGGAGGGTACCAGCCTTCCTGGCCTGATTGAGCGGCTGCTGACGGAACATTTGGAGCAACATAAGGCGTCGCCCCCGGGTAATCACGAAACGCGGCTTCCTTTGATCCCGAAGCGGCAAACAGGTGTGGTTTTGCCCGTAACGGGAGCCGATCTCGACGAGATGTTTGCTCGTGAAGATCTCGCTTCCTGATGTGAACATCCTTCTGGCGCTTGCGGCCGAGGGTCACACTCATTACGCTGAAGCCCGGAACTGGTTCGCCGAGCAGGCTAATGCATCGGTAGCCATCTGCCGCGTCACTCAGATGGGCTTCCTCCGCTTGTTGACCAACCCGAAAGTGCTGGCAGGGGGAGCATGTTCGGTTCGACAAGCCTGGGATATTTCAAACCAGCTCCGAGCTGATCGCAGAATTGTTTTCGCGCATGAGCCCGCGTCGCTCGAACCGGCTTGGGCCGTAATGATGAACCTTCCTGGAACCGGCCCGGCCTCCTGGACCGATGCTTACCTGGCGGCATTTGCGAAAGAGCACGATTACGAGCTCGTGACCTTCGACGGCGGGTTTCGACGCTGGTCTGATCTTAACCTCAAACTGCTTGTGCGCGCGGACTCCTGATCGGGTACCTTTTACTCCTGCGGTCGACTTCTAAACGGGGGCGCGGTCAAGTCTTCCGACCTCATTCGTTCGTTGAACTTTTCACCCGATTCCTGCTTCCACAAGTGCCTTCCAAGCCCGAGCATCAGCAGAACCGGGTCTTCGGTCTCGCTGATTTGGTTCATATTGCTTTCGTTTTTGGTCGGTTCCATAGAGATCCCGTCTTTCACTACAGATTGCGACAAGAGTACACCATTCCGACAAGGCGCTCCGCCCAAAAAAGCACCGCTTCTCGCGCGCGAAGTCACAGCCAGGCCAATTTGCTATTCTGAGAGTTCGAAACATATCTTCCGGTGCGCGTCGGGCGCGCCGGTACCTCTTCCCGGAGTTTTCTCACATGTCAGGTCATTCAAAATGGGCGACGATCAAACACAAAAAGGCCGCCCTCGATGCCAAGCGCGGAAAAACGTTCACGCGCCTGATCAAGGAAATCACCATTGCGGCCCGCAACGGCGGCGATCCTGACGGCAATCCGCGTCTGCGCACGGCCATCCTTGCCGCCAAGAACGTGTCGATGCCCGCCGACAACATCAAAAAAGCCATCATGCGGGGCACCGGTGAACTGGAAGGCGGACAGATCGATGAGGTCATGTTCGAAGGCTACGGTCCGGGGGGCGCGGCAGTGCTCGTAGCAGTCGCCACCGATAACCGGAATCGCACCGTCAGCGAGATCCGCCACATGTTCTCGAAAAATGGCGGCAACCTCGGCGAACAGGGCAGCGTCGCCTGGATGTTCGAACGCAAGAGCCAGATCGTAATCGAAAAGGAAAAGGCGACGGAAGATCAGTTGATGGATCTGGTGCTCGAAGCCGGCGCCGACGATCTGCGCGACAACGGCGAGGTATGGGAGATCATCTCCGATCCCGCCAGCCATGATGCCGTGCTGGAAGCGCTGCAGAAAGCGAAGATCGAGACCGTCTCGGCGGAAGTCGGCATGTTTCCGAAGAATCCGATGAAGCTCGAAGGCAAAAATGCCCAGGGCATGCTCAAGCTCACCGAAGCCCTCGAAGAACATGACGATGTGCAAAACGTTTACTCGAACTTCGACGTGGACGAAGAGGAAGTCGAGGCGCTGGCGTAACGGCGAACCCCGCATGCGGGTACTGGGAATCGACTGCGGGACCGAGCGCACCGGATACGGCGTCATCGACAGCGATGGCCGCGCGCACACGATGGTCGCGGCCGGCTGCATCAAGTCGTCCGCACGCGATCCCCTGGAGCGCCGACTTCTCAGCATCGCAGGCGAGCTGCGCGCGCTGCTGGCAGAGTATCGTCCGGATTGTGCGGCGGTCGAAGAAGTATTTTTCTCGGTCAACGCAAGGAGTGCGCTCAAGCTATCGCACGTGCGGGGCGTGGCGCTGCTTCTGATCGCCGAAGCCGCCGTCGATCTGGCGGAGTATTCGCCGCTGGAAGTTAAATTGAGCGTTGTCGGCTACGGCAGAGCGGAGAAATCGCAGGTCCAGCAGATGGTGGCGTCGCTGCTTCGTCTGGCCCGGCCCCTCGCTTCGGAGGACGCGAGCGATGCGCTGGCGATCGCCATTTGCCACGCGACACGCGGACCCGTTCTGGCGCTGGGGGCGCGCGCGTGAGGTTGCTTCCGTTAATTCTCGCGGCGTCTCTCATGATGCCGGCGGCCGGAACGCTTCTGGCCGGCGATGCCGGACGCATCGTCTATACCAAATCCTTCCCCGGCAGCACGCCGCCGTGGATTGAAATCACACTGGAAAAATCCGGCGCGGCCGTCTACAAGGAAGACCCGAAAGACGAGAACCCGCTGACGTTCGATCTTTCAGCGGATGAAGCCGGACAGATTTTCGCGCTGGCCGATAAACTGGACCATTTCACGCACCCGCTCGAATCGCGTCTCAAAGTGGCGAACATGGGCATGAAAACCTTCCGCTACGACGATGGCCAGGCGCCGCATGAGGTGAAGTTCAACTATTCCGAGAACATCGATGCCCGGGCTCTGAACGACTGGTTTGAGCAGATCGTCGACTCGGAACGTGCGTTCATCGATCTGGAACGCACCGTGCATTACGACAAACTGGGCGTGCAGGACGCGCTTCTGCGCATCGAAATCGTGCGGGATCAGAAGCGGCTGGTGGCGCAGCCGCAGTTCCTTCCGCTGCTGGACCGCGTGGCGATGAGCGAATCTTTTCTGCACATGGCCCGCGACCGCGCAGCCGCGCTCGCGGAAAAAATCCGCGCTGAAAAATGAAACTCGCAGCCGTCATCCTGCTGGCTGCCATGGGAGCACGGCTCGAGGCCCAGGGTCCGACGAACGCCGCGCTCGCCGCCAGTCAGGCCGCAGCCGAAGCTGCCGCTGACATCCAGGAACAGAACGATCTCAGACAGGCCGTGTCCGACGCGGGCAACAGTCCGGTGGACTACATTCGGGCAGTCGAACGGCATCTGCTCAAGTATCCGGATACGAAGCAGCGAGCGGCGATTGAGAAGTCTCTGGCAAAGAGCGCCATGGACACCAACGATGCCGCGCGCATCATTCTTTATGGCGAGCGCGTCCTTGCCCGAGAGTCGCCGGACGATACACAGTTGCTGGACCGCGTGATTCGGGCGCTGGTCGACAAAGGAGATCCTTCGAGCGGGACGAGGGCGGCCGTGCTGGCAATAAGGTACCAGGCCGACCTGCAGGCATCGCGTTCGCAGCAGCCGCCCGGGCACCTGAGCCGCGCCATCTGGTCGGATCTGATTGACGCCAACATGGCGAGCGCCATGGCACTGCAAGCCCGCGCCACGGGGAATGCCGGCAATCCCGCCGACGCTGCGAAACTGGCGGAACAGTCATGGGCGACGTACCCCAGCGCCGAGGGCGCGCGCGCCGCCGGCTACTGGCTGAGTCGACTGGACCGGAATCGGGAAGCGATCGAGTATTACGCCGACGCCTTCGCATTTGAAGATCCGCGCATCTCGGCGGCGGACCATGCGAGCGACCGCGCGCGTTTGAGCGAGCTGTACCGCAAGGTGAATCAGTCTGAAAAAGGACTGGGAGATCTCATCCTCGCGGCGTACGACCGTACTGCCGCGCTGCGGGCCTCGCGCAGCGCAAACCTGCGGTCCAGGGATCCCAATGCGGAGACCGTTAATATTCCCGATTTCATCCTGCCCGCGGTTGACGGCACGGCGCCCCTGCGCCTGTCTTCGCTCAAAGGTAAGACTGTCGTGATGGATTTCTGGGCCACATGGTGTGTCCCCTGCCGCGAGCAGCATCCGCTGATCGAGAGTGTGAAAAAACATTTCGCGGAGATGCCCGATGTCGTTTTCCTCGCCGTCGATGCCGACGACGATCCGTCTCTCGCCGCGCCATTCGTGAAGGAGCAGGCCTGGGAGAGCGGTTACTTTGAAGCGGGTCTGGCGCGCCGCCTGGTCGTTTCGGCAATTCCAACCATTGTCATCCTGGACCCTTCCGGGCAGGTGTCGAGCCACCTGACGGGTATGGAACCACAGCGCTTCGAGGCCATGCTCACCCAGCGCATCGAAGAGGCCCGGCAGGCCCGCTGATACCAGCTGCGGTGAGTTATCCCAGCCAGTGGATCTCAGGCGGACGGCGGCCGTGCGGCTCAGGCCATTTGTCCGGATACCCAAGCACGAGCGGCGCAACAACCTGGCAGCTCTCCGGCAAACCCAGTTCACACTTCGTCGCCGGCAGGTTCAGCCACGGCCGCGCAAACCCGATCCAGCACGTGCCCACGCCTTCATCGCGGGCTGCGAGCATCAGGTTCTCGGCGGCGAGACAGCAATCCTCCATCGCCTGGCTGGCGGAAGATGTGGCCATCACCAGCACCAGGCCCGGAGCATGATAGAAAATGGCGAACTCCGGCTTGTCGAGAAGACTGCGGGCCGAGGGTTCCAGGCCAGTGTCGCCGAAATGGTCCATCAGATATTGTTTGGCGCGCTCGGCGCAGTCGTCGATTCTTTTTGGATCCAGGAGCACCGCGAAAGCCCAGGGCTGAAGATTCATCGCGCTCGGCGCCTGAATGGCCGCACTAATCAAGCGATCGATCACAGGCCGCTCGATCGGCCTGGCGGCGAAGCTTCGCACCGCGCGGCGTTTTTCCAGAACATCCATGAGTTGCATGACACACTTCATCCGGCAAACGGAGTTCCGCTTCCGCTCCTTTGAAAGACCCGATGCTACAGCGCGCACTGTGTCATTTGGCGACTTACTCGCGACCTGACGCAGTCTTCGACTGACTCCCTGCCGCCTGTGACGGGATTGGTTTGGCAATAACGCTGCAACGTATTTCACGGAGGTTTCATATGCTGACTCTCGACGATGTGAAGAGGCTTGCAGCTATGACCGGACCCTGCCTGACCATCTACCAGTCTTTGCGAGACGAATACTCGCAGGTCGCAAAACCGGAAACCCGCCTTGTGGCGGCGATTCAGGAAGCCGGCAGGCTGCTGGAGGAAAACGGATTTGACCCGGGCGAGCGCGACGAAATGCTGCGCCCCCTTCTCAAGCTCGCGTCCAACACGGACTGGACGGGCCGCAAAGGCAGCTTTGTCATGTTCCGCGCGCCCGATTTCACGATGGCGAAATTCTGGCCGGATGAGATGGCTCCGCGCATCCACTTCGCCCAGGAATTCCTGGTGCTGCCGTTGTTGCCGGGACTTCTGAGCAAGCGCGATTTCTGGCTGCTCAGTCTCAGCATCAAAGCCGTGCGTCTGTTTCGCGGGTCGGGCAAGGGGCTCGCCGAGGTCGAGCTTCCCGCCGGCGTGCCCAGGAGCCTCGCCGAGGCCGGAGGCTTCGACCAGCCCGATCACACTCTCAGGAACCGGTCGACTGCCGGGCCGTCCCTCGGAAACATGGCGGGCGTGCCGTTCGGAACCTCGTCGGCCCATGAGGTTCAGGCAGACTATCTGCATGACTTCTTCAAGGCCATCGATCGCGGCATTCACACCAGGCTCAGCGAGGATCCGCGGCCTCTCATTCTCGCCGGCGTCACGCGTGAGGTGTCCATTTACCGTCGCATCAACACGTACGCGCCTGTGCTCGAAGGTACGATTCACGGGAGCCCGGACGTGCTTGGTATGCCTCTCCTTTACGCAAAGGCCAGAGAGCTGATGTCGGCATACTCCGCCAAAGCAATGATCGAGACTCTGAGGGAAATGGACGACGCGGCGGGACGCGGCCTTCTCATCAACGATCCGGCCGCGGTCATCGAAGCCGCGCGCGCCGGCCAGGTGGGGCGGCTGGTCGTATCCGCTGCCGCCGGGCCACACGAGGAAACGGCTAACTGGGCGGCGCTGGCGACGATTCGCGGCGCGGGCAGCATTGCCATCCTGAACACGTCCCAACTGGCGACGGGAATGGCGGCCATCCTGCGCTATCGGCAGGCGGAGCAAACAGAGGACGAAACACTGCAAAACACCGTTCCGGCCGCTGCGGTCCGGTAAGAGACTTGGTGGGGCGGACGACGCCGACTGTGCCGGACGTCGGTCTGGCTCTGTGCACGCAAAGAGGCCGACGAGGGCGTCGACCGCGGTCCGGGGGACCTCCCCGCTCCGACTTCATCATGATAGCTTTGTGATATAAAGTTGGTGATGCGCCTGTCGGTTTCCATCCTTCTCGGCGTCACCATCTTCGCGGTCGGCTTCCGCTGGACCGATGAAGTTACGGTGATTGTCGCCCTGATGATCCTTACCGGCGGAACGCTCGGTTTTCTCTGGCCATACCGGGCGTGGCTCTGGGGGTTGGGCCTCGGTATCGGCACGCGCATCTCCGATCTCACGCCCAGCGCTTCCATCCTTCACGCGCCTCCACTGTCGCCCGAACACATTGCGCGGGAAGGCTCCTCCCGGCCGCTGCCGCTTCCCTTCGGCCTGACGGCGAACCCCGTTGCGGAATGGATGGCTGGATCGCTGTTAATTATGGCGTTTCCCCTGGCAGGCGCCTGCGTTGGTTGGATGGTGAGGTCCGCCGGACGTTGTGCTATAAGGTGACAATGAAACTTCTCGCGATCGCGCTGCTCGGCATTCCCGCGCTGGCCCAGGCTCCGGCTCAGCCGCCCGCTGCCAATCCGCTGTCTACTTCGCTTCGCAACCTTTACATGGGCAATCGCAACAACATCGTGCGATCGGCCGACAAGATGCCGGAGGAGTTCTACGGCATGCGTCCCGGTCAGCAGACGGAAGTCCGGACCTTCGGTCAGCAGGTCGGGCATGTCGCCCGGTACAACTTTCTGTGGTGCTCGCAGGCGAAGGGCGAGAAGAATCCCAACACGGCAGACCTCGAAAAGCTGACGACGAAAAGCGAATCCATGAAGGCGCTGAACGACGCTTTCGCCTATTGCGATGCCGTCTACAACTCGCTCACGGACGCCTCGGCGATGGAGACGGTCGACATCACCCAGGAAAACGGCCGTCAGACGAAGAATCTGCGGATGTTCCTGCTGATGCTCAACTACGGCCACAATAACGAGATCTACGGCAGCATCGTTACGTCCTTGCGGATGAAGAACATCGTCCCACCCGCTTCCGAACCTCGTCCTGCTCAACAGCCGAAGTAACGAAGTAACAAGGACATAGGGTTCCCTACTAACCGACTCCCTAACGGTCGCGGTTCGGTAAATTTGACAGGAATGTACTCATATTTTATGATTTCTATTGGGTAAGGTTTGCTGCAAACCATGCATCCAAAAGCTGCTGAAAAGAATCCAAACCCGTGAACACCACAACTAAGA
>Ga0181536_10005950_pt1 | contig 12352 bp, 13 predicted proteins | sample PEATcosm2014_Bin_41_FD_121105 | JGI IMG/M metagenome (GOLD analysis project Ga0181536, IMG submission 121105) | Peatland microbial communities from MTU Mesocosm Facility, Houghton, MI, USA - PEATcosm2014_Bin17_60_metaG | ecosystem: Environmental > Terrestrial > Soil > Wetlands > Peat | place...
CAGCCGGTTCAGCATTTGCTCGAACAATATCCGTTCGTGCGCGGCGTGCTGGTCGAGCAGGACGAGTCCGCGGTCGGATTCCAGCACGGCATAAAGTTTGCCGATGACGCCGACGAGCCGGAGTGGGACGTTGAGCAGCGGCGTGGCGCCAGGAGATGGGAGTTGGGAAATGGCGGATGCGGCGGCGGTTTCCGGCGGCGAAGATGGAGGATGGACGGTGGAAGATGGAGTTTGCGGTTCGCTCGCCACTGGTTCTGACGGAGCGAAACCTATTCGTAATGGCGGTTGTTCGCCCGGAGATTTTGGCGGTTCAATTGCCGGTGATGGCTTCAGCTTTTCCGGAAAATTCGGCAGTGCCAGCGCAGAGATTGCCGGCGCCGGTTGAAGTTCCGCCGGCCCGATGACTTTGGGCTTTGGGCTTCCGCCTTCGCGTTGCTTCGGCGCGACGGGTTGGGCTTTGGACTCCTGCCCGTGGAATGCGAGCAACGTCTCTTGGACCGCCTGTGCGGCCAATTTCCGGATTTCAAACTCCCGGTGGAATTTTACCTCGCGCTTGGCCGGATGAATGTTCACGTCCACGGCCGCGGGATCAATTTCCAAAAACAGGCAGCAGACCGGGTAACGGCCTTTCATCAGCGCGGTGTGATAGCCTTCGAGCAGCGCGTAATTAAGGCCGCGATTTTCGACCGGACGGCGGTTGACGAACAGGTGCTGGCCTTCACGCGTTGCGCGTGACACCCCCGGCGAACCGATGAAGCCCCAAACCCGCAAGGTCGAAAGTCGAGCCGTCTCCGCTTCGCTTCGCCGCGCCAAGGGGTCGAGGGTCGAGGGCGAAGTGCTGGCGGTTTCGAAGATGTCGGTTTCTTCCGGCTGGACTGACTCGTCGAGCGCGGCGGTGAAATTTACGGACAAAAGCTTTTCCTCGCCGAGCAGCGAGCGCAGCCGTTCGCGCAACGCATTGAGGCGGCTTGAAATCGCCGCCCCGTCCCGCTTTGCGGGATGCGCGGGCAATTGCCACACGAGCCGTCCGTCCTTCTGGAACGTGAACGCGACTTCGGGATACGCCAGCGCAGCGAGCGTGAGGTAATGCTGGATATGCGCCGATTCGGTTTCTTCCGTGCGCAGAAACTTCCGGCGCGCGGGCAGATTGAAAAACAGTTGCCGCACCTCGACGCTGGTGCCGGTCGCACTGCCGGCAGCCTTGACTTCGACGATCTTTCCACCGTTGACCACGACTTGCGTGCCTTCGGGTGAACCGCCGTCACGTTCGCGGGTGGTGAGCGTGAAGCGGCTGACGCTGGCGATGCTGGGCAGGGCTTCGCCGCGAAAACCCATCGTGGCAATCGCCGCCAGATCCTCGGCTTTCTGAATTTTGCTCGTCGCGTGGCGTTCGAGGCAGAGCAAGGCGTCGTCGTGGCTCATGCCGGTGCCGTCGTCGGTCACGCGGATGAGGCTGCGTCCGCCGGCCTGGATTTCCAGGGTCACGCGCGCCGCCTGCGCGTCGAGCGCGTTTTCGACGAGTTCCTTCACGACACTCGCGGGACGCTCAATCACTTCGCCGGCGGCGATTTGATTGGCGACTTGCTCGGAAAGCAGGTGGATGCGGTTCATCTGGGGGAAAACGTGTTGCGTGTTGCGCGTTGCGTCAAGCAGGTTATGAGTCGCCGGTGAATTCTTGATGGGCCGCGCAACACGTTTTCTTCACGGCAGCGGCAGACCAAACGCAAACCCAGCACCGTCGCCCAGATTACGAAACAAAGCAATGAATGCAAGCGCGGCCACCAGCGCAATTTATACCAGTCTCAGCAGGGGAATTGCACATTTTTTGTAGCGACGCTCTGTGAGCGCCGATGGGATCAATAGCGACGGTCGCAGGCCCCGAAAGCTTTCGGGGCAGTCTGCCGCCACAGCGCAGAAGCAAACTGTAAATGGTAAAAATTGGCGTCGTAAAGCCAAGATATGCTAAGAATCACGGGTTGGAGGTGAACGATAACTTATTGACAAAAAGTTACAAAAACGTCACACTGAAATATTCGGGTAGCAGTACGTTTCTTCAGCGGGGTTCCCCACCCCCACCTCCTTGGCGTCTGCTGCCCGGATTTTTTTAATGCCGCTTGACGCTTTCCGAAGCTTCTTTTAACTTCACAAGCCCCATTGCGGGGGCGTAGCTCAATTGGTTAGAGCGCTGCCCTGTCACGGCAGAGGTTACGGGTTCGAGCCCCGCCGCTCCCGCCACTCTCAACAGAGTGCCCACTTGTGACACCGAGTGCCACAATGTGACTTTCACCAATGCTCACAAAGCTTGGCTTCATCTCCGACCGGTTACCCATCGTGACAGCCGGTGACCCGTTTTGACTGTCAGTGACCAATTTAGGGGAGGCTATTTGGGAGGCTGGCTCGGTGTAGGACGGCAACGATTCAATCGCCGTGTCCGTTCCAAGCAGGTTTTCGTCCGTGTAAATTTTATCCGTCAGCTTTCCGTCACTGTGGCGCATCAAGGACATTGCGGTCCGACGAGGCACACCAGCTATGGCCAGATTGGTGCCAAAGGTTTTTCTCAAGGCATGGAAATCAGCATATTTTCCCAGCGCATCCCGATAGGCAACCCCGGCCTTTTTCAAATCTCGCTTGAAACGCTCGATGCGTGGGAAACGCTTGAAAACCATTTCATCCGGCTGGCTGTTGCCCTTGAGATCGCGCAAAACCGACACCAGTTCAGGGTGCAAACGCATTGGCGCTACTTTGCTGTTTTTGGTAGTCGAAGCGCGCACTAAAGCAAAGGGCTTATCTTCCTCCAAATGTAAATCCGCCCACTTGAGGCTGGACAATTCTGTTCTCCGCAAGCCTGTATGTGCCGCCATCAAATACGCTGCCTTGTGTTCACTCGAAACTGCCAGCAATCGCTTGAATTCATCAATGGTAAACGCACGGCGCTCACGTGTCTGGCGGCTTGCGGTTTTGACTTTTTCAACCGCCAGTAATGGATTGAAATGGAATCGCCCGTTTTTGATCAGCCAGTTGAAGAAACAGCGGATGGCCTCCAAATAATCATTGGCTGTTTTCGCAGAAAGTTCAGGGTGTCCGCGCCGCCACGCTTGAAACGAATCCGCCGTGACATTTACCACAGTATTCCAGTGGCATTCTGAGATCAGCCTGTCGTTACGATATTCCAAGTTTGCCAGATATTTTTCCGATTTGCCGCGCCGCCGCATATCGCCAAGAAAATCCTGCAAATGCTCCCCTAGGTTACGCTGCGCCGCTTCAAGTACCTTCTTCGAAGGAGCCAGACCCTCACGCTCAAGCTGTAGATCGCTGCGCATTTCAGCACGGCGCTTTTCGGCGACCCGCTTTTCAGAAGTGCCGAGACTGATGTCCAGAATCTTTCCATCTTCCGGTTTCTGCCGAAATCGCCAGCGGTAAATCCGTGACCCTTTCGGTTTGAATATCCTGTCAATCATACACACACCGCTTGGCTTTGCTTCTTTAGGTAGCACTTCACGCTCGACAAATACACGCGCGTGCATCGGCGAATATGCACAACTTTGAGTTCGCCAGCGGCAATCATCCGCCAGACCGTGCGAGGCTTGACAGTCAGCTCCGCCGCCGCTTCTTTCACGCGGAGCAACCTTTCACCGCTTGCGCAATTATCCATGTCAAAATCTTCTGACATGGGAGCAATATGCGCCTTCCATTGAAAGTTGTCAATAACCTTTTTACTGGTGTCAAGAACCACCCCGCGCGCGCCAGTTCTTGGTGAATTGCTTCCCCATCTCGTGCGAGTCTTTCCACATCTGTTTCACACTCGGCTTGTATTGGTTTTCACCCGCGCGCCGGTTGAGCTTGCCAAATGCAACGACCTCTTTTTCCAACAACCATTTCATACCGTAGAATTCAAAAACGCTGAAAGTGCCCTCGTCAGCCAACTGATGCACACGCTGGCGGCTCACTCCCAGGATAGTGGCAACAGACGACATAGGCACCAAACCGCCATGCAGTTTTATGATTCGCAGGAATTCTCTGACATCGGCAAAAACACCCTTTTTCGTTTTGGGCCGTTCAATTCTCGTTCCAATTGTGGCAATTGATGAAGTGGGCGTCATGAGAAGACAGTAACACCGGCAGGCTACTTGTCAACTGTCAAGATGGTGTTACTGACCCCCCGGCACAAAGACTTTCGCGCTGTCCGCTTCGCTTACATCACAAAAGACTTTGCACCGACCCGATTTAAGCGCGACCAAAGCGGTGTTGCCATTCTCCGAAACGCCTCTGGCGATCTCTCCGAACCGCAACGCCGCTTCCGTCGCGGAGTTCAATACGCCAGCACCAGCACCGCCGCATCCTGCGCTGACTTCACCATCTCCTCAAACTTCCGGTCAGCCGTGTTCGGCGCTTTAAGTTTTGCTGAAACTTTTGGCACGGATTCGAGGAAGCTCAACAGAAAACTGCTCTTGACCGCGTAATTCACATTCTCCGGCAACGCCCCGCTCGCGGCCAGTGCCGCCGACGCATTCAGCTTAGCCGACACCATGCCTACAATGTTCCCATGTTCATCCACCAGCGCGCCGTCCGAATTGCCCGGCTGCACCGGCACGCTGATTTGAAAATAGCGCGGGTCATTATTTCAAAGAGGATAGGAGTGCAGTTGCGTCTATGCTTGCATCTTCACTGAACGGCGATGGCCCACCAATAACACTGTCATGAATAACATCGACAAATTCTTGAAGGGTTTTGAAGTAATTATCGTCCTCACCATCAGGAAACGCACCGAGGATTGCGCTACTCAAAATTGTCTCAAGGTCATTGTGTGAAAGTATTTTGTGTCTAGCGGGTCGAATTTTCTGGGCAAGCTCGTTGAGTTGCATCTGGAGTGCTTGCAACTTTGCATCTGTGGTTTTGTCCCAGCCTCCAAACCTAACCATATATTCGACACCAAGATTGATCCGGCCCTGCTGAATCGCCGGGTCGTGAAGTTTGGAAATCTGGTGCAAAATAGACTCTTGCGAAATGATACTAAGATGCTCCAATGTCTTCCCTGCTACCGACCTTTCAAGTTCCTTCTTGCGCGGATTGTCGACGAAAAGAACTTTGTGTATGCGCCAAGTTACATATACCCGATTGCACAAATCATAAAATGCTTCGACGATGATAGTAGAGTGAGCGCTCATGGCTGTTGTTCAAGGCAACAGCACGGCGCTGTAGAATTTATTTCCGCTGATAGGGTTTTGGTCAATCCACAGATACGGACTTGACGTGAGAAGCACGGTTGCCACTGTTGTCCAGTTGGACAAATCAGGCGACGATTGAATTTGATATGTGCGCCCGACTACGCCGTTAATTGTCACGCCCGCGTAAGTGCCGATGCCAAGATTTGCGCCGGTAACAACTTGCGGCTGCGGATTGAAAGTGATGTTGCGGATTCGATTATTGCCAGAATCCCCAACGAAGATCATACCTTGTGCCATACAAGCACCAGACGAACCATCCGCACCAAACACACCGTTGAACCGCGCAAGATTGCCCGCGCCATTGGTGTAGCCCGATTGCGTGAAACTTCCTGCCATTGTGACCACGTTTGTTTGTGCATCCATTTTTCGGATGCAAGTGCCGCACACAAAATAGATGTTCCCATCATTGTCAGAGAACATGGAACTAATGTTGTTGAATGTTGCATTTGTCCCCACGCCATCAACACCGCTTGAAGAAAAGTCAGTTCCTGCTCCCGTAATCGTCGTTACATTTTGGTTTTGATCTATTCTGCGAATCAGATAATTTCCCGAATCCCAAACGTAAATGTTATTGGCTTCGTCACACGCCAAAGCGGTCGGGTGGTTGAATGACGTGAAAATTCCATTTCCATCAATTGCGCCTCCGTTCCCAGAACCGGCAAACAATTCCAATACACCGCTAGTTCGCCAGCAATATATTTGGTTTCCATAATACGTTGAAAAGTAAATGTTGTTTTCAGAATCTACGCATACCCCGCTTTGAAGTGAAAGCCCGTTAAAATTTGTGCTTAATGACGCACAACCATTAGGAGTAATTCGCACAAATGGACTGTCGTTATTGCCGTTATTATACACAAGCCACAAAACATTTGAATGGTCAATTATCATTGCACCAGAAGTGCCAACGTTTGGGTTTCCCAGTGCGATATTTGTCCCGCAACCCGGCAAGCTCCCCGTTCCACCGCCAGCAAATGTTGAAACCGTTGCGTTCGGTGTGATTTTTCGGATTAAGAGTCCGTCTCCGTCCAACACAAACAGATTGCTTGAAGTGTCAGCGACAACTTGAGACGGATTGGCAAACATAGTTTGTGTTCCCTGTCCGTCGAGATGACCACTAAAAGCAGAGCCAGCGAAAGTTTGAACGTAATCACCGTTCGTATCATAAGTTTGGGCTTCAACGTGCCAGCCAAACATCACGGCGACTGCGATGAGGAGAATTAGAATTTTCAGTTTCATAGCTTTGCCTTCACAGAATTGAGATTAAAACGCCCCTTGCCCCGATCGTCCATTCCAAAATGAATTTGGAGAGCATGACCGTCCTGGTTGCCCTGTCCGGCGTCCCGTTGGAAGAGACAACTCCATTTACGATTGAATTATGAACGGGGATCGGCAATCTCATGCGAGAAATCGCAGCCAAATGAAATTGCCAAACGCCCAATCAGCAACCGTTCCGGAACGGAAGGTCACGCATTATCTGCTCAATCCGGCACATCCCGCCGGCGGCAGCAAGGCGACATTTTTCCTGCGTTATGGTTTTACAGTAGCCGAATGGCAGCGACTGGCCGAGGCATTGCTCCGTCATGCCCGCGAAAATGAGGTGGCAGCAGTGGAACAAACCGCTCATGGCCACCGTTACGTCGTGGACGGGCCGTTGACCGCACCCGACGGTTCGCGCTTGAATGTTCGCAGCGCATGGTATATTAATCCTGGTGGTGGTGGTATAGCACGTTTTGTAACCGCACACCCGTTGCCAAAACTATGAGCACAATCAAAGAACTGGATGCCGTGGCTCTGACGTGTGACCTGCCCAAACACAGGCTGGCGCGGGGCGACGTAGGCACCGCCGTGCTGGTGCATGGCAACGGAGCAGCCTTTGAGGTGGAATTTGTCGGCTACGATGGCCATACCGTTGCCTTACTGACGTTGGAACGCAACCAAGTGCGTCCACTTCAAACAAACGACATTCCCCATGCCCGTGAACTGGTTGCGGCGTGATTTATTAGTCAAGATTTAACGGCTCGCTTATAAACGGCAGTCGCATCGCGTAAAGTCTCATTTCAGTGGCGCGTTCTTGGGCTTCCCGAATCTGTTCAGGACTTGGCCGCTCCATCACTATTTTTTCTCCGAACCATTCCGGCACCGGCCACACTGGTGAGGAATCATCATATTTTCTGCCATCCAACAGCCGAGTTTGTGTGGCCTGGGTTTGTTCCTGAATCTCTCGCACCTGATGACGTACCAGCAACATCGGAAGGCTCTGTGCGAAATTCAAATCTGCCGCTTTGCGTGAAGGAAAAACCACGCCTTCCAAACATTCGCCCAAGATTTGATCTTGCAGATGATAAGCCCAGCGTGGGCCGAAATACATCTTCATTTGTTCAATCCCCGTCAGACCGAACCGCCCAGCGAATGACGCTACCTTGTGTCGCCACAACCAGCCGTTTGTTGTGTTCCACGAAAACCGGCAGCAGGCCCGACGCATCCCTAGCTTGTAACCAATGAACCGCACCACCCGCGCGCCCTTGTCTTCCGGCAACCGCTGGCTGACATGCTTGGAAATGTATTTGCCCACATACCGCGCAATCCCTTCAGCAGTGGATTTGACCGGCATTAATTCGTGACGACCAAAACGGTATTTCGGGCAGGTCTGCCGCCAGAACGCCCATTCCGCCCGCAAGGTTGAATTGGCACTGCGATAATCCCGGCGCTTGAAGGCTTGAAAATCCGCTCCCGACCGAATGTCATCTTTCAAGACCACCACTAGGTGGAAATGAATCCGGCCGGACTGGTGCCGCTCCCAAACGCCAATTGCCCGCTCATAACGTTTCACGATGACATGCGCCCGAAGGGAACGAAACCGCTTTTGAGCTTCGCGCAGGTCAGTGACGTGATCCTTGAAAGTGAGCGTGAAGAATCCAATCCGCCCAATGCCGAACTCGCGGACCAGGCATTCAATCTCGAATGCGACCACAAACGCCATCCGTTTGTGTCCGCCGGTGAGCCGGTTGATTTTTGCAATCTCCTTTTTGGTGCAGATGTTACTAGATAGACAAGGAAGGGGAGAGGCGGGCGGCGCTCCGCGCCGCTCCGCCTCCGCCCCTTCCACTGTCCAACGTGAGAATGTCGGATCAAGATAAGAACAGTTAGTACTTTCCGGCTCGCGGTGCTCGTCCCCACCGGAAAGCATAACGGACGCTCCACCCCCTTGGCTTACGTTTCTTAACGGGTTTCCCCAGGTGGAAGATTGGCCATCATTCGCGCTCATGGCCAACTCCATCGCCGCGAGCTGTCCGCACCAGGGCGAGGACAGCCGCTTTTAATGGGTCGATTAAATGAGGCCAAGCCGAGGCAACTTCTTTGAGCTCGGCTATTTCGTGGGAGGCTCCTTGTGAGTGTGCCGCGATTTGAGGCTTGTATTTATTGGATTTGTGGCGGGTTCGAGCCCCGCCGCTCCCGCCACTATCTATTGGGATATTTGAAATGGATTGACTTTTAGGGACAAATTAGGGACAATCTAGGGCATGCATTGGCGGCGCTCACGTTCACGCCCGAAGTTTTTGCCTGCGCGGTGGACATTGTTGGCCCGTCTAACTTGAAGACGCTTGTCGCCAGCATTCCGCCCTATTGGAAACCTTTCCGTTCACTGTTTGATGTTCGCATGGCCAACGTGGATGACCCCAAAGACGCACAACTAATCCATAATGGGGCACCCTTGAACTTCGCGCATAAAATCGTGCGCCCGTTGCTAATCGGACAAGGAGCCAATGACCCGCGGGTGAAACAGGCGGAATCCGAACAAATCGTCAGCGCCATCCAGAAGAATAAAGGCGCGGTGACTTACGTGCTTTATCCCGACGAAGGCCACGGTTTCGTCCGCCCGGAGAACCGCATTGACTTTTTCGCGCGTGCCGAGGCCTTTTTGGGTCAGCATCTAGGAGGACGGGTTGAACCGATGGACGGTGAAAAAATACCCGGTTCCACGGCCATGGTTCGAGTGATAGTTGGCAAACTCTGAAAGGATGAAACAGAAAATCCATCACGGTGACGAACTGGGCGCGTTGCAGGCGGGGGTGGACGCGCTGAAGCGCCTGCAAGCCGGGACCGCCGCCGAGTTGGATGTCTTGCTCCCCGCCATCTTCGAGCGCGCCTTCAAAGGAGAATTGTAATGAATCCTCCGGCCACTGATTGTCTCCAGCGCATTGCCCTCCAGCCGGTTGTTCACATAAATGAAGGTTTTCCTTTTGTCTCCGGCCTGCTTTCCTTCGCCGATCAGCTTTTTGCCAACGGCCCGCCCTTCGGGCTACGTTTCCTTCACGCGGTCATAAGGCTGAAACGTTTTCACCGCCTCCTCGTAATTGCGCCCTGGTTTGAGCAGAAATCTGGCGGCGCAGAGACTTGGATTTGTTCGGCTGCCCTCGATCGCCAACTGTTCACCCACCGAAGGCATGGCGTTCCAGGAATTGAAGACATGGGTGACTCCGTGACGGGCAAGACACGCGAAATAATCCGGCTGCAACCAATGTTTATTTCTCATCTCCACGGCATAGGGCCAGCCCTTGGGGAGCTGCCCTAGAAATTTTTCCAAATCCGCCACGAATTCGTGGCCACGTTCGTAGTCGCTCGGGTAAAACTTGGAAAACTCGAACATCCGGAGCCCGATCTGTTTGCAAAAAACGTAGCTGTAAAGTTCATCGGTTTCGACGTTGATTGTTGGAACATTGCGAACGGCGGCATCCCCACAGCCCATTTTCAGCACAACTTACCTTGTGAATAAGTTGCTCTTGAATTTATCAGCCAAAAGCGTTAATATTGTTAGAACCTGAGATTGCATACTCAACAACCGCCGGTTAACCGCCCTGGTTATGTTTTCCGGCGGCTTCATTTTCTCCCACATGTGGCTGGCATTTTGCTTCGTTAGGCATTAACCGCATGAAACGGTTAATGGTCAAATGGATGGTTGTGGCAGGGTGTCTGTTTTTCTCTGTTGGCTGCTCAAGTTTGAGGCCAATACCAGATGAGCACAAAGCGGTGGAGTCTCGCCCTTTGACGGGGACTGACCCATCAACGCCTGTTTTAACTAACGGTGGCTCAGACGAGACTGTTCGAGGATTGGTTAACTTGTTTGCTGACTTGTTCGCTGGGCCAAAAAGCCCATGACCCGCACAATCTGGTGTCCCATGTCCTGTCACGACTTTGTGGACAATCTGGTGCGGCTGCAACTGTTCGTGCTGGCCTACAACCTGGGCAACTTCCTGCGGCAGGCCGTGTTGCCCAGAGCGGTGCGTCACTGAACGTTGACGACGTTGCGGGAGAAACTGATCAAGATTGGGGCGAAGGTCGTGCGCCATGCGCGGCAGGTGGTGTTTCAGATGGCGGAAGTGGCGGTCCCGCGAGAGATGTTCCGGGCCATTCTGGAAGGGATTGGGCGGCTGAGATTGCCCGCAGCGGCATCCGGATGAAGGAAAAAGTGAAAGGACTCGCATGAAAACAACGGAAACCACGGAAGAGGTGTCTTCACCTTTGGATGGGAAATCGTGTTGGGAGCCAAGCACGGCCTCGGCTCATCCGAATTTCAGAATAAAGCGGGGGTTTGGATGAAAAAAACTTGCGCTTCATTGGCGCGGAGAGAAAATCACGAAAAAATGTCCACTTGGATCGTGGGCAAGAAACCAAATGGGAAATATCAATTAAATTACCAGTACGGTTTGCAAGACGGTTGGGGGGATGGCTGAATAGGAAATTTGGGGATTAAAAAAATCCAATTATGAAACTGTCATGGAAGATTTTATCGACTCGGAAGCGAAATGTAATGCCCGCCGATTCTGCCAGGAATTTAACCAACAAAACGGCTTTAAAAACGAACGAGTCCCTGCCATCAGCCAAACCGAAACGTTCCCTGCACATCCTTTGCATTGATGACGACGAGCAGATCCTGGAAATGATGAAAGCCTGTCTCACCCACTACGGACATCGGGTGGGGGTTGCCTCTGGTGGAAAGTACGGGCTCGAACTGTTCTGCACCGCCAGGCTGCAAAGCGAGCCTTACGATGCGGTCATAACCGATTTGGTTATGCCGGATATTGACGGCTGCCAAGTAGCCTGGGCGATCAAGATCGAATCCCCCAACACGCCCATCCTCCTGTTGACCGCCTGGGGTGCAACTGTGAAGGATGACGCAGCAATCGTTTCGACAGTGGACGCCGTGCTCAGTAAACCGCCACGAATGGAGGAATTGAACCACCTGCTCCTCCGGCTTGCTGGTTAATTTCGCCGACCAATAATTTTCTCGAACAAGCTGCACCGGCATGATCTGGCAGCCGATCTTCAGTATTCCTTCTATATCTGGTTACACCGGGGATTGTGCTTATTCTTCATAATAAAGGCCATTGTCTTGGTGTCAAAAAGTCTTTGGGCTTTCTTTGGTTCGGGGATTAAGAAAGTGTTTGCCGTCGTTTATCCAGAACTCTGGCGGAGATTATTCTAGTTTGGTGAAGCTGGCGTGAGTCCCAGCCGCAACAAAAAAGCTGAAGTCGTTGAAGCCTTCAGCGCAAGGAGTTTTTAGGGACAATTGGGGGACAGCCAATGGGCGTTTTCGTGCGTAAACATGCGTCTTGCCTCAAAAATCGCATCGCGCATAATCGTGAATGTTGACGCGGGTTTTGTCACTTTTCGCGCGCGAACGCGAAGCCGTCCAAATGGGTTCGAGCCCCGCCGCTCCCGCCACTCTCAACAGAGTTTGAACAACGTCGGCCGAGTTTTGCTTTTAAATCACTATTCCGTGCGGTGTGAAGGAGTTGGAAGCGATGATGACACTGCCGGCGGGGATTCATGATGGGGCTTGCCGGCCCGGTAGAGCTCAAGCAATTGCCGGTTTTTCGCCGCCACAGCCGCCAGCCCCGCATCGGTCGCGAGCTGCTCCGCCTTTCCTGCCGTGGCCACCGCTTCCGGGAAACGGCCGGCTTCGGCATAGGCGGCGGCCAGCGTCCCGATGAACGAGGGATCGTCATTATGAGTCAGCTCACACGCGCGTTCGGCCAAGCGGACCGCCTCGGCCCCATTGCGTAACTCGTCATCGGGACTGGCAGCCAGCACCCACGCCAGATTGTTCAGTGCTTCGGAGAAATTCG
>Ga0181536_10005952_pt1 | contig 12348 bp, 8 predicted proteins | sample PEATcosm2014_Bin_41_FD_121105 | JGI IMG/M metagenome (GOLD analysis project Ga0181536, IMG submission 121105) | Peatland microbial communities from MTU Mesocosm Facility, Houghton, MI, USA - PEATcosm2014_Bin17_60_metaG | ecosystem: Environmental > Terrestrial > Soil > Wetlands > Peat | place...
GGGCGCTGCGGCGGAAGGTGGATGCGGGCGACATGCATCGCATGGAGCAGCTCGCTATCGCCGCGGAGATCGAGCTACTGCCGGGGCGCATACGGCTCAACGGCGAGGACGTGACGGACGCCATCCGCACGCCGGAGGTTTCGGCCGGCGCGTCCAAAGTGGCGGTCATCCCCGGCGTGCGGCGCGCCCTGGTGGCCAAACAGCGCGCCATGGGCGAGCGCGCCAGCGTGGTGATGGAAGGACGGGACATCGGGACGGTGGTGTTCCCTCATGCGGACGTCAAGGTTTTTCTGGACGCCGACCCCCGCGAGCGCGTGCGGCGCCGGCTGGGGGACGTGCGCGCCGCCGGAGAGGAGATTCCCGAGACCGCGCTGGCGGCGCAGATGAAGGAGCGCGACCAGCGCGACAGCACGCGCGCCGACGGGCCGCTGGCCCAGGCGCCGGACGCGGCCTACCTGGATTCCACCTCGCTCACCGTGGAAGAAGTGGAAGAGGCCATTCTCAAGATGGTGCGTTCGCGGGTGACGAACGGAAAGGATTTCAGTTGAAGAACCTGCTGGTAATGAAGTTCGGCGGGACGAGCGTGGGTTCGGCCGAACGCATGCGGGTGGCCGCGCGCATCGCCGCCGGGGAACGGGAGAAGCGGCCCGTGGCGATGGTGGTTTCGGCCATGTCCAAGATCACGGACCTGCTGCTGGGCGCCATGCGATACGCCGAGGCGGGCGATCGCGCGGGGATAGTGGCCAACCTGGCGGAGTTGCGCAGCCGCCACGAGGTAGCTTGCCGCGAATTGCTGCCGGAAGCGAGACTGGCCGCGGTGCTGGCCAAGGTGCACAAGCTCATCGGCGAATTCGAGCGCATCGTCAACGGCATGGCGATGCTCGGTGAGCGGCCGCCGCGCTCGGTGGATGAGGCGGTCGCGGTGGGGGAACGGCTCTCGGCGCTGCTGGTTTCCGAACACCTGAAGGCCGAGGGCACGCCGGCCGCGGCCGTGAACGCGCGCGACGTGGTGGTGACGGACGCGGTCTTTGGCAATGCCTCTCCGCTGATGGAGCCGACCCGCGAAAAGGCGCGGGCCAAACTGCTGCCGATGTTGCGCCAGGGCACGCTGCCGGTGATCACGGGTTTCAACGGCGCCACGGCCGATGGGCGCCCCACCACGCTGGGACGCGGCGGCTCGGACTTCTCGGCGTCCATCCTCTCAGCCGCGCTGGATGCTTCGGAGCTGTGGATCTGGACCGACGTGGACGGCATCATGAGCGCCGATCCGCGCCTGGTGCCCGACGCCGAGGTGCTGGCCGAGGTGACCTACGCGGAGGCGGCCGAGCTGGCCTACGCCGGCGCCAAGGTGCTGCATCCCCGGACGCTGGCGCCCCTGGCGGAAAAGAAAATCCCGGTGTGGAGCAAGAACAGCTTCGCGCCGGAGAAGCCGGGAACCAAGATTGTCCCCACCATTGCGGTGGCCAACGGCGCGCGCGCGGTCACCTCCATGGCCGGTGTGGCGCTGGTTTCGCTCGAACCCGCCAGCCCGGAGCTGAGCGGGGTGCAAGTGATGGCGCGGGCGCTCGACGCCGTGGCGCGGGCCAACGTCGAGGTGCTGCTATTTTCCAGTTCCAGCTACCGCCAGAATTTCTGCTTCCTGGTGCGCGAGGACGAACTGGAGCGCGCGGTTGCGGCGCTGGAATCGGCGCTGGCGCTCGAACTGGCCCACCACTACGTGCATCCCATCCACGTCGATCGGGACGTGGGCCTGCTGGCGGCGGTAGGCGAAGGCATGCAGGGGAAACCGGGCCTGGCCGGCCGCATCTTCACGGCCATCTCGCGCGAGCGGGTGAACATCATCGCCATCGCGCAAGGCTCCAGCGAGCTGACGATCGCGGTGGTGGTCCGCCGCGATGGACTGGAACGCGCAGTGCGGGCGGTGCATGCCGAGTGCGGCCTGGGCCAGCGGCCTCCGGTCCCGGTGTCCCCGTTTTCACCGGGGAAGCGCCGCCCGTAGCGCCCGGCCCAGAGGGCACCCCTTGTCGCCGGTGTTCTTCCCGGTCCGGACAAACCCCACCGGCGGCAAGACCACCGGCGCTACTTGATATACTGTTATTTTCCCCTTTAGAAGACAGGAGTTTTTCCTCAAATGTTTGATCTGTTTCGCAGCCGACAGAAGACCGTGCGCATTTTTCTGGGCGCCTTGCTACTACTGGTGGCGCTCTCCATGCTCACCTACCTGGTCCCCAGCTATAACACGGGGTCGAACACCTCGGACATCATCGTCGCGGAGATCGGCAAGAACGACGTGATTACCCTGCCGGAGGTGCAGAGGCTGATCCAGAACACGGTGCGCGGCCGGCAGTTGCCGGCGGATGTCCTGCCAACCTACATCCCTACCATGGTGGACCAACTGGTGACCGAGCGCGCGCTGGCCTATGAAGCCGCGCGGTTGGGGTTCCAGGTGACCGACGCGGACCTGGCGGACACCATCCGGCAAACGGCGCCGGGCCTGTTTCAGGACGGCAAGTTCGTGGGGGCGGACGCCTATGCCGCCATGCTCGCCCAGCAGAATATCACGATTGGGGAATTCGAAAGCGATCTGAGGCGGCAGATCCTGATTTCACGGCTGCGCGACGTGGCCCTTGAAGGCACCATCGTCACACCGCTCGAGATCGAGCAGGCGTTCCGGAAGAAGAACGAGAAGATCAAGATCGAGTACGTCAAGATCTCCAACGACAAGTACCGCGCGGAAGCGCAGCCCTCGGCGGAGGAAGTGCAGAACTTCTACAAGGCGAACAACGCGCGCTACCAGACGCCCGAGACCAAGAACCTGGCCATCCTGATTGCGGACCCCGCGAAGATGGAGCAGGCCGCCACTCCGGCGGACGCCGATCTGCGGCTCATGTACAACCAGAACCAGGCCTCGTTCCGCACGCCGGAGCGCGTGAAGGTGCGGCAGATTCTGCTGAAAACCGAGGGCAAGCCGGCGTCGGAAGAGCCGAAGATCAAGGCCCAAGCCGAGGACCTGCTGAAACAGATCCGGGGCGGGGCGGATTTCGCCGCGCTGGCGAAGAAGAACTCCGAGGACACCGGGTCGGCCGCCAATGGCGGCGCCATGCCGGATTGGGTGACGCGCGGCCAAGCCGTGCCGGAGTTCGAACAAGCGGCGTTTTCCCTCAAGCCGGGCCAGACCAGCGATCTGGTCAGGACGCAGTATGGGTACCACATCATCCAGGTGCTGCAACACGAAGATGCGCGCTTGCAGCCTTTCGAGGAAGCCAAGAGCGAGCTGGCGGCCCAGTGGAAGAAGCAGAGCGCGAACGATGCCATGAACAAGATTTCCGACACGGCCCAGGCGGCGCTGCAGAAGGACGCGGCGCACCCGGAAAAGGTCGCGGCCGCCCTGAACATGCAACTGGTGCGCGTGGACGGTTTCGCGCCAGGCCAAACGGTCAAGGAGATTGGCGCCAGCCCGGACTTCGACGAGGCCGTCGCGGGCCTGGCCAAGGGCGAGGCCTCGCAGTTGCTGGCCTTGTCGGACCATAAGGTCGCGCTGGTCCTGGTGACGGACGTGACGCCGCCACGGCCGCAGACATTCGAGGAAGTCCAGACCAAGATTCGCGACGCGATGGTGCAGAGCAGGCTGGCGGCGGCCGTGCAGAACCACGCCAGGGAACTGGTGGAGAAGGCCAAGTCGATGGGCGGCGACCTGGCGAAGGCGGCCCAGTCGATGGGCCTGGAAGTGAAAACCTCGGGCGAAATCGACCGGTCGGGTACCATCGAAGGGCTGGGCTCCGCCAATTACGTGCAGGAAGGCTTCACACGTCCCGACGGAACCGTGTTTGGCCCCATCTCCACGCCGGATGGAACGGTGGTGGCCAAGTTGCTCCAGCACGTCGCTCCGGACCTGTCGAAACTGCCGGAGCAGCGGGTGGCCCTGCGCGACGAAATCAAGAGCCAGAAGGCGCGCGACCGGAATTCGCTCTTCGAAGCGGGACTGCGCGAGGCGCTGGTCAAGCAAGGCAAGATCAAGATCCATCAGGATGTGATCGACCGGCTGCTGGCGGGCTACCGCGGCTAGCCAACCGGATGATCCACGCTGTCATCGAATTTCTCCGGTCGCTGACCAACCCCGAGCGGCTCATCCAACTGCTGAGCACGCTGCTCTCCGGCTGGCTCGGGTACCTGGCGCTCTGCGGGGTGGTGTTTTCCGAGACCGGTCTGCTGCTGGGCTTCTTTCTCCCGGGAGATTCGCTGCTGTTCACCGTCGGGGTGGTGGCGGGCGCGGGGCAGTTGAACATCGTGTTGGTGAACGCGGCGCTGATGGCGGCGGCCATGGCGGGCGACTCCACCAACTACTTTTTGGGCCGTAGAACCGGGCCGCGCATTTTCAGCCGTCCGGACTCGCGCCTGTTCAAGCAGGAATACGTGACCCGCACCAAGGCGTTCTACGAGCGGTATGGAGGCAAGACGATCATCCTGGCCCGGTTCGCGCCGATCATTCGCACGTTCGCGCCGTTCCTGGCCGGCGTGGGGGGGATGCCCTACCTGCGTTTTCTTTCTTTCAGCGTGTTCGGCAGCACGGGGTGGGTCTTCCTGCTGACCATGCTGGGCTACGGGCTGGGCAACGTCCCGTTGGTGCGGCGGAACTTCGACGTGGCGATTCTGGCCATCATTTTCGTGTCGCTGCTGCCGACGTTCACCGAGGTTGTGAAGGCGAAGAGATCATCGGCTCGCGCGGCCCACCAGGCCGGCGGCGAATAGGCGGTGGTCGACCCGGCCCAGGCGCGGGACGATCCCCGGCGCCAGGAGCGGCGTGTGGGCGATGGTGGTCAGGTATTCGGGCACCGCCCAGACGTCTTCCTCGGCCGTCATCCAGCGGATGGAATCGAACCGGCGCAGGTTCACCGGTCGGGAATAACGGCGCAGGGTCTTCTCCTTGCGCAAATTGTAATAGTGCTCGAAGTAAGACATCGCCAACTCGCGCAGCGTGCGGTAGACCGGCTCGCGGTAGCGCAACCCGGAATAATTGGATTTGGCGAGCGCGCCCCAGTGGCCGCGGGAACGGAAAATGGCGAGGACGTGATCGTCGTCGCGCACCGCTTCCAGATCCAGCAGCAGCGGCGGGTGGCCGAGCATGCGCAGCGCGGCCGCGCCAAAGAGCGCGCCTTCCATGCAATGCGCCGTGTGGTCCCGCAGCACGCGCCGCGGGGAGCGGCAAGTGTCGCCATGCGGCTCTTGGTTGTAGGGCAGCTCGTCGAGGAAGCGCTGGATTTTTTCGGGCGTGGCGAGGCGGCGGAACACGGCGCGCTCGGCGGCGGTGAAGTCGTTGGGGGGCATTGCGTATCAGGTTAGCGTAATCCGCGACGCGGCGGGACTCTGCCGAAGGCATTGGTGGGGCATGCTTGAGCTGGGAGCGCCGGGCAACCAGCATCCCTACCGCGACCCCTCCTTCAATCGCCGATCCGCTGCAATCACCCAAACCAGCCCCGCCAGTGAAGCCAAACTGATGGCTGCGCCAAGAGGCAACCAGCGCGAGTGGTATTCGAACACGACGGTGTGGTCTCCAGGCCCTACTGGAATGGACTGGAACGCTTCCCGCCAGCGCTCGATCGCGACTGGATCGCCATCCACGGTCGCCTTCCAACCAGGCAAAAACTGCTCGACCAGCCCGAATCGGCCGCCCCGCTGGGAGCGCACCTGAAAGGCGCGGCGCTCGGGCATCCACGCGGCCGGGCGGGCATCTCCCACGGTGCCGTCCCACCCAAAGGGAGGCCGGGCGTGCCGATACTCGTAGACGCGGTAGAACGAATCGTGCGGGCCCACCAGCCGAAAGTTCGGGCTTTCCGCCAGAAACGGCGCGGCGGCGGCGCCCTGGTACGTGATCGCATAGCGCACACCGAGCGTCTGAAGCATCTGTTGGTTTCCATAGTCCATCAGAAAGACGCGGTGTGTCTGAAAATGCGCCCCCCATCGCAGGATGATCGCCCGGTACCGCTTCGGGAAAAGCGGATCCAACCCCTGCGGGGTGGCCAGGCCCCACGTCCGGAACTCCACCGCGCCGGGTGCGCCGTCGGATGCGACACGATAGTCGCGATTGGTCCACAATGCCTGGTACGCCAAGTCGTCGATGCCGCGGATTCCGTGCACGCTGTACGTGTCGTCCACGTCGCCGTCCCTGGTGTTGAACAAGCGGTTGGTTCCGTAGACCTTGTAATCGCAAAGAACGAAGAGCATCAGCGCGGCCGCTGCCCACGCGCGGCGACCGCCGGATTCGGCGCGAAACGTCCACAGGGCGATGGCGAACAAGGCCAGCGCGATGGCGGTCTCGAACACGGCGCGTCCGCCGGTCGCGAAGGCGCCACCCTGCGCCCAGATCCGGAGTTGGCGAACGGACCATGCCGCCATGGCCACCGCCGCAACCGGCATCAGCCACCGCGGCGCCGCTCTCCGCGCACGGCTCCCCAGGAAATCGCAGATGGCGGCCGCCGTAATCAGCGCCGCCATGGCCGCCACGCCTTCATAAAAGTTGTAGGATTGGGCCACGTCCTCGAGGCCCGGAATTTGCATGATGGTCCAGTAGATCAGGGCGTGGGGGTCCAGAACCAGCAACAGGCCAACAGCCATCACCACCAGTGGCTGCCAGTACGGACGCAGGTCGCGCCGGCAGGCGCCCCAAGCGATGGCAAAGATCGCCGCGAGGCCCCAGTACAGGTACATGCAGTCGAGATAGTACAGGGAGGACCCGCGGCTTAAATCCAGCCAGTTCGCGACGAACAGGGGAATGATCGCGCTGTGCGTTTGACCGACATACCTCGTTTCGGTGAACATGGACGATCGCGCCTCGAGCGTAGGCAGGAGCTGCACCATGCTCAGGAACAGCGATGCCGCGACTGCCAGACTCACCCCCGCCGCCGCACGCCAGCGGCCGCGGCTGGCCAGCGCGTAAACAAGAATCGTGGCGCAGAACGCCAGCCAGGACGGAGGGTAGCCCGCGAGGAACCACAGGGCCGAAGCCAGCGCCGTTTTCCACAGCGGATGCCAGTCGCGCCGCTCCACGGCGTCGTCGATACCCCAGAACGCCAGCGGCATCCACGGCATCGCGGTGGCAACTCCCAGGTGCACGATCTGCCACAGCAGATAGCCGCCAAAAGCGAAGACGCATCCACCCATCGCGCTGGCGAACCAGCCCAGCCGGCGGGCGCGGAGCCACAGGTAGCACAGCATGAATGCCAGCCAGACGTGGGCAAAAGCAAAATACTCCAGCGATTTGAACGGCAAGACCTGGTGACGCCAGTTGGCCGCGTAGACCAGCCACATGGGAGGGTAGAAAACGGCAGCCTGAATGTTGCCGGCAAAGGAAATGCCGCAATACATCGAAGGGTCCCACTGCGGAAATCGTCCTTCCTTCAGTGCCTGAAACGCATAGCGCTGAAGAGGGTAGTGGTAGACCTCGATATCGGAAAACAGGTGGACCCGCTTGAAGGGAGGCAGATACTCGCAAAAGAAGGCACAGGTGGCAATGAGCGACAGAACGGGAACCGGCAGCCGCCTGGTGAGCCAGAGTCTCATAGTCTGTATTATGAAACCAACCAGGCCGGAAGGCCCGTGCTCCTGGCTTACAATAGGTGAAGCATGTCCAGACCGCTGATGCTTTCCGTTACGGCCGCGCTCTTGTTTGCCGCGGCTGGTCCTTCGCAAGACGTCCCGAAAAAGTCCGCCCTCGACAAGGCCACGCTGGAAGCCTATGTCCGCCATTTGTTCGTGATGAAATCGGACATCAACGTGCAAGTGTCCGATCCGAAGCCTTCACAGGTGCCGGGTTTCGTCGAGGTGGTGGTGCATGCCTCCAAGGGCGATGCCTCCGCGAACTTCCCTTTTCTGATCTCCAAGGACGGGTCGAAAATCTTGCAGGCCACCGTCTACGACGTCAATTCCAACCCCTTTAAGCCCGATCTGGACAAGCTGAAGACCGAATTCCAGCCGAGCTTTGGGACGCCGGGCGCGCCCGTGGTGCTGGTGGAGTTCAGCGATTTCGAGTGCCCCCATTGCAAGGATGAGGCCACCATGCTGCGGCAGAACCTGCTGACCGCCTACCCCAAGCAGGTGCGGCTCTACTTCAAGGACTTTCCCATCGAGGCCATCCATCCCTGGGCCAAGTCCGCTGCCATTGCCGGCCGCTGCGTGTTCCGGCAGAACCCCAGCTCGTTCTGGAGCTACCACGACTGGATGTTCGCCCACCAGGCCGACATCACTCCCGTGAACCTGAAGGACAAGGTGATGGAGTGGGCCAAGGGCGAGAAAGACATCGATGTTCTGCAGCTTGGCCGGTGCATGGATACCAAGGCTACCGAAGCCGAGGTGGACCAGAACCTCGCCGAGGGCCACGCCCTCGACGTCAATGCCACTCCCACCCTGTTCGTCAACGGGCGCCGGATTCCCCAGGCCATCGACTGGACCAATCTGTGCACCATCATCGATTACGAAATCGAGTATCAGAAGACGGCCAAGAACGCCGGCGAGGATTGCGGCTGCGAGTTGAAGCTCGACGCGCCGGGCCTTCCCCAGAAGACGCCGCTGGCCAAGAAATAGTAGCGCCGGGCCCAGAGGGCACCCTCTTGCCGCCGGTGTTTTTCCAGTCCGGAAAAGACACCGGCGACAAGATCGCCGGCGCCACGCGTTACCATAATGTTCATGAGACATTGCCACTGGATGGCCGGCGTTGCGCTGGGCTTCCTGACATTCGCCTGCCTGGCGCAGGCCCCCTCGAAGAAAGGATCGTCCGACGTGAAGAAACAGGATTACGGGAAGTTGCCCGACGGCGCCCCCATCGAACTCTACACGCTCTCGAATCCCAACGGGATGCGAGCCGGCATCATGACTTATGGCGGAACCGTCGTCTCCCTGACGGCTCCCGACCGTAACGGCAAGTTCGCGGACGTGGTGCTGGGAGCGGACAGCCTGGAGGGCTACCTCAAGCAGACCAACTTCTTCGGCGCCATCATCGGCCGCTACGGCAACCGCATCGGCCACGGAACCTTCAAGCTCGACGGAAAGCCGTACATTCTGCCGAAAAACGACGGCGACAACACCTTGCACGGCGGCCCCCAGGGCTTCGACAAACGCGTGTGGAAAGCCACTCCGGTCTCGACCGCCGAAGGCCAGGGCCTGGAGCTGACCTACGTGAGCAAGGACGGCGAAGAGGGTTTCCCGGGAACCCTTTCGGCAAAAGTGGTCTACACCCTGACCGCCCGCAACGAGCTCAAGATCGATTACACCGCCACCACCGATCGGGACACGGTGGTGAACCTGACCAACCATTCGTACTTCAACCTGGCCGGGCAGGGCGAAGGCGACGTTCTCGGCCACCAGGTCATGATCGACGCCAGCCGCTTCACGCCCGTGGATGCCGGCCTGATCCCCACCGGCGAGCTTCGCGCCGTCAAGGGCACGCCTTTCGATTTCACCACCGCCACCGCCATCGGCGCGCGCATCGGCCAGAGCGACCCGCAGTTAAAGCTGGGCAACGGCTACGACCACAACTGGGTGCTGAACAAGGGCAATGGCGGCCTCACCAAAGCGGCCGAAGTCTTCGAGCCCAAGACCGGGCGCGTGATGCAAGTATGGACCACCGAGCCGGCCATGCAGTTCTACACCGGCAACTTCCTGGACGGTTCCGTGCGCGGCAAAGCCGGGAAAGTGTATCCGTTCCGCAGCGCGTTCTGCATGGAAACCCAGCACTATCCCGATTCGCCTAACAAGCCCAGCTTCCCCACCACGGTGCTGAAGCCGGGGACTACTTACCGCACCACTACGATTTACCGCTTCTCGGCGCGATGACCTGGCTACTGACCGAGGAACTTTTCTAGTTTCGAGACTTCCTTCTCCGCCAGGTCGAGATTCCTCTGCCCGGCCGCGGCATCGCCGCGCTGCAAGGCGGCGTCGGCTTGGCTCAGAAGGTAGTCCATCCGCTGCTCGGAGGCAGCCATGTCGGCGCGAAGCCCGAGCCCCGAGCGGGCCTGTGTTTTGCGCAGAGCGTTTAGGCTGGTCCTGACAGTTCCAGCCCGGATGCTGAGCATCGAGCCCTGGTCGCGGAGTTTCTCCAACAACTCCGCCTGGGCGGCATCCGCGGCGGAAGCTGCGGGCGCCGGCGAAGCCTGCGGCGGCGGCGCTTCGGGCGGCGGCGCCACGGGCTGCTGCTGGGCCGGCGCCGGTGCCTGAACCGAAGCAGCAGCGGGCGCGGCGCGGCGAACCGGTTGCGGCGCGGCCTTGGCGGCCGGCGCCGCGGCCGCGGGAGGCGTCGCAGTCGGCGGCGCTTCGGATGGCGCCTGTTGGGCTGGCGCCAAGACCACGGCAGCCGGCGCGCTTTCGGCGGCCGTGTGGCGGAACTTCGGAATCTGCGTGACGGCGGCCACAATCACCGCGATGGTGGCCAGCGACCCCAGGGCGATATACAGTCCGCGGTGGCTGCGCGCGGGCGGAGGAGGCGGCGCAACTACAACCGGCGCCGCCGCGGGTGTCGCAGCCGTCGGCACAGGCCCTCGCACGCTCAGAAGGGCCGATCGAAACGCGTCCGCGGTCTGGAATCGCTGCGCCGGATCTTTCTCCAGCGACATGAGAATGATCTCGCTGAGCGCGGGAGGCAGGTTCGGATCCACCTGTATGGGCGGCGGCGGATTGGTTTCCAGGTGAGCCGCCATGATGGAATACTCGCTATCCCCCTGGAACGGACGGGCGCCCGTGACCATTTCATAGAGCGAGATGCCCAGCGAGTAAAGATCCGAGCGCGCGTCCACATCGACCGCGCCCTTGATCTGCTCCGGAGACATGTAGTACAGCGACCCGACGGTACGCCCGGTCTGCGTGAGTTTACGGTCCGCCACCATTTTGGCGATGCCGAAATCCATCAGCTTGACCACGCCGCTGGGGGTGATGATCATGTTGGCGGGTTTGAGGTCGCGGTGGACCACGCCGCGGGCGTGGGCGTAAGAAAGCGCCGAGAGCACCTGGGAGGTGTAGTCGATGGCCTTATCGATGGGAAGGCGGCCGGAGCGCAGAACCGCCTCGATGGTGACGCCTTCGACGTATTCCATCAACATCAGCAACTGGTTGTCCAGCCGCAAGGCGGTGTGCAGCGCCGCGATGTTGGGATGATCTAGGCTCGCCTGGACCTTGATCTCGCGCACGAACCGGTCCGCCAGATCGGCATCGCCCGCGAGGTCGGGCAGCACCACCTTCATGGCCTCGACGCGGTCGGAAATGACATTCCGGACCTTGTAGACACGCCCCATTCCGCCGGCCCCGAGGACTTCCAAAACCTCGTAGTCGCCAACGCGGGAACCGATTTCGTAGTTCATGAACGCCTCCGTGGTTGTCTCGATTATACGCCGCGCTACACCAGTAAGCACAACCGGAGTAGCTCCTGTAGACTGACATCGAGTGATTTCCCGATAGCCGCCGGGTCGGCCGGAGTGCCCTCTGGGCCCGGCGCAACTCGCCCCATGGCGGCGGCCAGCGCCTCCCGGTCGCGGGTGCCATCGAGCAGCGAGATCAGCGCGCGGCCCGACTCGTCCGGCAGGTCGATGCTTTGATGCCGCTGGCTGGTGACCATGGTCAGGCCCAAGGAAAGCTGCAAGCGAGCCAGCCGGCTCGCCGCCGGCCGCTCGCCGATCGCCGTCGCCACTCGGGGCGGCTGCTGCCAGAGCTCGATGGCCTCGGCCTCCACCAGGCGCATCAGCATATCGGCAGCGTCCGCCGGCGGATACCCGCCGAGCGGCAGGCCGGCTACCGGAACCGAGCCCGGCCAGCGGGAGGCCAGGAAGCACAGCACATCTTTGACCAGTGGGTGGTTGGTGGTCAGGCTTCTGCCCTGCGAAAGCTCGAATTTCTGCGCGCCGTCCGGCTGCGGCTCGGCCGGTTTCACCCGGGAGGCGGCGGCCAGCGCCTGGAATCGGTCCAACGAAAGGGACCTGTCGAGCCGGATGTCTTTCCGGCAGAGGATACTCTCCCGAAATTTCCGGCAGGCCAGAAAATCGCCGTACTGCCGGGCCTCCAACCAATCCTCCGCCGGCAGCGGGAGGTCGCGGACATCGTCGCGCACCGGCTCGGCATCGCCCAGGTACTGCAACCCATGGCGGGCGGCGTCCGCCATGAAATCCAGCAAGTAAACCGGATCGTTGGTCTCCGCCAAATCGTCGTGAAAGATAGCTTCAGCGCCCCTCTCCAGCAGATTCTCCATCTCTTTGCGGATGGCGGCGCGGCCGGGCTCGTCCGTGGGACGCGCGGCGATCAGGCGCGCCACTTCGTGCGCCTTTTCGATGCGGCTCCGGGGCGACGCCGCGCGCCTGGTGTGGAATTTCAGAA
>Ga0181536_10005954_pt1 | contig 12346 bp, 9 predicted proteins | sample PEATcosm2014_Bin_41_FD_121105 | JGI IMG/M metagenome (GOLD analysis project Ga0181536, IMG submission 121105) | Peatland microbial communities from MTU Mesocosm Facility, Houghton, MI, USA - PEATcosm2014_Bin17_60_metaG | ecosystem: Environmental > Terrestrial > Soil > Wetlands > Peat | place...
CTCATGAATTCCGCAGGGGACTCCGGCGCGTCGCCCACACCGTTCAATTGCCGTATTCCCTTCTGCAGCACGCCGGCCTTTTCTTTTGACTCATTTGTAACTGTATTATGCGAGATTCAATAGTTGACGAGTTAACGAGATTTCGAGATGATCTCGAAATCATTGCGCCACTGTGGAATCCGAACCTCATTGATGGCGTGCTACTCAACTTCGCGCCACTCTGGAGGCTGGTTCCTCAGCTCGCCTCTTGGCAGCGCGAATTGCACGACGCCTGGCAGAAGCTCTGTGAGGGCAGTTTCGACTGGGCGCACATTGCGATGCACCTTTGGCCGGAGCGTGTCGTTCCGAAGTGTGCCGGAAACCGTAGCTTAGCCATCGCACATGGCCTTGAAAGTACATTCTGGGAGAAGGAACCCAACGGCAAGTGGAAGCCAAGGAAGGTCACCGCCAAAGAGATGAGTGCGCTTGTCGATGAGCGCACTTCGCAAGTGGTTAAAGCCTCCCTGAATAAATTGGTGGCTGCTCAGTCCGCAGGTGCACCGGCGGCACGACGCGGGCGGGTAGTGGACCGGAGGAACGCATGAACCGCTTGGCACAGCATCTAGCCCGGCAACTCGAACGCCATCTTTCTGAACACCGCGTCGTGGTTTGGTACGATCCACGTCGAGAGTGGGAATCGGTTTTTGCTGATTTCACGGTCGAGGGAAAGAACTGCGCCGACCTGCCGGGCGATGCGTTGAGCATCGTGACGATCGGTGTCGTCACCGCGCGAGTCGCCCATTTCGGTGGATCTTTCCTGCAGCTCCGGCTGCTCTCTGAACAGGTCGCGGCTTGGGATACACCACAGCCCTTGGTCCTGTTCTTGCCCGGCGAGTCTCCAGACGAAGAGAACTCCGTATTGATGGAGCTGGAAATCGGCGGCAAGCGTTGGGCGCCTGCTCTAAAACGTCTGGCGAGGGAAGTCTTGAAACCCTATTACGTCGATGGCAAGATTGACGAATTATTGGACGTTGCCACCCTCACCTACGCCGATGTGGTCGCTTGGCTGGAACAGGCCGCCGGTCTCTAGGCTCGATACTGAAACTCGTCTTCCCCGGCCTAGAGTCCGCAGAGCGCATCTTGGTGGAATGGCTGACGCACGTGGATCGGGACACCGCAATCGAAGAAAAGAATGCCGCGTCCGAACTGCGTGCTTATTTGGCCCACCGGCTTGGTTTAGGCCTGCCAGATTCGGTCTCTTTGGCCGAGGCGCGCGAGCGCACGTGGCGGTGCCTTCTGGTCAATGAGTTTCGGGCCGACCTGCGCGGTCAGCCACCAAGCTCCCTGCCCCTGTTCCCGGTGCCCTCGACAGACTGACAGATGAAGACGATCCGGCAAGTGCTGAATTCGCTGCGGCGGGATCATGCGGAAGCCTACAAGTCCCGCGCCGACCAGGTGGAGCAGGACTTGCAACTTCGGCACGCGGCTGTGGCTGCGGCCGATCTTGGGTCCGTAGATACCTTCCGTTATGAAGAGCGGGCGCTTCTGGCCTGGTGCGACCGTCTGCTCGTGGAAGGCCGCCACGAGGAGGCACTGGCCATCCTCCGCGCCCGAGGTAGCAGCTTCTGGGTGGACCAGGACCGCGCCCGCAAGGCGCAATGGGCCGTTTGCGGGCGTTTGGTGGAACTGGGCGGTAAGGTCGCACAGGTGGAAAGGGAGGTTGGAGGAACAGCGCGGACGCCGGCGGCATGGGTGGACGCCTATACGCGGCTTGGGGGCTGGTGGGAGATCGACCAGATTCACCGGCAACTCGACACGTTGGTGGCCGGGTTGGATGACGAACCCGAACTCGGCGCGGCGCTCGTCTTGGTTCGCCGCAAGTACGAGTCTGTCCTTCAGAAGATGGCAACCGGCTTCACAGCGGCTTTCAAGCAGGCCGGCTGGCAAATCGACGGGGCGCTGCCGCAGGCCTCAGTCTATGCGCAGCACGTCGCCTCCGCTGGCACGCCAGTAGCCTACTTCCTGGTGGACGCCATGCGCTATGAGATGGCGCAAGAACTCGCCCAGCAACTGGCATCCTCGGCGGCCGTCCAGGTTCAACCAGCAATCGCCGCGATCCCAACCATCACCAAGATCGGCATGGCTGCTCTGCTGCCCGGAGCTTCGGGCAGCTTCACGGTCACCGAGGAGAAGGGAAAACTTGGGGCCCGGGTGGACGGCAGCTTTCTTGCGGATTGGTCAGCGCGAAAGAAGTACTGGAAGGCTCGGGTTGCCGGAGGCTCCGCCGATGGGTGTCGAACTCCTGGTCTAGATCCCGGCGGCGGCGCCATCTGCTCGATGGCTTCTGCGGCAACTGCCTCCGCCAGCTTTGGGTCGGTTCCGATGCGGCGGATGCTATTCAGGACCGCGGTCTCTATGGCCTGAGCGGAAACCGATTTCGTCTCGCAATTCTGCCATCCCTGTTGTTGGGCGTTGTAGCAGACGTAGTAGCGATAGCGTTTCGACTTCCGCATCGTGTAGGTGTGCATCATGGGAGTCCCGCACGGCACGCAGAAGAGCAGGCCGCGCAGCAGAGCACCCAGCTTGTTCCTAACGGTGGCACCCTTGGTGCTGCCATTGTGCCGGAGGGTCTCGTGGACCTGGTCCCAAGTCTCCTGATCGATGATTCGGTCGTGCTCGCTCGCGTAGAGGACGCCTTTGTGGTCAACCATTCCGGTGTATAGGACGTTCGTCAGGGTCGCGTGCAGCGAGCCTCTGGTGAATGGTTTCCCACCCCGGACCTTGCCGTCTTCGGTGGTCCAGTGCTTGCTCGCGAGACCAATCCGCTGCGTTTCCTGAAGGGCCGGCAGCAGTGAGCCCTGCGCCATGTACAGGCCGAAGATGGTTCGGACCTGCTCCGCCTCGGCGGGATTGACGAGGATCCGGCCGCCCTTGGTGTCGATGTCGTAGCCGAGGACCGGATGGCCGCCGGTCCACTTGCCTTTCCGCCGCGCGGCCGACATCTTGTCGCGCGTGCGCTCCGAAATGATCTCGCGCTCAAATTGGGCGAACGACAAAAGGATGTTCAGCGTCAGGCGGCCGAGGGAACTCGTCGTGTTGAACTGCTGGGTCACGGCCACGAAGCTAACGCCGTTCCGGTCGAAGACCTCGATGATTCGTGCGAAGTCGAGCAGGGAGCGACTGAGCCGGTCGACCTTGTAGACCACGATGCAGTCCACCGCCCGCGTCTCGACGGCTGCCAGGAGGCGCTTCAGGGCCGGGCGATCCATATTGCCGCCGGTGTAGCCGCCATCGTCGAAATGGTCGGTGATCACCTGCCAGCCTTCGTGCTTCTGGCTGGCGATGAAGGCCTCAGATGCTTCCCGTTGGGCATCGAGCGAGTCGAACTCCTGCTGGAGTCCCTCCTCCGTGGACTTGCGCGTGTAGATCGCGCAGCGGACGGTCTTCACATCGGCCGATCCGTTCGACGCCTTTGCCGGCGCTGGTACGGCGCTACTCCTTGCCATTGGGTTTTCCTCCGTGGACGTCAAGTTGAAGAAGAGAAAGCCGTTCCACTTCGTTCCGGCCACTTCGCTGGCAATCGCACTCAGGGACCGGTAGATCTCGCCATCGAATTCGAATCCATTCACGAGGACTTTCACGATGACTCGGCGGCCCTTATACTCGCGTTCCAAGTAGGTTCCCGGCGGCGGCAACCGCGGGTCGAGAGCGCTGGCCACCTTGCGGCTGACGCTGAGCGTGGGGTCCAGGGTGACGTCTGGCCCGAACTTGGTCTTGGGAGCCCGGATGCGCAGGTCTGCATCGTTGGCGATTTCCAGCGCGCGGTGGCGCGCACGTTCGGAGAGGCCGCCCTCGGCCAGTGCCTGGATGCGCCAGGCGATCCTCCGAAACAGGAACTGTCTGTGATTGGATCGGGACTCCTCGCCGAACACCTGAAGGTACTTCGGGCGGAGCTGGCCGACTGTCATCCTGCTCAGCTCATCAATCTGTTTCCGCATCGCGGTCACCACTTCGTTCTCCATTCTCATGGCAGTTAACCGCGTGTCCATGAGGGCTCGAAGTTGCGGAACTATCAAGGGGAGGTTTTCGCCGGAGTTGGTCGCGATGCCGGAGGAAGCCGGCGGCGAGGATGCTGGCGATGGATCGTAGATCTTCAGTCGGAATGCCCAAGACGATTCACCTCGCTGTGGATTGGCACCACAGCGAAAGTCCGCGTCGCGGTCGTTCCGCTGTCGAGTGGCTGCCGGAGAGTGCGAAACACCCTCCGCTGTAAACATACGCAAGGAGTCCGAAAAGTGTAAACCGAGACGCCCGCCGCGTTAACCGCAAGTGGGCGTTCTCCGGAGAGACGGAGAAGTTGGGCGGAGGGCTGCCGCAGCGGACGCATTGGGCCAAACACAACGGCTCTCCGCGGCCGGAACTGGAGAACGAGATCGTCCGGAAATGTATGGCAGAATTGGGGATATCTGGCGAGGCTATGGCGGGCGCAAAGGGAACGATGCCGTCAACAACAGGGGAGGCTTGGTTCGGAGAGAGATAGTTTGGCTCCTCAGGTAGGACTCGAACCTACAACCCTTCGGTTAACAGCCGAATGCTCTACCATTGAGCTACTGAGGAGCAACGCGGGCTCTGACTCTTTCATTTAATCAGAGCGCGCTGGCGGGTGTCAAACCCGCGACGGCGGAGGCGCGATCGAGTTGCCGTGCGTAGCGCAGAAACAACTCCATCCCTTGGCGTTCCGGCACCCCCAACTCAAATACGATGTGCGAAGCCAGATACCGGCGCACCAACTCCGGTGCGAAGCCGCGCGCCGCAGCCTCCTCCTCCACGATGCGCTCCAAGCTGCGCAACCCGCACGTGCAGGAATCCTGAAAAGCCGCCACCACCTGCGGCGTCACGAATGCGCGGCGTCCCGCCCACACCGCAAAGACCATTGGCAGGCCCGTCATGTCCGTCCACTCGCGGCCCAGATCGTAGACGTGGAACGGCGTCGTTTCCGGATCGATATGGAGCGCCGGATCCCCTATGATCAATGCGCTGTCCGCTTCGCCCAGCATCCCGGCCAGATCCGGCGGACGCGTCGCCACGGCAGGCTCGACGCCGTACCGCCGCGTCAGAATGATACGCGCCAGCGCCACCGACGTGCGGGAACTCGCATCCGCCGCCAGCGTGCGGATCCGGTTCGCGGGCCGGCTTGAAACCAGCAAGATGCTGCGCACCGCGCCCCGGCACGCAATGCCCACCCCCGGGACAATCCCATAGTCCCGCCCAATCAGCTCGAACGACGGGATGATGCCAATGTCCGCCGCGCCGGAAGCGACCATATCCGCGCACCCAGCCGGGACCCGGAACTGCAGATCGAAAAGGCCCTTCTGTTCTCCGTGCAGCATCCCCCAAACCAGGGGAACCGTATTCAAATAACTGACCGCGCACACCCTGAGCCGCGGGATGGAATTCGTTGAATTCAACTCCTCAGTTTAGCAGATGCCCCGCCTCCCAAATGGTACCAGCGAAGACCCCGCAGCCAGTTCCAATCTGGTATCCTCAGTGAGGAGTACGCCTCCTGAATCCCATGCGCTTTCTAAATGCCTATTCGTTCCTGGCTCTGAGCTTCGCGGCCACGGCCACCGCGCAAATCGTCCTCGATCCTAGCCCGGCACGCGTGGTAGGACACCCGTCCACAACGCCCGCCGAGCAACTGGTGGTCACCAACATCAGTCCCAATTTTGGCATCAACGGTGGTCTGTATTCGCCCGACGGCGTAGCCATCGATACCAGCGGCTCCCCTCCCATCCTCTATGTTGCCGACACCGGGAACAACCGCATCCTGGCCTGGAAGAACGCCACCAGCGCGACTTTGACGAACCTGCAGCCGCCCGATCTGATTATCGGCCAGCCCAACTCCTATACAACTCTCGCGGCGACTAATGGCGGCCTGGATAGTCCCACCGGACTGCTGGTCGATGCAAAGGGCAACTTGTACGTGGCCGATTCGGGGAACAACCGCATCCTGCGTTATCCGGCGCCCTTCGCCAACCATAACGCCACCCCGGATATCGTACTCGGCCAGCCCGATATGTTCACGTCCAGGTCGTCGAACCAGGGTGGCAGTCCCTCGGCGACGACGCTCTCCCTGAGCACTAACCACTATGGGATCTTTATCGTCCCCGCGCTGGCCATGGATAGCTCCGGCAACCTGTACGTTTCCGATGCCGGTAACAACCGCGTGCTGCAGTATCCAGCCGCGTCGCTCACTTCCGGCGCCGCGGACCCAGCCGCCGGCATCGTCATCGGCCAGCCAAGTTTCACTGTAGCCAACGGGCCGTCGGGTATAACCGATCGAAGCACCATATACACGCCCGCGGGCTTGGCTTTCGATTCCGCGGGACACCTCTTCGTTGCGGACACGTACGCCAGCCGCCTCATGGTTTTCACGCCTCCGTTTTCCAGCGGTATGGCGGCTAGCCGTTTGGCGGGTATCGTAAGCTCACCTCCCGTGCCTCCCGCAGCTACCCAACAAACCCTGTACGCTCCGCAGGGCCTGGTCATGATCAATAACGGTCCTGCTGTCTTGGACACGGGCGACAACCGGTTGCTCATCTTCGATCCATACAGCAGCCCGGATTGGGCCGTTACTTCCGGAGATACAACGGTCTCCAAATCGCCGCCGTCGGCCATCGCGGTGATCGGGCAGGGATCCAGCCTCACCGCTTTCACCACCGGTGCGGCGAACGCCGGCAATCCCCAGGCCGCTCCCGGTAGCGGCTCAACCATCGCGACTTTCAGCAGTCCGGTCGCGGCCGCCGTGGCTGGGACGGATTTGTTTGTGGTGGATAGCGGCAACAATCGTGCACTTGTCTATCCGAATGCCGGACAGACTGCCGCGGCCAACTCGGTGCTCGGACAAAGCAACTTCCTCTATAACAGTCCCAACAGCATTCATGGCGGGGAATTCTATTTTGGCCCCAATCCTTTGACGGGTTCCTATGACGCGGGAATTGCGGTGGATTCAAGCGGCAGCACTCCGCACCTCTATGTTTCCGATCCCAGCAACAATCGCGTGCTCGGATTCGCCGATGCGCGCAAGGTGGGACCGGGCGCCCAGGCGGATATCGTCATCGGCGAGCCCGATTTGTCGACCGCCGTCTGCAATTATGGCGGCGTCAAGAATGCAGCGACCGAATTCCCCCCCCGGCAGCCCACGCCATCCAGCCTTTGTTATCCCACGGGGCTGGCGGTCGATCCCGGTACCGGCGACCTCTTCGTGGCCGACACGTATAATGGGCGCGTGCTGCGATTCCCGGCGCCATTTACCACCCCAACCTCCAGCGAGGCGGCCGACCTGGTCCTCGGCCAAAGCGGATTCACGGGGATCTCGAACCCGAAGGCCAGCCAGTCGATCATGGTGTCCCCCTACGGCCTGGTTTTCGACCCGCAGCGGGGATTGCTGGTTTCGGACGCGACCGCCAACCGGGTCCTGCTCTTTTCCATGACCAGTCCCAGCAACGGCGAACCGGCCACCGCGGTCATCGGACAAGCGAATTGGGTGGCCACAGGCAACTCCGTACTGAGCGGGCCGCGCCATATCGCCGAGGATTCCATCGCCGAACTCTATGTGGCCGATTCGGGACATAACCAGATCACGATCTTTAATATTCCGACCGGCACATCCTCGGACACGCCGATCAATACCCTCACCGGGCTGAGTTTCCCGGAAGCAGTATGGGTGAACCAGAATACCGTGGCGGGTTACCAGAACGACATCTGGGTGGGCGATAACAATGGCCTTACCCGGTTTCCGCTGCCCAACCCGTTGGGAACCGGCAATACCCCCACACTGAGAATGCCGGCGGCGGAAGTGACGGGGCCAGTCCCTGGATTTTGCCCAGCAAGCACCTGCGTATTGTCGGCAATAGCCATCGCGCAAGACAGCTATGGCGCTCTTTACGTGGCCGACTCGTCAAACCGCGTAGGAATCCATTATCCGGCTCTGGCGGGGACAAACGGCGCGAGTTTCGTGTGCGCCATGGGATGTACCTTAGGCACCTTGCAAGACCAAACTTTCTATCTCGCGCCGGGCGCATTTACGTCGTTGTTCACGTTTGCCCCCGTTTCTTTTCCGGTGAAAGCAACCACCAACACGGTTTATCCGGTGCCCACGACGCTGGGCGGCGTGCAGGTGCTGGTGAACGGTCAGCCCTCGCCGATTACCGCCGTGTCTCCCAGCCAGATCAATTTTGTGGTTCCGTTCGAAGCGCCTACGTCGGGGACGGCCGAGGTGACGGTGGTCAATCCGTCGGCCTCCCAGATACTGGCGAGCGGATCTATGACCATGAACACGGCTTCGCCTGGATTATTTACCGTGAACGCAGCGGGGACCGGCCAGATCGCGGCCTTGAACTGCAACCAGACCCCCTGCGAGGACACCGTGAACAGCTCCAGCAAACCTGTGAACCCAGGCAAGTACATTCAGCTCTACCTCACCGGGCAGGGGCTGATACCAAATGCTCCGCCAGATGGCCAAGGCTCCTCCGGTGCTGTAAACACGTCGTCGCAGCCGGCGGTGTATATCGGCAGCACGCTAGCCACGTTGCAGTACTCCGGCCTGGCGCCAGGATTTCCCGGTTTATGGCAGATCAACATCCAGATCCCGAGTAGTCCGCAAAATTTTCCCAACTTCCCGACCGGCGTTTTCCCGGTTCTCATCCAATACGAGGGCTTGCCCAGCAACACGCCGGCGAACAACAGCAATCCCGCACTCGCGACCACCATCGTGATCAACGCGCCTGAATAGCCGTGCGTCAGTTGCAGTTGCATCTGCTCCTGGCCGTCACATCATCCGATGAGAGCATCCACGTCGGCTTGCCGATTGCGCCGAGCGACCGTAGATGCTGACGCCAGCGGCGATGTACTGGAACTGTGTCGTCTACCTCGGCTTGTGCCTGCAAGGCACTGGCACTTTGCCGAATCGCCCGTCGCCGTCGTCGTCGGCAAATGCCGGGCGTTAATTACCCTCTCACTGGCCAGTTCCTTCACTACGAAGTCGAGGTGAAAGTATTTCGGCTGTTCTGCCGCCGATTTGGGCCTTCGCCTTGGGCTGCGCAGATACCCGCCGCCAATAGGATCGCGCCGCAAGCTACGGCCAGCCCTGTCTCATTTCGCACCGCCCCGCCGAGACGATGAGTGGCGCACGCTTGAGCGTGCCGCCGTGGGCTTCAGCCCACGGTAGCGATGGGCCTCCGCCCACGGTCTCTCCAGAGAACCACTGCGCAAGTCACTGATCTAGCGGGACTAACGTCCCGCAGGGCGAACTGAAGTTCGCCCCTGCACGCTAAAGCGTGCGCCACGGTCGGCGCTGCCGAACGGCAACTCTGTTAGTCGAAGATAGCCAGTGAACTTCCACAGGCTGCGTTGCTTTTGCCGGCGCTTCTTGAGACACTCTGTCCAGACGCAATGAGTCGCAATCTCGCGGAGTACTATCGCTGGGAGGAAGTGGACAGGGGCATCCGGATATACATGCACTCCGGAATGGCCGACCGTCTGCAAGCGGAGGTCGCCGGTGGCGCCGGCGGCGGCCCGGTCGACGGAACGGAGACCGGCGGAATCCTGTTGGGCCGCGCTGAACAGGATCGGGGACGGCCAGTTGTCGTCATCGACGACTTTGTGCCGGTGCCCTGTTCTCACCGCGGCGGGCCGCTCTACGATCTTTCCGACGAGAATACCGTGAATCTGGAGGCGGCGCTGTTACGGACGGCGCTGGCGGAGTGCGAATCGCCCGATGCGCCATCTGTGGTCGGGTATTACCGCAGCCACTTCCGCGATGGCCTCTCGCTGTCGTCCGCCGATCTGCAGACTATCGACAGCTACTTCCAGGCGCCGGCCAGCGTGTTTTTGCTGGTCAAGGCCGTGGCGGGCAGCAAAGCTTGCACGGCTGGTTTCTTCTTCTGGGAGGACGGCCGCATCCAATCCGAATTCAGCTCCCTGGAGGTGGCACTCGGACGCACGCCGTCTTTGCCGCCTCCGCCCGCCGCGCCGGGTGCCGAGCCGGATCGAGAGACGACCGGATCTGCGCCCTTGAATGACGGTCTGAACGAAGATCTGCCCGCCGTCCGCAAAGCGGCTCCGCCCCAACCTTCCGCTGCTCCCGTCCCGGAAGTCGCACCACCAGCCCTGCAGCCCATGGTGGTGGCTGCCGATCCCGATTGGGACGTGGCCGGACCTGTGCCTGCTCCGCGGGCTGCCCCGCCCGCGCAACCCGGCAAAACTCCGCGCGTCTGGCCAGGTCTGCTGCTCAGAGGGGCCACGATCTTGATTGCCAGCGTGGCGTTGGCGATATCGGTGGTGACCTACCTGGGCGCGCCACAACCTCCGCGTGGAGAGGCGGCCGACTCCCTACCCGCCGCTTCGATGCTGGGATTGCAGGTCGAGCGAACTCCCCCGGACCTGCTGGTGATTTGGAACCGGAATGCGCGCGAAATCGTCGCCGCGCGGCGCGCCACCTTAACCATCCACGACGGCGGAGTCCAGAAAACGTGGGACCTGGACAAGACCCGCCTCGCGCTCGGCAGCCATCTGTATACACCGGTCACTGAAGATATCCAGATCCAGCTTGAGGTGGTGTATGGGGACGACGGGAGCTTGTCGCAATCGATTCGGGTCCCTCCTGGCGGGGCGAGGTGAGACGCGCAGCGCTCGCCCTGGACCGGCCAAGAGGCTTGTCCTACCCGAACGATCAAAGCCCAAGTGTTTGAATCTAAATTGGTTAACTGGTCTTGAGCAACTCCTGCACTTTCCCCAGCAACATCTCCAGTGTGAACGGCCCGCTCAGCGTCGCCACTCCGGCGCTATCGGAATGCCCATTCAGGAGTAGCGTCCGTAATTGCGGCTGCAGGCTTGCCAGACGCTTGACCAGGTCCGGCTCGGGTTCACTGATGAGCAAATCCGGCGGACCCTGCGTTTTCGCCATCTCCAGCGCGCCGGTTGGCGCGTGCGCCGCCAGAACACGGTAGCCGCGTTTCTTCAGGATATTCGCCATCACGGTCCGCAGGCCATCGTTCTGCTCCATCAGCAGAATCGTGGCGGGGCCGCGGCGGTCCGCGCGTCCAGCCGGCAGGGCAACGGATTCCGCCTGCGCCCGTGGCAGATAAATGCGGAAGGACGCCCCCTTTCCCGGCTCGCTGTCCGCACACAAGCGGCCACCCATCTGGCGGACGATCCCGTACACCGCGGCCAGCCCTAAGCCTGGCTTGTCCTGCCGCTTGGTCGTGAAGAACGGCTCGAAAAGATTGTCCCAACTCTGGTCGTCGAAGCCGGGCCCCTCATCGCCGACCTCCAGAATTACTAAGAGCCACGGTCGCCTATCCGCCCCAGCATGGGATCGTCCGCCGGAGCGTTGCGCGTCCCGATGCGGAACTTCCCGCCGTGCGCCATCGCCTCGCCCGAATTGGCGGCCAGCTTGAGAAGGATCCGGCGCGTCTGTGCTGCGTCGGCCATCACGGGCGCCACATCTTCGCTCAGGTCCGCAACAAGCTGGATGTCTCGCCCCAGTATCTGTTCCAGAGCCGGCCGCATGCCTTCAATCACCTCGTTGAGCTGCACCCGAACGGTTTCAACGGCCGAGCGTCCGCTGTAGGCCAGTAACTCCTGGGCGATGGCGTCTGTCCGGGCGGCCGCTTTTCGGATCTCGTCCGACTCCTGAAACGTGGATTGGCCGCGCCGGGCGCAGTTCGCCAAAATCTCGCTGGCGGTCTCGAAGGCCCGGTGGGCTTCGGTGAACTCGACGGCCACGCGCGCAGCCAGCGAGCGTTGCGCCTCCATCCGCTCGGCCATTCGCGCACCCGCTCGCGCCGTGGCATCCTGCACCTCCAACTGGACCACGCCGGCGGTCGGTTCCCTGCCACTCACTTCCAGCAACAGGCGGCTCCCATCGCGTGTTTCGAGAGGTAACGCGGCGCCCTCCACCAGCCCGCCGGCGCGCAGATGCTCGAAAACCTCGGCGCCCGCTTGGGCATCGCCAATTAACGGCGGCGCCCAGAAAGTGCGGCCCACTACTTCGCCGCGGCTGCGCCCGCACAGCCGCAGGAAAGCCGGATTGGCTTCCATCACCCGGCCCGTGGCCCTTTCCAGCAGCAATACGCCGGTTCGCAGATTCTCAAATGCCATGGCGAAGATATCGCTGGAATACATACGGGTCCTCTTCCAGTGTTCCACAACCGCGGAAGGGATGGGTGTAATGCGGGTGCAGGGGGTGCTTAACCGTTTTGGGGAAACCGCTCCCTGACGGTCGCGGCTCGGTAACAGTCGCGATGATTTCGCAAGGCTTACCGAGCCGCGACCGTCAGGGAGCGGTTTCCGTCAATCAGCAATC